>Ga0265327_10001855_pt1 | contig 24510 bp, 24 predicted proteins | sample 41621metaG_FD_202089 | JGI IMG/M metagenome (GOLD analysis project Ga0265327, IMG submission 202089) | Rhizosphere microbial communities from Carex aquatilis grown in University of Washington, Seatle, WA, United States - 4-16-21 metaG | ecosystem: Host-associated > Plants > Roots > Rhizosphere...
GGCTCGGAAGGTGTCGATCCGGGTGGGCCGAACGGCGGCTGGGGCGGTGTCGTCACCCGCGCGATTGTGCCCTACTCGGCTGAGGACGGGTTAAGGACCGGCAAGATCTTGCGGGTCTCGGCGACTGCGTCGAGGTTCAGGTCCGCCACGATGAGCTCAGGGTCCGGACCGGCCTGGGCGATGAGTTCGCCTGTCGGCGAGGCCAGCAGACTGCCGCCGATTCCCGTGGGCGAACCGCTGGCCGGAGTCTCGAGCGCTGGTAAGGCCTGGTCGGCCGCCGCCACGAAACATGTCGAGTCCGCCGCTCGCGCCCGTGCCAGCAGTGTCCACTGATCCCATTTGCCGGTTCCCGCAGCCCAGGACGCGCTGACCGTGATCACCTGGGCGCCTCGACATGCCAGCTCGGTGTACAAGGCCGGGAAACGGATGTCGTAGCACGTGGTCAGTCCGACGCTCACCCCGTCGACAGTGATGAGCACCGGCTCGTCTCCAGGCGCGACGGTCGCCGATTCACGGAAGCCGAACGCGTCGTACAGATGGATCTTGTCGTAGTGCGTGTCAACGCCGGGGCCGGTGGCCAGCAGCGTGTTGTGTACGCGACCGTCGGAGGCGGGAGTGAACATCCCCACGACGACGGTCAGGCCCGCTTCCTGCGCGATCGAGCGGACCTCGTCGGCCCACCGACCGTCTACCGGCTGGGCGACTGGGCCCAGCGGCACGCCGAACCGGCACATGGTGGCCTCGGGGAAGACGACCAGGGCGGCGCCCTGCACGGCCGCGCTCCGAACCGTGGTCGCCACCGTGGCCAGGTTTTCGGTGGGATCGGCACTGCTGGTGATCTGCGCCAACACAATCCGCATGACCCCAGCCTAGCTGGATGGGCCAGTTACCGGGGTCACCGCTGACCACGGTGTTGTCAAGATGCAGTCACGAACTTGGCGTCGCTGCTGTTCGACAGGAAATCCGTTGTCACGCAGTGACTTCAACATGATTCTCCAGCGGACTCGGGGGCCGAAGACGCCGTGTGGGGCGGCCGCCGCCCACTGCCGGTCGGCGGCCGCAAGTAGATCGTGGATGGGTTGGCCCGGAACGTTTTGGTGGATAAGGGCTTTCGGTAACCGCTCGGCCAAATCGGATGGCTTGTCGATATCGAAGGGATCGCAGGCCAGCGTGAGCGTCCGGGGGCCGGATGCGTCGAGAAGCAGCCATGCGCAGCGGCGGCCGAGTTCATCGCAGGTGCCCTCGATGATCAGCCCGCCCGGCGCGAGCCGCGTCGTCATCGCCGCCCAGGCGTCCGCCACCTCGGACTCCGAGTACTGGCGCAATACATTGAACGCACGCACCAGAACCGGTGTGTGGCCTGCCAACTCGAACCCGCCAAGGCCGAAGTGGACCCCGTCGCGCGCCGGTACCACCCGCTGCGGATCAATCTCCAGCCCGACCACCCGGATATCGGACCGTACGGTGCGCAGCCGAGCGGCCAGCTCCAATGTGGTGTTGGGCATGGCGCCGTACCCCAGGTCCACCACCAGCGGGTCAGGGGCGCTGTCGAGCGCCGAACGCACCGCGTCATGGTGGACGAGCCAGCGGTCGCTGCGGCGCAGCCGGTTGATCCCCGTGGTGCCGCGGGTGATGGCCCCCTGCGGGCGGGTGGCGGGAGGGGGCCCAGCGCGACGGGGGGCGGGGGAGACGGCCACGGTGTCCATGGTGCCTGGAAGGGCGCTGCCTGCGGTAATCGGTATTTCTTGGGATCGGTAGTGGATCGGCGCGCCTTCACTTGTGTCATCGCGGAGCCATCGGGGCGACGGACGACGAAGGGACGAATGATGAATCGTGTAATCGTGGGCGCCATGGGACTTCTTGCCGCCGGTGCGGTGGTGGTCGGCTGCTCGACCGATAAGCCGGGCGGCGGTTCGCAGGTGAGCTCCGGCAGCGGCGCCGAGGTGAAGGTGGACGGTAAGGACCTGGCGGGGCTGGACCTCAAGTCGGTGACCTGCGTCAAGCAGGGCGGCAATATCAACGTGGCCAGCGGCGCCATCAACGGCCAGCAGGGTTTGGGCGTCGTCATGACCGACGAGGCGACTCCCAAGGTGACATCGCTGGGGCTGGTGTACGACGGCGCCGCGCTGGCAGTCAGCGAGGGCATGGGTGCGAAGGTCGGCTCCGCCGATGTCAAGGTCGACGGAGAGACGTACACCATCAGCGGCGAGGCTTCGGGTGCCGACATCAAGAACCCGATGGCCGGCATGATCACCAAGCCGTTCACCATCAAGGTGAGCTGCGGCTGACATCAGGAAAAGCGGCGGGCGTGCACGGTGCGCCCGCCGCTTTTTACTATTCGGAGGTGACGATCATCGGCGATCTGCGGCGTGCGCGTCACTTGGCGTTGGCGGCCCAGGAAGAATCCGCCAAGGAGATCCTGCTGCGGCTGCTGGTGCAGGCCGAGGAGACCGATCGCGATGACCTCGCGTGTGAGGTGCTGGCTCAGCTCGCTGAGATCTACCTGGTGCGCACCGCCTACGACGGCGTGGTCGAAGGCGTCCGGCGCATCCGCGAGTGCCTGGGCACCTATGCGGAAATCCGCGCGGGTCGCCGGCCCGATCTTGCCGCACAGGTCACCATGGCCGATGACGAGGTCGACCACCTGATCAGCCGGTATACCCGGCGTGCGGAATTTCTTGCCACCGGACTCGCCGCCGCCAACGGCGACCACCCGGGCGCCGCCGCGCACCTGCAGACACTGATCGAGACCGGCGGGGACTTCGAGGACTTGGTTGCCGAGCACCACGGCCTCATCTGCTACGCCAGGATCCTGATTGCCCGGGGTCTATGCGACGACGACATGTACGCGGACTCGGTTCCGGTGTGGGCCGAGGTTCTCGACAGGCTCGAGGAGTACGCGCGCCAGGGCGACCCCGAGTCCGATCACCTGTTCGTCAACGGCGCGCTCTCCTATGGACGGTTCTGTGTGGAGACCGGCAGGCTCGACGAGGCACAACCGTGGCTGCGCCGGGCCGAGGCGCGGGCCGGCGCCAGGGACTGGCGTTTGGCCTGCGCGCGGGCGCAGTTGGAACGCGCGGCGGCCCGGTGGGCCGACGGCGATATCGCCGAAACTCAGACGCTGGTCCACCAGGCATACCCCGCGATCGCCGAGCATGTCCGGGCGCACGACGTGTCCCGCAGCTGGCTGTACTTCGGGCTGATCAGATTCAGGATGGGCGCGCTGGACGAGGCCGACGAATGTTGGGGCCACGCCGAGCGGCACTGGCGCGAGATCGAAAAACCACTGCACATTCACCGAATTCTGTTACAGCGCAGCTGGATTGCGATTCTGCGCGGTGATTTCGCCGCGGCATCGGAGAAGGTAGCGCAGGCCCGGGAACTGTTGGACGCCTATCCGCGGCACAGCTGGCTGCAGTACGCGCGTCTCGATGATCAGCTGGGCAACATCTGGCGTGCCGACGCGCTCGCAGACCTGGGCCTGGACCCCGGCGCGGGCACGGTGTCCGGTGCGCCCGGCAGCACGGGATACCGGAGTGCGATGTCCAAGCTTGAACAGGCCGCGGACCTCAAGGTCCCGGCGGCCTTGGCGGTCGATGCGGTGCGCTATGTCATCGCCGATGCGGGAGCGCGGATGCGCTGGGCCAGGTGCGTCTCGGCGCCGATGCTGGCGGGCGCCTTCGCGGTCGCCAAGGAATGGGACAACGCTGCGCTTGTCAGTGAGTTGATCGAATATCACAGCGCACGAGGTGCTTTCACCACCGAGGTGAGCGATGCTCCGTCGGGTCCGACCGTCGGCGCGTGGGCTTGGACCGCCACCGCGGCGGTTCCCGTCGAGGGCGACCTGGCGCTGGTCGCCGCGGCACCCTCGGTGCAAGCGGACGGCGGGCTCACCCGCTTGGGGCCGCTGCCACCGCTGCGGATGGACCCTGCCGGTGATCAGATCATGAGTAGTTATCGAGAGTTGGCCCGGCAGCGGTACGGCCGCGAGGTGACCGCCGTCGACGACGAATGGTCGACCTGGCCATGACAGACACTTTGGTGTTGCGATTCGCTGACGTGGGCATCGCCACCTACGCCAGCCTGCGGGTAGTGGGGGAGCCGGATCGCACGGTGACCTGGGTTATCCAGCAGCAGCCCCTGGAAACGGTCTGCGACGCACTCGATTCCGCCTTGCCGGATCCGTGTGGGGCCGAGACAGCGCTCATCGCCATCGAACGCGCGTTGACCACCGGGGCGTTCGCAAACCCGGATGCGGAATTCGAGCTTGCCGGTGCGCTGGGGTCCGAGTTGGTGGCCGCTGACGGCTGGACGTTGTTGTCCGAATTGTCCGGGCGTACGTCATCTCAGCGGTCCGTGCTGTTCGTTACTCCCAGCCCGAAATTGGCGCGAGTGCCCTGGGGGCAGCTGGCGATGCCGGGGCGGGATGGTTTCCGATTGATGGAACTGGTCGACGTTCTGATGGCGGTGCCGCCGAACATCGTTCATGCACCGCGCCGGGCAGTGCGCTGGCACGAGCGCCGGGACGGACCGGCAGTGCTGCTGCTGGACCCTCGGATTCCCGGACAGCGACCGGATTCGACATTGGGTTCGGTGCTGGGTCGCCCCGCTCCGGGGGGTGCGCTGACCCATCATTTCGGCGAACTGATGGACAACCGTCGGGTGCTGCCCGCGGTCGGTACACCGGTAGAACTGTTCCGCCGGAGCGATACCGATCGCCACTGGCTTGCGCACGCGTGTGCACAGGAACCCTCCCGGCTGTTCTATGTCGGGCACGCCAGTGCGGCAGAGGGCGCCGTCGGCCACGCTGAGCGGGCCGCCCTGCATCTGGCTGAGGATCGCCCGTTGACCGCGGCAGACATGATGGCCGCGCAGTTTCCGGTCCCGCCGCGAGTGGCGCTGTTGGCGTGTTCGTCGGGAGGCGATTACCGCTTCGATGAGGCGACCGGGCTCGCCGCGGCGATGATCTTGGGTGGTGCGGAGTTGGTGACCGCGACCCTGTGGTCGTTGCCGACTACTGCGGCATACCACCAATTCTGTTCGTACACAGAGGATCCCATGGCAGATACGGTCGCTGAGATAGACAGTGCGCACTGTGATGAGGATGCCGGCCGCGCGGTGAACCGTTGGCAGCGGGCCCGATTGCGGCGCTGGCGTGACGGCGACCATGCGGCGAGTCCATTGCACTGGGCGGCCGTGGTCAGTTTCGCCGTCGACGGCGCCCGCTAGATCAGCCGGCGCGCACCCGTACCGCGATGATGCTGTGGTCCCCTGGCCGGTAGTACGCGTCGATCACGCTGCCCGGCGCCATCTTCGGCAGGGTGGACGCCGGTATCACCGCGGTTTCGCGTACCGGGAACTGGCCGCCGTCCGGCCTGGTCACCATGAGATCCAATTGCACTTCGCGGCCCGGACCGGTGGCGTTCATGCCGGTGACGACTCCGCCGGAGCGGGTGCCCCCATCGATCATCGCGCGCTGCGCCGCGGTCAACAACCGCTTGCGGATCAGCAGGTGATCGAACTCGGCGGCGAATTCCTCCACCGTGACGAGGCGCTCGTCGGCCTCCTCGTCCGGATGGGCACACGTTGTCCGGCGGCCGCACAGCAAAGCGACGCATCCACCGAAGGTTCGGGAAATGGCGGGAAACAGTCCTGTGGTCATGTCGATAGCGTCGACCCGGCCGGCTGCTACCGAACCCAACTTTTGTTCTGCGGACAGCGATTACACTTGTCAGGATGAGTATCGGGTCGGCAACGTCCGAGGGCGCCGTCAGGGTGCAATCGGCCGTGCCGCGCCGTGCCGTGATCGACCGGGCATGGCGTGCGATCGGTTCCGGTGTCGAGGTACTGAGCGCCGACGACGGCGGGCCGCTGCGCCGGACGGTGAAACGGATCCTTGACCCGCTGGTGCTGCGGCTGCGCAGCAACACCTCCTACTCAGCCCCGGTGCTGGCCCCTGAGGTGGCCGCCGCCATGCACACCCTGATCGTGGGACATGGTCCGCAATTGAGGGCGACGGCGGACTGGTTCGTGATGCTGAAGGCCGAGCGGCGCAGGCAGCGTCTTACCACCGGCAACGCGCAAGAGCTCTATTTCCCGGTATGTTTCGAACTGGCCGTCACCAAAGGCGTTCCGCAGAAGGAAGATCAGCACACGGCGACGGAGGTTCTGCACGATCTGCACCGCGGCCGGGACCGTACGGCGATCGAGGTGCTCAATCGCCATGTCGAGGACCCCGCCGTGGTCGCCAGACTTGCCTCACTGCGGGACCGAAGCTGGCGCGATGTGCGGCCCGACGGCAACATCACCGGACCTTTCTTCACCGGTCTGGTTACGGTACTCGGTGCTGCCGTTAGCCATCGTGAGGTGACTGCGCGCCAACGGGTTTGGACGGCGTTGATTGCCGATGCCACACCGTACAACCTAGGGGCAAGCGCTCATGGCGCCGCCACTGTGCCGTGGTCGATTGTCGAGATCGGATTGAGTTCGGTTGAACCGCAAAGACCTCCGGCCATCGATGGGGATGCGGGAGGTGATCGCCCGATGGATCGCAGTGTGGTGGATCGGGTGCGCGCCACGCTTCGCCGGGCACTGGATCGTGATGAGCTGCCCGATGTCCCGCTGCTGTGCGCCGAGGAGGTCGATAGGGCTTGCGCCCCATGGGGCCTGATGGGTGAGGACAAACAGGCCGCCCTGGTGGCTGGGGTTGAGATGGCGACGGATTTACGGCCGCTCGGTGATTCGGTGTCGACGCGCTATGAGCTGTCCGGACGGGTGCAGGCACGGCTGGTGAAAGAGGCCTACGTGATGCACGCACGGCGCTATCTCGCGGCAGGTGGGGCCATTCACCCGCGGCAGCGACAGGTGGTCGACGAGCTGGCAGCTTTCGCGCGGCCCTATCTGAGCCGGTTGTGGGCCAGATTGCACGGTCGCGATGTCTGGCAGGAATCCTGCGGTGACGTCGATGATCTGCGGTCGCTGCTGGAGGGCGCGGCCCGCTCGGTGAGCCTGGACCACCGGCAGCGCATCAAAGCCATGCTGGAATTGCGGGCCGCCGGATGAGGCTTATCAACGAATCCGGTTTGTGGACAACGGGAGCCGCTCCAGCCCCGATTCCTGCGGTGGCGGTCCTGGAAGTGAGTGGCGCGGTGTTGTCGTGGCCGGTTGACGAGCCGTCGCGGTCGCCGGTGATGAGCTTCACCGACGCGGCCCGGGCCGACTGGATGTGGCGAATTCTCGGCGAGACAGGGCACGTCGCGGTCATCGAGGCACTGCGCGATGCTGATCCCGCGAGGATGATCGAGCTGCCGTCGGTCTCCGTGCTGCCGGGGTCGGCGGACTCCTTGCGACGGTTGGCGCTGGGGCATTGGCTTCGGCGGTGGTGGCCGGCCAGTCGCCGCGACGGCATCACCGTGCTGGACCGTGGGGTGCTTGATGCGGAGGTCGCGGTGCTGACCGCGGCGGCCGAAGACTATTTCACCGACGACACGCTGGACGCCGATGTGGCTGGCCTGTTGGCACCGCGTGGCGTGGCATTGGCTTCCCGTCGTGACCCCCGAGTGGAGGTGCTCGTGGCGCAGTGCCGAGACCTGGCCGATGAGATGGGACTGGAGTGGGCGGCACAGGATGTCGGGGTCGCGCGGCGCGAGGATTATGCACTGGCCGCTGGTCGCGCAGACGGATCTCCGTCGCCGGGCGCGATTGCGACGGGCGAGGTGACCATCGCCTGGTCGGTTGTGCCGCCGGGGGTCTTTGACGCGGCCGAACGCAATCTGGACTGGGCGGTGGTCTCGGAGGGGGCGGCGGTCACCGCACGATTGCGGGCGGCGGTATCCGGCCCCGATTCGGCCGCGGGCATTCCGGTCTCGTTGCGTTGCGGTCCTTTTCATGCGGTCGGCGTGTTGGATGCCACGGGTGGTGCGGCGCTGCCGGTGCTCGACGCCGACGGACAGCCCGTCGACGAGGCGCGGGCCTGGGACGCCGACTGGTCGGCGACGGAGATCAGTGTGGGGGCCGGGGGCGCTGCCGAATCGGGCGAGTTGCGAGATCGGGTCCGGGCATTCGCGCGCGCCCGTCTGGCCGCACCCACAGCCGACGCATTCCTGGCCGAGCTGCTGGCTGCCGAATCGGACTACTGACGGCTCGGTGTGGGTGCGAGCGTGCCCATCGCAAAGAAGAAACACCGATCCTGTTGCGCTCAGCGGTAGTTTATGTCCTCGGCGGCGGGCCGATAGCGTCAGATCCATGGAGTGGAGTTTTGAGTCAGCCGAGGCCCTTGCGATCGCGTTGCGTACCGGTGCGGTCACATCGGTAGCGCTGACCGAGGAGGCAATCGCCCGTATCGAGCGCGACGACACGGCGATCAACGCGGTCTGTGTGCGGGACTTCGACCGCGCGCGGGCCGCTGCGCACGATGCCGATCAGGCGCGTGCTCGCGGAGAGGATCGACCGCTGCTCGGTATCCCGATGACAGTCAAAGAGTCCTACAACGTGGCAGGGCTGGCCACGACCTGGGGCATGCCCCAGCACAGGAACTACATGCCGACCGATGACGCGGTACAGGTATCACGGATCAAGGCCGCGGGCGCCGTCGTGCTTGGAAAGACGAACGTGCCCTTGATGCTTCAAGATCTACAGAGCTTCAATGAGATCTACGGCACCACCAACAACCCGTGGGATCACGGTCGAACGCCGGGGGGATCCTCGGGCGGATCAGCGGCCGCACTGGCGTCCGGATTCGGCGCGCTGTCCATCGGCTCCGACATCGCCGGTTCGCTGCGCACACCCGCTCATTTCTGCGGCGTCTACGCGCACAAGCCGACACTCGGACTTGTGGCGAATCGCGGTCATCTGCCGCCGCCCAATCCGCCGTTGCCTACCGACCGCGATCTGAGCGTGGTCGGCCCCATGGCGCGCACCGCCCGTGACCTCGCGCTGCTGCTCGAGGTGATGGCCGGGCCGGATCCACTCACCGTGGGTGTGGGATTCGACGTGGCTCTACCACCCGCCCGCCGCGAACGGCTCCGCGACTTTCGTGTCTTGGTCCTCGATGAGCATCCGCTCGTCCCCACCGGATCGGCCGTGCGGGCAGCGGTTAACCGGGTCTCCGACGCGCTTGTCGATGGTGGTGCGCGCGTCGAACGGTACAGTCCGCTGCTTCCTGATCTCGCCGAGGCCGCGGCGCTTTATGCCGAGCTACTCACGTCAAATCTCGCGGCAGGCTATCCCGTGGAGAGGTACGAGCAGCTGCGGATCCTCGCCGCCACCCTGAGCCCTGATGACGAGGGTTTCGATACCGCATGGTTGCGCGGCCCGGTGTTCAGCCATCGCGACTGGATCGAGGCGAACGGTCGTCGCGAGCTGCACCGCCACGGCTGGCGGCAGCTCTTCGCCGAATTCGATGTGGTGGTGTGTCCGATCACGCCGACTCCCGCCTTCCCGCACGATCACGAACTGAATCTGCAAGAACGGCATATCGATATCGACGGCATCGAGTACCCGTTCGTCAATCAGCTGGTCTGGGCAGGCGTGGCGACCATGCCCGGCCTGCCCGCCACCGCAATACCGGCGGGCCGATCCACGGAAGGTCTGCCGGTAGGAGTGCAGCTTGTCGGTCCAATGTTCGAAGACCACACCACGCTGCGGCTGGCTGAACTCCTCGAGCAGAAAATTGGTGGCTTCGAGGCGCCGAGATAGTGCCCGCCACTAGTGGTGCTTCGAGATCCAATCGGCGATGAAGCCCTCTTCCACGCGGAACAGGTCGCTGAGGTGGTACAGGATCAGGTCTTCGAGCTTGCCTCCGATGAACGGGATGTACACCTTGCACGTGCTGGAGAGTTTCAGCTGCGAACCTTGATCGGTATCGGTCAGCGTGCAGACCCCGGTGAAGGAACCCGGTCCGGCCGGCACCGAGGCGCTGTAGCTGCCCACCGCTGAGCCTTTGCCGTGATCGAATGGGGCGAAATGCTGCACCCGGGTGATGACCATGTCGGTGAGCATCACCTTCTGTGCGATCGACGGCAGGTAGATGCGGGGCAGATTCTGCCTGAGCACCACGTCGATACCGTTGTCGGTGACGGTGAAGGTGTTAATCTCGGAGACCGGAGTGAGCCATCCGTACGCCGACATCAGGGTTTCCCAGTAGTCGCGGCTCGCGAAGTCCTGATAAATCTTCTCGGCCGGCGCCGGGAAGTTCACCGTGGACACCGTGCGCCTGGACATTTGACCCAGGTTAGCCGTGGGTAGCGATCCACTCCGAGGTGAATCGCTGCTCTGCCGACAGCAGGTCCATGAGCTTGCCGCCGACGAAGCCTTCGATCTTGCCGCCTACCAGCGGAATCTTGACTTCCACGCTGATCTTCAGGTCCAGCCGCGCGCCCTTGGCCCCGTCGTGCAGGCGGGCGGCGCCGGACAGGGTGACGGGTGCACCCGGTATCGAGCCCACCACGGTGCCCTCGGATGCACGGTCGGCGATGGCGCTCCACTTCTCGGTGCGGACGATCTGCAGATCGCCGCGGTGGAACTGCGACACGATGCCCGGCAGCCGGTCGCTACGCAGCACCTGAGTGGTCACGATTTCGAGGGCGCCGCTGTCGGATTTCAGGGAATCCAGTGTCGCGGTGTCAGCACCGGAGCTTGTCAGACGTTCATTCCAGTAGATCTCGTCGGCGAAGGCCGCATGGACTTGCTCGACGGTAGCCGAGTACTCCACTGACAGGTCAAATGAGCGCGCCATGGGTGGCAAGGCTACCGTTAGCGCCCGTGAGCTTGGATGAGCCGCTTGCGCGAAGACCGAAAAGGCTGGCAGCAGCAACGCGCGCGGAGATCGAGGATCTCGGCGCCGTGGTGACCGATGATGCCCCGCTGGCTTCGTTGACCACATTGCGGCTGGGGCCGGTGGTCCCCGCGCTTGTTCGGTGCGAGAGCACCGCGCAGGTGACCGGCACGCTGGCGGCGCTCGCCGGCCAACCGACCCTGCTCCTCGCCGGTGGTTCCAATGTGGTTCTGGCAGATGAGCTGCCGGACCTGACGGCGGTGCACATCGCCGCGGCCGGTGTCGCGGTGGACGGGCCGCTGTTGCGCGCGGATGCGGGAACCAATTGGGACGAGGTGGTGGCGTTGTCGCTGCGGGCCGGTCTCGGTGGGCTGGAATGCCTCTCGGGAATCCCGGGCACGGCGGGCGCGACCCCGGTACAGAACGTGGGTGCCTACGGTGTCGAGGTTGCCTCGCTGCTACGACGAGTGCGGGTACTGGACAGGGCAACTGGCCAGGTGCGTTGGTATCAGCCCGACGAACTGGGGTTCGGTTACCGCACAAGCATTCTCAAGGGCATCGATGCGCGCGTGGTGCTGGAAGTCGAGTTCGGTTTGTCTGCGGACGGACTGAGTTCTCCGATCCGTTACCCGGAGCTGGCCAAGGAGTTGGGGGTGGCGCAGGGGGAACGCGCCGACGCGCTGGCCGTGCGCGAGGCGGTGCTCGGACTGCGTCGACGCAAGGGCATGGTGCTCGACGAGTCTGATCGTGACACCTGGAGCGTAGGCTCATTTTTCACGAATCCTGTTGTCGCCGAGGGCGATTTGGATGACGTTCGGGCACGGGTGCGCGATCACCTGGGGCCGGATACCGTGATGCCGCAATATCCGGCTCAGAGTGGAGTGAAACTGTCGGCGGGCTGGCTGGTGGAGCGCGCCGGATTCGTCAAGGGCTACCCGGGGGAACAGTCGACGGTACGAGTGTCCACGAAACATGCGCTGGCACTGACGCATCGCGGTGGGGGTAGCTCCGGTGAGCTATTGGCGCTCGCACGCACCGTGCGTGACGGGGTCCTGGAGAGCTTCGGGGTGCGGTTGGTGCCTGAGCCGGTGCTGGTGGGCTGCTCGCTCTGACATAGCCCAATAGGCAAGTGCGCCAACGCTGATAGTGGCACCCATCAGGCACACGCCGGTCCATCCGTGGACCGAGTACGCCCACGTCGACACGATGGCGCCCACGGCGCTGCCAATGGAGTAGAACGTCATGTAGGCGGCCGTCAGACGCCCGTGAAGTTCGGTGTCCAGCCGGTAGATGAGACTCTGGTTCGCCACATGCACCGACTGCAGGCCAAAGTCGATGATCACGACCGCTAGGGCGAGCCCGAGCAGGGTCCAGCGCAGGGTCGCGGCCAAGGCCCATGCCGCCAACATCAAGGACAGGCCGATGCCGGTGACCCGGGTGGCCCGGCCGCTATCGCACCACGCGCCGGCCTTGAAGGCTCCCAGCGCGCCGGCGGCCCCGGCCAAGCCGAATAGCCCGACTTGGGTGTGCGACAAGTGGTATGGAGCAGTCGTCAGCGCCAGCACCATGGGTGTCAGGAGCACCGTGATGGCGGCGAAGACGAGCATCGCAATCACGGCCCGCGAGCGCAGGACCGGCTCGTCGTGCAGCAGTCGCAGCGTCGAGAGCAGCAGCCTGCGGTAGGGGAGCCCCTGTCGCGTACGGGTGGATCGGGGCAGAGTACGCATCAGCATCCCGGCAGTCGCCACCGTGGCGATGGCCGCCACCACGTACACCGACCGCCAGCCGAGGAGGTCGGATAGTGCGCCGGATACCGTGCGCGCCAGAAGAATTCCGCTGATAATGCCGCCGGTGACCACGCCGACGGCCCAACCCTGTCGCTCCGGCGCGGCGTGCACCGCCGTGTAGGTGACCATCACCTGGGTCACTACGGCCAGTGCGCCCAGGGCGGTGATGCTCGCCAGGAACGTCCACGCGTTGGGCGCGATCGCCGTGGCGAGCAGTGACACTCCCAGCAGTACGGTCTGCCCGACGATGAGCCGCCATTGATCGACGATATCGCCAAGGGGCACGATCAGTAGCAGGCCGATGGCGTAACCGATCTGGGTGAGCGTGAGCACGATGCCGACTTCTGCTGTGGGCATCGAGAATTGCGCGCCGATGGTGTCCAGCAGTGGCTGAGAGAAGTAGATGGTTGCCACCGCGAGCCCGCAGGCAAACGAGAACAACACGATGACGGGTCTGGTCAGCACGCGCGCCCCTCGGTAGAGTTGGTTTCACTTCGCAACCATTCGAGCATCGCATGGGTGGTTGCATTTTGCAACCAAAGGAGTTCGCCGATGGTGGGACGCGCCAGTCATGCGGAATCGAGCTGCACCCTGGCAAGGCCGTTGGGTGAGATCGGCGACGGCTGGTCGTTGCTGATCGTCCGCGACGCGTTCGACGGATTGCGCAGATTCGGGGAGTTTCAGAAGAGTCTTGGGCTCGCCAAGAACATCCTGGCGTCCCGTTTGGCGGCGCTGGTGGACAACGGCATTTTGGAGGTCGTTCCAGCTGGAGCGCGGCGCGAATATCAACTGACGGACAAGGGCCGCGGCCTGTTTCCCGTACTGGTCGCACTGCGGCAGTGGAGTGAGGAGTTCTGCTTCGGCCCCGGGGAGCCGCGCGTCATGCTGGTGGACCGCGCGACATCGCGTCCGGTGCGACGGTTCGAGCTTCGTGCGGCCGATGGTCGGGCGCTGGTACCGGAAGATACGGCGGTTATCGGATCCTGACGAAGGATGCGCCGTGCCGCCCGATGACTGTCCGGGTTCCCGAGATGGAGGGTGTTGTCGGCTACCGTTCGAAGGTCGCTGACGAAGGAGCGCCCATGCGGATCGGATTCCTGGCACTACTGGCGTGGCTCGGCATGCTCGCGGCGCCGGTCGCAGCGGCCGATCCCGGCGCGATGCCGGTGGACCCCTCGTCTGCGGAGGGAGCCGCCGTCTTGGCGCCCGCCATTGCGGATGTGACGGCGCAACTCGGTAAGCCGGTCCGTTTGGATGTACGCAGCCTCAAGGCCGCTGAAGGCTGGGCCTTTTTGTGGTCTGCCATCCAGGGGCCCGATGGCAGCCCCGTCGACTACACCGGGACTCCCTTTGCCGAGGCCTCCGCCAACGGCGTCCTATCGAAGAAATACGTGGCGCTGCTGCATCAGGACGATCAGGGCTGGACGCTCGTCGACAAGCGCGTGGGCCCGAGCGATATCGCCTGGGCGGGGTGGGGTGCCCAGTACGGTGCGCCCGCGGCGATCTTCGATATCCCCGTTTACTAGCCGATTCGCGGGACAAAACCGCACGTCCCGCCCGATCCGGGGTGTGATCCTGGTCGGGCTGGGCGAAGCTGTCCGCGGCGGCCCGTATCGTTGGGTGTCGTGAAGTACCCCAGACCAGATCTCCGTGATGCGCTGACGCGACGACGCGCGCTCACGATTTTGGGTCTGACGGTGCCCGCTGTTGCTGCGGCCTGCACGACCGTCGGCTCGAACGCACCCGAAGAGGCCCCGTCGCCGGGAGCCTCCCTCACCTTCCTGCCTGATGACAAGGCCAAGGACGTCAACCCGACGGCGCCGGTCAGTGTGACGGTGGCCAATGGCTGGTTCCAGGACGTGAAGCTGGTCAACGCGGACGGCAAGGTTGTCGCCGGAGTGCTCAGCCGCGACCAGACGAGGTTCCACACCACCGAACCGCTCGGATTCGATGTGACGTACACCTGGAAGGGTTCGGCGGTGGGCCTGGACGGCAAGGCCGTCGCGGTGTCCGGCGCGTTCACCACGTTGGTGCCTACGGCGAAGGTCAATGGCCAGTTCCAGCTCGCCGACGGGCAGACGGTGGGTATCGCTGCCCCCGTCATCATCCAGTTCGATGCGCATATCGCGGACAAGGCCGCGGTGGAGCGTTCGCTGAGCATCACTTGCGATCCGCCCACCGAAGGTGGTTGGGCCTGGTTGCCCGACGAGGCGCAGGGCTCCCGGGTGCATTGGCGGTCCCGCGAATATTTCAAGGCCGGCACCAAGGTCGACGTGAAGGCCAATCTTTATGGAGTCCCGTTTGGGGACGGTGCGTTTGGCAACGAGGACATGTCCCTGGACTTCAGTGTGGGGCGCCGCCAGGTTGTCTACGCCGATGCGCAGAGTCACCGCATTCGGGTGACCACAGACGAGGGCACCATCCTGGACCTGCCGTGTAGCTATGGTGAGGCAGATCTGCCGCGCAACGTCACCCGCAGCGGAATTCACGTTGTTACGGAGAAGTACGAGGACTTCTGGATGTCCAACCCGGCGGCCGGGTACACCAACGTGCACGAACGCTTCGCGGTTCGCATCTCGAACAACGGCGAGTTCATTCACGCTAATCCGAATACCACTGGACAACAGGGCAATACGAACGTCACCAACGGCTGTATCAATTTGTCGCTGGGTGATGCCGAGTCGTACTTCCGTACTGCCATGTACGGCGATCCCGTTGAGGTAACCGGTACCTCGATCGAGCTGTCGTACGCCGACGGCGACCTGTGGGACTGGGTGGTGGATTGGCCGACCTGGCAGTCGATGTCGGCGCTTCCCCCGAATCCGAAGGAACGAACTGTCACGTCGTCGCCGACGACGACATCGTCGATCCCGACGGCCGTGCCGCTGACCCCGTCGGGTGCGCCGACGCTCTCGGGGACGCCGACGTCAGCGCCGTCGACCCCGTCGGGCGCACCATCGCTCTCGGCCACACCGACGACGACGCGTCGATAGCCCAGCGCGCAGAAAAACCATGTCGCCGAGCCGATGATGGCTGGTACCGTCACGCCCATGTCCGCACCGTTCCATGACGAGCAGATTGCCGGGATGCGCCTAGCATCGCCGGTTGTTTCGTCGTGGTCGCAGCGACTTACCGCACAGCAGGCGGGTGGACGATCCGGCGGCAGGCGATCGCCGGCCAACGACTCTCATGAATATCTCAACCTTTTGGTTTGCGCTGCTAGGAATGTCGCCCGACATTCCTAGAGTTGAGTGCGCTCAAAACTGCTGAACTACAACGTATTAACCGAAATTAATGGGGTTTACATCGGCCCATCGCCGATGCACCATTGTTTGCGATGCGGCCTGCTAGGCCGCGTTGATCACCCGCCGAATTTCGGAAGTGATTGTGCTGCAGGTTATTTGATAAATCCATAGTGGTGGCGTATGCGTCCGTGGCGAAACTGGGATACGCGCTGGATTCAGACTCCAGTGCCCGAACGGGCATGCAGGTTCGACTCCTGCCGGACGTACGCAAATGTGTCGATGAGGGTTCACGTATCGCCCGCGCGACACAGCCGACGACCAATCGACCAAGGAAAGGAGGTACGCGGCAATGTCAACTTTGATGGCCAACCAAACCGTGCAGTTCTGCAACGCCGATTACCGCGTACTGCACCAGATTCCGTGGCAGCACGCGATCAAGCTGATTCTCAAGGGGGTCGTGTACGCCATCGACACCCACCGCCCCGCGGTGCACGTGCGCAGTGCATCGCTGGTCATCGAGCTGCCGGTCTCGATCGCGCTGCGTGAGTACGTGTACATCCCGTACACCTCACAAAATCGCGTCAGCCGGGTGGGAGTGCTGCGGCGTGATGGCTACACCTGTGTGTACTGCGGGGCCTGGGCCGACACGTGGGATCACGTCCTGCCGCGGTCTCGTGGGGGAGTCGACTCCTGGCTCAACACGGTAGCGGCCTGCCGGGACTGTAACGGGTTCAAGGGTGATCGCACTCCGCAAGAGGCCGGGATGACGCTGATGCGTGAACCTTTCGAGCCGAAGGAACGAGAGAGGTTCACCTATGCGATGGCTCCATAGGTGCCTTACCAGCGCTTTCCCCGGTTGGTTAATCGGTAAACCGGCGGATTGTTAATCCGTGACTGCAGGTTCGAATCCTGCTCGGGGAGCGCGGTGGCGCAGGTCTGAATCCCTCGGTACGCGCCAACAATGCCTTGTGGGGTAATCGGTAGCCCACCGGACTTTGAATCCGGGAGTTCAGGTTCGAGTCCTGACGAGGCAGCGAACCGGAGATCGTTCGAATCCCTCCGCCTCCGCCATGGCGGCCGTGGTGTAGCGGAAACACAGCGGTCTGTGACTCCGCAGTCGAGGGTTCAACTCCCTCCGGTCGCCCCAACGCCCCTGTAGCGCAATGGATAGCGCGCCGGTTTCCGGAACCGGAGGTTGTGGGTTCGAATCCCGCCGGGGGTGCCGAAAGGCACCACACCCCTGTAGCTCAACGGACAGAGTGACGGCCTACGAAGCCGTAGATGGAAGTTCGATTCTTCCCGGGGGTACCTACCGCGCCGGATTAGCTCAACAGGAAGAGCGCCTGTCGTGTACACACGTGACGCGGGTTCGATTCTTGCCGGAGGAGCCAGCTTTTGTGTTCGGTGTTCGGTCATGACCGAACACCGAACACAAGGCAATGTGTGATCCGGGATGGTCCGAACCTCTTACTGACGCGTTGCCCTGCGGGTAGACGAGGCCTGATCCCGCGGCTTGACGACAATCTGGTCCAGGTTGACGTGCGGCGGCCGCGACGCGACGAAGGCAATGATCTCGGCGACATCCTCGGCCACAAGCGGCGTGATTCCTCGGTACACCGCGTCGGCGCGGTCCTGGTCGCCGTCGAAGCGGACCACCGAGAACTCCGTCTTCACCGCGCCCGGCGCGACCTCGGTGAGCCGCACCGGCTTTCCGAGAAGCTCACCGCGCAATGTGCGATGCAGCGCCGCCTGAGCGTGCTTGGCGGATGTGTATCCGCTGCCGCCGTCGTAGACGTCGAGTGCGGCGATGGAGGTGATGGTGACGATGAGCCCGTCGCCGGAAGCAATCAGCTTGGGCAGCAGCGCGCGGGTCACCTGCAGCGTGCCCACCACATTGGTTTCCCACATCCAGCGCCAGTGCTCCAGATCCGCTTCCAACACCGGCTCCAGGCCCCACGCGCCGCCAGCGTTGTTGATCAGCACATCCACCCGGTCCAGGCTCTGCGCAAGGGCCGCAACCGAATCGGCATCGGTGACATCGAGCACAACCGCGGTGCCCCCGATTTCATTGGCGAGAGCCTTGACGCGGTCTTCTCGGCGCGCCGCGACTACGACGTGAAACCCAAGGGCGGCAAGTGATTTAGCGGTGGCCGCGCCGATTCCGGAGCTGGCGCCGGTGACGACTGCGACCCGGCCGTCGAACGTGGGATTGGTCATGGTCGCCACTGTAGTCAGGGCTCCTACTAGGACATCGGCTCGTAGGGATGCTAAATTTCGCCTGTGTCCAACACGCGTGCCGCCGAACCCCGGGTCACTTTTGTGATCGCGGGTATTGGTTCTCGGCTGCCGCTGGCTCGCGAGCTGTGTTGTCGCTGCGTCTGTCGCTGCGCCTAATTTCTGCGTCTTTCTTGACGTCTCGGGCGTGGTATCGCCCCAGTTCACAACACCAAAAGCCACCTGTAGCCCGTGTTTCAGCCCTCGCCTGAATACGGCCTCCCGCCAAAGGACCCATCTCATGACTGCTCCGGTTCGCCGACCTGTTTCCCGCCACCAGATTCACCCGCCCGCCCTGTACATCGGCGATAGCGCCGCGTCCTCGGTCTTCCGTGCCGCCCGTGTGCGCGGACCCGTCGCTCGCGACGCGATTGCCCAGATCACGGGCCTTTCCATCGCTACCGTCAACCGGCAGGTGACGGCCTTGCTGGACGCCGGACTGCTGCGTGAACGCGCCGACCTCGCGGTTTCCGGCGCTATCGGCCGTCCGCGGGTACCGGTGGAGCTCAACCACGAGCCGTTCCTGACCTTGGGCGTCCACATAGGTGCCCGCGCCACCAGCATCGTGGCGACCGACCTGTTCGGGCGGACCCTCGACGTGGTGGAAACTCCCACACCAAACGGTCCGCAAGGTGCCGCGCTGGCGTCCCTGGCCGGCAGCGCGCAGCGCTACCTGGCCCGTTGGCACCGCCGCCGGCCGCTGTGGGTCGGCGTAGCCACCGGTGGTGTGGTCGACGGGCCGGCCGGGACCGTGGATCACCCGCGTCTGGGCTGGACCGAGGCCCCGGTGGCTCGGGTCTTTGCCGACACCCTGGGGCTGCCGGTATCGGTGGCCTCGCACGTGGACGCGATGGCAGGCGCCGAGCTGCTGCTGGGACTGCGCCGCTTTGCGGCCCGCTCCTTGACGAGCCTGTACGTATACGCCCGTGAGACAGTCGGTTTCGCGCTTGCCATCGATGGACGGGTACACAGCCCATCCAGCGGGCCGGGAACCATTGCGGCGCTGCCGGTCGATTCCGAATTACTCGGCGGCACCGGCAAGTTGGAGACCACCGTCAGTGACGAGGCGGTGCTGGCCGCGGCACGCAGGCTTCGCATCGTGCCCGCCGGTGAAGGGGTCTCGGTGAGTGCCGTGTACAAGGCCGCGCGCGGCGGCAATGATTCTGCGCGCCAACTGCTTTCCGAACGTGGACGCGTGTTGGGCCAGTCGGTGGCGCTGTTGCGGGACATCCTCAACCCCGACGAGGTGATCGTCGGTGGCCAGGCCTTCACCGAATACCCCGAAGTGATGAATGATGTCGAGACCGCCTTCCTGGACCGATCGACGTTGTCCAAGCGCGATATTCGGGTGACGGCCTTTGGGAACCGGGTGCAAGAGGCCGGCGCCGGTGTGGTGTCGCTAGGCGGACTGTTCGCCGATCCATTGGGTGCCATGCGGCGGGCATCGGCCCGCCGCGGCGAGGCCTCCGCACTGGCCTAAGTGCTCTGAGCTGCACCGAGCGTGAAGCCATGGCGGGCCTTCCCATGGTTTTCCGCCATGGCTTCACTCGGCGAAGGCGAAGTGATAAAGATGTGCCCATGACGCATATCCATCACGTCTCCTCCGCAAAGGTGCCCATGGCGTACGCCTTCGACTACGTCAGTGATGCGCATCATCTGGCGGACTGGATGTTCGGGATCGAGCACGTTCGTTTCGTCAACGACGTGTCCCGCGGCCTCGGCGCCAAATACGACATTGCCATCAACCTCGGCGCCACCCTGCGGTCGACAATCGAAGTGACCGGGTGGGACCCCGACACCCTGTTCACCACCGAGTCGCGTTCGGGGATCGACAACCAGATCGAATGCCGCTTCCGGCCCACCTCCGACGACGAAACCGAGCTGGAGATCAACATCGACTACCGGCTGCCCGGCGGGCTTGCCGGGCGCGCGCTCGGCAAGGTCATTTCGCCGTTCATCTCGCTGGCCATCACGCATTCGGACGAGAAGCTGCGCAAGATCCTCGAAGAGGGATACCGGCAGGCGATCAGGTCACGCTGACGCTCAAACCGCTGGTAGCGATGCTGCGCGTCGACCGTCTGTACGTAGGTGACAAGATGGCTGTGTGCTTAGTGGCGATGAGTTCGCGCGCCGGGCGGTTGCGGCGCTGAAGCCGCGCCGCATCGCCGTCCTATCCGTACACACCTCACCACTGGCTCAGCCGGGTACCGGCGATGCCGGCGGTATGAACGTCTACGTGCTGCAGACGGCACTTCAGTTGGCCCGTCGGGGTGTCGCCGTCGACATCTTCACCCGCGCCACCGCGTCGTCCGACGAGCCGGTGGTGGCCGTCGCCGACGGGGTGACGGTGCGGAATATCGTCGCCGGCCCCTTCGAGGGCCTGGACAAGTACGACCTGCCTACCCAGCTGTGCGCATTCACCGCCGGGGTGCTGCGGGCCGAGGCGATCCACGAGCCCGGCTACTACAACCTGGTTCACTCGCATTACTGGCTCTCCGGCCAGGCAGGCTGGCTGGCCCGCGATCGATGGGGTGTTCCGCTGGTGCACACCGCGCACACGCTGGCCGCCGTCAAGAACCAGACCTTGGCCGAGGGGGACCGCCCGGAGCCCGCGTTGCGCGCCGTGGGTGAGCAGCAGGTGGTAGATGAGGCCGACCGGCTCATCGTCAACACCAAAGATGAGGCCAAACAACTGGTTTCGATACACAACGCGGACCCTGGGCGCATCGATATTGTCCATCCCGGCGTCGACCTGGACGTGTTCACTCCGGGCGACAAGGCTGCCGCCCGCGCCGAATTCGGCCTGCGCGCCGATGAGCAGGTGGTGGCCTTCGTCGGCCGCATCCAGCCGCTGAAGGCTCCCGATCTGTTGGTCCGCGCCGCCGAGCGGCTGCCCGGGGTTCGGGTTCTGATTGTCGGCGGGCCGTCGGGCAGTGGTCTCGACGAGCCGACGGCGCTGCAGGATCTCGCCGTGGACCTCGGGATCGCCGACCGGGTCACCTTCCTGCCTCCGCAGACGCGAGAAAGGCTCGCCCAGGTCTATCGGGCGGCCGATATCGTTGCGGTGCCCAGTCATTCGGAGTCCTTCGGGCTGGTGGCCATCGAGGCGCAGGCTTGCGGTACCCCGGTGGTGGCGGCCGCGGTGGGCGGTCTACCGGTCGCGGTTGCCGACGAACGCACCGGTCTGCTGGTGCCGACTCATCGCACCGAGGACTGGGCGGACGCGATCGGGAGCTTGTTGACGCGTACGGGATCCGACCTCAGCCGTGCGGCCGTACAACATGCCGAGGGCTTCTCCTGGTCCAGCACCGCGGACTCATTGCTGTCGAGCTACAGCCGTGCCATCGCCGATTACCGTGCGCCACAAAGGCCCTCCACGCAGCGAGCACCTCGTTCGCGTTTCCGGGCGCGCCGGCTGTCGGGGCTGCGGCGATGACGACAGCCGAACAGGCCTATGCCACCATCGTGCGGACGCTCGTAGAGCGGGAAGTCGCCTTCACCGAACACCACGGGCCCGACGGCAAGCCCTCGCTCATCGTGGAGCTGCCCGGCGAACGCAAGCAGAAGATCACCACGATGCTCAGCCCCGGCGAGCACGCCGTGCGCATCGAGGTGTTTGTCTGCCGTCGTCCCGACGAGAACACCGAGGGTGTGTACCGCTACCTGCTCAAACGCAACCGCCGGCTGTACGCCGTCGCGTATACGATCGACAACACGGGCGATATCTATCTGGTGGGTCGCCTGCCGCTGCCGGCGATCACGCCCGATGAGATCGACAGGCTGCTCGGGCAGGTGCTGGAAGCCGTGGACGGCGACTTCAACGTCCTGCTGGAATTGGGATTCAAGACATCCATTCAGAAGGAATGGGCCTGGCGAACTTCGCGAGGAGAGTCGCTGAAGAATCTTGAGGCCTTTGAGCACCTTATCGACGACTAGACAGTCCTCGGTGGTGGAGGCGAGGACTCTGAGCAGGGACTAGACGCGGCGTGCAAGACTGTCCGGCGTGACCTTCCGAAGCCCGCTGCCCGACGTTTCGATTCCCGACTGCTCTGTCTACGAGTACGTGTTTGGCGATAAAGGCGAAGACGACGGCCGTGTCGCGCTGATCGATGGGCTCTCCGGCGCACTGACCACCTTCGGCGAGCTGCGCTCTCAGGTTGACGCCGCCGCGGCGGGGCTGGCCGACCGCGGTTTCGGTCCGGGGGATGTCGCGGCGGTCTTCCTGCCCAACTGCTCGACCTTCGCAGTCGTACTGCATGGCATCCTGCGTGCGGGCGGCACGGCGAGCACGGTCAACGTGTTGTACACCGCCGAGGAGCTCGCCAAGCAGCTCGCCGACTCCAAATCCCAGCTCATCTTCACGGTCTCGCCGCTGCTGTCGCGCGCGCTGGAGGCCGCCGAGATCGCCGGGCTCGATGCGGCCAACGTGATCACCATCGATCCCGTGGAAGGGCACCTGTCGCTGGCCGATATCGTGCGGCCCGACCTCGCGCCGCCGCAGATCTCCTTTGACCCGGCAACGCATTTGGCGGTGCTGCCGTACTCGTCGGGAACCACCGGCAGGGCCAAGGGCGTCATGCTCACCCATCGCAACCTGGTCGCCAACATCGCCCAGGCCAAGCACCTCTATGGGGTGGAGCGAGGCGACCGGGTGCTGGCCGTCCTGCCGTTCTTCCATATCTACGGGCTGGTGGTGCTGCTCAATGTGCAGCTCAAGCTGGGCGCCGAGCTGATAATCCTGCCGCGCTTCGAGCTCGACACCTTCCTGGGTTCTATCGCCAACTACCGTGTGGACCACGTCTTCGTGGCGCCGCCGGTGGCGGTGGTGCTGGCCAAGCATCCGGATGTCGACAAGTACGACGTCTCCTGCCTGCGTTCGGTGTTCTCCGGCGCCGCGCCGCTGGACGAGCAGCTGGGCAATGCGGTTGCCGCACGTCTCAATTGCCGCGTGAGCCAGGGCTATGGCATGACCGAGCTGAGCCCGGTCAGCCACCTCATTCCGCCGAACCGTCCCGATATCCCGCTCAACTCGGTGGGTATCCCGGTCCCGAATTCCGAGAACAAGCTCATCGACACCGAGACCGGTGTGGAGATCGGCATTCCGGCTGAGGGCGAAAGTGCGCCAGGGGAGCTGCTGGTACGCGGGCCCAATGTGATGGCCGGCTACCTCGGCAACGACGAAGCCACCGCCGCGACGATCGAGCCCGACGGGTTCCTGCACACCGGCGATATCGCGGTGGTGCGCGCCGACGGGGTGGTGACGATCGTCGACCGGCTCAAGGAGCTCATCAAGTACAAGGGCTACCAGGTGCCCCCCGCCGAGCTGGAAGCGCTGCTGCTGACCCATCCGGGTATCGGCGATGCCGCTGTTATCGGGATACCCGATCCCTCCAGCGGCGAGATCCCCAAGGCCTTTGTGGTGCGCACCGATGCGGACCTCAGCGACGAGGCAGTGATGACCTTTGTTGCGCAGAAGGTGGCTCCGCACAAGCGGATTCGGCAGGTAGAGTTCATCGACGCGATTCCTAAGAGTGCTGCGGGCAAGATCCTGCGCAAGGATCTGCGCACCCGTATCTGACCCTCCGGAATCCGCTGGCGGATTGTCGGGCTCCGGTGGCAGGCTGGACCGCATGGGTCTTGTGTACGAGGAGATCGACGACAAACTCGCTCGATGGCTGACCGATCAGCCGGTGTTCTTCGTGGGCACCGCGCCGAGTGGCTCGGACGGGCACGTCAACGTGTCTCCCAAGGGGATGGCCGGGACCTTTGCGGTGCTGGGGCCGAACCAGGTGGGCTATCTGGACTATTTCGGCAGCGGCGCGGAGACCATCGCACATGTGCGCGACAACGGGCGCATCGTGCTGATGTTCTGTTCATTCGACAAGCGGTGCCGCATCATTCGGCTACACGGCCGGGCGCGCGTGGTGCAGTTCAACGAACCCGAGTATCCGCAACTGCGTGCGAATTTCTCCAAGAAGCTCGAAAAGGGCGCTCGCTCAATCATTTTGGTTGATGTCACGCGGGTGGCTGACTCGTGCGGGTATTCGGTTCCGCTGATGGACTTCGTGGGGCATCGCGACGTGTACGAAAAACATGTTGAGAAGGTGCCCCAGGAGAAGTTGACCCTGCAGAGCGCGCTGGAAAACAACGGCAGCTCGATCGATGGACTGACCGCTCTGCGGTAGCCACCGCGCGGGACGACTAACCCGATATTGATCTCGCCGCACCCTTGACAAGCGGCCGGGCGTGCCACACGCTTGATTTACGTTTACATGTCATGCGTAAGCGACAAGCGAAGGGTGATGCCAATGACGGCACCCGACGCGGGAGCCTACCCGCGCCGACGTCCGAAGGTCAGCTACGGAGCGAGTGCGGTGGTGACCGGTGCGGGCAGCGGCATCGGCCGCGCCTTCGCCCAGACGCTCGCCGC
>Ga0265327_10001856_pt1 | contig 24502 bp, 27 predicted proteins | sample 41621metaG_FD_202089 | JGI IMG/M metagenome (GOLD analysis project Ga0265327, IMG submission 202089) | Rhizosphere microbial communities from Carex aquatilis grown in University of Washington, Seatle, WA, United States - 4-16-21 metaG | ecosystem: Host-associated > Plants > Roots > Rhizosphere...
CGCAAACCTATACCGCGTCTGGGCAAAATGCCTTGCGTTACGACGGGAATGCGTCGGGGCAAACAATTTATGCCTATGGGTGGAACAACCCGTTAGCCTTCACCGACCCGAGCGGTTACTTCAGTTGGGGTGGATTATTCAGGGCGGCAGTTGTAGTGGCAGCAGTAATCTACGCACCGCAGATAGCAGCCTCGGCCTTCCAGTCATCTTACGTAGCATTAGCAACCACAGCGAACAGCGCTGCCGCATTCACTGCCGCCAACGTCATTGGCGGTGCGGCTGCGGGAGCGTTTGTAGGAGCCACGATTGGCGCGGTAACGGGAGGCACGTTGCAGAGCACCATTCAAGGGGCGGGATACGGTGCAATTTCGGGTGGGATATTTGGTGGCATCAACTCTTACTATGGCAACGATTGGAGCATGCAACGTGTCGGGGCAAATAGTCTGGGGGGCGGAACATCCTCAGTGTTGTCGGGTGGGAGATTTGTAGATGGGGTGAGAATTGAATCCATAACTTCTACTGCAAAGTATATGTATAACGGAGTTGTGCAGTTTGATTCCTCCTGGGATAAGGGTGGGGAGGCAGTAAATAAGCTTGATACCTCTATGCCAGTACAGGGGGCAAACAACATAGGAACAGCAGGCAGGGTTGACCCAACCTCTTGGTTCGGCGAGGGCGGTATTGTCAGCCGGATAGCCAACAATATTCCAGGTGTGAACGCAGTGGCCGGGATGCATGACGTGTTCCAAGTTCGCCTACAGGAATGGGGCGGCGTGATAGCACGGAATACAGTCAACATACCAGGCATGATTCCGGCAGCAGCGCTTACCTATTCATCTCTGCTGGAAGGCCCGCCTAGCTCAGTATTGACCGTGTATAACGCCAAGGGGAAATGATGGATATTTCCAAACTGACCTTGGCTGTTGTATTGGCCCTTGCTGGATGTATTTCACAGATTCTGCCAATCAATGAATACGCCAAGGGCTGGATTGGCGCACCTATTGAAGATTTGATAACGGCTGCACACAGGCCACAAAGTTATCCATCGCGTATCGGTTGGAAAGACCAACAGTACAAACTTGATGGTGGTTTGGTTTATGTATTTCCAGAAAGAGAAGATTGCGTAGTTCACTGGCACGTCAATCAGGGCGGAATTATTGTGGGCTATCACACAGAGGGTGGGCATTGTGATTAGTGATAACTTGCGTCCGGCGAAATCGTCATTGCTCCGCAAGTGAATTTATAAAATAGAAAACCTCCCCCATACCCGCCTTGCGGGTAGCTGCTGATGAGAGAAGGGCCGCTGTTGCGGCCCTTCGTTTGTCTATCGTCCCTGCTGTGCGAGTACGCCGTCGAGCATCTGCATCACCACGCGCTGCTGCGCCTTGGGCAGTTGTGCTAGGCGTTCCACCTGTTGTTGCAGCTTGGGCGGAGGCCCGCGCCTCTTTGTTGCCGTGCTCGGTTCGCCGAGCAGCTCTTCTAACCCAACGCCCAACGCTTTGGCGAGCACCGGCAGTGCGGACACAGGGACGCGCCGCTGTCCCAGCTCGTAAGCGTTCATCGTCGGCTGCGAAATCCCGAGCGAATGCTATGAGGGTCAGGCCTTATATTTGACATTGATCTGCTGCGCTACCGTGAGCAGGGCAGTGAAACAGTCGGAAATGAGGAGGAAAAATGTCAAACGCAAGGCCTGACCCCGCGTGCCCAGGTAATTATCCACCTATGAGTAGTAGGTGTTGAACTGCGAGGCCACATTATGCTTTTTTCTAAGCGGGAGAAGATTTTGATTGATCGAATAATAGAGCGTGGGTACCCTATTGATCAGTCACAGATGGGTATTCCTATAGTGGACCCCGATTTTCAGACAATAAATTAAGGTGGTAACCTGCTGCAATTGAGGGGCAGGTGATGAGCGAAACGAAGCGCAAGAATTTTAGTGGCGAGTTCAAGGCCAAGGTGGCACTTGAAGCGATCCGTGGCATCAAGACGGTTAATGAAATTGGCCTGGAGTTTGGGGTGCATCCGACGCAAGTCGGTATGTGGAAGAAAGAGCTGCAAGAGCAGGCATCCAGCCTGTTTGATGCCAAGCGCGGCCCGAAACCAGCCGACCCGTCCGCGAGCCCGGAGCGGCTCTATTCCGAGATCGGGCGGTTGAAGATGGAGCTGGACTGGCTCAAAAAAAAGTCTGGGATCAGCCAGTAGAAAACCGCAAGCAATGGGTCAGCACCATCGAGCCACTGGCGCTGACCCGGCAATGCGAACTGGCGGGTGTCAACCGCTCCACGGTCTATGCGCCGCACATGGCAGCAAAACCAGACGAGCAGGAATTGACGTTACTAAAAAAGAAATGGGGACGGAGCCCGATTAAGATTAAAGCACAACGATCACAACGATCAACCCGTACATGCTATGAGGGTCAGGCCATATATTTGACATTGATCTGCTGCTCTACCGTGAGCAGGGCAGTGAAACAGTCGGAAATGAGGAGGAAAAATGTCAAACGCAAGGCCTGACCCCGTGTGTTTTTGATCTCTGTGATTGGCGGTACGGCATCGGTGCTCGGCGGTGGGAGATTTGCAAATGGGGCTGTGACAGCGGCGTTTGGGTATCTCTATAATGCGAGGGGATGTCCAAACCCTTGCGTTTCGGATGCGCAAAATGCGCAACTGAATCAGGGTGCCTTGACTATTGCTGGGGGTATGGCATTGACTGTAACAGGAATTGGGGCCGTTGAATATTACGGGGCGGAAGTTGCTACGGATTTAGCTGTTCAAGTAATTGACGCGATATTTGGTGATGATGCGGGCATTGCAGGATCACAATCAGCACTTGCAGGTCTAAGGGAGGAAGGAACGGCAGCAATGGTACAACAAGTATCGAAAGCTAGTAATTTACCAAAACCCCCCATTGCAACAAAGACTCCATGAGGAGATAACTATGGATAAAACCATTGACCAGCTGTGGGATGAGGCGTTCGAAGAGCAATCCAAGGGAAATGCGGCTGGCGTGTTATCACGCTATCTGTCAATAGCAGAAATGGGAGATTCGCGGGTTTACGTAAAAATTGGCTCGCGCTATGCGGTTGGGACAAGCGGTGTAAACATCGATATGGAAGAGGCTTTAAAATGGTATGGTCGGGCTGTATCTGAATGCGATGACCCGATTGCCCACTTTTTTTTGGGTCAAGCCTACTACACGGGCAATGGGGTTGAACAAGATTTCTCCAAGGCCTACCCCCACTTTGAAAAAGCATATCTGGCACAAGTTCCTGAAGCTGGTATCTGTATTGGAGATATGTATTATTATGGCAATGGTATGAAACGCAACTTGCCGTTAGCCAGAGAATATTTTGAGTTTGCAGCGGCCCATGAATATTTTTTTGCTTATCGATATTTATGGAAAATTGAATTTGCGAACCACCGTTATGCTCGTGGTATCGGATTCATGTTGAGGGGATTATGGCTTGGACTTAAAGTGGGTCGATCTAACCCAAATGATGTGAGATTATTCGGAATCAAAAAGAAAAATCGCAGGGTCAACGGATCACGCGCAATCAATGGGGTCAGTGTCGATTGATATTTGATAAATTGTGCTGAACACAAAAATGCCGTAACAACACAAACCAAAACCGGAGACAATTTTTATTCACAACACCGCACAGCTACCAACCCAACCGCGCCGGATTTCCGCCCTCAGGCGCATGCGCGGCGGGGGTGTACGACCCTACGATACACGGGGCCGCAAGATCGGCATGACCGATCCGGACATGGGCAACTGGAATTATGCCTACGATGCCTATAGCAGGATATATACCCAGACCGGTCCCACGGGCTTTGCTGTTCAGAACAACTATAACGCCAACGGCTATCTTACCCAAGTCGTTATGCCGTCACTCCCACTACGGTCTACTGGGCAACCAACGCCATGGATGCGGCAGGCCATCCGTAGAAAGTATGAGAGATATATGACGATTAATAACCCTGCTAACCTCAAAGGCCACAATGTCGCATCTCGGCCTTAAAAATACTGGCTTCACCCTGCTCGAATTGCTGGTCGTCATGGTCATTATCGGACTATTGGCGGGCTACGTGGGGCCGCGCTACTTTGCCCAGATCGGCAAATCCGAAGTCAAGACTGCGCGCGCGCAAATTGACGCATTCGAAAAAGCTCTTGATCAATACCGTTTGGACACTGGCCATTATCCGAGCAGTACCCAAGGATTGGCCGCACTCATGACGAGTCCGGCGAACGAACTCAGATGGGCCGGCCCGTACCTTAAGAAAGCCGTTCCACCCGACCCATGGGGCAATGCCTATATTTACAAACAACCCGGCGAACACGGGGAATTCGATCTGCTTTCGTACGGCAAAGACGGACAGCCCGGCGGCAGCGACGAAGCGGCCGATATAGTTAACTGGTAATGTTTGCTAATCGTTTGCCATGAACTACATAATCAAAGCCTACAAGGTATCTCAAGGCATTGTCCGGCTACAATACGACGCGAAGAGCAGTAGCGAAGCCTCGCTTCGTGCCGAAGCGGAAGGCTACAAAGTTATCTCATTCAGGACTCAGACCGCTCTGCCCAGTATTGCCCGCCGCTACCGTTTTCCACTCGCATTATTCAGTCAGGAACTGCTCTCCCTGCTTGAAGCAGGGCTTCCTTTGCTCGAATCCATCGAAACTCTGGCACACAAGGAACAAAATTCGCAAGCCAAGGAAGTGTACTCCAAGCTGACCCGCCTGCTGCGTGAAGGTCGCCAGTTGTCGCTTGCGATGCAGGAGATGGCTAAGGTTTTCCCCGCGCTCTATATCGCCACCATCCGCGCGAGTGAAAAGACAGGGGATCTGCAACAAGCATTGACTCGCTATCTTTCCTATCAAACGCAACTCGACAGCGTGCGCAAGAAAGTGACCAGCGCCGCGATTTACCCCGCGCTGCTCATGATAGTTGGCAGCCTCGTGATTCTCTTTTTGATGGTGTACGTGGTGCCGCGGTTCAGCAAGGTTTATGAAGATATGGGAAACAACCTGCCATTGATGTCACGGTTAATGTTGGAATGGGGGCAATTCTTCGACGCTTATAGTAGCGCCATCATCCTTGGTGCGATCCTGCTGCTGGGCGGAACGGTATATGCGCTGACGCGGAGTCAGGTTCGCGATGGGTTGCAGCAAATGCTCTGGAAAATTCCCACCATAGGCGAACACTTGCGCTTGTACCAATTGGCGCGGCTCTATCGTACTTTGGGCATGCTGCTCAATGGCGGCATACCCTTGGTGACGGCGCTCGATATGGTCTCCGGCCTGCTATCGCAACCTTCCATGCAGGCAAATCTGTTAAATGCCCGGACACGTATCAGCGAAGGCCAGTCCATATCCGAATCTATGGAGGGATGCCGTCTCACCACCGAAGTTGCTTATCGCATGCTGCGAGTCGGGGAGCGCTCAGGTAATCTGGGTGAAATGACGGACCGAATAGCCAAATTCTATGACGAGGAAATTGCCCGCTGGATGGAATGGTTTACCCGCCTGTTTGAACCGCTGTTGATGCTCTTCATAGGACTGGTCATAGGCGGCATAGTGCTACTGATGTATCTGCCCGTATTTGAACTGGCAGGTAGTATCCAATAATCTGCGGCAAGCATAAATGGAAACCAATCCGATTCCCGCAAAAATTATCGCCGAATCCCGGGCACAAAGCGCCGTTACAGGGCGTCGAGTGATGGATATCTTACAGGAAATACTCGCTGAATCGTCGCAGCAATTTGCCGATCGATTGTGCAAGACCTTGCACTACCCGGCACTGGATATGGAAAACCTGCGTGAGTTGGTACCTGTGTTCGAAATACTCTCATTTGCCGAGGCGATGAAGCGCGGGGCCTTGATTGCGCGAGGAGGACATGATGAGTTAAAAGTGGTGATTTCCGACCCGTTCGATGCCGCACTAATTTCCTGGCTGCAAGAACGCATTACCCAACCGACTGTTTGGTATCTGGCTCTGGCTTCCGACATTACGGCCTACCTCGCCCAAAAGGAAGAAGCGCTTCACGCCATAGACCAAATACTCAACCGCAGTGGAGAACAGCCGGGGGAAGGGCGCGAAGAAGAGGGGCTCTCGCTCAAATCCATCTCGGAAGACACCAGTCCGGTAGTCAAGCTGGTCAATTCCACTCTTTACGACGCACTCAAAAACGAAGCGAGCGACATCCATCTGGAAAGCTATGCCAGCGGCATGGCAATAAAATATCGGATAGACGGTGTGCTGTGTACTATCGGTTCTGTTGCAGGAAATGAAACCGCAGAACAAGTCATTTCCCGAGTCAAAGTGCTGGCCGAACTCGACATCGCGGAAAAACGTATCCCTCAGGACGGTCGGTTCAAGATACTGGTAAAGGGGCACGAGATAGACATCCGCGTCTCCATCATGCCGAGCATACTGGGCGAGGATGCGGTGCTGCGCATCCTGGACAAGCAAACCCTGACTGACCAGATGCAGGGTTTGCGTTTGGATTATCTGGGTTTTGATGATGAATCACTGGTCGTGATGCGTAAACTCTCCAAGGAGCCCTACGGCATGATGTTGGTCACCGGCCCAACCGGTAGCGGCAAGACCACCACCCTGTATGCTGCGATCTCCGAGATCAACAACGGTCAGGATAAAATCATTACCATCGAAGACCCGGTCGAATACCAGTTGCCCGGCGTGTTGCAAATCCCCGTTAACGAAAAGAAAGGACTCACATTCGCACGCGGCTTGCGCGCTATCCTGCGCCACGACCCCGACAAAATCTTGGTCGGTGAAATTCGCGACCCGGAAACTGCGCAGATCGCCGTACAATCGGCTTTGACCGGACATCTGGTATTCACAACCGTGCATGCCAACAATGTATTTGATGTGCTGGGACGCTTCCTGCATATGGGCGTCGATCCCTATAGCTTTGTTTCCGCCTTGAACGGCATTCTGGCGCAGCGGCTTTTGCGTGTGGTTTGTCCGCGATGCTCAGCCGAATTCCAGCCTGACACCGCGCTTCTGCAAGAATCCGGCATCAGTCCCGAAGAGGCAAAGGAATTTCGCTTCGTGCAGGGGAGCGGCTGCGGCCATTGCCGGGGTACGGGCTACAAAGGGCGCAAGGCGATTGCAGAAATTCTGCTACTCAATGACGAGATACGTGAGCTGATCGTGGCACGAGAACCGATCCGCCGGATCAAAGAGTCCGCCCGAAAAAACGGCACACGCTTTCTGCGTGATGCTGCACTGGATTTAGTGCGCAAGGGAGAAACTTCTTTACAGGAAATTAACCGTGTTACCTTTGTGGCGTAGCGAAATGCGCATTGTGCTTTGCCCGGACAAGGTGATTCTCCTTGGAGTGAGCAAAGGGTTGCGCCGCAAGATGACCTATCAAACGATACTTCCCTGCTTCCCCATGCCGGGCGCACCAGCGTGGCAGCCCGCGCTAAATGCGATCGAACATTGGCTGGACGTAACCGATTGGAGACGGTCTAGTGCGATGGTTATTCTTTCCAACCATTTTGTACGCTATGCCTTGATGCCCTTTTCGGACGAAGTGGCGAATGCCGTGGAGGAGCTGACACTTGCGCAGATTATGATGGAAGATACTTATGGCGAAATTGCAAAGCAATGGCGATTAAGAATCACTGGGGGTGAATATGGTGAGCCACGTCTGATTGCGGCAATGGATACCGCCCTGCTGGACGCCATAACCGAAATTACGACTCGGACAGATATTCGTTTAACCTCAATCAAACCCTATTTCATGTCGGCGTTCAATGGTTTTCGTGAGCAAATGCTGGAGAATGATGGAATGTTTGCCTTGGTAGAATCGGGGCGGATAGTGCTGGCCATATTCAAGAATAAACAATTGTCCGGTGTGCGCCACATGCAGTTGAACGACGCTCTGAATGAGCAACTGCCCGACCTGCTGTTGCGGGAAATATCGCTGAACGGACTGGAGCCAAATGAGTTGCCGGTATATTTGCATGTAGCCGAAAAGCCGGATTTCAACTTGCCTTCAGATAGCGGTTTGTCTATTCAAGTGTTACGACATATGGGTAAGGATGAACACTGGTGGAACGGTGACGCCCGTTTTAATATGGCGCGGGCTGGATAATCCTCATGAAACCAATTGACCTTGACTTTTGTCCATCCCATACTTCACCAGCGAACCGCGCTGGTCTTCTCATGCTGCTTGCAGGAATATTGTTGAGTGCCTATCTTGTATACGTATATATCCACTATGGCACCCAAAAAGAAAATCTCAAAGCAAAGCTGAGTCGGTCACTATCCCATCTACAAGGGGGGAAAACCAGTCCAGATACCAAGGAACTCGAACCGGCACTGCAACGTGCCTCTGTGGTGATAGACCGAATTGCTTTCCCATGGGACAAAATGTTCAAGGCGCTGGAGTTATCCAGTGTTGACACAGACGTTGCATTGCTTTCGATCCATCCGGATGTGGCTGGCGGCAGCGTTATGCTGAACGCCGAGGCACGCGACTGGAACGCTATGGTGGGCTATATCAAACAACTGAGTACGGATGAATTTTTTACTGATGTGCATCTAGTCAGCCACCAGATTCAACAAACCGATCCGCAAAAGCCAATCCGGTTTGTGTTGTCCTGCGCATGGGTCCCTCAAAGGCCGTAATAGCTGATGTTGCACAAAGTCCAGACTCTCGCTTATTTCACCGGCACATAAACGAACTGCCAGTCGGAATATTTCGATTTTCCCACCAGAGATTGATCTGACTCTATGAAATTATCTGTTTTCAGCGGGCGTACATTGGACAAGCTATACACTCCCTTAATGCCACCATCGGGTGCCTGTATCAGTCCCCATTGGTTAGTTTTCGTCATCGGGTCTATAAAAACCTTGCGCAAATAGCGTTGTGTGGCAAGCTGGCGGTCGTCTTTCAAGAGAGAATCCAATGTCTTTGGATAATTTTTTACTGTGCCCGGCGATTTCTCATAATATTGCCCTATCGCTTTGCGAAACTGGTGTCCAACGAATAACAGGTCGCGTTCCTTTTCGCGCTGCTGGGCCGTGCTCCACAGCATCCCTGTTGAAGCAAGTAGCGCTCCCAGCACAGCTATCAGAAACAGAGCTGCCAGATAGGTAAATCCGCCTTGATCAGAATGTTCCACCCAATCACCATTCGCTATAGGGCGTACCATCGCGTGCTTTGGTTTGCGCGCCACTCTTAACATCATATACTCCCCCCATTTGCGAATTGGCAGGCGGTAATGTCAACCAAGTAGTGGCACTGTCGGTAATGGGATCAACAGGAACTTTGCGCAAATAGCGGCGAGTTACCAATTCATCCAGGCTGGCAGGGTACTTCCCCGTATCGGAGTAAAACTTATCCAGAGACTCGCGCAGAGTCGCAAGATTTTCGTGCAGCACAACTTCTTTGCTTCTGTCCACGCTGCCAAAATATCGCGGCACGGCAATCGTCAACAGCAGCGCAATGATAGTCATAACCACCAGAAGCTCTATCAGGGTAAACCCCCGTTTACCAGTCGCGGTATGGAATGCCATTCAGTCCCGCTCCTGTAGCCAAAGAATACACATCATAAATGTCGTTGCCCGCCTTGGGTGCGGCAGCTGTTGACGCGTAGCTGCGCCGTCCCCACGATAATTCGGGGGGAACGCTACTGTCATTATTGAAAGGGTCTCGCGGTATTTTGCGCAGGAAATACATACGCGGTTTGATCGGCTCCGGACTTTTTGCATCTTCCACACCATCGACCAATATTTGCAGCGATGGCGGATACCCAGATTCACCGACTTTTCGGAACATATGTCCGTCATTCCATGCTTGTTTATAAGCATCGAGCGCTTCCCGAAGCTGCCTCAAGTCGGTGTGCAACTCCTGCTCTTTGCTTCGTTGAGCTGCGATTTCCGCCATGGGAAAAGCAACTGTCGCAAGCAACCCTACGATTGCGGCAGTTACCGCCATTTCAATCAGCGTAAACCCCTTCGCTCTCACTGACATCACCTTCACATACTCAATTAGAAATCGTCAATGAGTAGGCGTCCGGCATTTCAGGGGCCGGCATCTTGTCCCCATTACCAACCGGAGTTGCTGTCAGTAGCTTCACTTCAGTCTTGGGTTTGTCGGAGATTGCTTTAAAAGTAATGGTAGCCAAGCTATCGCTTCCGGACGCGTCCGTTCCGGAGCGTGTGGCACCAACAAAAATTCTGCCTGCCACTGCATCTACATTGCTGGCAAAACTGGTCTGCGCACCGTTTTGTTTAAAGAATTTCCCTTCAACTACTTCCACCACTTTTAAGCTGGCCGGATCATAAGCAATTTGGAGCGGCAAACCGTGCAATCCCCCATTCGAATCTAATTTCAACGTAAGCTGAAACTGTTCACCTGCCTTGACCTGTCCCGGCCCAACCCATGAAAGCCCAACTGAGGTCGGCACTTTTCCGGAGTTCACCACTGGAACACTCCCTGCTTTTTGCGACTCTTTTTCTGTTTGAATTGCAGGCTGTATAGCAGTTGATCCGTAAGGCGCTGAATTAGATGCCTGCAACATGAATGGAGACGCCCTCAAAGTCGCTTCGCTGCCAGACCAAAATTCCGAGGCGGAAGCATCGGGACGTTTCAGATTTCTGACCAAATGCGGCGTAATAGATAGCAAAATTTCAGTTTTCTGCTTGTTGTCATTATTTGAGGAAAACAACCTGCCCAACAACGGGAAGTCCCCCAATCCCGGCACTTTATTCGCCGAAGCCTGATCGTCTTTGTTAATTAATCCCGCCAGCACTTGGGTCTCGCCATTTTTAAGCCTCAGCACGGTTGATGTATTGCGCGTGCCTATCTGATAAGCCTGGGTGCCGTCCTTGCTGGTAACCTGGCTAACTATGGAACTCACCTCCAGCGAAATATTGATTCCCACGTCATCCTGCAAGTAGATATTTGGTTCTACTTCAAGCTTCAGGCCGACATCCAGATATTGAACTGTATCCGATACAAAACCCGTGGATGAAGAGGTGGCGGTAAAGACCGGCACCTTGTCACCGATCATGATCTTAGCCTTCTCGTGGTTGCGGGCGCGGATGCGCGGGTTCGCCAGCAGGTTGACATCACTATCCATCTGCTGCGCATTCACCGTAACATTACCTACACTGGCTCCGATTCTGCTGGAGTTAAGTCCTTTCAAATCATTCAAGGTCAAACTTGTCCCACCCGATGCGGACAACGGCGTCAGCGTCAATTGTTGCGGATATTGAATTCCCAAGTTGAGCAAACGGTTCCGCTGAACCTCCAGCACTTCCACGTCCAGCATCACCTCAGGCTCGGCCAAGTCCTGCATGGCAATCAACTTTTCTGCCAACTGTATCGTTTCAGGCGTATCGCGCATAATCATCAGATTGCGCTTTTCGTCCACAAAAATTTCGCGGGTTTTAAGCAAGGTCTTGAGCATGCCCATGGTCTGCTTAACATCCGCGTTTTCGATGTAAAAGCTTTTCACCACCAAATCTTGATATTCGTGCAGCTTGCTCGGCGTATTTGGGTAAATCAGTACCGTATTCGAATTCAACACTACTTTTTCAAGCTGATTCATCCTCAGCAATAGATCAATCATGTTTTCCAGCAAGGTCTGCTTGACTGAAACGGAAGTGGTCAAGTCGGTGCGCACATCTTTGTCGAAGATAAAATTAATCCCGCTAGTTCGCGACAATACGTCAAACACCATTTTCAAGTTCGCTTCGTGAAATTCCAGCGTAACCGGTTTTTGATAGAAGGATCTGAGTATGGGGACAGCCAACGATTCTTTGGCTTGCATTTCTTCAATCATCCGCTTCAGTGATCGCATCTCGACATTGGAAGGATCTTCGCTTGAAACGGGTTGCAATTTCGCCAGAGCACCGTCCATATCTTGTTTTTTGAGCAATTCGCGCGCTTCCGCGATCAAAACAATGTGACGGCGATCCCGATCCAATTCGGCGATACCAGCCTCCGCGCGTTCATTTCCCGGTATGACAACCAGAACGCGGCGATAGAAAGATTCAGCACTGTCAAAATGTCCCGCAACTCGTTCAGCGGTTGCACTGGACAATAATTTATTGACCACCTCTTCGCGCTTGTTGATGAACTGTTCCCGGAAATGCAGATTGGCCGAATCGGCTATGCTTGCCTGATCCAGCTTGGACAACCCTTCTTCGTAACGGCCTTCCGAGAGCAAGCTCAAACCTTCGCGGTTCATGCGTTCTGCGGCGCAACCAAACAGCGCCAGCGCTAAGACCCCACAGGTTAGCGCAGTGCGCATTGACATCCACATGTTCGTCATCACGGTGTGTTTCCGATAGTCAGGGTCTGCCTAATATCCAGAGGCAAATATATCAGCGCCAATCGAGAAGAAGAAACTTCATCCAACCGATAACTGCCATTTATCGTATCCCCCTGGCTTACTGAATATACATGCCCCCCCTGTGTCAGATAAATGACCACATGCCCGTCTTCTTCCAGCATTCTTCCCAGATAGCCGAATGGCAAGGGAGGCGCTGTCGGACTTTGCGACTCCTGAATGACTTCCTTCAAAACCGGGGGAGGTGGCGGAGGGGGGGGCGCGGGTACATACCAGGATTTTGAAATGAACGGATCACTTTCAGGCTCGCTCGCCTCGGCACGCACCAGCTTGTCGAGGTGCAACACTGCCGGGATCAGTGTCGGCCCCCTCGATTTGACTCCGTCGGAATATCGATGATCCGAACTGGGAGCAACAACTTCACTGGATAGTGAATTATCTTCGCTTACCAATACGGCTGCCGCCAACGACCCCGTCAGCATTAGTCCCAGAAGAATCGTGCTGCGTCTTAGCATGCTCCCTTAATCCTTTATCAGATACAGCGTCATCTTGATCTGCGCCTCAATTATCGTATCGCTGATTTTTTGCCGCTGGAAATCCACGCTATCCAGCGAAAGCAGAGGCACAGTTATCAGCAACTGCGAAAGAAACTTTCGGATATGCAGGTAGTCGCCCTTTACCGGCAGCGTCATTTCATAGCGAACCAGCTTGTCCGATTCATTACGCACATAGTTATATTCACCTTGTTCCAGCGTCACACCTTGTGCGGTCGCAGCTTGATAAAGACGCTCCAATGCATCCGGCGCCCCCTTCATGGCTGGAAAAGTTTTGTAGAATGCATCCAGTTGGCCTGCAGGCTGTTGGCTATTCAATTCCGCCGCATGTCGGGCGTGGGGGCGCACCGAATCGGTTTCATTCTGGAGCGACAGAACTTCTTTGCTTGCCGGAACAAGGGTAATGAAAAAGAATATCGTGCAGAATGTCAGCAGCCCCAGTCCTGCCAATCCGGGGAAACCTATCTGACTGTTAATGCGGCGAAGTCGCCAAACGATAGTTTTTAATAAAATATTTTTCATAAACGACTGACAACCAATACGTCAACTAATTTTTCGTGCCCCTTGGAATACTATTTTTCGGGGGAAGCTCAATCTTTGTTTTGCTTCCAAAGAAAACTCATTTGTAGGCTCACACAAGGCAACTTCCCCATTATGCTGACCATTATCCAACTCCACATGAACACGAAATCTATCTGCTGCAAATAATTTGTTAATCTTGCCACCCTCTTCAAGACTATCCACCTCTTTACCCTGGGCAATCGAATGGATTGTTGTGCGTAAATATCCTAACTGCTCCAGCTTCATTTCGATTTTTTCCATTGCGGCAGAGATGCCATCCAGATTTTTTATTTTAATTTTTTCGCAACTATAAGGGATGCATCCACCCATCATCGAAATGAGCAAAAGCATAGCTATCGCCATGCCGTATTTAATTGATGCAATCAATTGCAAGCACCTCCTCCCGGCCTCGACCAAACACGCGGGGGCAGGCCTTACGTTTGACATTTTTCCTCCTCATTTCCGACTGTTTCACTGCCCTGCTCACGGTAGCGCAGCAGATCAATGTCAAATATAAGGCCTGACCCTCATAGCAATAGTAGCAATAGCATGTGTAGCATGTAGCATGCGGCGCAATGCGCTTCGTTTATTGTCGCCCTACGGTGTGCGCCTTACGCGGGTTCATGGAGTTAAAACACCCCACTCAAACTGCTCCTTAAAATCCGTAAAGCAACCATCGCAAATCCAATAATAATTATCCTCAGTTGAGTATCCAAAATGGAGCGTGTCCGGAATATCTTCCGTGAATTTTGCTCCGCAAAACTCACAATGATCATGATCCCAATCGCTACGAAAAATGGTATATTTTTTTCTTTGGAGAGCAACACCTTTTAGGTACTTTTCTTGCCCTTGTAGACGCCAATCTGTCATTTCATTCTTTCATTTAGGAACAACCTGTCCATTTGGATAAATTCTATTCCAATTTCCGTTTGGATCACGATAGTCCCAATGTGGCCCTATAGGATCAGGATGATTTAAATCTGGCCTATAGCTCTCTCCAGTTTGAGGATTGTGATAATTCCCGTTTCCATCACCCGGAGTGCTCCCAGGTTGCCCCCTCCATTCCGTATCAGTAGGAGCAACTGAAGGGTCATTACCAGGCCATTTAGGACTAGTTGCTTCGTTAACATTAAAAACAGAATCCGAAAACTGCTGCCACCAAGTTCGCGGTTTTCCAGAAGACAATGCATCATCAAGGGCTGAGACTCCCGTACCGCCTGTATTCTTACAACCACAAAGATCGCCCTGACTATTATAGAGATACTAAAACAGCCAGTTGGCGTGCTAGAGAATCTCGAATTACAGTCATATTTTTTCTCGCACGTGGATCATTAGTTTTTACCTCTTTGATACGCTTTTCTGCTCCGCTTAATGCTTCCTGAAGTGCATTAACCATGACGCTCCTCTCAACTCTAGGAAGAGGGGGGTCTATCAACATCCATTTTCCATTAACTTCTGTTGCACAATAATCAACAAGCTCTAATTGAGAGGATCCTAGTACGTTAATGTCGCGCGATTGATCTTTTTTCCATGAAGGTAATCCTTGTCCTGTAGTTCGAGCAAGAACGTCAAACTGTACAACTAAACATATCGTTGATGTACCCAGTCCGTGATGTGATGCAATCTTCCAATCCCTAACAATTACCAATGGATCCATATCCAAGGCGTATGCCTCTGGAACCGGATTGCTAAGATCTAGAGCTTTCTGATATTCGGCTTGCTTAGCTTCCTCTGAGAAAAAAACTCTCCCTATTCTCGGAGATGGATCACCCTGAAAATCAGTTTTAACGACTTCAAGCAAAAAATCTTCTGGGGTTTGGGCAAATGCACCAATTGGCAAAAAGCCAATTGTTACAATCAAGGCAATAATTAGTCGCACAGTCATTACAGTTATCCCTATTGTGTAGGCACTTGATATCTAAATACGCCAATAACAGGCTTTCCGAAATTCTTAACCTGCTGAACAACATAAGCCTGTTTACTGGTAGAGGCGGTCAACATAATGTCATTTCCTTGCGCATTTTGACCTGCGTAGATAGCTACATGATGCTCAAATTGAAGCACATCACCTGGCTGCGGTGGAACATTAGGAGCGAGCCTCTGGAATGGAAATCCTTCTTGATCCGCAGAAGTCCCAAAATTACTAGCTTGGACGTAACTGTATCTGTCACCAACAGAGTCATATATTTTAAATGTGGTACCAGAACAGTCACCAGCAATTTGATTCTGGGAATCTGGACCAACCAGCTCATAAGGAGTACCCAGCCACAGTTTTCCCTGATTGACAACTAGCTGACCCTCTTGCGTCGTAAGATAGCGGGCATGAGCCAAGTAGTTAAAGAGATACTGAACTTTTCCCGGCACGAATTCGTCGTAGGCAAGGGCATTTTGCCTAGACGGGGCAACGGTTTGCGCGGACTGTACGAAGACGGGTTCCCCTTTAATTCGCAATTTTTTCTCTGGAGGCGCATTTTGGCCTACGCGGGCGCGCGAAGGCAAGCGGTTTTTTTTCCTGTAGACGGGTTTGGGTTTGCTTTGGATTTTTTCTTTAGCCGCGCCGCGTAGCGGCCAAGAAGAAAGGGGCGGCAGCGCCGCCCCGTTGGTTTACTTGTTCCAGTACGGATACCCGACCCGCTCGTAGTAGGCCTGCGCCATGTCGCGCTCGTCCGAACCGTTGCTGCTATAGCCGTCCGCGCGCGGTGCGGCAGTCCAGTTCATGATGCCTGCCAGATCGGCGATGAAGCCGCGCAACACGATTTCCGGCGTGACGCCATCGGCTTCGCACAGTTCGATGAATTCGGCGGGCAGTTCGATTGCGAGTTTGTTTTTGCGTTTCATGATGTTCTCCTGTGATTGATACAGCCCTCGGCGCGAGCGCTGTTTGCGGTGATCGCACAGCGCCGAGTCGCAGCCGGGTCAAGGGAGCGCAGCGGCGCAGCGCAGCGAAGCTTTACCCTTGACGCGGCGAGCACGGCGCTACGATCTGTAGCAAACAGCGGGAGTTACCACCCCACCCAGCACACGAAGCTGGGGAGCCCCTCGGGGCGGACGGGAGGCCGGGCGGGGGCAATCAAACAAACGCGGTGGCGCGGAGCGCTGCCGCACAAAGCCGGGGTGTGGGGGGAGCGGAGCTGCCCCCGCATCAAACGATGGCACGGCTTGCCGCACAACACCACAAACCAACATGCCGCGCAGCGACCACACCACAAACAACCACAACACGCGCAGCGACCTCGCAGCAAAAGGCGGAGGGGCGGCGCTTCACCAGCCCCGTTTTGCTGCCCCTCACCGCAGGTGATGGACGTTGACCTTGTGGCGGTGTTTACCCGCAAGGGCGCAAGACATAACGGCCTCTTATGCGAACCCTTGGGCGCGACAGCGGTTGCGCAGCAATTTTGCATAAGACGCCGTTATGTTACACGCCGCCACATGACACCCGCCGCAGGCGACCACACCGCAAACCTTCGCGCGGGTGCCGCACCGTCCGCTACCCGCCACCCAAGCGACGGCGCGGCGCTTGCGGGTTTTCCTGTTGCAAGCGCCGTGACGGAGCGGCCAACAGCGCGTCACGTTCAGCGGCGCGCGGCTTCTGGCGCGTCCGCTGCAACGCCGCCCCCATCATTGCCCACCCGATGCAGCCGCGCCGGGTGCGTGGCGTTATGCACTTCTTTCAGCTTCGCCAGCGACACCAGGGTATATATCTGCGTGGTGTCCAGCTTGGCGTGGCCGAGCAGGGACTGGATGTAGCGGATGTCGGCGCCGTTTTCCAGCATGTGCGTGGCGCAGGCCACGCGGAACAAATGGCAGGCCCCGGTGTGCGTGACCCCGGCGGCGGTGAGCTGTTTTTTGACGTGATCGCCGAGCTTGCCGGGGTCGTAGCCGCGCCCGTCGTCGTCGAGGAACAGGGTGTAGCAGTCGTGGTTGACGGACAGTTCCGGGCGCACTTCGTCGAGGTATTTGCCGAGCCACGCGCAGGCGCGCTCGCCGATGGGGATCAGGCGGTCTTTCGCGCCCTTGCCCAGACGCACCATCAGCGCGCCGCGCTCGATGTCCACGTCAAAGATTTTTAATCCCGCCAGCTCGAAGCGGCGGATGCCGGTCGAGTACAGCACTTCGAGCATGGCGCGCATCCTCAACCCTTCCGGCACGGCCACGTCGCAGGTGTTGAGCACCTCTTCGACCTGCGCCACCGACAGCAAGCCTTTCGGCAGCGCCTTGGGGCGCGTCGGCAAATCGAGATCGGCGGCGGGGTTGTAGAGGATGTGGTTCTGCTTGGTGAGCCATTTGAACCAGGCTTGCAGCGGCAGGATGAGTCCCAGTTGCGCGCTGATGGCCAAGGGCTGCCCGTTGTGTTTGCGGTAGTGGTAAACATGGCGCTGGTAGCGCTCCAGGATCGGGCGGGTGATGTCCTGCGGGCGCTCCAGCCCGCGCTCGTCGCACCACGCGATGAAGCGCCCAATCGCGTGTTTCTGCGCGCTGATGGTGCGCGGCGAGTAGGCGACCACGGCTTCCCATTCGTGGAAGGCGGCGGCATAACGGGCCAACGGGTTGCGCGCGAGCGTCTCCGGTTCGGCACCGACGCGCTTCCTGCGCGTGGCCTTGGCGGGGACGGGGGCGGCGCGCTTGTTGCGCTTGATGCTGGTGTTGTTCATCGGGCGACAGCGGCTAAGGAATGTGGATACGACCGGCGCGGCAGCGCCCCCCCCACCATGCGCGGTTCGGCCTCATCAATGGGCAATACGTCGGAAACCCGCGCCGCGTCCGGCGTTGCGGGCTGTTCGCCGGTGCGCGAATCCCCCGCGTCGGGGGCGCGTTGGCCCCGCGATGGGGGCGCGAAGCGGATGTTTTCACCCCGCGAACTTTCCGTCGTAGTCCCGGCTTTGAGCGCGGCCACGTCGATCAGCCCGGCCAAGTGCGGCCCGCCCGCATCGGCGGGCGCATCGTGCAACAGCTCGTAAACATAGCACTGCCCGCGCTGCCCCCGGTGCACCAGCAGGTATTCCAGTTCGGCGAGCCGGTCCAGGTGCAGGCGGCATTGCGTGTCCGACAGTCCCGTGCAGGCCCGCACCTGCGCGCGCGTGAAACGCACTTCGGCGCGCGTGGCGGCCTGCGTCTCGGCCAGGTTTTGCACCAGCGGTCCCAGCGCCGCCAGCATGCGCCGCGTCTGCGGCGGCAGTTCGTCCAGGCTGCGCCCCAGCACTTCGTGCGCGATGGCGTTGGCGGTTTCGATGTCGGCCAAGGTGGCTTCGATGTACTCGATGCTCTGCCCGTGGATGGCGGCGATTTTGATCTCGCGCCGGTGCTGGTGCAACAGCGCGATGGTGTCGATCAGCGTCAGGTACTTGTCGTGGTCGCGCCGCGTGCGCGTGCGGTCGTCGAGGAAGGTGAGCTGGTCGGCGTAGGGGTTGACCACGGCCAGCGGGCGCAACAGGCGCTGGGCGTTCCGGTGAGTTTTGAGCGGCGCGGCGCGGGTATGCTTTCTGGCGAGCCCCGCGAGGGTGCGCTTTTCTCGCTGGAGGCGGTGGATCGCGCGCGTCTGTGCGCGGTCTTCGTCCACGCTGAGCACCAGACAGCGGTTCATCAGCTCTTCGTCGAGGTCGATCGCCGTGGTGGTGAGCATCAGCATCACCGGGCCTTCGACCCGGTATTCTTGCGTCACCAGGTTGCCCGTGGCCGGGTCGCTGCCGGTGCTGGCGATGGTCAGCTCGCCTTCGGACTGCAACAGCTTCAAAGCGTAGGAAGCGCGGGTTGCGCCCTCTTCCTCGGCAATCGCCAGGATGCGGTGTTTCAAACTGGTCTGCCCCATGTAGAACAGGCTCTGCCCGGTCATGGCGCTGTACTGGGTGCGTGCTTCCTCGGGCACGAAGGCGAGCACGGCATCCATCAGCGCGCTTTTGCCCGCCGCGCTCGATGACTGGATCACCACCGCCAAAGGCCGGTCGAGCAGGCGGCTCACCGCCGCCAGATACGCCACCTGCTTGTTGGTGGTCTCGCCCACCACGCCGCACGCCTCGAAGTCGTCCGCGATGCGCCGCATGAGGTCGGGCGATCCGAGCAGCGCCAGCGCGTCCGCGCGCTCGGCGTCCGTCATGCCGGGAATGGCGGGTGCCGCAGGTTCCAGCGCCGCGCTGATCGCCTCGTCCTGGAGTTGTTCGAGTTTCAGCAGCACGCGCCCGAGGTCGGTCTTGAGCATGCCGTCGTTTGCGCCGAGTTCGCTTGCCGCCTGCCCCACGAACGCGCCGCGCGCCCGCGCCGCGTACAGGTCGAGCGTGTCCACATGGAAGCGGCCTTCATTGTCGCCAACCATCACGTTGACCTTGAGCACGCCCGCCGCGAGGTTCCGGGGCAGGCCGCGCACGCGCCAGCGGCGCGCGCCTTTGCCTTCGCCGAAAGCCAGCACGATTTCGCGCTCGGAGACGCTGGCCGCGATGTCTCGCGCGGCATCCGGCACGGCGGCGGCAGGCAGCGCGACGGGTTCTTCTTGAGGGGCGTTTTGAGCGGCTAAAGAAGGGGGCGGTGTCGGCGCAACTTCGATCACCGGCTCCACCGCTTCGCGCTTGGGTGCTTGCCCCTTGCCCATCCATTCCGCCTTGCGGATCAGCAGGCCCAGACTCTTGGCGGCGGGTTGCACTTTCAGCGCGTAGGCGTTGGCGTCCATGCCTTTAGGAAACTGGATGCGGTAGGCGTCGATCCCTTCGCCCATCAACCGTTCGGCGAACTTCGCCGCCCCGCGCTCGCCCGCCTCGTCGCGGTCGAAGGCGATCAGCACGCGCTTGATCCCGGCAACCTTGATCGCCTCGACCAGCTCGCCGGTCACGCCTTCCACCCCGTAGGCGCTCGTCACGTTCCTGTATCCGGCGCACCAGAAGGTGAGCGCGTCGATCAGCGCCTCGCACACGATGAGCTCTTCGCACGCGCCCGGCGCGAGCGCTGCGCGGTTGAACACGCCCGCGTGCGGGCCGGGCAGATACAAATGCTTCGGCGTGCCGGGGCGCAGGTCGTCGCGCACCTTGCGCCCGTAAATTTCCGCAACGAAGCCGGATTCGTCAAACACGGGAATGACCAGCGAGCCGTTAAAATGCTCGTGGCCGCTCTCGCGGTAGATGCCGGTTTTTTGCAACCGCGTGCGCAGCTCGTTGCCCGCCACGCGGTTCTTGGCGGGCAATCGCAGTCCCAGGGTGCGGTTGGCGTAGCCGAGCTGGAAGGTGTCGATCAGCTCGGGGTGGGCAAGCCCGCGCGCTTCGAGGTAGGCCAAGGCTTCGGGGGACTGCTTGAGCGTGGCGCGGTAGTAGCCGATGACTTGACCCAGCAAGGTGCGCTCATCCGCGTCGCCCGCCACGGGCGCGGGCAGGGCGCGCACGGTGGAGCGCTTGACCGCGCCCCCGCCTGCGGCCACGGGCGGGGCGGCTAAAGAAGGGTCGGCTTTCAGCAGTTCGGCGGCGTGGCGGAAGCTGATGCCGTTGCGCTTCATCGCCCAGTCTATCGGCCCGCCGCCGATCCCGCAGCCGAAACAGTGCCACAGGTTTTTGGCGGGCGTCACCACCAGCGAGGCAGTGTCGTCTTCGTGGAACGGGCAACAGCCGGTGAAGTCTTTGCCGGATTTCTTCAGCTCGATGCCGGAACTCTCCACCAGCCGCTGCACCGACACTTCATTCTTTAGCCGCTCGATTTCTGAATCGGGGATGCGTGCCATTTTTTCCTGTCTCCGCTAAAAAGCTGTCAAGTATCTTTGTTGTGTCTTTTTATTGTTCCTGTTATGCTACTTACTGTCAAGTAATAAAAAAGAGGCGCGTACACTTATGGCTATCTCCATTCATTTTATTTTGCCCATGAGCTTCCCGGAACGCTTGGCCGCATTGCGCAAGGAATTCGGCTTTACCCAGCAGCAAATGGCCGACAAGATCGGCATGCATGTCTCGCAATTGAAACGCTATGAGGCGGGTTCTTCGCAGCCGACTATCGACGTTTTCCGGCGCATTGCCCTAGCGCTTAACGTCAGCGCGGATATGCTGCTTTTTGAAGAGGGCGAGCGTGGCCCAGATGACCGTTTGAAGCTGCAATTCGAGGCGGTGACCCATCTCGACGCAAAGGAGCGCGAGGCGGTGGAAACGATGATCGCCGGTGTGCTGCACATGCACGACGCGAAGCGCTGGCATCAGCCGCAACCACCTGCGCCCACCACGAAACCGGCGGCTAAAAAGAAAACGGCCAGCACCCACCGCACCGGCACGCGGGGTTGAACATGACGGCAAACGATAACGAACTAATCCCGGCCGAGCGGATTGCCCAGGCTATTTTTTTAATCCGTGGGCAGAAGGTTATCCTGGATGTCGATCTGGCCGAACTCTACGAGGTGACGACCAAGCGTTTTAACGAACAGGTCAAGCGTAATGTGGAACGCTTCCCTCAAGATTTTATGTTCCAACTCACGCAAGAGGAATGGGACGCTTTAAGGTCGCAATTTGCGACCTTAAAGACCGGGCGCGGCCAGCACCGCAAGTATCTGCCCTACGCCTTTACCGAACACGGGGCGATCATGGCGGCAACGGTCTTGAACAGCCCGAAGGCAACCGAGGTATCGGTCTACGTGGTGCGCGCTTTTGTGCGCCTGCGCGAGATATTGGCGTCTGACAAGGAGTTGGCGTTGAGCCTGGCCGAACTGGAAAGCTGCATCGGGCGTAAGCTGGATTCCCACGAGCAGGCTATCGCCGGAATTCTTAACGCGATCCGCGAGTTCATGCGTCCGCCGGAAACCACCAAGAAACGCCCTATCGGATTTGTCATCGGCAAGGAGAAACAGCAAAAAGACGGCTGAAGGCAACCCCTCGTTTAGCGGCTAAAAAAGAAGCCACCCGCGCCGGGGAACCGGAGGTGGGGGGCTTTTTGTTTTTGAGGAAAAAGATGATGAGAGAGAAATCATCCGGCGCAATGCACTTCGTTTATTGCCGCCCTACGGTGTGCGCCTTACGCGGGTTATATAGCTAGACCCCGCGCTTCACTATCGGTTGAGCGCTTTGCCTCTCGTCAAACACGTTCCTGCGCCGGAATCAACGCGCCAATACTCGATAACATCATCTATTTTTCGTACGCCGAATACCAGAATACAGCCGTCTGAACGACGGTTTTCAAGTTCTTCCAATGTGTCAGTTTCTCGGACTTTCTTGTAAACCTGCCTGCCCTTAAAAATCGACTCTGAGAAGTTCTTTCCGACCAAGTTGTCGTAATCCGGTGGTTGCGTCACATCGTATTGAGCGCTTGCGCATGAAATCAAGATCAAGCAAAGACCGCTTCCAAAAATGAAATGTCGAAACAAAATGCAGGCGTTCCTTTTCATCGATTGAGAGCCTTGAGATATGCGCCGGAACTCGTCTGCTCATAAATTGCCCCTGCTGCGAAGGGTGCAGCGAACATCAAGCTGGTGGTGTAGTTAGTCGCCAAATCGAGGGCTAACACATTAGTCCCGGCCATGTTTTTAATAAGACCATTCGAGTCGTAATACCAAACAGAGTTTGCCGTGTCATGTGGGCCAGCAAAGGATTCCACAATCATGTCAATAAAACCGCCCTTGTTATAACTTATTCCCAGTACGGAACCGGAACCATTTTGCATGCAACCCAGTAAACTGCATTGCACACCGTTCGCGAATGGATCCCAACGCCCGCCTGCCAGTTTGAACATATCGCCGAACATTCCCCTACTCAGCCCTGTTCCATCATTTCTTGGGTCAAGCTTAGACTGCTCGATCATTTGATCTCGCATTTGGCTATTCAAATATGCGAGTGCTGAGAATTCAAAAGACATTCGCGCGCCATCTGAAAAAGATCCGCCTTGTAATTCCGATTGAATCCCCCCTGCAAAAGAATTTGCGACAACCCTTTCAAACGGATAGCTGCTCCCAAAATATCCAGATACTCCCCCTCCAATAGCACCACCTACTGCTCCTTGCAAAGAGATGCCCACATTTCCATTCGTCATCACCATCGAACCCGAAAACCCTGCAGTCGCGCCACCGGCAATCCCCGCTGTTATTGATGCAGTGGAATATGCCGCAGCTGTGATTGGCCCGGCAGCAAGTGCTCCATCCATCATCCAAGCGTTTACCGCGCCCCCGGTATAAAAAGCCGCCACAGCAGCTACGATTACTCGCGGTGTAATGTTGATACCAAAAATCTTAAGGTACCCGCTGGGGTCTGTCGCGCTAAGAGGATTGTCCCAGACATAGGCATACCGATTATAGCTCTGCAAGTTGCCGGGAGATTGGATGTTCGGGTCAGGGGAGAGGAACCTTCCCGTAGCAGGATCGTAGACGCGTCCGTTCATGTGGATGAGGGCGACGCTATCCAGCATTTCGTGCCCGGTAAAGCCGTGGTACATGTCGGGGTTGGTGAGGAGCAGGCCGTTGGGGTCGGCCGCGCCGCTGGAGTAGCGGCGCTTGCCCCAGGGGTCGTAGGAAAGATGCTGGACGACCGCACCTGTCGCATCGGTAATGGCGACGATGGAGCCGAGGTCGTCCTTGCTGTAGTACTCGAAGGCGACGGTGGCTACAGTCACCCCATCAGTTTGGGTGGCGGTCGTGTAACTGCCGAACATCATCCCGCCCGCGTACAGGTAGTGCTCGTATTCGACTGCGCCGGTAAGCTGGCCGTTGGCGGCGACGTATTTTTTCTCAAAATGGCCGCCGGTGTCGTAGCGGGGGTTGATGACGATGACGAGCGATCCGTCGGACTGGAGCTCTTCGGTGCGCGCGTGGTCGGGATCGTAAAATTTCAGGAACCCGTCGGTATTGCCGCCGCTGACGATCTGGTAGGGCAAGTTGAACGATGTCCAGGTGGCGGTGCGCCCCGCCCCCGTCAGCATGTTGCCGTTGGCGTCATAGGTGTAAACGGGATTGCTGGCGCCGTTCACGCTGCCGTTGATCTGGCTGACCGCGTGCGGACGGACGCTGTTTGTCCCGCTGGCGTTGTAGGTGTAGTTGGCAGCGCTGGCGGAACAGGCCGAGATATCCGACTTGCAAAGGATGTTGCCGATGGCGTCGTAGGCGTAGCTGGTGG
>Ga0265327_10001857_pt1 | contig 24497 bp, 6 predicted proteins | sample 41621metaG_FD_202089 | JGI IMG/M metagenome (GOLD analysis project Ga0265327, IMG submission 202089) | Rhizosphere microbial communities from Carex aquatilis grown in University of Washington, Seatle, WA, United States - 4-16-21 metaG | ecosystem: Host-associated > Plants > Roots > Rhizosphere >...
AGGACTTTGGATTTGCTACACCGGCATGGGTATTGTTCTTGGCGGTACCGTCTTCGGGAGTATTGGCGTTCTTACCGCTTTGGGCGTACATTTCGTGTTAGGTTCCGGGGCTATCGGCAATGCTATGTTACCTCTGCTGGAAATTAACAAAGACAATGCGGGGGACATAGCGGAAAACGGTGACGTCGACCCCCTAACTACCGCCTCCGGGCCGGTCGTTCAAGCCCATGACGACTCTGACCAGTTATCCGCCACCACTACAAAAACACCCAAATATCCAACAGCCGCTTAGCTTATGTCAGCATTATCTCCCGCACTCGTTATCGCAGGTGCCGGCGCCACAGGGCTTGCCTGTGCGCTGGCCGCCGCCCGGCAAAACATCCCGGTGCTGTTGCTGGAACAATCGGCGCAGCTCGGCGGCACGGTCACCGGGGCCTTGATTCATACCTTAGGCGGTTTTTTTGATGACCGGGGCGACATTCTTAACCCCGGCCTGTCGGCGGAACTGATTGATCGACTGGTTGAAGCGAGCCCTTTTAGCTGCAAGCGGCGCATCGGCAAAACTTGGGTCTTAAACGTAGACCCTGCTATTTATCAACAGGTTATTAGCGATTGGCTGAACCAGTATCCCGCTATTAAGGTCTGTTACCAAACCCGTATTAACCATGTAGCGATTAATGCCTCGCGTATTGATGCGGTAACGCTAACCTGCAATGGACAATCCCGCGTAGTCAATACGCTTGCCGTCATTGATGCGACAGGCCGGGCCGACATTGTGCGCAGTATCGATTCGCGCTTGGTCACTGAGGGTTCGGCGCTAGCCGGACTGATCGTGCAATTGGGCGGTATTAGCCCCGGCGCTTTGGACTTCCCCAAAGGCCTTGCGCTATTACGGCATATTCGAAAGGCGGCTGAAAACCATGAACTGGCGCCGGAATGCGCTACCTTATGGCTGGATAGCGGCGTTTATCCGGAAGAAATTTATCTGAAATTTAATTTGCCGGCAAAAAGTTATGACCGCGCGCATATGATCGACGTAGCCGATCAACTGCTAGCCTTTATTCAGGCATGGCCGGGGTTTGCCAAGGCCTTCATCCGTTGCCATGGGCAGTTGGGTATTCGCGACGAGGGGCGCGTACACGGCGATTACACGCTCACCGAAGCCGACCTCAAGCAAGGCCGACGCTTTGACGATGCCGTATGCCGCGCCGCTTGGCCGATTGAATATTGGCATCCGGAGCAGGGGGTCAGCCTTGATTACTTGCCCCCCGGCCGCAGCTATGAAATCCCCTTAAGCGCTCTCAAAGCCGGCGGCTTAACTAATTTTTTTGTGGCCGGAAAATGTTTTTCAGCGGAACCGCGCGCCCAAGCCTCGGCACGGGTGGTCGGAAGTTGCTGGGCAATGGGGGAAGGTTTGGTTAATGCACACTTTGGGGAATCTTAAAATGACACTGAATTTGGCTGGAATTTTCTTTAAACAATCGGCTTTAACGCCGGAACATCCCGCAATTCTGGGGCCGCAAGAACACAGCTCAATCAGCTACGGGGCCTTGCGTGAAGAAATTCAAACCCTGGCGAAACAGTTGCTCGCCGCGGGCATCCATCCCGGCATGAATATCGGCCTGCACTATCCCGGCGGCCAAGCCTACATTGCCTTCACCTACGCAGTTTGGGCCTGTGGGGCTTGCGTTACACCGATTCCGATGGAATTGGCAACGGAAGAAAAACAACTTATTTTCCGGCATATCGCTATTGACGCCGTTATCTCTACGGCTAACTGTACGCTGTTTGCCGCGTTTACTGTAGGTGAAGCAACAGCGTTAACGGAACACGCCTGCTTATTCAATCTTAAAGCCTTACGCACGCCCCCCATAGAGTTGGCCGGATTGAATCCGGCGTTCATTCGCTTTACTTCGGGCACCACGGGCGAGGCCAAAGGCGTGATCCTTTCCCATGACAGCATCTTTGCCCGCATCCAGGCCGCCAATCAAGGTTTGCAGATCGATAGCAACGACCGGATTGTTTGGCTGTTATCCATGGCCTATCATTTTGCGGTGTCCATCGTCGCTTATCTTAGCTTTGGCGCCACCATCGTTTTATGTAAAAACAGTTTCGGCAGCACGATTTTGCAGGCGGCCAACCGGCATCGGGCGACGCTGATTTATGCGGCGCCGACGCATTACGAATTAATGAGCCACGACCGCAGCGAGCAAACATTAGCAAGTTTACGCCTGGCTATCGTGACCACCGCTTACCTTCGCCCCGACATTAGCGAGGCTTTTTATCGGCGCTTCGGCATCGCGCCGAATGAGACTTACGGCATTATTGAAGTGGGCTTGCCTGCGGTAAACCTTGACGCGCCTAAAGAGAAACGGGGTTCCGTCGGCAAATTATTACCCAGCTACAGCGTCAAACTGGACACGCCGGATGACAACGGCATCGGCGAAATTATGCTCCGGGGGCCGGGATTATTAGACGCTTATTACCAGCCCTGGCAAGCGCGCGATGTTATCCTCAACCAGCACGGCGGTTGGTTGGCGACCGGCGATTTGGGCTTCATCGATGAGGACGGCTATCTGTTCATTGTCGGTCGCAGTAAAGAAATGATCAGCGTGGCCGGAATGAAATTTTTTATCCGGGAAGTCGAAACGGTGCTGGAACGTCATCCCGCCATTCAGGCTGCCTGCGTATTTGCCGTTAAATCGCGCCGCTTAGGCGAAACGCCGATGGCCCATGTGGTGGCGGCCGATAACCACGAGCCGCCCGATGAGGATCAACTCAAAAAATACTGCGCCGAACATTTGGCCGCTTACAAAATCCCCGACCGGTTTTACTGGGTCGATAGCTTGGCGCGCACCGCCAGCGGCAAATTGATCCGCAATACCGATAAATTATTGACCACTCAAAAGACAAAAATACTATGAACCTAGCACAGCGCCTACGCGAACACATTTTTAACCACTACATTAAAGACAACGAGCCTGAGGGATTTAATGACGATTACAACCTGATCGATGAGGGCATCCTCGATTCTTTGGCGGTCATGAACTTGATAACCTGGCTGGAAAAGCATTGTTCGATCGAGTTTGACGAAGGCGACATCGTCTTGGAAAACTTTAGTTCCGTGAATGCCTTGCTCGATTTTGTACAACACAAACGGGCGGTTAGCTAAGTCCGTTGTCATTTCTCATTAGCCGCAGGCGCTTTTAATGCTTTATTCACCACGAAGGCACGAAGAGCACGAAGTGAATAAACCGACATCGTTCCCACGCTCCGGCGTGGGAATGCCGAAGTACCGCTCCAGCGGTACGGGACGCAGGAGCGTCCCTCACTGCGTTCCCACGCCGGAGCGTGGGAACGATAGCTGAGGGGTATTTAGTGCGGGTTGCCTTACAGTCGGCTAAGCCAAAAAACCATTTCATCCACTATAAACAACGGCTTTTAGGCTAGCGCACCTACTTTGCCGAGGAAACCACCATGCCCGCATCAACCCCTCTTTCATACAGCCAGCAAGCCCTTTGGTTTATCTACCGCGATGCGCCACAAAGCGCGGCTTATAATATGGCCTTGCCGCTCCGGTTTAGCGGGGATGTTGACGGTCGAACCCTGCAACAGGCGGTACGGCAATTGGTGCACCGCCATTCGATGCTGCGCAGCCGTTTTGCCGAGTTGGACGGTGTGCCGTACCAGTCTGTCGTCGCCGATATAAACGTCCCTTGGCAGGAAGTTGACGCGGCGGGATGGACGGAGCAAACACTGACGGCAGAGCTGCACCGCCACTCGCAACAGCCTTTCGTGCTGGAACAGGGCGCATTCCGCGCCACCCTGTTCCAAAGCGCACAAACGGGTACGGTATTGCTGCTTAGCCTCCATCATATTGCCGGCGATGCGGCCTCGCTGGCTATCCTCGGTAAAGAATTACCGGCGTTTTATACGGAGAAAGATTTGCCGCCGACAGCGCCGGCTTACGGCGATTACGTGCGTTGGGAAGCCGAATTGCTTAACGGCAACAAAGGCCAACGCATGGCCGCCTATTGGCAACGGCAGCTTGCCGGCGAAGTACCGGTTTTGCAACTGTCCACCGATTATCCGCGCCCGCCGCTACAGACTTTCAACGGCGCCTCGGTGCGTGTCGATATGCCGGAACCGTTGACGGTTGCTGTCAAAAACCTCGCCAAAACCCACAAGACGACCTTGTTTACGCTGTTGTTCAGCGCTTACCAAGTCCTGTTGCAGCGCTATTCCGGGCAGGACGATATTTGGCTCGGCGTACCCACCTCGACCCCGCGCAACCACACCGAGTTCGCCGACATGGTCGGTTATTTGGTCAACCCGATGATCATGCGCGGCGATTTTTCGAAAAATGTCAGCTTTAGCCAAGTCCTGCAACTTAACAGCAAACAAATGCTGAGCGGGCTTTATCATCAGCCCTATCCGTTCACCCAATTAATCGAACTGCTGCAACCCCAACGCAACCCGGCTTATCCGCCGTTGGTGCAAGCTATGTTCGCGCTGGAGCGGGACGACCTGATTCCCAAGACATTTTCGGCCAACGGGCTGACTGCCCGACGCCTTGAACTGGCGCAAATGGAAGGCCAGTTCGACTTGACGCTGACCTTTTCAGACGGCGATGACGGCAAGACCTTATCGGCGGCATGGAGTTACAACGCCGACTTGTTTACAGAGGCCACTATTGCCCGGATGGCCGAGCATTTGCACCTCCTGTTGCAAAGCGCGGTTAACGATGCCGAGCAAAGCATAGCGACAATGCCGCTGCTCAGCGACCGGGAACAGGCCCAGCTTAAGCAGTGGAACCAAACCGAAGCCGACTACCCGAAAGACCTGACTATTGTCGATTTGTTTGAGCGGCAAGTGGAAACAACGCCCGATAATAGTGCCGTGGTTTTTGACGGCCGGTCGCTGAGTTATCGCCAACTCAACGATAAAGCCAACCGACTGGCGCATTATTTACTCAGCCTGAAAACTGAGACGGGAGCCGCGTTACTCGGCAACAAGCCGTTAATCGCCATTGCTGTTGAACGCTCAGCGGACATGATTATCGGCTTATTGGCCATTCTCAAAATAGGCGGGGCCTACCTGCCGATAGATCCCGGTTATCCGGTCGCCCGTATCCGTTACATGCTGGAGGACAGCGCAACACCGTTGTTATTGACCCAAAGCCGCACAAAACGCCAATTGGATGAGCCAAAACAGGATTGTAAAGCGCTGTGTTTAGATGAAATAGATGTCGCCGACCAACCGGCTGAAAACCTGCCGACACGATGCACCGCGGAAGATTTGGCTTATGTGATTTATACCTCGGGTTCGACCGGTAGGCCTAAAGGTGTAATGGTTGAACATAAAAGTCTGGTTAACCTGTGTACTTGGCATATCAAGGCATTTTCAGTTCAAGCGACCGATAAAGCGACCTTGCTTGCCAATAACGCTTTCGACGCATCGGTATGGGAATTGTGGCCCTATTTGCTGGCCGGAGCTTGTGTCATGTCGACTCATCTTGACGACCTGATAGAACAAGGCATTTGGCAAGCACTGAATGAAAACCAGATCAGCGTCAGCTTTCTGCCGACACCTATTATCAACAATCCTTCAGACTACCCGGCTTCAAACGGGACACATTTACGCCTGTTGCTGACAGGCGGGGATACCTTGCATCACTGCCCCAATAGCTTGCCCTGCCCATTAATCAACAACTACGGACCAACGGAAAGCACCGTCGTGGCAAGCTCAGCAGCGGTCAACCCTAACGAGCCTGTCAGCATCGGACAACCTATTGCCAACACCCGCATTTATATCCTGAACGGTCAACATCAAATCCAGCCTCCCGGCATCCCAGGCGAGCTGTGCATTGCCGGAGACGGTCTTGCCCGCGGCTACCTGAACCGTTCCGAACTGAGCGCCGAAAAATTCATCGAAGTCGAACTGTTCGGCAAAAGCGAGCGTATTTACAAAACCGGCGATTTAGCGAAGCGGCTACCCGACGGCAATCTTGAATATCTGGGACGCATCGATCAACAAATCAAACTACGCGGTTTCCGCATTGAATTAGGCGAAATTGAGTCGGTGCTTTGCCAACATCCGGGCGTTAAGGAAGCGGTAGTCGTTCTTTACCATGAACACGGCAATGCTCGTCTGGTCGCTTATGTCGTCTGGTCCGCGCCAAGGGAAGACAGTCAGGGCATCCTGCAAACATGGCTCAAGGCGCAGTTGCCGGACTATATGACGCCGTCCAATTTCATGATATTGGATAAATTACCGCTGACGCCCAACGGCAAAATCGACCGCAAAGCCTTGCCTGAGCCCGACTTATCGATTCAGGCCGAACAACAGTTGCCGCAGACCGAAACGGAGCACTTGCTGTGCAGCCTCTGGTCGCAAGTGTTGCGCCTTGAGGTGGCGAGTACAAACGCCAATTTCTTTGCAGCGGGCGGGCATTCCTTGTTGGCGACCCGACTGGTTTCCCGCATTCGCCAGAGCTTTGACATTGACATGCCGTTGCGGACTGTTTTTGAATATCCCATTCTTCGGGAACAGGCCGAATGGCTGGACAGGCAACAACGCGGTTCTGAACTGCCCGTTATTTTACCGTTGCCGGAAGGCGAAGCTTCGGCATTGTCTTTTGCCCAGCAACGCTTATGGTTCCTGGCGCAATTGGCAGGACAAAGCGCAAGCTATAACATACCGACAGCATTACGGCTGGAAGGCCGAATCAATGAACAGGCGCTGCAAAGCGCCTTGAGCGCATTAATTCAGCGCCACCAAACCCTGCATGTCTGTTTTCCGATGGTTGACGGCAAGCCGACCGTACACGTCAACGAGATCTATAACCCGCTGAGCGTCACCGACCTTAGCGGTTTAGCGGATGCCGAACAAAAACGCCAAGTTGCCGAATGGCTTGAGCGTCACGCCAACAGCCCCTTCGACCTGAGCACCGGCCCCCTTTTCAAGGCGCAACTGCTTAGGCTGGGCAGTGAAGAATATATCCTGCTGTTCAACATGCACCATATTATCAGCGACGGTTGGTCGACAGGGGTGATGATTCGGGATTGGTGCCGCTTATACGACGCCTATCTGCAAAACCGTGAACCGCAATTGCCCGAACTGCCGATTCAATACAGCGACTACGCGGCTTGGCAAAAAAATTGGCTGCAAGGCGACGTTCTGGAGCGGCAACTGGCTTACTGGACAGACAAGCTTTTAGGTGCTCCGGAATTATTGGAGCTGCCTGCGGACAACCCGCGCCCCGCCGTGATGAGCTATCGGGGCGAGCATCTGCAAAGCACGTTGAGTTCAGTGCTGACGCAGGAAATCAAAACGTTAAGCCGGAAAGAGGGCGTGACCGACTTCATGGCCTTATTGGCCGCCTTCACGGTTTTGCTGTCCCGCTACAGCGGACAAACGGATATGGTGGTCGGCTGTCCGATTGCCAATCGCAGCCAAAGCCAAACCGAGAATTTAATCGGCTTTTTCGTCAATACGCTGGCCCTGCGCTTGCAAATCGATGCCAAGCAGAGCTTTGCCGAGTTGCTGGCGCAAGTCCGTAAAACCGCGCTTGAAGCTTACAGCCACCAGGATATTCCGTTCGAAGCCCTGGTTGAAAAAATAAATCCTTCCCGCAGCCTGAGCTATTCTCCGCTGTTTCAAGTGATGTTCGTGCTGCAAAACGCGCCGGAAGAAGCGCCGGATTTAAGCGGCTTGAACATAACGCCGCTTGAATCCGATCATGCCACGGCTAAATTCGATTTGACCTTGAGTGTCGAGGAACGTGATGGAGCATTTGTTTGCAATTGGGAATACAACACCGATCTGTTCCGTCCGGAAACCATCGTGCTGCTCGGCGAACGTTTTCAAGTCTTGCTGGAGGGAATTGTTGCCGGGCCGGACCTATCGATAGCGCAACTGCCGTTGCTGACCGTTGCCGAACAACAGTTGCTGCAAGCCTGGAACCGGACTGAAAACGAATATCCCCAAGACCAAACGATTGTCGATTTATTCCAGATCCAGGCCGGGAAAACGCCCGACGCTATCGCGGTGGTTTTTGAAGACCGGCAGTTGAGCTACTTCCAGCTAAACCAACAGGCCAACCAACTCGCGCATTATCTGCTCGACCTTAAAACCGGCAACTGCCTGATCGGTATTTGCGTGGAGCGTTCGCTGGCGATGATCGTCGGTTTGTTGGCGATAGTGAAGGCGGGTGCCGCTTATGTGCCGCTAGACCCGGATTACCCGGAGCAACGTTTGCAATTCATCTTGGACGATGCTGCGGTGCCGGTATTGCTGACTCAAAGCCACTTACTGGAAAGATTGCCGGTAACGAATGCCAAAGTGGTTTGCCTGGATAAGGAGAAAGAAGCGATTGCGCACTGCTCCGTGGAAAATCCGGCACAACAAAGCGGCTCGGATGATTTGGCTTATGTGATTTATACCTCCGGTTCAACCGGAAAACCGAAGGGTTGCCAACTGACTCAAGCCAACGTGACGCGGCTGTTTTCGGCAACGGACGACTGGTATCGCTTCAACGAAAAGGATGTTTGGACATTGTTCCATTCTTACGCGTTCGATTTCTCGGTCTGGGAAATATGGGGCGCATTATTCTACGGCGGCAAATTGATCGTTGTACCGTACCATACCAGCCGTAACCCCTCGCTTTTTTATCAGTTGCTGATAGAGCAGGGCGTAACAGTACTCAACCAGACGCCTTCCGCGTTCAGACAACTACAGGACGTCGATAACCGGCCGGATCAACTCAATTTGCGCTTGGTGATATTCGGCGGCGAGGCGCTGGATTTTGCCGCGCTGCAACCGTGGTTTTCCCGCCACGGCGACAGTCATCCGCAACTGGTCAATATGTACGGCATTACCGAAACGACGGTCCATGTTACCTATTATCCGGTCGCAGGCGGGGACAATCACGGCAAGAGCATCATCGGCAAACCGATTCCCGATTTGCAGGTGTGGGTCGTTGACGCGAGCAATAATCTACTCCCGATCGGCCTGCCCGGCGAAATGCTGGTCGGCGGCGCGGGCGTCGCGCGAGGCTACTTGAACCGCCTCGAGCTGACGGCCGAACGATTCATCGACATCGAACTGTTCGGACAACGCCAACGCGTTTATAAAAGCGGCGATCTGGCGCGCTGGCTTCCCGACGGCAACATCGAGTACCTTGGCCGCATCGACAATCAAGTTAAAATTCGCGGTTTCCGGATTGAGTTGGGCGAAATAGAAGCCTGCCTGACCGCCAATCCTGCGGTCAAAGAAGCGGTGGTCCTGGCATCCGGAGAAGGCGAGGCAAAAGCCTTGGTGGCCTACGTCACCGCAAATTCCGTGTTGAAAGTGGAGGAACTGCGGGCCGGCCTCAGTGCCATGCTGCCCGCTTATATGGTTCCCGCGTATTTTGTGCAGTTGGATGCGCTGCCGCTGTTGCCGAACGGCAAAATCAATCGCAAAAACTTGGTCGGCCTGAAACCCATTGAGTCGCTGAGAGAGTTTCGTCCGCCCCAAAACGAGCTGGAGTCGGAATTGTTGTCGATTTGGCAAAAACACCTGGAGACGGACGACATCAGCACCAACGCGAATTTCTTTGAAGTCGGCGGCAACTCGTTGTCCTTGGTCAGGGTGCATTGGGAAATCGAGAAAAAGCATCCGCAAACCACGCTGATGGATTTATTCGCACACCCGAATATCGCCGATTTGGCGCTGTTTCTTTCAGCGGGGAATAGCACAAGGATGACAATAGAAACCCTGCCGCTGGACAAAAAATATTTCTCGACAGGGAATGGCGGCCTACTGGAATTCAGCCTGGACGAGGCATTGGCGGCACAGTTAAACGGGCGAGATGCACAGGACATACTCCGGGCAGCGTTCGGCTATCTGCTGTTTGAAATCAGCGAGCAAAAGGAAGTTCCGTATTATGCCGCGTTGAACGAACAACAGATCATTTCCGTTCGCCATGATTTTGAGGCGATTGATTCCATTGAAGAGCTGTTGCAGGAATCGCGGAGCCAATTGCTGAACCCGGAGGCAATACATCCGCTTGACAGCTTTTTAAAAACGGGGGTGAATCCGGGCTCCAGCGAAGTTTTAGCTCTCTATTCCGATGCCGTAAGCGGCGATTTCGATAATGCCGATTTGCATTGGCATACCGACGTAAACAACGGCACGGTGAACATCGCTTTCAAGTTCAGCTCGCGCATGGACAGGGAAGAAATGAAACTGTTGCCCGGACTTTACGCGGCAATCCTGAAAGAAATAATAAAAGAGTGCTGATTTATTTATTTTTACCATGAAGAGCATGAAGGACTTGAAGATTCTTCCCTTCATTATCTTCATGCTCTTCATGGTAATAAAAAACAAGTTATAAACAATTTGCGCAGGTTCCCAAGCTGGAGCTTGGAACCAGCGCAACAAGTATTTTTACCATGAAGAGCATGAAGGACTTGAAGACTCTTCACTTCATTATCTTCATGTCCTTCATGGTAATAAAAAAACAGTTATAAACAATTGTGCTGCATCAGCACCCTGATAAAAGAAGCGTAACCGCATAATTACAAGAATCAGCAAATCATGAAAAAACTTCTCACGATACCCAAGCAAGCGAACGTCAACATTAAGGAAAGCTCGACAAAGGATATAGCCATTATCGGCATCAGCCTGAAACTTGCCGATTATGAGGATACGGAAAATTTCTGGGACGACTTGGTTTCCGCGAAGGATAGAATCCGGTCCATTCCCGAGCAACGAAAAAAAGACTCCGATGAAATCCTGCGGTTTCTGGGTCAGGATCCGGAACAACTGCGCTATCGGGAAATAGCCTATCTGGACAGGGTGGACGAGTTCGACTACCGTTTTTTTCACCTGTCGCCGAAAGAAGCCGAAATGATGTCGCCCAATCAGCGGCTGTTCATGCAAAGCGCATGGAAAGCTCTGGAAGATGCCGGCTACGGCGGCACGAAATTAAAAGGTGCCAAGGTCGGTGTATTCATGGGCATGAGTTCCGCCCAAGAATACGGGGAACTGGCCGACCGAATTCAGCCCGAGAATAGCGAACAAATTTTCCTGAGCAACGTGCCATCCAACACCGCCACCCGGCTTTCGTTTGTGCTGGATTGGCGCGGACCCGCGCTGATGGTGGATACCGCCTGCTCGTCGTCGCTTACCGCTGTTCATTTGGCCTGCCGCGCATTGCGCTCGAACGAATGCAAGCTCGCCCTGGTCGGCACGGTAAAAACGGCGATTTTGCCGGTGGCTCTGGAGAAAGTGGAAATTGAATCCTCGGACGGCAGAACCCGGACATTTGACGATGCCTCGGACGGCACCGGCGGCGGCGAAGGCGTCATTGCGGTGCTGTTGAAGCCGCTCAATCAGGCCTTGAAGGATGAAGACTCAATTTACGCGGTCATCAAGGGCAGCGCGCTGAACCAGGACGGCACCGCTGCCGGTATGACGGTGCCGAATGCCGACGCCCAGGCGGAATTAATCGATCAGGCGTGGAAAGATGCCGGAATAGACCCGCGAAACCTGCGCTTTATAGAAGCGCACGGCACAGGCACCAAGTTGGGCGATCCTATTGAAATAGACGGCATTAACAAAGCCTTTGCCAAATACACCAGCGATAAGCAATTCTGCGCTGTCGGTTCGGTAAAAACCAATTTCGGACATCTGGATCATGCGGCCGGCCTGATCGGTCTGGTAAAAGCGGCGTTAAGCTTGCACAAGAAAAAAATCCCGCCCTTGGCGCATTTCAAAAAAGCCAACAGCAAGATTCCGTTCGAAAACTCGCCGGTATTTCCGGCCGACCGGCTGATCGATTTGAGCGAGGCTGAACAGCCGCTGTTATGCGGTGTCAGCGCTTTCGGCTTAAGCGGCGTCAATTGCCATGTGGTGATGGAAGAAGCGCCCGTGCCGAAGCAAAGCCATGTGGTTCCCAAGGTGTTTCACCGCTTCGAAAAAAAACGCTGCTGGCTAAAAGTACCCGCCGCCCCTTATGCAACGCATCGGGACGCGGTATTCATCAAGCAAGCGCCGGCGGAAACGCCCGGACAGCTTATTTACCAAATCGGCATGGACAGCGGCGAGGATTGGCTGCTGAACGAACATAAAGCGGGCGGGCAAACTTGTCTGGTCGGAACCGCCTATTTCCAGCTGCTCTCGGAAGTTGCCCAAAAACAGGGCTACAAATCGCCGTTGGAAATAAATGACCTGTTTTGGGAAAACCTGCTGGCTATCGGCCCTGAACAAATACGGACATCACCGGACAAGCTGATTGCAACCTTGAAAGCATCGCCGGATGGTCATGCGGTTTCGGTACTGCGAAAACAAGCCACGGGCGGCTGGATGCAGTATGCCACAGCAAAAATAAAAACCGCGTCCGAAGCAGTCCCGACACGCCTCGACCTAGAACACATAAAAGCGCGATGCGTAGCGATAAAACGACCTGAACATGGTTTCGAAAACGGCAGTCAAGCTTTGGTCGAAGTCGGCATGCGCTGGGACTGCGTGGAAAAAATCTGGAAAAACGATAACGAACGCCTGACCCTTTTAAAATTAAACGATGAATTCAAGACCGACTTGAACCGCTTTGAATTCCACCCGCCCTTGCTGGACGCGGCCTTGAGCTCCGGCTTGTCAGCGTCGGGCTTCCTGCCGATGATGTGCGGCAGCGCAAAATTATATCGCCCCATCGGGGGTGAAATTTACAGCTATGTCAAAGGCAACAGCGAGTCGAAAGACATACAAAAATACGATGTCGTTTTAGCTGATGCCGATGGACAAATAAACGCGGAGTTCAATGGACTCACGTTTAAACGGGTTCAAAACGAATGCGAACTGTTGAGCGCGGTTTGGCTTCCAAAAGCACAACAGTATTCCCAAACACCGGGAGACGTTTGCGTTCTGGGGGATTTCCAGCCATTACAGGACATCCAGGTCTTTGCAATTCCACGCTCGGAAGATCAGCGTCTGGCTCTGATCGAGAACCTGGAAAAACACCGGATCGGCAAAATAATCTACTCGCCCTCGCTGCCGGGTCGGGATTGCGCTTCCTTGGAGGCGCTGGAAACAAGGTTGGATCAGGGTGTAACCAAGCTGTTCCGCCTAGTCAAAACCCTGATTAAACATGACGGCACACGGCCGCTGGAAATCCTGGCCGTCGGCAAAAACACCTTCGCGGTAACCAACAGCGAGGCACATTTAAATCCTGAGAATGCCGCGCTGTCGGGACTGGCAAAAGTTATACAGTGCGAGTACGACAATATCGCCTGCAAATTCCTCGACCTGGATGACGCCACCACCGGAGAACAAGTTTTAGCCGAGTTTACCGGATTCGACAGCCCGGTTCGCCCTGCGGCTTACCGCAACGGCATACGCTACGAGCAGGATTTCCAAGCCATCCAAAGTTCGGAGACAGTCATTGCAATAAAAGAGCAGGGCGTCTACCTGATCACCGGCGGCTTAGGCGGGATGGGCATCGAATTCGCAAAAGACCTGGCCGCCCAAAAACCTGTGAAACTGGCGCTGATCGGACGTACAGGCTTGCCGCCCCGCGAGGACTGGGCAAAAATGCAACAAGGGGACGGCAAAGTTGCCGAAAAAATCAATGCGATCCTGGCAATGGAAGCAAGCGGTTCACAAGTTCTGGTCATTTGTGCTGATGTATCAAACCCCAAGCAAATCGAAAAGGCTGTCAACGACACGCGTGAACAGCTCGGCAACATAAACGGCGTGCTGCATTGCGCCGGAATCGCAGGCAGCGGCTATTTGTTCAGGAAGGAAGAGTCTGCCTTTACCGACGTCCTGCGTCCGAAAATACAAGGAACATGGCTGCTGGACCGGCTGACCCGAAACGATAAGCCCGACTTTTTTATTCTGTGCTCGGCCCTGTCCGCAGTGGCCGGAGCCGCCGGGCAGGGCGATTACATTGCGGCGAACGCCTATCAGGACGCCTTTGCCGCTTTTCGCAACAAACAAGGCCTAAGAACGCTGTCCATCAATTGGCCCGCCTGGAAAGAAACCGGCATGGCCTTCGACTGGCAAGCCCATCAAAGCCAGTACGCGCTGACAACAAAAGAGGCCATCCATCTCCTGCACCGGTTGCTTGCTTACGAAGGCAGTCAGGCGGTTATCGTTCCTCCCGGATTTAGCATTCAACAGGCTTTCCAAGCGTCAAAGATGAAGGAACGCACGGAAATAAAACCGGAGTTACCGGAACAGCAGGCAACGGTCATTCTTTCCGGCAAGGACGACGGCAATTACAGCCCGATGGAAATAGCAGTGGCTCAAGCCTGGGCCGAGGTTTTGGGTTATGACGAGATCAACGTGCTGGACGATTATTACAGTCTGGGCGGCGATTCAATCGACGCCAATAAAATCAGCAATGCGATTGCAAAAAAACTCGGTGTAAAAGTGTCGATGGAGGTCATTTTCAGTCATCCGACCATCGAAACATACGCGGCCTTTATTGCAAAGAAAAACCAAGTAACCGAATCCCGCGCTATCGAAATCACTGAAAAACAACCTTATTACCTCGCATCCGCGGCGCAACGCCGATTGTACATTCTGTGGGAATTGTCGAAACAGAGTATCGGCTACAATCTGCCGTGTATCTTTTTTATCGAAAACAAAGTGGATGCCGGGCAACTGGCTTTCGCTTTCGACAAACTGATAGCCCGGCACGAATCCTTGCGCGTTTCGTTTGAGATGAAAGACGGACAGCTTGTGCAAGTAATTGCCGACGGTATCGATTTCACGCTGTCCGAAATCGCGTTGAAAAGATCGGAGCTGGATGGCTACGTCAAAAAGTTTTCCCTGCCTTTCGATCTTGCCAAAGCCCCGCTGCTCAGGGCCGAACTGGCAACGCTCGACAGCGGCGAACAGGTATTGCTGTTCGATGTTCACCATAGCGTGGCCGATGCGTTTTCGCTGCAAATCATTTTTCAGGAATTGAATGCCTTTTACAAAAACGAAAACCTTCCCGAACTAAACATACAGTACAAGGATTTTGCCCGCTGGCAGAATGCGCATTTTGAATCGGAAGCCTTTAAAGTCCATCAGGATTATTGGCTGAAACAATTTGAACAAGACATTCCGGTGCTGGATTTTCCGTATGACTTTCAAAGGCCTCCGGTCATCACCTATGAAGGCGCGGTGCTGTTGTTCAGCGTTGATGAAGACCTGCTTGCCAAGGTCCGCCATTTTTCCGCGAAAAACGAAACCACACCGTTCATGGTGTTCCTCAGCGCTTTTTACCTGCTGTTTCATAAATACAGCAGGCAGGAGGACATCGTCATCGCAATTGCCGACCTAGGCCGGAATGCGCCGGAAGTCAGCGAAACCATCGGCATGTTCATCAATCATCTGGCCATCAGGGCATTCCCGAAAGACGATAAAACACCAACGGAATTCCTGACGGAAGTAAAACAACTGATGGTCAACGCCTATGCCCATCGGGAATACCCGTTCGACCAATTAGTCCAGAAATTAAACCTGCCCAGGGACATGAGCCGCGATCCGTTGACCGGCATTACTTTCTCGTACATGAATTTCAAGCAGCCGGAACAAGACGAAAGCGGATTGCAATTCAGGCCGTACGAGGGGCAAGTGAAAGATTCGTCGAAATTCGATATGGCGATTTTCGGCACCGAGTTTCAGGACAAAATCGAATTTGCTATCGAATACTATTCCGCCATTCTCAGCGAAGCGACGATGGAACAGTTCGGTGCACGCTTCCTGAAAACCCTGGACGAACTAGTCGGGGAAGCAGCGAAAACGATAGCCGACATCGATATATTGACGGCAGGGGAGCGGGAAAAAATCCTCGTCGATTTCAACCGAACCGGCGCGCCTTATCCGGCCGATAAATGCGTGCATGAATTTTTCGAGGCGCAAGTGGAAAAAACACCGGATGCGGTGGCCCTTGTTTTCGGCGAAAAATCGATAAGCTACCGCGAGCTGAACAGCCTCGCCAACCAGACTGCCCGCCATTTGCAAAGCATGGGCGTGGGGCCGGAAGTCTTGGTCGGCGTTTGCATGCAGCGCTCCATTGAAATGATCGTCGGCATGTTGGGCATCCTGAAGGCAGGCGGGGCGTATTTGCCGTTGGATCCCGATTACCCAGCTGAGCGTTTGGCCTTTATGGTTGAAGACGCGCAAATCCTGGTTTTGCTGACGCAATCAAGCCTGACCGAAACATTGCCTGCTACGCAAGCGCAAATCCTGTGCATGGACAGCGTGGCTGAAAGCCTCCGGCAACTAGATCCGTCGAATATCCAAAGCGCGGTCAAGCCGGACAATCTGGCTTACGTGATCTATACCTCGGGCTCGACCGGCAAGCCGAAAGGGGTGGCGATCAATCATCGAAATACCGCGGCCTTTATATGCTGGTCAAAAACAGTCTTTTCGCCGGAAGAATTGGCCGGCGTTGCGGCCACCACATCGATCTGCTTTGATCTCTCGGTGTTTGAAATATTTATACCGCTGAGCGTCGGCGGCCGCATTATCCTGCTTGAGAACGCGTTGCAGCTGCCCGATTTGCCCGCTGACGCGAACGTGACCCTGCTGAATACGGTCCCATCCGTTATCAATGAATTGGTTAAGTTGGATTTGATACCGGCGTCGGTACAGGTGGTTAACCTTGCCGGGGAAGCGTTAAAGAACGATTTGGTACAACGCGTCTACCAGTCCGACACCATCAAGAAGGTTTACAACCTGTACGGGCCAACCGAGGATACAACGTATTCCACGTTCGCGTTGATGAAAAAAGGCGATACCGAAGCGCCGCTGATCGGCCGTCCTATCGACAACACCCAGGCCTTTATTTTGGATAACAATTGCCGTCCGGTTCCTATCGGCGTGGCAGGGGAACTTTATCTGGGCGGCGCGGGCCTGGCTCGCGGCTATTTGAACCGGGCGGAAATGACGGCCGAAAGGTTTATCGACAACCCATTCGGCGATGCCGGTTCCCGACTCTACAAAACCGGCGATTTGGCGCGATTCCTGGCGGACGGCAATATCCACTATCTGGGACGCCTGGACAATCAGGTGAAAATCCGCGGATTCCGGATTGAAATCCCTGAAATCGAAGCCACGCTAGCAAAATACCCGGATATAGCCGAGAGCGCCGTGCTGGCGCTCGAAAACAGCGACCGGAAAGAGAAGATGCTGACTGCCTATATCGTTGCGGACAAGCATCTTGATTTGGCTGAGTTGCGTAAATTCCTGAATAAATGGCTACCCAATCACATGGTCCCGTCCTCCTTCATCTTGCTGGATGCGATGCCGTTGACTCCGAACGGCAAGACGGATCGCCGCGCCCTTGAAGCGATGGGCGGAAATTCCGGCGCAGAGGAAAACCAAGCCGTTATGCCGCAAACGGAACTGGAAGGACAGATTGCCCGGCTTTGGAAAAAAGTCCTGCGCGTGGACAAGGTGGGGATTCATGATAATTTCTTTGAAGTCGGCGGGCATTCGCTGCTGTTGCTCCAGTTGCAACAGGAATTGCAGACGGTGCTGGGAAAACGTCCGTCGATGGTGGACCTGTTTCACTATCCGACCATTCACGCCTTTGCCGCGCACCTGACCGGCGGGTCGAAGGCTGCCGAATCCGCCGCGCCTGCTTCACCGGTTTCTTCTACGACGAAAGATATTGCCGTGATCGGCATGGCCGGACGCTTTCCCGGAGCGAGCGATGTGGACAGCTTTTGGACGAATTTGTACGACGGCGTCGAATCCATTTCCTTTTTCTCGGAACAAGAGCTGTTGGCGGAAGGCATCGATCCGGCGCTTGTCAACAATCCCGCCTATATCAAAGCCAACGGGATTCTGGACGGCATTGAGTTGTTCGATGCGGCCTTTTTCGGTTTTTCGCCAAGAGAAGCCGAAATCATGGATCCCCAACAGCGTTTGTTCATGGAGTGCGCCGCGGCGGCGATTGAGCACGCCGGTTATGACACGGACCGCATAAACAGGCCGGTCGGGGTTTTCGCCGGGGCCGGAATGAACACTTATTACACGGATAACCTAAGCTCCAATCGGGAGCTGCTGCAATCGGTTGGCGACTATCAACTGATGGTCAGCAATCAAAACGATTTCATAACCACCCGGACCTCCTACAAGCTTAACTTGAAGGGCCCCAGCGTCAATATCCAAACGGCTTGTTCCACATCGCTGGTTGCCGTGCACATGGCCTGTCAAAGCCTGCTGAACGGGGAATGCGATATGGCCCTGGCCGGAGGCGTCTCGGTTAAATCCCAGCAAAAACGCGGCTATCTTTATGAAGACGGCATGATCCTTTCTCCCGACGGCCATTGCCGGGCTTTCGACGCCGATGCGCGGGGAACGGTTGGCGGCAACGGCGTCGGTATCGTTATGCTCAAAAAACTGGACCAAGCCATTGCGGACAGGGACTACATCCACGCCGTCATTAAAGGTTCGGCGGTCAATAACGACGGTATTTTGAAAGCGGGCTACACCGCTCCGAGCGTGGCAGGCCAAGCTGAAGTCATCGCACGGGCAATGCGCGGGATCGATGCTGAAACCGTCGGCTATATAGAAACGCACGGCACCGGGACAGCGATGGGCGATCCGATTGAAATCGCGGCCTTGAGCCAAGCCTATCAAGCCCATACCCGGAAAAAACAATTTTGCGCAATCGGTTCGGTAAAGACCAATATCGGTCATTTGGATGCGGCGGCGGGCATCGCAGGATTGATCAAAACCATCCAGGCGCTGAAACATAAATCGTTGCCGCCGAGCCTGCATTTTGAAAAGCCCAATCCTGAAATCGACTTCGCAGGCAGCTCGTTTTATGTAAACAGCAAACAGGCTGAATGGACATCCGGCGGAACTCCGCGCCGGGCGGGCGTCAGCTCGTTCGGTATCGGCGGAACCAATGCCCATTTGGTTCTGGAGGAAGCGCCGGAAGCTTCACCGGCAAGCCATGAACCGTGTTGGCAAGTTCTGCTGTTATCGGCGAGAACGGAGTCCGCTTTGGAAAAAGCCACCGCGAACCTTGCCGAATATTTCAGGCGACATCCCGACATCAATCTTGCCGATGCGGCTTTTACACTGAATACCGGGCGAAAAGCCTTCAAGCATCGCCGCATGTTGGTTTGCCGGACCGTGGATGAAGCCGTAAAGACGCTAACGACAGCAAACGGACTGTTAAACCGGAAATGCGAGAGCGACGGACATCCGGTGGTGTTCCTGTTTTCCGGTCAAGGTTCCCAATACGTCAACATGGCGTCGGGACTTTATGCTCATGAATCCGTCTTTCGCGAACAGGTCGACCGTTGCGCGAACATCCTGACCCCGTTGATGGGACTTGATATAAGGGAAATACTGTATCCCGATAATGGTGCAACCGAGCAACAAGCAACGGAACTCGAGCAAACGGCCGTCGCTCAACCGGCGCTGTTTGTCATTGAATACGCGCTGTCGCAATTATGGATGGCCTGGGGAATCCAGCCCGCCGGGATGTTGGGCCACAGCATCGGCGAATACGTTGCCGCCTGTCTGGCGGGCGTCTTTTCGCTGGAACAGGCGCTGGAGCTGGTTGCCCTGCGCGGGCGCTTAATGCAGTCGCTTCCGGCAGGGGCTATGCTCAGCGTGGTGTTATCGGAACAGCAGATTCAGCCGTATTTGAGCGCGGATATTTCGCTGGCCGCCGTCAACGCCCCGGCTTTATGCGTCGTTTCCGGCCCAAGCGAAGCTATAGAGGCTCTGGAAAACCGCCTGACCGTTCAGGATATTCAATCCATTCGCTTGCATACATCCCACGCTTTCCATTCGGCGATGATGGAGCCTATCCTGCCGGCCTTCGTGGATTGCCTGAAAAAAATGGAATTGAAAGCGCCGCAAAAACCCTATATATCCAATCTGAGCGGCGACTGGATCACTGCCGGGCAGGCGACCGACCCGAATTACTGGGCTCAACACTTGCTCTCCGCTGTACGTTTTACCGACGGAATGGAAACCTTGTTGAAAGACCCCGAATCGGTATTTCTGGAAGTGGGGCCGGGACGTGTATTGACGACATTGGTCAAGCGCCATTCCCCTGCGACAGGCGAGCCGGAAACCGTTTCCTCGCTGCCTTCGCCAAAAGATCCTGTTGACGATCATCAGGTGATGCTTGGCGCGTTGGGCAAACTATGGCTGGCGGGGGCATCGGTGGACTGGTTTGCTGTCCATGAAAAAATGAAGCCCTCCCGGATAACGATGCCGACCTATCCTTTTGAACGGCAACGCTATTGGATTGACGGTAAAGACGCGCAGGGGGGGAATTCACTGGTTCCGCAAAACAAAAGAGAAAAGCTGGCGGATTGGTTTTATCTACCTTCCTGGAAAATTTCGGCACCGTTAAACTTATGGCTGGAGCAGGAACAAACACCGGAACCCGCCAATTGGCTGCTGTTTGTCGACGATTGCGGTCTTGGCGACTCATTGGCCGAACAACTTGAAGGGCTTGGTCAGTCTGTTGTCACGGTCAAGGCAGGCAAGGAATGGAGCCGATTATCCGACAACGCCTATGTGCTGAACCCGGAAACAGCGGAAGGCTATGAAACCCTGCTGGAGGCGTTGAGCGCAAGGCAAAACCTTCCGCAGAGCATTGTTCATCTATGGTCGGTCAATCGGGGAAATAATGGCGGAACGGAAGCCGAAATCACCGAACAGGCGCAGACAACGGGCTTTTACAGCTTGCTGTTCCTGGCGCAGGCGCTCGGAAAACAGCCGCAACAATCGCCGCTGGAACTGATTGCCGTCTCCAACAACATGCAGGCCGTTACCGGAGACGAACCACTGCAAGCGGAAAAAGCGACCTTGCTGGGCCCTGTGCAAACCATTCCGCAGGAATATCCCAACATTCAATGCCGTAGCGTGGATGTGGCCCTGCCGGTCGCAAACGCCGAATCGGAACAAAGGCTGGTTGAGCAGTTGTTAGCGGAAATCCTGAGCAAAACGGATGACAGTGCGATAGCCTATCGCGGCAAACAGCGCTGGTTGCCGTCTTATGAACCTGTTCATTTAGAGCAAGCGAAAACCAAGAAAAGGTCATTGTTAAAAGAAAAAGGCACTTACCTGATTACCGGCGGTTTGGGTGGAATCGGACTGACGCTGGCGGAATATCTGGCGGAAAACTTCTCCGCGAACCTGATTTTAATTAGCCGCTCGGCTTTTCCCGAACGAAAAGACTGGACTGGGTGGCTTGAAAGCCATGAAGAAGGTGACGAAATAAGCTTGAAAATTCAAGCGTTGCAAGCTCTGGAAAACCAGGGACCCCAACTATGGGTCGCCCAGGCCGACACGGCAAATCTGCACCAAATGCAGACTGTCGTTGCCAAGGCCAATGAGTTCTTTGGCCCGATTCACGGCGTCATTCATGCGGCAGGACTTGCCGGTGGCGGCGTGATCCAGCGCAAAACGCCGGATATTGCCGCATCGGTTCTGGCTCCGAAGGTCGACGGAAGCGTGGTTTTGCATACGCTGTTTAAGGATGCGAAACTGGATTTTCTCCTCCTTTGCTCCTCGCTGAGCGCGATCTTCGAAGCGTTCGGCCAAGTGGATTATTGCGCGGCCAATGCCTTTCTCGATGCCTACGCTAACTATCTTCGCGCGCAGGGAATGCCTGCGATCAGCCTTAACTGGGACCTGTGGCGCGAGGTGGGCATGGCGGTCAAAACCGCAACGCCCGATTCATTGCGGGAACGGCGGCAACAAGAAATGCTGACCGGCATTTCGCCGGAGGAAGGCAGGGAAGTATTCCGGCTGGTCATGGAATCCGCGCTGACCAGAGTGCTGGTTTCAACACAAAAGCTGGACTCGCGGTTGGCACAGGCCAAGGCGGCCGCTTTCCCCGAGCCGGAGCCGAAAACAGCGGATACGGCGATGCGGATGCACTCGCGGCCCGAATTATCGACGCCTTTAATGCTCCCTCGCACTAACATGGAGCTTGCCCTGGTGAATATCTGGCAGAAACTTCTGGGGATTGAACCGATTGGCGTACTGGATGATTTTTTTGAGTTGGGCGGCGATTCGCTGTTGGCAATCGGTTTGATCTCGAAGATAAAACAGAAATTAAACAAAGAGCTTTCCAGCGCAAGCCTGTATCAGGCGTCCACGGTCGAAAAACAGGCCATTCTGCTGATGGGACAGAATGACTCAGCGCCGTGGTCGCCGCTGGTTGACATTCAGCCGGAAGGATCGAAACCGCCGCTGTTTTGCGTGCATCCGGCGGGAGGCCATGCGATTTGCTATTACGATCTTTCCCGCTGTCTGGATAAGGATCAGCCCTTTTACGGACTCCAGGCCTACGGACTTGAACAAGGCCAGCAAGCTTACGCCAGCGCTGAACAGATGGCGGCCTTTTACCTTCAAGCGATAAAACAGCGTTTCCCGCACGGACCCTACCAATTGGCGGGATGGTCCTTTGGCGGACTGATTGCGTTTGAATTGGCCCAACAGTTTAGGGCGCAAGGCGACGAGGTTGCCTTGCTGGCTTTATTCGACACGCAATTGTCGGACACCTTGACCGGGGATCAGCTTGCCGGAGAGGACAACGCCGAAATCCTGGTCAATGTGATGTCGGAGATCATACCGGATTTGTCGCTGGAGACGCTGCGGCAACTGGCGGAGGAAGAACAGCAACTGCGTCATGTGATGGATAGGCTGCTGGAAGTCGGATTCTTCCCGCCCGGCGCCGATTTTTCGGTGTTCAAATGTTTATGGGCGGTTTTAATGACCAACCGCCATATCATCCAAACTTATATGCCAAAGGCGTATCCGGGAACAGTCTCCTTCTTTCAGGCCACCGAGTTGGGCAAAGGCTTGCATGTCGCCGCCGGCGAGGCTTGGCAAGCGTTTATCGGCGGCCGGTTCGACCTTCATATCGTCCCCGGCAATCACTACAACATGATCGTTTCGCCTCAAGTCGAAGTCCTGGCCGAGAAACTGACCCAGTGTATCAAGCGCATCAATGCATCGACTTCCGGTCAAGGCTATGAACAATGAAAATTACGATAATCACCAGTTACGGAACCCGAGGCGATGTTCAGCCCTATCTTGCGTTGGCGCTTCGGTTAAAGGAAGAGGGGCATGAGCCGACCTTGGTCGCCGGACTCGAATACGCTTCTTTTATCCGGGAACGGCGGATCGACTACGCTCCGATGCGGATAAACGTCAGGGACATTCTCGCTTCCAAGGCCTGCGCAGCGTTATTTAACGGAGTAGGCAAGGAAAAACGTGACGCCATAAGGGCATGGGGCAAAGCCTTAGCCGCGCATTTGCCTGACATTCTCGATGACATCTGGGCCGCTTCACAACAAGCGGATTGCCTGATCTATCCGCCCACGCTGTATCCCGTTTGGCATATTGCCGACAAGCTGAAGATTCCCGCCATTATTTCCTTTGCGGTTCCGGCGGTGTCCGTGACCGGCGCATTTCCGGCGCCTTTGCTTACCGCATCCGATTCGGGACGATTGTTCAACCGATGGGGCCACCGCGCCGCCATTATGATACTGACGCTGGGCTTTCGCAGCATTGTCAAGGCATGGTGCCGCACGACCTTGAAAGTGGAGCCGCCTTCTTTGTTCAAGAATTATCTTTCCCGCAACGGAACGCCAATTCCCGTTCTGTATTGCTACAGCCAAAAGTTATTGCCGATGCCGAACGATTGGAACGATACCACTTTGGCAAGCGGTTACTGGTTTTTGGAAAGAGAGCAGGGCTGGCAGCCTTCGCCGGAATTGGAAGACTTTTTGTCGAAAGGATCGCCCCCTGTCTATGTCGGTTTCGGAAGCGTACTCTCAGCCGATCCGGAAACAACGAACCGCTTAATCCTCTCCGCTCTTCGCCAATCGGGTGAAAGGGGAATCGTCGCCATCGGGGAGAGCGGCATGACGGCTCAGCAGGGCCATGAATTCGTGCATTATGAGCGGTACATTTGTCACGACTGGCTTTTTCCCCGAGTCAAAGCCGTGGTTCATCATGGCGGCAGCGGCACTTTGGCAATCGGCTTGAGATCCGGTAAGCCTACCGTGGTTTGTCCTTTTACCGCTGAACAGACATTTTGGGGAAATCAGGTCCACCGTCTGAATGCCGGCCCGGCTCCTCTTGCCCAAGTACCGCAAGAAGGCTTTACCGCTGAAAAATTGGCCGAAGCGATCAAGACCGCGGTAAGCGATCCGACCATTTTGCAAGGAGCGGAAGACTTGGCTAAGGCGATCCGCAACGAGGATGGGCTTGAAAAGGCTGTAGCGTTCATAAACGCACAGATTGACAGGAGCAAAAGCAGCCGGGATTCCTGATGTGGATACAGTTATAGAGCCCGGAATTAATAGAGCGACACAAAGTCTGGAGAGGAGCTGCTATCGTTCCCACGCTCCGGAGTGGGAATGCAGTGCGGGACGCTCCTGCGTCCCGTACCGCTAGAGCGGTACTTCGGCATTCCCACGCCGGAGCGTGGGAACGATGTCGCTTTATTAACTCCAGAT
>Ga0265327_10001858_pt1 | contig 24482 bp, 22 predicted proteins | sample 41621metaG_FD_202089 | JGI IMG/M metagenome (GOLD analysis project Ga0265327, IMG submission 202089) | Rhizosphere microbial communities from Carex aquatilis grown in University of Washington, Seatle, WA, United States - 4-16-21 metaG | ecosystem: Host-associated > Plants > Roots > Rhizosphere...
CTTGTCGATCGTATCCTTAATAGTCTCTTCTTTGCCTGCGGTGTTCAAAATGAACAAACCTTCGTAACGTTTCATTATTTTACCTTTTAACGCTTTTAACGTTTTAACTGTTTAACCATCGCTTCGGATTGCTCCGTTAAATTTATTCATTGCTTCCTGCACCCCCGCGCTCAACCAGCATTCTACCTGCTGACTCGCGCGACCCAGCACTTCTGCCACAACCTTCTTCTCGTCCGCCGCAAATCGTCCCAGCACATAACCGCTGATCTGACGACCATCCGTGGCGCGACGCCCAATCCCGATTTTCAACCGCGCATACGCGCGCGTCCCAAGATGCTGCTCAATGGACTCGAGCCCATGATGACCGCCACTGCTTCCGTCCGGTCTCAACCGAATCGTGCCCAGAGGCAAATCCGCATCATCCACCAAAATCAAAACCTGCTTCGCCGGCAACTTATAATAGTCGCTCACCGCCTGGACCGCCTCACCGCTCAAATTCATGAACGTCTGCGGCTCGCACAACACAAGCTTGCGCCCATCCCGTTCCACCTGCGCAATCCGCGAACTGAACTTCTTCTTCAGCTCCCAATCCGCGCGCCAACCTTTGGCCAGACCTTCCACCAAAGCAAACCCCACATTGTGCCGCGTCCCTTCGTATTCCTTGCCCGGATTTCCCAGGCCAACAATCAAATAAAAATTGTCGTTCAACGCTATTAAGAACCAAGAATGAAGAACAGGCCTCCCTGTCCTTCTTAATTCCTAATTCGTAATTCTTACTTTTTCTTCTCAGCGCCTTTAGCAGGAGTAGCCGCAGCAGCCGGGGCTTTTTCGCCGGCCTTGGCCGCAGCAGGCGCTTTTTCAGCACCCTTCGCCGCGCCAGCAGCAGCAGGAGCAGCACCTTCCGCTCCTTCTTCCTTCTTCTCCTTCGTCATCTCGACTTCGCCTGCGGTTGCAGCAGTCGCCGCTTCCAGCAATGCCGTTTCTTCAGCTTCCGTCACAGGAGCAGCCACTGAGAGAACAGAAATCTTCTTATCACCCAAAATCTCAACACCAGCCGGCGGCACGATATCGCCGATATGGATCGACTGCCCGATCTCCAACTTCGACACATCCAGGACCAGAACTTCCGGCAAATCCTTCGCCAGACCGCGCGCCTTCACCTTGAACAACACGTGTTCCAACGTGCCGCCACCGGTCTTCACGCCGGCAGCAATGCCGGTCGGCTCGACAGGAATCTGCACCGTCACCTTTTCATTCTCGGCCACTTCATGCAAATCAACGTGCAAAACTTCACGATTCAAAACGTGCTGTTGGACTTCCTTGAGCAACGCCAGACGGCTCTTCTTGTCGCCTTCGACCGAAAGATCGAACAACATGATTTCCGAATGCGCTTTATTGACGACATCCTTGAACGCCTTCGCGTCCAATTCGAGGCTTTGTGGTTTATTTTGGCTTCCATAGATCACAGCCGGAATACGGCCGTTGCTACGGAGCTTTTTCGCGCCAGCGCGGCGCCCTAATGTGCGAGGAAACGCATTTAATCCAACAGACTTCATAAATTTAAAACTTCTAACAAACCGATTTTGCGGTTCGTAAATTATTCACAAACAAATCTCACCAACCTCGGCTGATTACGTCTTCAAATCCGCAATTCGCAATTCGAAATCCGCAATATCCCTCAGCTCGTCCTTCCGCCCTTAAATTCAAACAAAGACGTAATCGACGAATTACAATTAATTCGCTTAATCGCCTCCCCCAACAAGCCTGCGACCGACAACGTAGTGATCTTTACCCCCTCAATTGCGGGGCGTAGGACGGTATCAGTCGTAATCAATTCGTCAATATTAGATTTTCGCAATCTTTCAATTCCGATATCATTCAAAATCGCGTGCGACACACACGCTAGGATCTTCTTTGCCCCTTTCTTCTTCAACAACGCCGCCGCACTCGTCAAAGTCCCCGCCGTCTCAGTTAAATCATCCACCATCAACACGTTACGACCGCGAATCTCCCCAATCACCGCCATCGCCTCCGTCTCCAGGGCACTCTTGCGCCGCTTCGCCACAATCGCCAAACCCGCCTCCAACACCTGCGAATACGCATGCGCCATCTTCAACCCGCCCACATCCGGACTCACCACCACCAGGTCGCTCAACTTCTTTTTCTTGAGATAATCATACATCACTGGCGCCGCATAAAGATGATCCACCGGAATATCAAAAAAGCCTTGGATCTGTTGCGCGTGCAAATCCATCGTCAGCACCCGATTCGCTCCCGCCGCCACCAAAAGATTCGCCACCAGCTTCGCCGTGATCGGCACCCGCGGCTGATCCTTACGATCCTGGCGCGCATACCCATAAAACGGCAACACGCACGTGATCCGCGACGCCGACGCCCGACGCAGCGCATCCATCATAATGAACATCTCCATCAAATTATGATTCGTCGGCGGCGACGTCGATTGCACCACGAACACATCCTCCCCCCGGACATTCTCCTCAATCTTGACGAACGTCTCCCCATCGGGAAACGAAGTCACCAGCGACTTGCCGAGCTCGATCCCCACCGACTCAGCAATCGCCTTCGCCAAAGGCGGATTCGAAGTACCAGCAAAAATTTTCATGGTCTTAAACTTTTAAATTTTAAATCTGAAATCTGAAATGAGCGACACATCAGCGCAGATCAGCGGTTCAACCTCGTGCGGAAAAAACAAAAACCACCTCAAAGCCGGTGGTTCCAACGAATGGCAAAGTATCAATCAAAGGCCGAGAGGCAAGCCTTGAGTTTTATGTCTGAGTTGGCTATGGACGCAGGCTTGAAATGGACGCTGCAGAAAAAGCTGTCCATTCGGAGTATTGCACGGGAATCTTCGTCTAACAGCTATGAATAGTCTTCGAATCGCGGCAATGTTGATGAAATGTTTATTCGGCCTTATTCTGGTGTTGGCCACTTCTGTTGTAATTCGTGCAGATCCGATTCCTGATGGGTTTGACAAAAACATCACCGCGTTCGTCTTTCTAGTCGGAACCAACGGCCAGCCGACGACGCCGAATGGCACCTGCTTTTTTGTAGGCGTCGACACACCGCGCGGAAGCTTTGTCTACTTGGTCACGGCAAAACACGTACTTCAGGAAAGTAATGGTGCCTTTGTTCCGCAAATCTGCGTACGAATGATGAACACCAACGATGAAGCTGGCTTTGCATACTTTCCGCTAAACGACACAAATGGAATTAATAGGGTGTTTACACACCCAGAAAAGGGCGTTGATCTAGCGGTTGTTCCCGTAGTTCCAAATATTGGCCGCAATTTTCACGTCGGAGTCTTACCCGCCGATTTGATTGCAACTAAGGAGCGAATGAAGAAGTTCAAGGTTCGCGAAGGCGACGAAATGTTTTTTATGGGACTATTCACGCCGTTTTATGGAAGCAAAGCGAATTTCCCTATCGTTCGGTTTGGAAGGCTGTCGATGTTGACCGACGAACGAATCCCGGCGGATAAAGATGGACCACAGGAGTATTACTTGATGGAAACCCAAGTTTTTGGGGGAAACAGTGGATCCGCGGCCCTTTTCTACTTCGACGAACGGAGGAATCCAATGGATACAAAGATCCTGCTTGCGGGCGTGATAAAGGGTTATTTTGTCAACTATGCTCCCATCAAGTTTATCGACACCAGAGCCACTCCCTTCGCAACAGAGAATAACGGAATCGCGCTGGTGACGCCGGGCTTTAAGCTCAATGAGTTACTTTACTCGGATGAACTTAAACGCCTAAGAGGCGAATGACAAAAGGCAGGCTTTAATAATATTTCTCAGCGAGCACGAAACCCGGGACACCATCGTCATCATCCTCCGGCGGTTCTTGTGTGCATGCGGTAGGATACGAAATCGCAGCTGCTTGAATCAGTAGAAGCGGAAAGTTAGCCGTGCTCAAACGCATCTGATTTAGCCTGTCAGGCGTTATCGTCAGTTCCAGTCCGTGATGAACCACGTCATTGCGCACCCTGCGCGTCCACTCCAACGGAACGCACAATTCCTTTTGGCCGAATTCCAGATCAAGGCCCTCGCGTAGGTACTGCCATAAATATGGATGTTTAGGGTCCGGTTCATCCTCCCATTTCGCGAAGTGCAACCGATCGGCAGCGTCAACCACTGCTCGCGTTTTGGCAATTTGCTCCTTCGAAGGGTTGTCAGTTAAACGCTTTAGATGTTTTCGGGCCCCATTCTGAATCATTTTTTTATGAATTGGTTTCTGCAGTAGCTGCGGATGCTTCCAAACTATATTCCCGATGATTTTAAACAAAAAACTTTCGAGCAAAGCGTATCGGATTATCAATTCCATCTGATTTAGTCGGCTCTCGCCGAACTCGAGCAAGAACGGCAGATTATCGCCAACCCATCGCTCATAACGGCGGCAAATTGACGGCGCCAAAAAATCGTCGAGCTCGTCACGGTCTTGCTTCTGCTCCAAATAGCGCCCCATCCCATCTGCATAGTCCTTCGCCTCCGCCGCGATAAAATTGTCGCGAAGCTTTTTATTGCTTGGGTCAACCAGAAAGAAACGGAGTATCCGCAAATCAAAATCTAGCCGCTGGAGCCGTGAAGCTATGTAGACCGCGGAAACCATTTAGCAAAAGTCTCTCTGCCCGCGAACAAATACAAACGCAATCTGCAGCCGCCCGCAAAAACGTTGAAAATGTTCGGGAACATTTCGCTCAAAACATATCTGCGGGCGCGCTGTCACATAAAATTGCTTGCAACCCAGGGCACTGAAGTGTTATCCGAAATGCGAACCCCTCCCCAGAATTGGGAACAATTACAGTCTGAGATTGATGCCGCGACAAAACACTGGCGGTTTCCGAGTGCATTGGCCTGGAATCGCTACGAGAGAGATGTCGTCGTGTGGAATTTGAGCAAAAAATAGCGGATTAACAGCGACCTTGAAATGAAAAAGACTGTCGTAATCACCGGTGTGACTCGGGGGCTCGGCCGCGCTATGGCCAATGAATTCATTAATCTGGGGCACACGGTTTGCGGCTGCGCTCGAACAAAAGACCAAATCGAATCACTAGCAGGTATTTATCCACAGCACGACTTTCAACGCGTTGACGTTTCCTCTGACGCGCAAGTACAAGTTTGGGCGAAGAATCTCGAAAGAAGATACGGGCAAGTAGATTTCGTGATAAACAACGCAGCCGTTATTAATCACAAGGCATCGCTTTGGAACGTGAGAAATCAAGACTTTAGTGAGGTGGTAGATACAAATGTCAAAGGCGTAGTGAACGTGATACGCCATTTCGCCCCATCGATGATCAAAAATAAAAAAGGGATATTTGTTAATTTTAGCTCTCGATGGGGAAAAACTTTTGAGAAGGAGATGGCACCCTATTGTGCAACAAAATGGGCGGTCGTCGCCATTACGCAGGTCGTTGCAGAAGAATTAAGAGTTTATGGTATTGCCGTAGTCGCGCTTAACCCCGGCATAGTTAAAACTAGAATGCTCGGGCGATATTTGGGCACTCGCTTCGGGTCGAATGCTTCGAATTATCTTACACCGCCGAAATGGGCGAAGATTGCAGTTCCATTGATTCTAAACTTGGGGCTGAAAGACACAGGCAAAATCCGAAAGGTTTCAACTCCCCAAACCTTAAAGCACACGAAACCCCTTGAAAGGACCCTAAAATGAAGAATGTATATCGCGTCACGAGGCCGGCCTGGTCACGGTTGGACAAAACAGAGACTCCGGTAATTCTTTTCGCCAGTATACTTTTAGGTATTTATGGGGGATGGGGAGAACGCATTGGGGGAAGGTTTGTCACATGGCTTGGAGTACCCAAGGAAACCGTTCACGATATTTGGCCGCTGATTGATGTAATCGTCGTTACAACTTGCTGCCTACTCTTGATCCGCTTTTATAAGAAAATAAGAGTGGGCTGCTATCCATGCACGTTTATATACTGTTTTAAGATTCCTGAAGCATCCAACCCAAGTGGAAAGAACACCGTAGTCGGTTATGGTAATTTGCAGGCTGATTCAGACACCGGCGAAATTAAGTCAAAAGGGGCATCTTTCTTTTGGGAGAATAACGCACTCGGAAAAAGGACTAGGTTCACATCCACTGTTGTACGAGCAACGCAAATAGAAAATAAACCGACCTGTCACATCGAATTCACCATAGACGTTGAGGACCAAAAAGAACGTTATTATCGGCATGGGGTTTTATTATTTCGATTGTCCGAGAAAATTGAGAAGCGCGAAAAGGACTCTTACGCGGGGTACCTAAAATCGAAACGGGATGAAGCAGAACTGCAAGACGTTGAGGTGCGCGGCAGGGGGTACGCAGAGACACACGTAAAGAAATGTCTGTCAGAAGAAGAAATTCGTCCTATCTTAACGACGTTAGGCAACCGACTTGTAACTAGATTAGAAGAAATGGAGAGAACGATGCCCCTTTCGTCGCTATGGATTGAAAATGCTATCAAGCCATACATTAAAATTAATCAGTGGGATCATCGAATTCCGACACCACAGTCGGCCATGCTTGATGATGTGCTACTTCCACATATAACGCGGTACTTAAGCAAGGTCCTAGCATTGTTTGGTCTGACAGACGACGCCGTGCAGCGATTTGTGAACTGCGCCGGTCAAATCGCAAACAAAGAAGATGATACGCTCGCCTACGAAAGAGAGCTTAAGCGACAACTGACCGGACAAAAGAAGGCCGCGAAAGAAGACGAAGCTCTAACTCACCGGGCGAAGATCATATATGACGAGATAAAGGAATACTTAGTCGGTGACTCTCTCTTAGACATCGGCTGCGGTAATGGGAAAATTAGCAATTTAGCACGGCACAAGTTTAAACGGATCCAGCTAATCGATGTCGTAAGGTATGTACCCGCGGCCCTTAATTTGCAATTTCTCGAATACAAAGAAGGGAATCCGCTTCCAACAGATGAGAAGTTCGACACAGTGTTATTGTTGACAGTTCTGCACCATTCAATGGAACCGCTGGAGCTGCTGAAGCAGGCGTGGCAGGCTACACGCAGGAGATTGATAATAATTGAATCTGTCGTTGGGATTCATCAGGTCAAACCATCTGTACGTTACGATCTAGCAAATTTGTCGGACCAGAATCAAATTGCTTTTGCCGCCTTTGTCGACTGGTTTTATAACAGAGTTCTCCATGATGATGTTCCGGTTCCATACAATTTTACTACGGTGGAAAATTGGCAATCAATTTTCCTGCAATATAAAATGAACCTTATCAAGACAGTAGATTTTGGTCAGGACATAGAGATTGGGCCTGAGTATCACGTTCTATTTGTGCTTGAGAAAGACAACGCGGCCCCGACAATCTAGGAATACGAAGGAAAATCGTGCTGAGCAACGCCGTCGTTTTGGTAGCTGTCATTGCAACCGCGAACCGACCCGAAAAAATTGCCTCACAAAACCAAATCCACCGCCGCCGCATTCTCTTTAACGTGCGCAGGATTCTTACACCCCGGAATCACCGCCGACACCGTCTGATTCTTTAGACACCACGCCAGTGCCCATTGACTCAATTTCACCCCTTCAGGAACCTCCGTGCGACAGATCTCTGCAACCTCGCGCGTTTCCGAAATCATTCGCTGCTTATCAAATTTGGCGACCCGCCAATCCTTTCGAGAAAACACCGAGTCAGCAGAATACTTTCCGCTCAACAAACCATGCGCCAGCGGCACGCGCGCCAGCACGCCGATCTGCTCGCGTTCGGCGTGAGGGAAATACAACTGCTCCGAGCGCCGATCCAGCCGGTTATAGACCACTTGAAACACATCAATCCCCAACCTTCGCGCCTCGCGCGCCTGCTCAACTAGCTCACCCTTCGACGAAATCGAAAGACCAAGCGACCGCACTTTGCCCGCAACCTTCTGCTGATTGAGCATCTCCCAAAGCGGTTCGTTGAAAAATTCCGCGTCAGTTCCAGAATGAAACTGATACACATCGACGTAATCCGTCTTCAGCGCCCGCAGCGACGCTTCAAGCTGCTCCCGAACCGCCGCCGCCGAAAATGCATCAAACTTTTTCGTGTGATCATAACCATGCCCGAACTTCGTCGCGACAATCCAATCCGACCTGTTCCGCCGGGAAAGATAATCGCCAATAAACCTCTCCGATAGATGATCCCCGTAACACTCCGCCGTATCGATCAGATTGATGCCGCACTCCTTCGCCTGATCTAGAATCGCATCCACCTCCGCCTGCGTAAAATCATGTCCCCAATCGCCGCCAAACTGCCACGTCCCCACCCCAACTGCCGACACCTTCAAACCGGTTCTACCTAACTGCCGATATTTCATAAAAGAGCCGATACCGCCGCCTCGTGTGGCTGTCAAGCCGTCGGAGCGCAACGCATTTTAACGTTTTTAACTTTTCAACGCCTTGAACCTTCTAACCTTTTAACGTTTCTACCCTCTCAACCCTTCCGCATATTTCGCGCATTTTGTGGTTTGAATCCATTCGTGTATAAAGTTGTTGTGCTTTGCGCGCCTTTTTGCCGCCATCTTGAAGTTTGAAATTTGAAGTTTCGCCCCTTCGCGAGAAACCACAACCTGAGTTCCTGTGGCCCCTGTGCTAACGGTTCCAAATTCGCACCCACTCCGTTCCCTCTGTGACCTTCTGTAAAAGTTCTGCATCTTCGCATCCTTTGCGCCCTTCGCGAGAACCCCCCCCCATTTTCAACCTCAACTTCCATGCCACCTCCCTAAAAACACACCTTTTCGTCAGAAAAAAGTGCCATTTCTTTCCCTGGCTTCCCTCCTTTCCCTACATTTTTTGACCAGTCGCTACTTCCTGCCATAATCCACCGCGTCTTAGCGCCCGCTGAGCAACAACGCTCGTCGGAACATGGAAAGATTCGTTATGTGGAAATGCTCGGAGATACCGAAGGTTTTGGATGGCGTCTGCCCAAAGCAGACGCCGCGCTCCCCTGCCGTTTTGAAATTGTGCGCGCGGACCTTCAACACCGAAAATATCACTAGATATCACCACCTATCACTAGTTATCACCCAAAGTAAAAAAATTCAGCGCGTTCCCCTTCCGCTTCGCCGAATGCAAACGCGGCCACTACTCCCGTTATCGTTAAACCGCAGTCATTCGCAGTCATTCGCGGTTATTCGCGGTTATTCGCACCAAAATAAAAAGTTATGAAAACCGAAATTGAACCACTCGGTGACGAAAGCGATCATCGCACAAAAACCAGAAAGACCCTGTATGAATATGGATGACGAAGAACCTATCGACGAACACTTGATGCCGGACCCGTAGCGACCGCGCGGAGCGAAACGTCAATTAGGCTCCACAATCTTGACTTAGCAACCCTATTACAGAAAGCTGTTCTGCTCTATGGCCGACCAAAAAACGAATGATTTAATGGAACGCATCGTCTCGCTCTGCAAGCGACGCGGCTTTGTCTTTCAATCATCCGAAATCTACGGCGGCATCAACGGATTCTGGGACTACGGCCCACTCGGCGCCGAGCTCAAGCGCAACATCAAAGACCAATGGTGGCGCACCATGACCCAGCAACGCGACGACGTCGCTGGTCTCGAAGCCACCATCATCATGTCCCCGCGCATCTGGGAAGCCTCCGGCCACGTCCAGACATTTGCCGATCTCATGGTCGAATGTCCCGTGACCAAGAAGCGTTTCCGCGTCGACCAGGTCGAAGAATCCAGCGGCATCGTCTACAAATTTTCCGGTGCAAAAGATGCATCCGGCAAAACGAGCGCTGACTCGTTTGAAGTGATGGTTCCGGCGGGTAAACCGAAGGAATCGGCGCTGAAAGTCGCCAAACAATTTTATCAATTGCGCGGCTTGCCAGCCGCTGAACCGATCGACAACGGTGAACCGACGAAGGTTGAAAACTCCACGCTCTACAGCCCCGACAGCGGCGCGCGCTTGAGCGATCCGCGTCCGTTCAATTTGATGTTCAAAACGTTCGTCGGCCCGGTCGAGAGCGACGACAACGTTGCCTACCTGCGCCCCGAAACTGCCCAGGCCATTTTCGCGCAGTTCAAGAACGTTCTCGAAACATCGCGTCAGAAAGTTCCGTTCGGCATTTGCCAAATCGGCAAAGCCTTCCGCAACGAAGTCACGCCGCGTAATTTCACGTTCCGCTCGCGCGAGTTCGAGCAGATGGAACTCGAATTTTTCATTCGCCCTGACGAAGTCGTCGAAGCCATCTGCGGCGAAGTTGCCAAACCAAAAGGCCCCGGCCATCCCGGCGAACCGCAAACCAATTGGGGCTGGCAAATGTGGCACCAATATTGGGTCGAAGAACGAATTCGCTTCTACGAAAACATCGGTCTGCCGCGCACGACGTTGGTCGAGTATTGGCAAAAGCCCGAAGAACTCGCTCACTACGCCCGCGCCACCGTGGACATTTTGTTCAAGTTCCCTTTCAGCAAGAAAAACGAAAAAGGCGAATTGATGGGTGAAGAACTCGAAGGCGTTGCCGCTCGTAGCGATTTCGACCTATCGCAACACCAACGTTTCTCTGGCAAATCCCAGGGCGTCTTCGACGAAGAGTTGAAAGCCGGCTGGGCCAAACTCACGCCTGAAAAGCAAGCTGATCTCACCAAACGTTACTACGAAACGCGCCACAAATACTTAACCAGGACCGGCGTCCACCCCGAACAAGTTGAACGCACCGCCAAAGACGACGCCGCCGGTCTCGCGAAAGGCAATTACATCCCGCACGTCATCGAGCCTTCTGCCGGTGTCGATCGCCTGATGCTCGCCTTGATTTGCAACGCCTACGCCGAGGAACTCGCGCCCGACGAAAAAGGCAAAATGGAAACCCGCGTGGTCCTGAAATTCCATCCACGCATCGCCCCCATCAAAGTCGCCGTCTTCCCCTTGCTCAAAAACCGCCCCGAGCTGGTCAAAAAAGCAATGGAAGTCCGCGACTTGCTCCGTCCTTACATGACCGTATTCTATGACGAAGCTGGCGCGATTGGCCGCCGCTATCGTCGTCAGGACGAAGCCGGGACGCCGTTTGGTATCACTATCGATTTCGAAACACTGGGCGAAAACGCGCCGGATCAGAAGGATACTGTAACTCTACGAGACCGCGACACCATGTCGCAGACACGGGTGAACATAAAGGATTTGCTGGGTGTCTTATTAGAGAAAGTTCGGTAGATGCCGATGGAAGAGAAAAAGGCAACGGAGCCAACCACTCCGGTGGAGCAGGAAGAGCCGCTACAGCGCGCTCCGACGCTTTATCTGATTGTCATTTTCAAACTGCTGAAAGGCGCGCTGTTCATCACGATGGCAATCACAGTTTACTGTCTTTCAGACAACAACCTGCCCGTGGAATTCCAGCGCTTGATGGACTTTCTGCGCATCCATCCTGGTAATCGTTTTTGGCAAATGCTCGCCGAAAAAGTCAGCCGGATCACCGAAGTGCAAATGGTGCATGCTGCAGTCGGCACCATGATTTACAGCATGTTCTCGTTGGTCGAAGGCACGGGCCTGGCCTTTCGTGTACCCTGGGCTGGATGGCTGGCCATCGGTGAATCGGCATTTTTTGTTCCGATCGAGTGCCGCGAACTGGTAAAGAATTTTTCGTGGTATCTGTTCGCGGTGACGGTCTGCAACGTCTTGATTGTTTGGTATCTCTACCAAAACCGCGCCCGGCTGTTTCATCACCATCATCACCACAAAGCTGTTGGTAAATGATACTTGCAATCAGATTCAATTCGGCTAGTGTTTCCGCCTGACGGAAGCGAGCGTAGCTCAGTCTGGTAGAGCGTCACCTTGCCAAGGTGAATGTCGAGGGTTCGAATCCCTTCGCTCGCTCCATTTTTTTGTACTTTTCCGATCGGTTTATTACGGAACGACCACTCTGTAAAAGCTACTGGATCTCCCGTTGGCATTCGTATCGGTAAAAGTCGTTACCGCGTTGAGATTGGTGAACGTTTGCAAAGACTGCCAGTTAGCCAGGTTGGTAGCCGCTTGCACGGTCAGGACAAGCCCCGTGCTGCATTGCATCTGGAATTGGCAATCCCCATTTGGAAGGCGCTGAGGCTGTCCGACGAACGCAGGTGGAGTGTTTGTGTCCAGAATGCTCACGACACACGTCACATTGTCTCCAAGCCATGCACCACCCGAGGCGGAGATGAGTTCGAGCGAAAACTTTAGAGTTGGGTCAATTCCGCGATCGTTAAGGATCGGAATTGTAACGTTTTTATTGGTCACGCCCGGCCCAAAAGTAACAACGCCTGAAAAAGGGACGTAGTTCGAACCGCTGGCTGTGAGGGAATAAGTCGTGTAGCTGACTTTGGAGGTGAGATTATTCGCACCCGTTCGAATTAGTGGCACATTGATGAAACCGCTGTTTTTGTTGATGCTGACAACCGGATTGGACCATTGAATCATGCCGCCACCCGTGGCAGGCCATGAAGTGATATTTGCAACAGCATTGGTAATCGCATTGTAGGCCGCAATATTCGCTCCTTCTGCGAGGTCATAACGCTCGTTGAACAAAGCGGCAAATTCAACGCCGTTAGTTGAGGAAGCAGTTTGGTTGATGTTCTGATATAGCACCGAACTGGCGCCAGGCAGACTGCCATAAAAAAGATAGTTCCAACTGAAAGCCGAACCCGGCGTCCGCACGTTTGAGGATTCCAGATAGTTTTGCAGGTAACGACAAAGCCCAATCGCCGAGGCGCTCAGACCTCCAAACGAATCGTACGATTCATAATAGGCGGCGCCATCGATGCTGCGCCTAAATATATTTGTCGGAAAATCGACCGCTGACTGGCCGAGAAACTGAGGGACATCCGCATACCAGATTTCCCAGGGGGCAAGGTCTTCCGGGCGAGAGCGCGACTGAATCACGTTCAGGAAACCCAGGGCGTTGGTCAATCCAACGTTGGCCAAAAGATCCTGCTGGATGTAATCCATGTATGGCTTAGCGCTCGCCTTCTCAATGATGCGGCCAAGTATGGAGTAGCCGAGATTGCAGTATACGTTGGTGCCGCCGGGCGCAAAATCGAGCGGCTTTGAAAACATCCAACTGATGACATTGGTCGCCGCCGCAGGATAGCTCAAACCCATGTTGGTCGAAATTTGAATGGTGCGAAAAACGGGATCACCCACGGGCGACGTGTATTGATTCCAGCCCCCGGAATGGTCGAGCAGATTTTGCACGGTAATGTTGGTGATGCGGCTGTCTCCCAACACGCCGTTCCAAGGTCCGATGCCGAGGTAATCGTAAATCTTCGTGCTCATGGAAAACTTTCCCGCAGCCATCAGCTTGTAGATGGCGGACGACGTCAACATTTTTGAAACGCTTGCGAGGCGGAATTGGTTATCAGGATGAATGACCGTCGTAAAATTCCTGTCCCTCCACCCATAACCTTGACGGAAGACGAGTTTGCTGTCCTTCATCAGCGCCAGCGTGCCTGCGGCGAAATTGTTGAAGACGAGAAAATTCGTCATGGCCTGCTCCAGCGGCGCAAGTTCCGGCACGATGGGACCGCTCGCGGGACGGTTGGTAGAAGGAATGCCCACGCCTTGCATATTGATGATTCCGACACCAAACGGCGGACTAGGCGTTTCAAAATTGGTAAACGTTGCCGTCTCGAAGCTGAGGGAATGCGGTGTATAACTCAACGAATAAAAATAGAAATGTCCGGGCGGAAGTTCCTGACCTGCGTAGTTGGTGCTGGTTTGAAAATCCGCCGCATTCGGGCCGATGATAGCCTCCGTGTCCATGAAGAGATTCGTCCCGTTGTAGGAGCCGCCCGCAAAGTTGAAACCATTCACTTTGTTGGTCGCACCGAGTGGGATGAACCCAAAATCGTATGTTTGCGCGCTACCCCGGACGATGCCGACGCCCAGCCAACAAATCAAAACCGCCGCGAAAAGTTTGCTGCTGGTCTTCATCGGGAATAGGCCGGTGTTTAGTTTACATCACCCGGGCGTAAGCAAAAGGATATTCGCCATTCAGCAGCATTGTCATAGGCATTTGCTCGCCAAAGTGTTACACGGGGAAATCTGAGCCGTTGAACAGCGGGGATTTTCGCATTTTGATGCGAAGATCTGCCCCCTTGTAAGCTGCTCAAATTCAAGCAATTAGTTTACAGCGCGCCGCAGGAAAATTTCGCAAAATCCGCCTTGGCCCTACTCCTGCTAATTCATGACCGAGAATTTTTATGCCATCATTTGCTTATGTAGCCCGGGATTCGACGAGCGGACGCGAAATTAACAGCGTCATCGATGCTTCGTCTGAATCGAATGCAGTTGCGACGTTGTTGAATCGCAATCTGCTGGTCGTTTCCATTCAGGAAAAGATCAGCAAAAAAGGCAAGAGCGCCGGCGGCAGTGTGCCGTTGGCTGACCTTGTCGTTTTTACGCGCCAGCTCGCGACGATGATCGACGCCGGTCTGGCCATGGTACAGTCCCTCCAGGCTCTCGCGGAACAGTCCACCAATAAGATGATGCGCGAAGTTATCAAGGACATCAGCAGCCGCGTAGAAAGTGGCGATAGTTTTTCCGATGCGCTTTCGAAGCACCCAAAAGTTTTCAATAAGCTCTATTGCTGCATGGTCGGCGCTGGTGAAAAAGGCGGTTTGCTCGCCGAAATTCTGTCCCGTCTCGCAACGTATCAGGAAAACACCGCGCGCCTGCGCAAAAAGGTGAAGTCGTCGATGATGTATCCGACGGTCGTATCGGTCGTGGCGATCGGCATTACGGTCTTCCTTCTCGTTAAGGTTGTGCCGGTGTTCAGCGGCATTTTCAGCAGCTTGGGCGGCAAACTGCCTACTCCGACGCAGTATCTAATTAACGTCAGCAATGCTCTGCAGCATTACTTTCTGGTGTTCATCCTGGCCGCAGGCGGGATTGTGGGCGGTTGGTTGTATTTCATCAGAACTCCGACGGGCCGTGCATTTTGGGATGCCAAGCGCATCAAGCTGCCGATCTTCGGTCAGATTGCACACAAGATTTGTTTGGCGCGTTTTGCGCGCACCTTGGCGTCGCTGGTCCGCAGCGGTGTTCCAATTCTCGAAGTGTTGGCGATTGTGCGAAACACCGTTGGCAACGTCGTGATGGAACGGGCGATTTCGACAGCGACCGATGACATCGAACGCGGTGAGAGTATTTCTGACGCGCTGGGCAAACATCCGGTGTTCCCGACAATGATCATCCGCATGATTACGGCTGGTGAACAAACCGGTAAGATCGATTCCATGCTCGAACGCGTCGCCGACTTTTTGGATGAAGAAATCGAAACAACTCTTTCAGGTCTTACCTCGCTGATTGAGCCATTGCTGATTGTATTCCTCGGCGTGGTGGTGGGCGGCATCGTCATATGTATGTTCCTGCCGATCTTTAAGCTGAGCGATCTAGTTTCCGGAAAGCACTAACGGAATACTGAGGAAATGGGTGGGTAACTGGTGCGTCCCGATAGAAATATCGGGACGCATTTTTGTTTAATTCCTAAACCAGAGATCTGCGATTGTTTTTCGGGTCGGATCATCCGAGGTTTTGTAGCGACGAAGCAAAACGTCCAGGCCATCAAACAAACGATTAGCGGCATCGACGTATGATTTGTCGGCAGCTTTCTGAGAGAGTTCAGGCAGGCGTTTGAAATTGCCGGCGGCCACTTCGGTTTTACGTTCGAAAACGACGTCGATGGCATCACGACAGAGGGCGGCGTGAGTGCGTTCGTAGCGGTCGTGGAATCCGGCTTGGTCCATTCGCTTGCAGAAGTCCAGGATTCTGGTTTCGCGTCCAATCAAAGGATCAGCAGCGGTGCGGAACGGGTCAGAACCGGAGCGAATGCGCGGCAGTGGACAACCTTCATCATTCTTCTGGTCATTGCCAAAAACGATGTCGATGTAGGTGACGTCGGACAGTTTTGCGTAGGGCAGATGGATGCTGTCGTGACTGCGTTTGCTCCACTTGCGACCGTTGAGGAGCACTGAGGTCAAGGGGCCGCTTCCGCGCGTGCGCAGATAAATACGTTTGTCGCCGAAGCGAATCGGGAAATTTTGCTGCAGCTTCGTGATTGTTGCCGGCACATGCGGAATGAGAACCAGTTCGTCGGCGCGATATATATATTCGAACAAACCGCGAATCATCGCAGCGGACGGCCCGAGGCTATCGTAACAGAGGTTGATGGGCAGATTCGATTGATAGACGTCACTGCCGCATTTGGTCAGCGGGTTATCGAGACGAAAGTTATCGGCGAAGGTGAGGAGTTGTTTCATCGATCGACGGGCATCGTCGAATTTGCCGAGGCGATAGTAACCGAGAATCATGCGGGCTTCGCAAGTCGACCAATGGCCGCCGTTTACCCACGTGCCGTAGGCCCACAGACCATCCGGCTTTTCATACATATCGTCGTAGCCTGGGTAGTTGGGCAGGATGAATTGATGTGGGCGCAGTTCCGCAATGCTCGCGATTTTATTGTAGATCTTCTCGGCTTGCGCATCGTCGACAACATGGAAGGCGATCGCGTCCTGGTTCGGTGATGTTTCGAAATAGCCATGTTCTTTAGCGCCGAACACGCCGTGTTTCACACCATCAGGATCGAGTGAACGGATGAAATACCCTTCGGGCGTGGTGAGTTGACGCAACGCCTTCTTCGCCGAGTCGCGACGTTTGGTGTAGAGTTTGGCTTTGTCGGAACCGCCACTGAGTTTTTCCAATTCGACCACGCGATCGAGGGCCGCGATGTAGTTCACCGACAAGCCAGTTAAATATGCTTTGTCGTAGGTGCCGTCGGGTTTCTTCCATCCGGCGTAACTCGGCGCGAGCAGGTTGCCAGCGGGACCGGCGAGGAACAGGTCGTTACTGTCGCGACGGGTTTCGATGAAATTGAGGCTACGTTCCAATTTTGGGAGATATTTGGCGATTGCGTTTGTATCGCGACTAATCAGCAACAATTCAGATTGCATGACGACACCGGCGGCGGTGAATTCGATGGCCCAATCGTGAATGTCGATGCGTCCGTCGCCTTGCCAGTAGACGATGCGCCCGGGCAGAGCGGCGTCGCAGAGACACCCATCGGGCGCGATGATTGGGCCATTGCGTTTATCGCTACTACGTTTGCCGTCGCCCATTTGGTCGAACCAGAGGTCCTGCGCGTTTTGCAGGAATGTCAGATATGGCTCGTGCAGGAAGGGTAGCGCAGCGTAGGTCGTGCCGTAGCTGTTTTGAATCCACCACGCGTCCCAGGTTTCACCTTCGACGAAGCCGTCCCAGTTCGTGGTGTAGAGCATGGAGATGTTTTGATACTGCGAGTCCGGCGCGAACATGCGTCGACTGATATCGAGGAGGCGAATGTATTCGACGTCGCCGCGGCCACAGAAGTATTGGCCTTCGAATGACGGTTCGGCACCGGAAGCGAGGAGCGAGAAGAACAACAGGCCGACTGCCAGTCGGCGATACAGCAGATTGACAATCTGCGCTACCGTTGTCATTCGGGCATGGCAGTCGTTAACTGGCCTTTGTTCAGATAGAGAGTGCGGCTGGCGCGATGCGAGGCATGGGGGTCGTGCGTGACCATGATGATGGTCTTCCCCTGCTCTTTGTTGAGTGCCTGAAGCAGCGACAAAATTTCGTCGCCGGATTTGCGGTCGAGGTCACCGGTTGGTTCGTCGCACAGTAAAATTGTGGGATCGGCTGCTATGGCGCGAGCGATGCCGACGCGCTGTTGTTCGCCGCCGGAAAGTTGTCGCGGAAAATGTTTCATGCGATGGCCGAGGCCAACGATGCTCAAGGCGGTCTCGACGTGACGCTTTCGTTCGGCTTTGTTGAGCGGCGTTAGCAAAAGCGGGATTTCCACATTGCGTTCGGCGGTCAGCGCAGGAAGCAGGTTATAAAGCTGGAACACGAAGCCGATGTGACGCGAGCGCCAGGCGGCGAGTTGGCGATCATTCAAATCGGCGATGGTTTCGCCGCCGATAACAACTTCGCCCTTGCTCGGGCGATCAAGGCCACCGATTAAATTGAGCAGTGTGCTTTTCCCGGAACCGGACGGTCCCATCAAGGCGAGGAATTCGCCCTGCGGAACTTCGAGGTTGAGGTTTTGCAAAACGTGAATGTCTTCGGAGCCGCGTCGGAAGACTTTATCAACGTTCGAAATTTGTAGGAGCGGTTGGCTCATTGGTTAGAGCTTGGTTTCTTTGACGCGGTCGCCGTCTTTCAGATTCTCCGGCCCTTCCACGACAACTTTTTCGCCACTTTTCAAATTGGACAGCACCGTCACTTCGTCGTCACGGGTTCCTCCCGCTTTAATAGCACGACGCTCGAGTTTATTATCGGCGACAACAAAAACAATGTCCTGTTGGCCGTCTTTGCGGACAGCGGTTTTCGGAACGGTTATGCCACCGAGTTGTGTAGCGGAGTTCGTGGCGTTCTGCTGGAAGGAAACTTTCACGCCCATGTCGGGAAGGATGCGCGGATCAAGTTTATCGAAACTGATACGAACTTTGACGGTCGCTTTCTGTCGGTCGGCCGTCGGGATGATGGCAATGACTTTGCAAGGGATGTGCCAATCCTGATAGGCGTCCAGAACGGCATCGACCAACTGGCCCGGCTCGACTCGGTTGATGTAGTTTTCGTTCACGTCGACTTCAATTTCGAGCGAGGCCATGTCGACGATGGTGCCGATGCCGGTGCGAGTGAAGCCACCGCCGGCGGACATTGGCGAAATGATTTCACCGGGCTGCGCAGATTTGGAAACGATCACGCCTGGGAAAGGCGCGCGAATAACGGTGTCGTCAAGCTGCTGTTGCCATGTGGCGACTTCGCGCTCAGCGACGACGATTTCGGCCTGCTGGCGCTCGAGGCGGGCGTGAAGGGCATCCGCATCGGACTGTGCTTTGTCCAACTCAGCTTGTGTGGAGATTCTGTGAGTGAACAAATCTGACGTGCGTTTCAGGTCGCGCCCAGCTTGTTGGAATTGAGTAGTCGTTTCAAAAACGGCGCTCTTGGCGACGGCCAGCAGAGCTTTGGCGTGGTTAAGGCTGGTTTCGATATTCGAAGGATCGATGCGGGCGAGGACTTGCCCGATGGCAACGTGTTGTCCTTCGTCGAAAAGAACTTCGGTAACCTGACCGGTGACTTTGGAAGAAACGGTTGCCTGACGGCGGGCGGTGACGTAACCGGACGCGTTCAGGACGGTTTGCGAACCGCCGGCACCGTTTGAAGCTTCTGCCACGGTGAACGTTTTTACTTCGGGAGTCGCTTTGCGCGAAGCCCAGGCGTATGCACCGAACCCAAGACCCGCGATAATAAGGATGACGAGAAGGATTCGTCCCCACGGCAATGGATCACGGGAGCGAGTGCGGTCGATCTTCAACTCATCGAGCTTTTTGATAGTTTCCAAGTCGTAACAGCTTTCGATATAGAGAGGCAAAGGTCAAGATGAACGCGATTGAGCGCATCGCGCTGCACAGGCCGTTTTGCTTCGAAAGGTTGAAAACACGACGCGCCCTACCGGTCTTCAGCGACAAAATCTGCAATGACTGGACGGTGATCGCTGGCGAGGCCCCAATCGGAGGAGCTGAAAACGTAGGTATCTTCGTTAAGCCATTCGTGCGCCATGCCACGGCTGACGAGGATATAGTCAATGCGGCTGTATACGTCTTCCCTGGCGAAATGGTAAGTCCATGTGACGGCGTGATCGTCGCTGGCGACATGCGGCGGGTGCGGGCGCTCGGCGGGACGCAAATCGAACAGCGGGTTAGCGCCAGTGCCGATGATTGTTTTCAGGGGTGAGGAATCGCGAATGTCGTTGAAATCGCCGAGCACGATAAGGTTCAACTCAGGATTGGCGGCTAGTCGCGTATCGACGAGCTCGCGCAGCAAGATTGCTTCCTGCAAACGCTCTTCAGCCTCGTCTGCGTTACCAACAGCCAAACGCGATTTGAGATGAGCGGCGATTATCGTGAATCGATATTTTGGCGTGATTTCAATTTCAACTTCGGCAAAACCGCGACTGACAAAATGGCGATGCGAGCCGAGCAGGAAAGCTTCGTTTGTATGCGGACGGCGCGAGGTGATGGGAAACTTGCTCAGGATAGCGACGTGGATGTTTGTGTCATGGCCGCTGAGGTGTTCCCAAAACGGAAGGTCAAGTCCGGCGGTTTTAAGAGAGCTTTGCAATTCGAGCAACGCGTTGGTGGTACCCATTTCTTCGAGCGCGATGACTTCCGGCTTAGTAGCGGCGATGTTTTCGCAAACTTTTGCTTTGGCTTCGGCGGACTTGGCTTTGCGATGGCCGGAGGGTTGGTCGAGGTAACTTTCGACATTGTAGGTCGCTACACGAAAGGTTTGCTCGCCCGCGTTACTGAGCTGCGCCGATACCAAAAGCAACAAGCCAATTGCTCGTCCAAACATGGCGCGCAGCTTATTCGGCGCGCGGCGCTGCGTCACGTAACATTTGTATTCACGCGGGCGTCTCTGTTATTTCATACACATGAACCGCCGCCAATTTCTTCGCACATCGTTGGGAGCCACTGTTGCTTTCGCCGGACTGAGCACATTTAACCGCACGGCCGCTGCTATCGAGCCCTTCAAGCGCACCGGATCGCCGCGATTCAAATTGAGCATGTGCGCCTACTCATGGCGCGACGCGTTGAAGGCAAACAAGATGGACATGTTCCAGTTCGTCGATTATTGCGCGGACCATGGTTGTGATGGGGCGGAATTGACCTCGTATTATTTCCCGAAGGACATGGACGATGCGTGGATGGCAAAATTTAAACGGCACATGCACCTGCGCCGGCTCTCGGCGAGCGGGACGTCGGTAGGAAATGATTTTACCGTGCCGGACGATAAAATGCCGGAGCAGATTGCTATGACGAAAAAGTGGATTAATCATGCGGAATTTCTCGGCGCGCCTTACGTTCGTGTCTTTGCCGGGATGTCGAAGCAGAGTGATCCAGCGAAAGCGACAGAACGGTGCATCGCGGCGTTGAAGGAGTGCTGTGAATACTCTGGCAAAAAAGGAATTTTTCTCGGACTCGAAAACCATCACGGCATCGTCGCTGAGCCCGAACAAATCATTCATATCGTGAATGCGGTGGACAGCCAGTGGCTCGGGATTAATTGCGACACGGCGAATTTTCAAACTATTGATCCATACGCAAGCCTCGAAAAGATCGCCCCCTATGCGATCAACGTGCATTTCAAAGGTGAGGTTCATCCGAAAGGCCACGAGAAAGAAAAAGTTCCTGCCGATTTGCCGCGCCTGATGAAGATTTTGCGCGACGCGAACTATCAGGGCTACCTGGCTCTTGAATACGAGTCTGCCGAAGCACCCGCGACAGGTATTCCCAAGTTGCTTACACGCATGCGGGAGTTGATGTGATCAATGCAGATTGGTCATTGCTCAGCCGACGAATCAAAAATTAGAAAAGGCCAGTGATTTTGCCGTTGTCGTCGACGTCGATTTGAAAAGCCGTTGGTGTTTTGCCAAGGCCCGGCATCAACATGATATCGCCACACACCGCGACCAGAAAACCTGCGCCGGCAGAGAGACGAATTTGGCGCACGTTGACGGTGAAATGTTTTGGCGCGCAAAGGAGCGATGGATTATCGCTCAGACTGTATTGGGTTTTGGCAACGCACACAGGGAGGTGAGCGAAGCCCTGATTTTCAATCCAGTCGAGATCTTTGCGCGCGCGATTGGAAAGTTTAACACCAGCGCCGCCGTAGGCTTTCTGCACGATGGCTTCGAGCTTTTCAGTCGCGGAATTCGCCGAAGTGTAGAGCGGTTTGAAACTGGATTTTGTTTCGGCGAGGTCTGCCACTTCTTCGGCCAGCGCTTTACATCCCGCTCCGCCTTCGTTCCAGGGATCGGCAATGACCGCGCAAATGCCGACCGATTTGCAGCGACGCACCAGCCAGGCGAGATCGGCCGGATCGTCGTCGAGCCGACGGTTTATCGCAACGATCACCGGTGGCCCATACGACCGCAAGTGCTGCATGTGGCGAAGCAGATTTGGAAAGCCTTCCTGCAAGCTACCGTTGCCGTGGTGTTTTAAGGCGCGGACTGTGGCAACTAAAACCATTGCCGCGGGAGCCTGGCCGAGTTGCGGCGTGACGATATCGAGAAATTTTTCTGCACCTAAATCGGAACCGAAACCGGCTTCGGTCACGGCGTAATCAGCTAGACCGAGTGCGCATTTGGTAGCGAGCACCGAGGAACATCCGTGCGCGATGTTGCCGAAAGGTCCACCGTGCACAAACGCCGCACCGCCTTCGATGGTCTGCACCAGGTTTGGTCGGAGAGCCGATGCCAAAAGTGCTGTCGCGGCCCCGTCCGCTTGCAGGGTGCGGGCGCAGACAGGTTCCCCTGACTGATTACGGGCCACGACAATTCGTCCGAGGCGTTCTTTGAGATTTGCAATCGAGGTAGACAAACAGAAAACGGCCATGACCTCGCTGGCGGGTGTGATTACAAATGCATCCTGACGCATGAAGCCATTGGATTTGCCGCCAAGGCCGATGATGATTTCGCGCAGGGCGCGGTCGTTCATGTCAATGGTGCGCGGCCAAAGGTCGGAGCGCGTGTCAATTTTGAGCGCGTTGCCGTGGTGGAGATGGGAGTCGAGCAATGCGCTGATCAGATTGTGCGCCGTTGTGATCGCCGGAAAATCACCGGTGAAAAACAGGTTGATGTCTTCCATCGGGAGCACCTGGCTGTAGCCGCCGCCACACGCGCCGCCTTTTACACCAAATATCGGACCGAGCGCCGGTTCGCGAGTTGCCGGAATGGCTTTTTTGCCGAGGCGTTGCAGACTTTGTGCAAGACCGACGGTGACGGTGGTCTTCCCTTCGCCTGCCGGAGTTGGAGTGATGGCGGTGACGAGGATAAGTTTGCCTTGGCGTGGCGATGCGGAGAGGCGGCGCACAGCCTCCATCGTGAGCTTGGCTTTGTGATGGCCGAGCGGTTCGTAATCGTCCTGGCTCAGCCCGGCATGGTCGGCGACATCACCAATTTGGCGCAACCGCGCGGCCTGCGCGATGCTGAGATTGCTCAGAAGCGCCGGCTGCGGGCCTTTGATCGGAGTGTCATTGATTAAAGTCATAGAATTAGGTTTGCAGCCTTCGCCGGGTGATGAATTGGAGGACGAACAGAGCGCCACAAACAACGGCAGGACCGGCGACGACGAAGTAAACACTGACAGGAAAACGTCCGTAAAACTTCAGGAGATACCAACCTGCGAGGACGATATACAGCAGGCCCGCTGCCGGCCAACGCCAACACAGGAGCAGAATTGCGAGCAAGATATAGCTCGGAATTAAATGCACCAGGAATAAAAGGACCGAACTCCAGAAGCCGTGGTTTTCTTGAAACACATCCAGCGCAAACATGCCGATGAAGAGGATAAACAGGATGCCGAGAACTCGCGGAGTCCACAGCAGGAAGCGGCTGGTTTTTTTAGGCGTTGGGATTGAGGCGGAGGGAACTTCGTTTTCGGGCGTGCTCATACATCAAGGAGACCACGCGCAGACCTCCTTGCCTACTTTCAGCAAAGCAGGCGGCACATGGGCTCTCCTTAAACGTTGCTGAAAATCAGGCAACGTTCTTAACGCTTATTGGCAGAGGTTCTCCGTTTCTTGCAGCGCGTGTGGAGATGAAAGGAAAAAACTTCACAGCTCGGTAAAATGAGCGTGTGAAGTTTTATTCAGAAACCGAATCGTCAGTCGGCTAGCTCTCGATGACGTTAATTTCGACGGGCTCGACTTTGATGCCCTGCTTTTCGAGCCAGGCGATGGCAGCTTTAACGTCGTCACGCTTGCCGTCGAGTTCCAGGCAGACGATGCCAATTTCGTCGGTCACGCTGGCCTGACGTACGTTTGTCGTAACCGGAAATTTGTGACCCAACTCCCAAATGACGGGGTTGGTGATTAGCTTCGGCGGGTACATCAGCCAGAAACGGGCCTGACGTGGCTGGTTTCCGTTGCCCTTGGCTGGTTTTGCTTTTGCTTTAGTTTTTGCGGCCATATGTCCTCCGTTTAACCTCCAGCAATCGCCGGAATGATGCTGATTTCATCACCATCTTTGAGCGTCGTCTGTTGGTTTTGCAAAAAGCGAATGTCTTCTTCGTTCACGTAAACGTTTACGAATTTGCGGACGTTGCCGGTTTCATCAATGAGACGTTCTTTGATGCCGGGATAACGGTTTTGCAATTCCGTAAACGCGCCGCCGACAGTGGTCGCGTCGATCTGGACCAGTTCTTCATCGTGCGTCAGCTTACGCAACGGAGTGGGGATTCGTACTTTTACTGCCATAAAATATTTTGTTAAGCGTTTACAGTGCGGTTCTCTGCTTCCAACAAGCCTTCGAACTCGCGCAGGCTCGGGCGGATTTCGCGGGTTTCGCCAACATGGCCCACGACTGCGTCGAGGGTCTTAAGACCGTTGCCCGTGATGCACAGGACGGCGGAATCATTGGCTGGAATGCGGCCACTG
>Ga0265327_10001859_pt1 | contig 24481 bp, 20 predicted proteins | sample 41621metaG_FD_202089 | JGI IMG/M metagenome (GOLD analysis project Ga0265327, IMG submission 202089) | Rhizosphere microbial communities from Carex aquatilis grown in University of Washington, Seatle, WA, United States - 4-16-21 metaG | ecosystem: Host-associated > Plants > Roots > Rhizosphere...
TCCCAGTGGGGACTCACGGATTCGATTGCCCGGTGCCCGTACCAGCGTTAGAAACCAGCCAATGCGCAACCGGTTTTACAACGCCTGGGACATCGAGCGGCAGTCGGGGAAATCCGACTCGGCCGACTACCGTTCGCCCTTCCAGATCGATCGCGACCGCGTCTTGCACACCCCCACCTTCCGCCGCCTCCAGAACAAGACCCAGGTCTTCTGGAGCGGCGAATACGACTTCTACCGAACCCGCCTCACCCACTCGCTGGAGGTCGCCCAGATCGGCAAGGCGATCTGCCACTGGCTGGAGACCCGCCCGGATGGCCCGCTCAATCCGGAGCACACCATCGACCAGGACCTCGTGGAGGCGATTTGCCTTTCCCACGATCTCGGCCATCCGCCCTTCGGCCATGCCGGCGAGCGCACGCTGAATTTCCTGATGAAGCAGCGCGGCGGCTTCGAGGGTAATGCCCAGACGCTCCGGCTCCTGACCGACCGTATCTTCTCCGCCCGCCGCACCGGCATGGACCCCACCCGCGCCTTCATGGACGGCGTGCTGAAATACAAGTCGCTGTGGACCGAGCTGAAGGCCGCTACCGGCAAGGAGCCCGAGCACCATTTCCTCTACGACGAGCAGCACGTCCACCTCGACTGGGCGATGGGCGGGCATGACTTCCCGCTGGAACTGCCACCCGGGAGCGAACGCGACAGCTTCAAGTCCATCGAATGCCAGGTCATGGACTGGGCCGATGACACCGCCTACTCCCTGAACGATCTCTCCGACAGCGTCCGCGCCGGCTTCCTCACCATTTCCAAAATCGAAGCCTGGGCCGAAATCAACCACGCCGAAACAGGCGAGGGGACCCCGCTGGGCGACCTGATCCGCGCCATCCGCCGCAAACGGGTCGATCCTCTCGTTGGTCGCCGTATCGGTTCCTACATCCAGGCGACGCGACTCGAAACGGACGTCAATTTCCTCAGCGCCGAGTCGAACCGCTACCGCTACCGGCTCGTCGTCGATCCCGCCGTCCGCGCCGAATCGAAGCTGTTCAAGAAGCTCGCCTTCGAGGTGGTCTTCCTGTCCCCGCAGTTGAAGCAACTCGAGCACAAGGGCAGCCGCATGCTCCGCCAGTTATGGGAAGTCCTCGAACAACGCTACGTCCGCGGCGAGTCCATCGATGGCCAGGACTTCCAGCTCCTCGCCGCCGACACCGTTTCCGAAATCGACGCCGCCGCCGATGAAAACGCCCGCGCCCGCCTTATCTGCGACTTCCTCGCCGGCATGACCGACGGCTACGCGGCACGGACCTACAAGCGCCTGTTCATGCCGGACTTTGGATCGATCGGGGATCTGATCGGGTGACCTCAAGGAGTGGCGGCTTTCGAGCCGCCATAGTGGCGGAAGATCCCCGGTTTTTCAGGAGCGTCCGTCTTGGCTTTCGACGAAACCTGACGTGTGCCAACCGAATCAATCGAGGGCAAACGCCCTTCGATACTTGTCGATAAATGCCTCTCGATCCGGCCGCAGCAAGCAGTCGACCTGCTTTCCATCCCTGAAGAAGAAGGATTCACCATTGCCGCCTAATCGATTCGGGAACGCAGTAAGGTCGGCCATGACGGCTGCACCCAAGGCATCTTGGTTCAAAATCCAAAAGGGCATGGTCAGCGTGCAGGATTCAAGTGCGTCACTGTAAAATTTGAGGGCCATGATCGCGGGCATGCTCCACGTCGCTAGAATAAAGACAACGCCTGTCCCTATCATCGCCGGGTCGAGGTCATCCGCATTTTCGATTACCGTAACCCGCTCGAGCGGGCAACGAATGTGCCTCTTCACAGTTTCGATGAAGCTCATGCCAATGTGTCCGAGACCTCACTTCACCTTCGGCTCCCGCGGGAAGTAAGGTTTGAAGCGCATGCGGTCGCGGCATTGGAACAGCGCTTCATCCAGGGAGATCACGCCCTGGCGGAGCAGGAGTTCGAGCGAGTCGTCGATGGTGTGCATGCCTTCCTTGCTGCCGATTTCCATGAGGCCGACGAGTTGCTCGATCTTCTTGTCCCGGATGCAGGCGCGCATGCCGTAGTTCACGGTGAGCACTTCGGAGGCGAGGATGCGACCGCTGCCATCGGCCTTGGGAAGGAGGCGTTGGCAGACGATGCCTTCGAGCACGCTGGAAAGCTGGGCAGTGATCTGCTGCTGCTGGTCGGGCGGGAAGACATCGACGAGACGGTCGATGGTCTGCGGCGCGTCGATCGTGTGCAGGGTGGCGAGCACGAGGTGCCCCGTTTCCGCTGCGGTGAGGGCGATACGGATGGTTTCCAGATCGCGCAGCTCGGAGACCACGATCACGTCCGGATCCTGGCGCAGGGCCTGGCGCAGGGCGATGGAGAAGGTTTTGGTGTCCTTGCCAAGTTCGCGCTGCTTGATCAGGCAGGAGCGATGGGGAAGGACGAACTCGACGGGGTCCTCGATGGTGATGATCACCCCGGAGCGGGTCTCGGCGATGCGCTTCACCATCGCCGCCAGGGTGGTGGTCTTGCCGGAGCCGGTGATGCCGGTCACGAGCACGAGGCCGCGCCTGAGTTGGCACAGGCGCTCGACGGTGTGGGAGTGGCCGAGATTGGACAGCTCGGGAACTTCCGGCGGGATGTGGCGGAAGGCGCCTTCGAGGTGGTTCCGGGCGTAGTGGATGTTCGAGCGGAAGCGGCCGAGACCGGCGATCTCGATGGCATAGTCGAGTTCCCAATCGGTCTCCAGTTTCGCCCGCTGGGTCTCGGTGAGGGTGGACATCAGCAGCGTGCGGGTGGCCTCTGGCGTGAGGGTGAACTCCTCCAGCGGAACGAGCGTGCCGTGAATGCGGGCGGCCGGCGGGGCATCGACGCTGATGTGCAGGTCGGAGCCGCCGTTTTCCACGGCCATGCGGAGGTATTCGTCGATATCGCGGAGTTGGGACATGGGAGTAGGAGAGGGAAGAAAATGTGCCGGGTGATCGGTGAGCAGTGATCAGTGGAAGAAAACCAAGTGGCAGAATTCAGACAATGCCGCGCAGCGCGCGATCCAGGTCGAGCGGATTCGGAGCGGCGGCGCGGGCGGTGGCGTGGCTGATCCGGCCGTGGATCACGGCCTGGGCAAGGGTCCTAAGCATTGAGACACTGGTGGACGAGTCACGGTTGATGTAGTCCCGGATCTCCGCCTGCTGGCGGTTGCGGATCCAGTCGCGCACGGCGGCTTCATTTTGAAGGTGCTCCACGGCGAGGAACAGCCCGCCGTCAGACGAGGGCAGCAGACGCTGCGAAATGACGCCGATGAGGTGGTCGGAAAGCAATTGCAGCGAAGCATCGCGCTGGTCGGACGAATAAAGGTTGGCCAGGCGCTCAATGGATTCGGCCACACCCGGACTGTGCAGGGTGGCCAGCACCAGGTGGCCGGTTTCCGCCGCGCGGAGGGCGATGAGCGCGCTGTCCTCATCGCGGATTTCCCCCAGGAAGATGATGTCCGGACTCTGGCGGAGCGCGGCGCGCAGGGCGACGGCAAAGGTGGTGGTGTCCGCGCCGATCTCACGTTGCGAGAAATGCGAGAGATCGTTTTCGAAGAGATACTCCACGGGGTCCTCGATGGTCACGATATGCCGCCGGTAGTGGTGGTTGATCCAATCGAGGCAGCTCGCCACGGAGGTGGATTTCCCCGAACCGGTCGGACCGCTGAAAAGAATGAGGCCGCTGCGGTGGGAGAGCCATGACATCAACTGCTCCTGTGGCAGCCCCAGATCGGTGAAGTCCGGAATGTCGCTTTTGATGGGACGCATCACTGCCGCCAGGTTGCCGAGCGACTTGTAAAGGTTCACGCGCAGGCGTGAGCCATCCGGAGCCGTCCAGCCGAAGTCGAGTTCGTGATCCTTCTCCGGATCCGCGCCCAGTTCGGTCCAGAATTCCGCCATCGTCCCGCGCTCCAGCGGCGGGTGCTCGAAGGTGAGGATCTCTCCATTGATCCGCACCCGCGGCGACTGTTTCTCGGCAAGGATCAGGTCGGTGGCACCAGCGTCGAAGGCGCTGCGCACAAAATCGAAAATGGCGGGCATTGCAGTGAATCTGAAAGGGTTTTCGGCGGGTGGGAATCAGGAAGTCACGAAAACGTGAAGGAACTCCAAGTTTGTTAAGAGATGATGAGCGGCGTGGTGCCCGTGCACGGATTTTTGTCCCGGCACTCCCGGACTTGACCGGGCTGGCTCACAGTTGTTCATTTGCGCAGCGAAATGACCGAATCTCCCCAGCCAAAACCGCTGATCATGACGCCCCGTGCGGCGTTGCAGCAGTATTTTGGCTTCTCAGGCTTTCTGGACGGCCAGGAGGAGGTGATGGACGAGATCGTTTCCGGCAAGGACGGCCTGGTGGTGATGCCCACCGGTGGCGGCAAGTCGCTCTGTTACCAGCTTCCGGCCCTCTGTTTCGGCGGCGTGACCATCGTCGTGTCCCCGCTGATCGCCCTGATGAAGGACCAGGTCGATGCCCTGGTGGCCCGCGGGATTCCGGCCACGATGATCAATTCCACCGTCTCCTGGCCCGAACAAAAGGAACGGCTTGACGGCATGCGCGAGGGCAAGTGGAAGCTCGTTTACGTCGCCCCCGAGCGCTTCCGCGCCGAGAGTTTTCTCAGCGCCGTGCGCGGGGCGAACGTGTCCCTTTTCGCCGTCGATGAGGCCCACTGCCTGAGCCAGTGGGGCCATGATTTCCGCCCGGACTACCTCCGCCTTGGCCGGGCGCTGGAGAAGCTGGGAAACCCGCAGTGCATCGCCCTCACCGCCACTGCCACCCCGGTTGTGCGTGAGGACATCATCACGGTGCTGAAACTGCGGGAGCCCTTCGAGCGCGTCAGCGGGTTCTCGCGGCCGAATCTTTCCCTCGGCATCACCGCGGTCGAAAAGGCCGCTCAGAAGGACGAGCGCATGAAGGCGGTCATCGCCGCCCACAAGACCGGCATCGTCTATTGCGCCACCCGCAAAAAAGTGGAGGCTGTTTCCGAAACGCTGGCCAGTTGGGGCGTCAAGTGCATCGCCTATCACGGCGGCCTCAGTGATTCCGACCGCGAGCGCGCCCAGGAAATCTTCATCCAGCGCAAGGCCGACGTCGCCGTGGCCACCAATGCCTTCGGCATGGGCATCGACCGCTCGGACGTCCGCTTCGTGATCCATTACGAGGTGCCCGGCAGCGTGGAGGCCTACTACCAGGAGGCCGGACGCGCCGGTCGCGATGGCGAAAGCGCGGTCTGCGAGCTGCTCTTCAACTTCGCCGATACCCGCACCCAGGAGTTTTTCATCGAAGGGGCGAACCCCACCAGCGCCACCATCCGCAGCATCTACCAGTATCTCCTCAGCCAGTCGGACAAGGATTACGAGGTCCATCGGACCTTGGACGAGATCGCGGAAGGGGCGGATGTGAAAAACGCCATGTCGGTCGGCAGCGCGATGAGTGCCCTGGCCCGCGGCGGCTACATCGAGCGCTTTGATGTGCCCGGCCGGCGTACCCGCGGCACCCGGCTGTTGAAGCCCGATGTCCTCGCCCGCGGCCTCCAGCTTGACGAAGCCGCCATTGAGGAAAAGGACCGCCGCGACCGCGACAAGCTGAAGTCCATGGTCGCCATGTGCTACGCTCGTACTTGTCGCCAGCAGTGGATTCTCGAATACTTTGGCGAGGAAGACGCCCGCACTTGCGGCAATTGCGATGTCTGCCGCGATGTCGGCGCGGGCGAACTCCGGCCGCCCACCGCTGAGGAGGAAATGATCGTCAGGAAGACCCTCAGCGGGGTTGCCCGCATGTCGCGCCGCACCGGCATCGGCTGGGAGGGCCGCTTTGGCCGCGGTCGGATCGTGCAGATGCTCTGTGGCAGCCGCTCCCAGGAAGTCCTGTCCGCCGGTCTCGACAAGCTCACCACCTACGGCCTGCTGAAGGACCGCGGCACCGGCTATCTCAATGCGCTGATGCGCGCGCTTTCCGATGTGGGCCTGCTCCACACCCAGGCGGGGGAGTATCCGGTCGTCACTCTGACACCGCTGGGAGACAAGGTCATGCGGGGAGAGGGGACCTACCGGCTCGCCTGGCCTGCCGCCGATGCCGGCCAAAGTGAGACCGGGCTCAAGGACCATGGATTCGACGGCATGCTGTATTCCGTCCTGCGTGACCTGCGGGCGGACCTCGCGGCCAAGGATGGCTCGCCACCCTACGTGATTTTCAGTAACAAAACCCTGGAGGCTTTCGTCCGCTATCAGCCCACCGATGCCGAATCCGCCCTCAAGATTTCCGGCGTCGGCGTTGTGAAGGCCGAGCGCTATCTCAAGCCCTTCCTCGAGGCCATCCGCACCTGGCGGAAGAAATCGCCGCGGTGAAAATCACGAGGCTCACTCGTTATCGAGAGGCACGATGATCGCCCGCGGAACAATCACCTGCTTCGAGGAGCCGTCCGGCTGGGTGACCTGCGTCGTTACCGGACTGGGCTTTCCGACCGAAGCGGTGGCGCGGTTTTGCAGGGCCGTTTCCTGCGCTTGGGTTTCCGATGACGGCCCGGCCGAGGCATCCTGCTTGGCCGTGGGTTTGTCCCCGTAAAGGCCATTCAACAGGATGAAGCCTTTCACCGCGCCATAGGCGAGTCCTCCAGTGACGGCGATCAGCATCAGCGTGGGCATGATGCTGTGTCGATGCGACCGAGACGGCGGATTCCCGTGCTGGGTGGCTGCGGCGGGGCGTGGTTCGTAGGGAGTCATCGGCTCCACGATCGACAGCACGTCATCGGCCCCGTTGAACACCACCGGTTCGAAAAAATCCAGCCACTGGCTGGGATCCACCCCGACGAATCCCGCATACTGCGTCAGGAAGCTCTTCGCGTAGGTGGGGCTGGGAAACGAGCCGTAGTCATCTTGTTCCAGGGCCTCGATCACCTTGCGCGGAATCCGGGTCTGGTGGGAGACGTCGGGCAGCGACAGCCCCTTCGCCTCTCGTGCGGCGCGGAGCTTGTTGCCAGGTTCTAACCAGTCTTCTGTCACGGTTTTCTGGCTGAGGATATACGCACGCCAGTGAGAAAGGCAAGCTTCCAACTTCTGATTGTCGTTTGACTCTGAAGCCTGCTGCGCAAATGATTGCCGCGATGCCGACCCAGAAACACGTGCTCTTCATCTGCACGGGAAATACCTGCCGCAGCCCGATGGCCGAGGGCCTTTTCCGGAAAGCCGTCCGGGACCGCAAGGATTTCACGGTCGGCTCGGCGGGCGTGGCGGCGCGCAAGGGCACTCCCGCGAATGCGGAAACCGTGGCAGTCCTCCGCAAGCAGGGCGTGGAGCTGAAGGACTTTGCCAGCCGCCCGCTCACGGAAAAAATCCTCGCCGAGGCCACCCACGTCTTCGCCATGACCCGCGGCCACCTTCAGATGCTGGAAACCGCCTTTCCGAATCATTCGGACAAGTATTACCTCACCTGCGAATTCGCGGACATCCCCGGTGAAGGCGTCGGTATCGACGTGCCCGATCCCATCGGCATGGGCCGCCGCGCCTACGAGGAAGTCGCCAGCCTGCTGGAGACCGCCATTCCCACCATCATCGCCTACATTGATCAGACGGTGAAGGAGTGAACCGGGAACTTTCCGGAGAGCGGATGAAGAAGGAAGGCACCGGGAATCTTACGAATCCAACGAATCAAGAAGAGCAGACGAATTCCCCTTTTATTCGTAGGATTCGCAAGATTCGAGGTAATTAAACCTCTGGAATCCTCGGCGCTTTCAAATCATCCCGAGCTTCATCTTTCCTTCCTCGGAGATCATTTCCTGATTCCAGGCAGGATCCCAGACGAGCTCCACTTTGGCGTCATCCACGCCGTCGATCATCATGATTTTGGCCTGGGCGTCGGCGGCGATCACCGGGCCCATGCCGCAGCCGGGCGCGGTGAGGGTCATTTTCACCGTCACGACTTTCCTGCCATCGGTGTCGTCCACGGAGCAGTCGTAAACCAGACCCAGATTCACGATGTCCACCGGAATTTCCGGATCGTACACGGCCTTGAGCTGGGCCCAGACCTGTTCTTCTACAGGCGCGTCCTTCAGGCGGTCGGCTTCGACGTGCTTTTTCTTCTCTTCCTCGCTGTCCACGCCGAGGGCATCCGCATCCTTGGAGGAAATGCGAGCCAGTCCCTGGGTGGTGGCCACCGTGTAGGTGCCACCGAGCCGCTGGGTGATGAACACCTCCGTGCCCACTGGCAGGGTGATGGTGTCGCCGCTGGGGATCTGAATGGCGTCCACTTCGCGGGTGAGGAGAATCTGTTCGTGCATGGCGGCAGTAGAATGCAGCCGCGCCCGCCGGGCAAGGGGTGAAATTGACCCGCGCCGGGATCATCCGTGTTCGTGGGTGACAGGCGGCCCTCCCGCCAGTAACCTGCGCCAACGGCATGTGGGACATCTTTCTAGTCAGTTTCTGGCGCAACAGCGTCGAAATCCTGATCCTGGCGATCTGTATTTATCAGATTTACCGGGCGTTCAAGGCGACCCGGGGTGCACAGATTCTTGTCGGGCTGGGGGCGATCCTGGTCGTGCTCACCTTGGTGGCCCAAGTGGCGGAACTGGATGTCATCAACTGGCTGATGGTCCGCGCCAGTGCCGCGCTAGCCTTCGCGTTGCTGGTGATTTTCCAGCCGGAGTTGCGCACCGCGCTCGCACGCCTCGGTAGCAGCCGGTTGTTTTCGTTTTCCAGCACCCGCCGAGTTGCCTTCCTGGAGCGTTTCGCGGATGCCGTGATCGCCCTGTCGAAAAAGCGGATTGGTGCCCTATTCGCGATCCAGCGCAGTATCAGCCTGAAAAACCACCTCGAAACGGGCGTGGTGCTGGACGCACGCTTTTCTCCCGAACTCGCCACCAGCGTGTTTTTCCCGAAAACCCCGCTGCACGACGGCGGCATGATCATCGCGGACGATCGCGTTGCCGGGGCTGGCTGCGTGTTCCCGGTGAGCCAGCGCGACCTGGCGGACCGCTCTCTCGGCTTGCGCCACCGCGCAGCCATCGGGCTTTCCGAAGAAAGCGATGCCGTGGTGGTGGTGGTCAGTGAGGAGACCGGCAGTATCTCCATCTGCGTGGATGGAAATTTCCACCGCAACCTCTCCGAAAAGGTCTTCCGCGAAAAACTGGCCCAGATTTTCCTCCCGCAAAATTCGTCCGATGAAGCTGAACCTGACCAAAAATTGGATCGCGAAGATTCTGTCGCTAGTCCTCGCGACCGCAATTTGGTTTCTGATTAGAACCCATATCGGGCCGCAGAAGACTGAAGGAGAGAGAGTCGGATCGCAGAAAAAAGGCAGTGAGAGAGGACCGGAAGCGTATCCGGTCGAGCGTGATGCCGATGGGAATCCGATTCCGAAGGCGAAGCTGCCGGCAATTGACCGCTGATCCGCTCAGGGCAGCAGCGTGATATTATCGATCAACCGCACCGTTCCGTAAAACACCGCCGTGGCAAGCACGGCGGGTCTGCGGATGGTGGCCACTGGCTGCAGGGTCTCGGCGTCCACCAATTCCACGTAGTCGATTTTGGCGAATGGCGAGGCGGCCAGGTGGTAGCGGGTGGCCGCCAGTAGGGTATCGGTCGAGCGTTCGCCGTATTGCAGCAGGCCTTGGGCCGCCAGCAGGGCCTGCCGGATGCGCGGGGCATCGGCACGGTGCTCGGGCGACAGCCGTACATTGCGGGAGGAAAGCGCCAATCCATCGGCTTCGCGGACCGTCGGGTGGCCGACGATCGAGACCGGCAGGTCTAGATCCCGCACCATCCGCCGGATCACCGCCAGTTGCTGGTAATCCTTCTCGCCAAAGACCATGATTTCAGCCGCCGACACCATCACCAGCTTCAGCACGATCGTGCACACGCCGTCGAAATGGCCGGGTCGGGCAGCCCCGCACAGGTTTTTGGAAAGCAACGATTCCGTCACCGTGACCGAGCGGTCGGGCAAATACATCGCGTCCGCTGCCGGGGTGAACACCAGATCGGCCCCCTCTGCCCGGCACGCGGCCAGATCGGCTTCCAGCGGCTGCGGGTAGCTGGCGAGGTCGTCGGGGCGGTCGAATTGGATCGGATTGACAAAAATCGACACCATCACGGTTCCCGCTGGTCCGGCCAGTTCGCGGGCCTGGCGGATCAGGGTGAGGTGGCCCTCGTGGAGCGCGCCCATGGTCGGCACCAGCACCCGTGGTCCGGGCGAGGCGAGGGCGGCGGCGCGGAAATCAGCCGGGCGGGCGATCGTTTGCATGGACCTGCGATGCCATCGGGCCCGCGGCTTCGCGAGAAAAAACCCCGGCTGGGAAGGCGTTGACGCCTCCGGATTTTCCGTACATGGTCGGCCATCCGCTTCGGATAACCCCATTCCAATCATGACTCTCATTCGTTCGTTCCTCGCGGTGGTGCTCGCCACCTCCCTTTCCGGCATCGGTGCCGCCCAGGAAGGCAAGCTCAAGATCGCCACGGTCGACATGCAGCAGCTCTTCAAGGAATACTATCGCACCAACGACGCGCAGAAGCAGATCAACATCGAGCGCGCCCGCATCCAGAAGGAGAACAACGACCGCCTGCAGCACATCCGTGAGCTGCAGACCAGCCTCGAAGGCCTTCACAAGCAGATCGAAGACCCTGCGATTTCCGATTCCAAGAAGCAGACCCTGTTCCGCGACTTCCAGATGCAGCAGAACGAAGGCATCGCCCTCGACCGCGAGCGCCGCGAATTCCTCCAGCGCAAGAATCAGGCGCTCAACGAAACGATGGTGCAGCGCATGAAGGGCATCCTCAACGAGATCCGCAAACTGGTCGAAGAGCAGGCCAAGGGCGAAAGCTACGATTACGTGTTCGACAAGTCCGGTCTCAGCACCTCGCAGGTTCCCTTCCTACTCTACACCAAGGACGCCACGGACATCACCGCCGTGCTGCTCAAGGACCTGAACAAGGACGCGCCGAAGGAAAGCACCCCGGCTCCGGACGACGGCAAGCTCCCGCTTACTCCCGACCCCGTCGAGGACAAGTAAGTAAGCCGGATCCTTCGTCCCCTTTCTTCTACCCCTGATCTTTCATACGAGGTGGCATTCGCCCTCACGCTCGCCGAGCTCGCGCACATGGTCGATGGCCGCATCGTCCGCGGCGAGCCCGCCACCCTCTACACCGGCATGGCGGCGCTCGATGTCGCCGGCCCCGGTGACATCAGCTTTTTCGGGAACGACAAGTACCGGGCCCAGTTCACGCATGCGACGGCTGGCGCGGTGCTGGTCTCGCCAGGTGAAACCGGTGGTCGCGATACCACTGCACTCGTCGAGGTGGGGAATCCCACTCTCGCCGTCGCGGCGGTGATTACCCATTTCTCCGCCGCTGCGCGCCCGTTTGCACCGGGTATTCATCCGCTGGCTTCCGTCGATCCCACCGTCAAACTGGATCCTGCCAAGGTTCGCGTGCATTCCGGTGCCGTGATCATGGAAGGTGCCGTCATCGGGGATGGTACCGAAGTGGGGCCGAACGCCGTTCTGTATCAGGACGTGGTGGTCGGACAAAACTGCCGGATTTATTCCAATGTCACCATTCGTGAGCGCTGCGTGCTCGGCGACCGCGTCGTCCTTCAACCCGGCGTGGTGCTGGGCGCGGATGGCTACGGTTACCAGTTCGTGGACGGCCGCCACGTGAAGATCGAACAGGTCGGCATCGTCCAGATCGGAGACGACGTCGAAATCGGCGCGAACACCACCATCGACCGCGCCCGCTTCGGCAAGACCGTGATCGGCGAAGGCACGAAAATCGACAACCAGGTGCAGCTCGCCCACAACGTGGTCGTGGGCAAGCATTGCATTATCATCGCGCAGACCGGCATAGCCGGCAGCACCCGCCTCGGAGACAACGTCACGGTGGCGGCGCAGGTCGGCATGGTCGGCCACGTGACCATCGGTGATGGCGCCATCCTTGGAGCGCGTTCCGGCGTGACCCGCAATCTCGAAGGCGGCAAAGCCTATCTCGGAAACCCGGCGATACCGATGATGCAGGAACAGAAGGTGCGGGCCCTTTCCCGCCGTCTGCCTCAGATCGTGGAGGACCTCCGCGAACTGAAAAAGGATCGCGATGCGAAGTAGCACCCTTCCGAAATCGGAAATGGTGATCCAAAAACACGGCGCGGGTTTCTGCTTCCGGTCGGGAATCTGCTTCGGTAGCGTCCGTGCCGGGCATGAAGCGATTGATCCTATTTCTGGGCATGGCGGCGGGCGTTTGTTCGCCGTTGCGGGGTGAGGAGGCGGTGACCTTGCAGCAGGTCGTGACCCAGCCGGATCTGACGGGCTATCATGTGCTCGACCAGGGTTATCGCGGGAAGTTCACGCAGGTCTTCGACGACCGGGTCCCGGTCCTGGTGCGCCGGCAGGATGAAATGGAATTCACCCACGTCCGCTGCGAGTCACCCAAGCCGGGGGAGGACCGCCCGGTGGTGCGGGAACTGGCGATCGGCCTGCAGCCTCCGGGAAAGAAGATCACCGAGTCCTACATGGCACCTGCTCTTTTGGTAAAGGCGCTCCCGACCTTCGAAGAATTGAAGGGCCTGAAGACGATTGAGGAGTTCGAGCGGCTGTTCGGAAAATCGACCGCGCCGACGGATAGCTGGGGGGATTCCCAGCAGCTCCATTCCTCCCTCTGCTGGCTGGCCTTCGTGCCGGATGAAACCGGCGCGATCCGTGTGGTGGATGTGGCCTTCTTTACCGTGGACAATGGCAAGGGCTGGGAAATCGAAAGCCGTCTCATCAAGGAAGGCCAATTTCTGCCCACGGGAAAGCCTCCACAGCCGGTGGCACAGGAGGGTGCGGCGGCCCCGGCCGAACCAGTGAAAGCAAAACCACGCGCCAAGCGGAGATAAGAGACGCGTGGACTTCGGATGGTGCATTTCCCGGAGGCGAGGTGTAGCATCCCGACCATGCGGCGCGCGTTTCTCCTTGTTCTGTTCCTGCTTCCTCTATCGTGCGAAAAGGAGAAGGAGGCCCCTCGACTGAGCGCGAACGAGGAATTTCTCCAGAAGGCGCGGGACTATGCGCGGAAGGACCCGGAGGCAGGCATTACGTGGTTGTCCGGAGTGAGTATCGGAAAGGGCGCCTACGAGGCTGGCCTGGATGCGCTGTTGGAGGAGCTTGTGAAGGACGATCCGGAGCATGCGATCCGCCTTTACGACACCATCGGACCGAACGTGAGAGGGCCTGCGCGGCGCGATCAATTCGCCCGCGATCATTTTTCCGGACGCCTCTATCGCCATCTGGGTGCGGCAAATCCGGAGCTGGCGTGGAAGGCGTGGCACGAAGGCCGGGCGATGAAGAAGGATACCCCCACGATGCCGGAGATGCTGGAAGGAGAACTCCTGAGTGGAGAAGTGGTCGGCAACGGGCTGCGTGCGGCCTGGGAATCGAAGGCGGCGAACGATCCGCCGGTCGATCCGGGGTGGCTGGCCGACCACCTCAAGGATTTGTCCAAGGGCCTGACGAAGGACGACGCGGACTACCTGCTCGCCCTGACCGACCCGCGTGAAGGAAACGCCCCGAAGGTGGTGCTGGCGTTGCCTCGTTTCCTGACCTTGATGAACCCGGAGGCCCGGGCTCTGGTTGGCACGCACGTGAAGGCACAGCCGGTCGCGGCGGCCTACGAGCCTGTCTACCGCTGGTTCTCTGCCGATCGCGCAGAGGCGGGTGATCCGGCTGGAGACGCGTTCTGGGTTTCCTGCCTCAGTGACCCGGCGGCCCGCACCGATGGCAAGCTCCGCACGACGATCCTGCCCTCGGTTGAGTTCAAGGAGGCCACCGTCAGCAGTGTTCTTGAGGCCCTTGGCAAGGAGAGCCGCGAGCGGGATCTGGTTGACCAGGAGGAAGCCCGCAAGGGGGTCCGGCTGGGCATCGCGGAAGACCGTGTGAGCCAGTCGAAACTGGTCACGATGTCCTTCAAGCAGGTCCCGCTGGAACGGGTGCTACTGGAAATTTCACGCCAAGCCCGCCTACAGATGAAAGTCGATAAGGGCGGCGACGTGGTGTTCCTGTCTTACGCGCCAGAGATCGAGGCCCGAATGGCGGCGCTGGATGTGAAGCTGGACAAGATCGTGATCCCGGAGGTCGAATTTGAAAACCTCACGATCGAGGAAGTGGCGGAGCAGCTCCAGCAACTGGCTGGTGAAAATGACGAAGGCGGGTCAAAGCCCGGGCAGGCTGGCGTGCCCGTCCACGTCAGGAATCTGGAGGAGAGGAAGGAGCGGCCAAGTGTGACCCTGCAACTGGAGAACGCCCCCTTGCGCGAGATCCTCAAGCAGGTGTCAGCCGCAGCCAAGGTGTCGATCGTCACGGAAGCCACCGGCGTCTATCTGACGGTGGAGAAGATGTATTGAGAAACTCCTCGGCCCAGCTACCGGCTGTCCTGATATTGTTAGCTCTCATCCGAGTCCTGGCGCGCTTCCGATTGATACTCTCCTCCCCCGATCACCACCCCGGCCGATTGTTCCGTTTCACGAAAGGCGCGGCTTGCGGGCAATTGGGCGATCGCATGCCGGGACCATCCCACTCCATGCGCACCCCTTCGCCGACGCGCAGGGCGATGCAGCCGAGGAGGATGATCTCGGTGAGGTAGGCGGAAATGTCGAAGTTCGAATAAGCCGGCGCTCCCCCCTTGATCATGTCGATCCATTCCTGATTGTGTCCGGGCGAGCGCGGGATGGTCTTGGGGACGGCCTTCGCCGCTTCGTGATCATCGCCCTTGGTGAAGCCGGGTTCATCCTTGAGCTGGATGAAGAACTGCGAGCCGTAGTCGTCCGGAGAGAACACGCTGCCCTTTTCGCCGATGATCAGGCAGCCGCTGTCGGGAAGCTTTCCCTTCATGGCCATCACGTCCTTGATGATCGTCGGGTACGGCCGGAGGGGCTTGAACTCGGCGGAGGGCGAGCCATCGTACCACCAGAATTTCAGTGGCGGCAATCCGTCGCGCTCGGGGAATTCGAAGCGGATGCGCGAGGTCAGCGGATAGGTGGCGGAGTAAATGCGGGAGGCCATCTCGCATTCGACTACCGACGGGTAGCCGAGCTTCAACGCGCGGAACGGCATGTTCACCGTATGGCAGGCCATGTCGCCAAGGGCACCGGCACCGAACTCAGTCCAGCCGCGCCACTTGAATGGATGATAGACCCCTTCCACATAGGGACGCTGTGCCGCCGGGCCAGCCAGAGATCCCAATCGAGATGACCGGGTACCGGGCTGGAGCCGGCCGGCATGTCGATGCCCTGCGGCCAGATCGGCCGGTTGCTCCACACGTGGAGTTCGGTGGCGTTTCCGATCACACCAGCCTGGATGACCTCCACGGCACGCCGGAGTCCATCGCCCGCGCTGCCCTGGTTCCCCATCTGCGTGGCGAGCTTCTTTTCCTTGGCCAGCCGCCGCAGTTCGCGGGCTTCGAAGACGGTGTTCGTGAGCGGCTTCTGGCAGTAGATGTGCTTGCCCATGCCCATGGCGAGCGTGGCCGCCGCCCCGTGGACGTGGTCAGGCGTGGAAATCGTCACTGCATCGATGGCGGAACCCATCTCCTCGAGCATCTTGCGGTAATCGGAGAACTTCTTCGCCTCGGGATACTTGGCACCCTTCTTGTCGAGGGTATTGGCGTCGACATCGCAGAGCGCGACGATCGTGCCGCCGCATTTGGCGGTGTCGTTCACGTCGCTGTCACCCTTCCCGCCAACCCCGATGCAGCCGATGTTGAGGCGGCTGTTGAGATTCTGCCCGCGCACGATGGCGGGGAATCCGAGAAGCATGGCACCGGCGCCAAGGCCGGTGTGTTGGAGAAACTTGCGGCGGGACGTGGAGTGCATGAGCTGGCGAAGCGTTGAGTTGAACGGAGCGAAGCAGCGTTCGGGCCCGATGCCGGAGCGCAATGGATGGATACCCACGGGTCGCTTGAGGTCTTTCGCCGCAGGGGAAGAATCACGTTTGAACCACCACGGATTCCAACCACTCTCTAACGCTTTGCCTTCGGCGTGCTGAGAAATTTCAGCACCTCCTCCAGCGGGCGGGTGTTCAGGACGTCCTGCCTGGACAGCCAGCCCTTGCGGGCGAGCCGGATGCCGAAGTGCAGATACTGGAGCTGCGAGGTCGAATGCGCGTCCGGGTTGATCGAGCACAGCACCCCCTTGTCGCGGGCTCGCTTCCACCAGCGCCAGTCCATGTCGAGCCGCATCGGGCTGCAATTGAGCTCGATAATGGTGCGGGTCTCGGCGGCGCAGTCGATGATCTTGCCATGGTTGACGGCGTAACCTTCACGCTTGAGAAGAAGGCGGCCGGTGAGGTGGCCTAGCATGGTGACGTGCTCGTTTTCCATCGCCCGGCAGAGGCGCGCGGTCATTTCATCCTCGGAGAGGGTGAAGACGTTGTGGACGGAAGCGACGCAGTAATCGAGCTGAGCGAGCATGGCATCATCGAAGTCGAGTGAGCCGTCTTTCAGAATGTCCACCTCCGAGCCGGCGAAGAGCTGGAAGCCGGTGAAGGATTCGTTGAGCTTGCCGATGGCCGCGATCTGCGCGCTGAGGCGTTCCTCATTCAGACCGTGGGCCTGGAAGGACGCCTTCGAGTGGTCGGCGATGCCCAAGTACTGCAAGCCTAGTTCCCGGGCGGCGGCTGCCATTTCCTCCAGGGTGTTGGAGCCGTCGGAGGCGGTGGTATGGGTGTGGAAGGTGCCGCGGAGATTTTCGAGATCGACCAGCTTCGGCAGCGTGCCGGCTTCCGAGGCTTCGATTTCGCCGCGGTTCTCGCGGAGCTCGGGCTCGATGTAGCGGAGGCCGAGGGACTGGTAGAGATCGGCTTCGGTGTGGATGGCGGGAGGGGCGGCGGCTCCTTCGGCCACAGTGAAGTCGTATTCGTTGAGCGACCAGCCGTGTTTGAGGGCGCGACCGCGGATGGCCACGTTGTGTTCCTTCGAGCCGGTGAAATACATCAGGGCGAAGGGGAACTGGTCGTTCGAGACCGCGCGGAGATCGCACTGGAGGCCGTTCTCAAGCCGGATCGAGGTCTTGGTATCGCCGCGCGCGATGACGGCGTGGACGAAAGGCAGTTCGGCGAAGTAGCGGCAGAGCTCGGCTGGTTCCTTGGTTGCAACGAGGAAGTCGAGGTCATGCACGGTTTCCTTGGCGCGGCGGAACGAGCCACCGACGGCGGCCTGGGAAACGGCGGGATGTTCGCGCAGTGCGGCGAGGATTTCCTCCACGAGAGCGCTGACGGAGCCGAGGCGGAAGGTGTCGGCGAAACTGTCGCGCTGCTGCAGGGCTTCCAGGATCTTGGTCTGGGTCTTGGCTCCGAAGCCAGGCAGCCCGGCGACCTTGTTGGCACCACAGGCGGCCTTGAGATCGGCGATCGAGCCGACGCCGAGAGTATCGAACAGCGCCTTGATCTTCTTGGGACCGAGGCCGGACACTTCAAAGAGCTCGAAGATACCCGCAGGGAACTCGGCCTTCAGCTTCTCATGAAATTGAAGCGAGCCGGTGGTCGCGAGTTCGTGGAGTTTGTCGCGCAGGGCATCGCCGAGGCCCTTGATGCCATCGAGCTCATTGGAGGCTGCGAGGGCGACGATGTCGCCGTCATGGGCGAGCACCACCTCGGCTCCCTGCCGATAGGCGCGGATCTTGAACGGGTTCTCGCCCTTGAGTTCGAGCAGGCGGGCGATTTCTTCAAGGGTGTCGGCGAGGAGTTCGCGGGTCATGGGAGAGAGGAAGCATTAAGCACTAAATTCAAAATCCAAAGCGGAGAGGTAGACTTCATTCATTGCCCAGGCGATCCACGAATTCATCCAGCAGCGCCTTGAGGCGGGCGGCGGGGGCGATGGCGGCGGGTTTGTCAAAGCCGATCCAGATGGCGGTGGCACCCTTGGGGCCTAGGCGGAGGGTCCAGGCCTCACGCTCGGAACCGGTGGCTCCGGTGAAACAAAGCGTGCCGGCGCGGGAGCGCAGGACGGCCTTGGCATCGGCGGCGGCGTTTGCCGAGAGAGCGGGAGTTTCATCCGGGGTGGCGGAGTAGAGGAGATCCCCGGCGGCATTCCGAATTTCGCGGATGAGCGTCGGCTTTGGGCGATTGCCCTTGCTGCCGAGGGTGGCGAGCCCGATGGCCATTTCCATCGGCGTGGCGGAAACGGAGCCGCGGAAGAGGTCTTCGGTATCGAGGAAGGGTCCGGAAATGCCGCAGCGCTTTGCGATCCGCTGGACCTCCTGCGGACCGACCTGTCTACCAGTGATAACTGGTTGGCCGGGCCAGATCGCCTTGCCGCGCTGGGCGGCGGCGGCGGCCACGAAGGGCTCGAAGGCGGAGCCGAGATCGCGGCGGACGCGGGTGAAGTCGTAGCGCGTGTCGGTGTAGTCGCGGCCACCGATGTAGGCGAGGATGTTGCCGGTCTTCAGCTCCAGGGTGACGGCGGCATACTGGAGATAAGTGACGGGTTCCCCGGCGGCATGGGTTTCATGCGTGGGCTTCTGCCAGGACTTTTCCTTTTCCAGGGATTCGACCGCGTGGCTGAGTTCCTTTTCGAGGCGCTCCTGCCAGGCGGTATCGAGGTTGGTGTGGATGTGCAGGCCGCCCAGGCGGATGTCGCTTTCGTCCAGGATGCCATCGAGTTCGCGGCGCACCGCCTGGAGAGCATAGGAGCGCTGCACCTCACGGTCGTCATCCTTGACGATGAGGCGGACGGGAGTGGCGATGATGCGGGTTTTGTCGGCATCGGTGATGAACTTCATCGCGATCATGCGATCGAGGACCTCATTGCGCTGGGCTTCGGCTCCGGGGAGATTGCGGAAGGGAGAGAAGATGGCCGGACCGCGGATGATGCCGATGAGCATGGCGCACTCGCCCTCGTTCAAATCGCGGACCGAGCGGCCGAAGTAGGTGCGCGCGGCTTCCTCGATGCCATGGCAGCCGGAGCCGAAGTAAATGCGGTTGAGGTAGCCGGTGAGGATCTCGTCCTTGCTGAAGCGGCCCTCGATGCGGAGCGTCAGCGCCATTTCGAGAAACTTCCGGTGCAGGGACTTGGCGCGGATTTCAAAAGTGTTGCGCGCGAGCTGCATCGTCAGCGTGGAAGCGCCTTGGGTGAAATTGCGGTCTTTGAGGTCGCGGATGATCGCACGCAGCAGGCCGCGGACGTCCACGCCGGAGTGCTCGAAGAAGCGCGCATCCTCACGCGCCTGGAGGGCCTTCACCATGAAATCGGGAAGATCCGCGCGGGTGATCAGGCGGCGGTTGTTTCCCACCGCGGCATCCATCTCACGCCCGGTGCGGTCGTAGAGGATATTGGCGGCGGGCAGCCGGTTCACCTCCTCGAGGTCGAACTTCATCGCGAGGCAGTAATAGGTGAAGGCGACGCCCATCGCCACGATCAGGCCGGTGAAGGACAGCCACAGCACCCATCGCACCGGCGCATGCAGCCACGCCGGCATCCACCGCAGCCAGCGGGGAGGAGTGGAGATGGGACGCCAGGTGGACATAAACTAAAGAATCCAGAGTCCAGAACCCAGACTCAAGAAAGAGGGAACGGAGGTCGACGGACGTGGATGAGTGGAGGATCGTCCAAAATTCAGAATTGGGATTTCAATTTAAAGAAGACTACCGCCGCTCAGGCCGTGCCTACTCCTCGACCGGCTGCGCCCGCAGCGGCGCGTTTCGCGGTTCGTCCACGGGTTGGGCGCGGAGCGGTGGACGTTCGCCGGACGGCGGCGTCGATGGGTCGGCAGGATGAGCGCGGGGAGCGACGAGTTGCGGCGAGCTCTCATCCACCGGCAGCGCGCGGGCCGGATGGATCGGGCAGAGGTCATTCGGATCGTAGGTATCGACGGGAACATCCGGATCGTCATAGGCGGTGCCGGCGGCCTCGCAGCCGGCGGTGGCGTGCTTGCCGGACTGGCGGCAGAGGCGGGCCTTGATGGTCTTGATTTCGGATTTGAAGGGACCGGCCTTGTAGGGGGAATTGAGGAAGCGGTCGGAGGCCTTCATGATTTCGACCCAGACCGGAAGGGCGAGCGTGGCGCCGTAGCCGCCCTGGATGGTCTTCACTGGCGTATCGAAGCCCACCCACACCGCGCAGGTGAGGTTGGAGGTGTAGCCGGCGAACCAGGCATCCTTGAAATCGTTGGTGGTGCCGGTCTTGCCGGCGCAGGGCTTGTCGAAACCGGACTTTTTCACCCCGGCGGCGGTGCCGGTCGTGGCGACATCGACGAGAATGTGGGAAACCGCCTGGGCCGACCCGGGTTTGGCGGCCGGGTAGGAGAGGGGTGGCGTGGTGTAGAGCACGTTGTTGTCCCGGTCCCGGATTTCGCGGATCAGGTAGGGGCGGAAGCGGAGACCGTTGTTCGGGAAGATCGTGTAGGCGGAGGCGATTTTCCACGGGGTGGATTCCCAGGCCCCGAGGTAGGAGGTGGGCTTTTCCGGGAAGCTTTCGCCAAAACCGGCCTGGTGGGCGACTTCCTTCACATGCTCCATGCCGGCGGTGTTGCCGACGCGGAGCGACATGGTGTTGCGCGAGTGAATGAGGCCGTAGCTGGCGGGATAGATATCGCCATACTTGCCGTCGGAGTTTTTCGGATGCCAGTTGGCCGGTGCTCCTTCGATTTCGCCGGGCGAGACGGGTCCGTCGCTGACGAGGGTGCTGGGGCGCATGCCGCGGTCAAAGGCGGCGAGGTAGACGAAGGGCTTGAATAGTGAGCCGATCTGGCGGTTGGCGTGAAGGGCGCGGTTGAATTTCGATTCATCCGCATCGCGGCCGCCCACGACTGCGAGCACGGCGCCGCCGTAGTTTTCCATCACGACCACGCTGCCCTGGATGTAGGCGGGCTCGGCAGGACGCTTGTCAGGTGCCAGCTTTTCGTAGGCGGCGCGGGTGGGGTGGCCGTAGCCCGGAGTGCGTTCGAGGCTGCGCAGATGCTCGTCGAGCTTCTCCTCGCCGACCTTCTGGATGCGGTTGTCGATGGTGGTGGAAATCGTGAGGCCGCCTAGCTCGATGTTTTCCTTTTCGAGGATGATCTCGAGGTCGTTGCGGATGGCGTCCATGACATAGGATTCATGGAACTTGCGGCGTTCCTCGGGACGGACCTCGATGGGCTCGGCCTTGGCGGCATTGGCCTCGGCGAGGGTAATGACCCCCACGGTGACCATGCGATCAAGGGTGGTGTCACGTTCGTGTTTGGCGCGTTCGATGCTCTTGAAGGGATTGAACGCATCCGGGCCGCGGACGATGCCCGCGAGGAGCGCGGATTCGGAGAGGGTGAGTTCGGAGGCGTGCTTTTCGAAGTAAATGCGGGAAGCTTCCTCGATGCCGCGGATCTGGCGGCCCCAGTTGATCGAATTGAGATAGGCCTGGAGAATATCATCCTTGCTCATCGTGGACTCGATCCGGATGCCGATGGCGATTTCCAGGAACTTGCGGTCGAGCTGGCTGAACGGGTTCTTCGACTCGTTGAGCTTCAGCTTGAAGACGTCGGAGGCGAGCTGCTGGGTGAAGGTGGATGCCCCTTCGCGCTTGCCGGAAAGATTCTTGGTGAAGGCGCGGGCGATGCCGATGGGATCGATGGCACCGTGCTTGTAGAAACGCTCGTCCTCACGGGCGAGGATCGCCTTGCGGAAGGTCTCGGAGACCTGGGACAGGGGGATGATGTCCCGCATTTCGCCGTGGATGCGGCCGAGGACCTCGCCGTTGCGATCGAGAACGGTCGTCCGCTCCGGCATGGCGTGGATTTTCTGAAGGTCATACTGGCTCGAACGAATGCCGTAGACAATGCCGAGCACCAGCAGCACGTAGAGACCGGCCACGCAGGGGTAGCCGATCAGGCGCACCAGCGGCCGCAGTGGCGATCCCAGAGGGCGGGTGACGGCTCGGAACAGGTGGAACGGCCAGAAAAACAGCAGCCCGACGAAGGTCGGCGAGCCGGACGAAGACGGTTCGGCGTTCCGGCGGGAGCGGTTCGGGCTTTGGGTGTTGGAATATTGCGGGTTGCGGTTCGCCATCGCTGGGTGGACCCTAGCGTGCTCCCGTGAGGGCCGCCACCCTGTATTGATGAAGATCCGATGAAGAAGGAAGATCAGACGAACCCGGAGCGTTGTATCGCTAATCTCGTGGAATGATGAAAAGGCACGCGTTTTTAACAGCCGTTGCCGCCGTTCTGGTGGCAGGATCGACGATCAACCCGACTTGGGCCCGCGAACCGGTTAAATCACTGGCGGACCTGAAGCCTCTTGAAAAGCAGGTGATGCAGGTGGCGGCAAAGGTCATGCCGTCCACCGTTGCGCTTGTGGCAGAAAAGACCGGGGCTTCCGGCTCCGGTGTGATCACCACCGCGGATGGCCTCATCCTGACCGCGGCGCACGTCGTCCAGGGGGTGGATGAGATGTCCGTGGTGTTCCCGAATGGCAAAAAAGTCACCGGCAAGGTGCTCGGGGCGAACTATTCGAAGGACATCGGCATGGTGAAAATCCAGGAGCCGGGCGCCTGGCCGTTCGTGGAACGCGGCGATTCCAAGAAACTGGAAGCCGGCGACCGCGTGGTGGCGATGGGCCATTCGGCCGGGTTTGACCTCAACCGCACCCCGCCGGTCCGGTTCGGCCAAGTGGTTTCCAAAGGGCCTGGCAATTTCTTCACCACCGACTGCACCCTGATCGGCGGTGACTCCGGCGGCCCGATTTTCGACATGCAGGGCCGGATCATCGGGATCAATTCCTCGATCGGCACCTCGCTGCACAACAACAACCACGCCGGCATCGACGGCTTCCGCGAGGATTGGGATCGCCTGCTGGGCGGGGAAATGTGGGGTGAACTTTCGATGAATCCCTTCGCGAATCCCGAGTCCCCCGTGCTTGGGATCGAGATGGATCGCGACACCGCATCCCGCCATGGCGTGGGCGTGAAGGCAGTGACAGCGAAATCTCCCGCCGCCTCGGCTGGCGTGCGCATTGGTGACGAGGTCGTGGCGATCGACACGCTGCCGGTCACCAGCGGCCGTGAGTTGCAATTGGCTTTGGCGAAGCGTCAGGCGGGTGAAAAGATCAAGCTAGGGGTGCTCCGCGACCGCACCAAGCTGGAGCTGGACGTGACCCTGATCAAGCGTGAGACCCTCTACGACCGACGCGCCTATCGCGGTCCGATGGAGGCCGATCGCGATGACGAGGAACGTGATGTGCCCCTGATCCTGCCCGCTGAGCGCGAGGCCGTGGCCAAGGCCACCGGCGAATACGTTGAGGCCCTGAAGGGCGATACCGCGCCCCTCGCGGACTCGGTGGTATGGGTATACTCCATGTCCAAGCAGGTGAGCTACGGTACTGTGATCGGTGACGGCCACCAGATTCTCACGAAGTGGAGCCAGATCGCCGCTGACCGCAATGCGCTGGTGCAAATCATGGACCACTCGGGTGCCAAGCGTCTGGCTCACGTGACGGGCGTCTACGAAGACGAAGACCTGGCCGTGCTGGCCATCGATGGGACGGCGCTGACGCCGGTGAAATGGTCTGCTGCCGGAGCGCCGGAGATCGGCCGATTTTTGGTAGCTCCGACCCGCGAGGGCAAGGTCGGCGGCTTCGGTGTGGTGAGCGTGGCTGAGCGCTCCCTTCGTGAAAGCAGCCAAGCCTACCTCGGCGTCGGCAGTGACATCAGCTTCCCCGGCCCGGGGGTGAAGGTGGATACTGTCGAACCGAAGACCGGTGCCGCGGCCGCCGGCCTTGCAAAGGGCGATTTGATTCTGAAACTGGGCGATCACGCCCTCGCCAGCCTCGCGGAACTCCGTGCCCTGATGCTGGAGAAGAAGCCCGGCGACCACGTGGATCTGCATGTGTCCCGCGGCGGAAAGGACCTCAAGCTGGACATCCTGCTGGGCAACCTGCCGCTCTCGCCCCAGCCCTTCAACCCCCGCCTGCGCCAGATGGAGCAGATGGGCGGCGACATCAGCCGGGTGCGGGATGCGTTTCCGCGGGTGATCCAGACCGACATGCCGATCAAGCCGGAGCAATGTGGCGGCCCGGTCGTGGATCTGGCAGGAAATGTGATCGGGATCTCGATCGCACGCGCGGATCGCACCCGTTCCCTGATTGTGCCGGCTGCTGAAGTGGTTGCGATGTTGAAACGCCCGGCCGTCGATGCCGCGATCGCGCGGATTGGCCCGGCTCCGTTGGAAGGCCCGCAATTGGCCGGCGGCCCGCCGACTGGCCGTAGCGCTCCGGGTGCTCCGGAAGGCCGTGGACCCGGCGGCCCGGGCGGTGCTCCGGGCGGCCCTTCGACGCAGGGGCTGGACGGGGATCATGTCCGCCGCCACGTGCGTGACATCCAGCGCCTGCTCGACCGGCTTCACGATGAGATGGATCGTGAAAACGGAGTGCGCTGAGCCGGAGATCCCGGTGGGGGAACTACGAGTATCGGGCGGTTGGGCTTGCCCGGAATGGCCGGATAAGCCCTAGTCGCCCGGCGGCCGCCTGACGGCGGCCGTCTTGTTTCTA
>Ga0265327_10001860_pt1 | contig 24474 bp, 21 predicted proteins | sample 41621metaG_FD_202089 | JGI IMG/M metagenome (GOLD analysis project Ga0265327, IMG submission 202089) | Rhizosphere microbial communities from Carex aquatilis grown in University of Washington, Seatle, WA, United States - 4-16-21 metaG | ecosystem: Host-associated > Plants > Roots > Rhizosphere...
CCAGGCCATCGTGCGCGAAGGCTTCAAGTACGTGGCCGCCGGCATCAACCCGATGGACCTGAAGCGCGGCATCGACAAGGCCGTGACGGCCCTGGTCGAAGAGCTGAAGAAGGCCTCGAAGCCCACCACGACCTCGAAGGAAATCGCCCAAGTCGGCTCGATCTCGGCCAACAGCGACGAAACCATCGGCAAGCTGATCGCCGACGCGATGGACAAGGTCGGCAAGGAAGGCGTGATCACCGTCGAAGACGGCAAGTCGCTGGACAGCGAACTCGACGTCGTCGAAGGCATGCAGTTCGACCGCGGCTACCTGTCGCCCTACTTCATCAACAACCCCGAGAAGCAATCGGCGCTGCTGGACAACCCCTTCGTGCTGCTGTTCGACAAGAAGATCAGCAACATCCGTGACCTGCTGCCGACGCTGGAGCAAGTCGCCAAGGCCGGCCGTCCGCTGCTGATCATCGCCGAAGAAGTCGAAGGCGAAGCCCTGGCGACGCTGGTGGTCAACACCATCCGCGGCATCCTGAAGGTCGTCGCCGTCAAGGCGCCTGGCTTCGGCGACCGCCGCAAGGCCATGCTGGAAGACATCGCCATCCTGACCGGCGGCAAGGTCATCGCCGAAGAAGTCGGCCTGACGCTCGAGAAGGTCACGCTGGCCGACCTGGGCCAGGCCAAGCGCATCGAAGTCGGCAAGGAAAACACGATCATCATCGACGGCGCCGGCGCCGCTGGCGACATCGAAGCCCGCGTCAAGCAAGTGCGCGTGCAGATCGAGGAAGCCACCAGCGACTACGACCGCGAGAAGCTGCAAGAGCGCGTGGCCAAGCTGGCCGGCGGCGTGGCCGTGATCAAGGTCGGCGCTGCCACCGAAGTCGAGATGAAGGAAAAGAAGGCCCGCGTCGAAGACGCCCTGCACGCCACCCGCGCTGCAGTGGAAGAAGGCGTGGTCGCCGGTGGCGGCGTGGCCCTGCTGCGTGCCAAGCAAGCCGTGGGCGACAAGGTCAAGGGCGACAACGCTGACCAGGACGCCGGCATCAAGCTGGTGCTGAAGGCCATCGAAGCGCCCCTGCGCGAGATCGTCAACAACGCCGGCGGCGAAGCCTCGGTGGTGGTGAACGCGGTGCTGGCCGGCAAGGGCAACTACGGCTTCAACGCTGCCAACGACAGCTACGGCGACATGCTCGAGCTGGGCATCCTGGACCCGACCAAGGTGACCCGCACCGCCCTGCAGAACGCCGCTTCGGTGTCCTCGCTGCTGCTGACGACCGAAGCCATGGTCGCCGACGCACCGAAGGACGACGCACCGGCCGGCGGCGGCATGCCCGACATGGGCGGCATGGGTGGCATGGGCGGCATGGGGATGTAATTCCCGCGCCGACCGGCCCTCACGGCCTGTCCAAGCCAAAGCCCCGCAGCGAAAGCCGCGGGGCTTTTTTTCATGTGCCGGCCACGGCCCGGCGCGGCGATACTCGGCGTCGGATCGTTCGCGGGGCGCTCCAGCCCGCAGCCACCTGCCCGAGGAGGATGTCCATGGCCTCGATCGACGCGTCCCCAGCCTGTGCCGCCGGCCGCCTTCCGCCCGGCACCATCCAGCGCTGGTCCACCGAGGTGGTGCCGCCGCGCCAGCGACTGGACTTCTGGATCGGCGCCATCTGCGAGGGCTTCCTGGAGATGTCGGCGACCAGCCCGGTCGCGGAGCGCTTCGAATCCACCCTGGAATCGGCGCCGCTGGGTCCGATCGGCGTGCACCGCGTGCGCGGCAGCGCGCAGGACGTCTACCGGACGCGCCACGCCATCGCCCACAGCCGCGAGAACTTCTTCTACCTGCTGTGCAAGACGGACGCGCCCTGGTCGGCGGTCCAGGACGGCCACTCGGCACGGCTGCTGCCGGGCGACCTGGTGCTGGTCGATTCGCGCCGCTGCTATGAATTCCACTTCCCTCGCTCGGCCGACACCGTGTCGCTGGAGCTGCCCACCGCCTGGGTCGGCAGCTGGCTGGCCGAGCCTGCGCGCAGCGTCGGAAGGCGCATCGACGGCAGTGCCGGCTGGGGCAGGGTGTTGAGCCACTACGTGGCCCAGTTGTCGCCCGAAACCGCGGCCGCGCCACCGCTGCCGGCCTCGCTCATGGCCGATCAGCTGGGTTCGCTGCTGGCGCTCGCGGTCGAGGGCGGCCGTGCCCCGCTGGAGGACGCCACGCCCGGCGCCGCCGCGCTGCGCCGGCGCATCGAGGACGCGATCCGCGAACGCCATGCCGAGCCGGGTCTCACCGCGGGCGCGGTGGCCGCCGGCATCGGGGTGTCGGAACGCACCCTGCACCGCGCGCTGGCGCCGGCCGGCACGCCTTTCGCGCAGTTGCTGGGCGACTGCCGGATGGCGGTGGCGCGCCGCATGCTGGAGGCGCCTCGCTTCGACCGCCTCGGCATCGCCGAGATCGGGCGCCGCGTCGGGCTCAGCGACGCCTCGCATTTCATCCGCCAGTGCCGGCGGCACCTGGGCGCCACGCCCGGGCAGTTGCGGCGCGGGCGCTGAGTCCGCCGGCAGCGCCCCTCCACTGGCAGGAATCGGCCAGCGGCGCGTCGGCCAGCGGCGATCCGGAAGGCCGGGCCGTCCCTAGAGTGCGCTCACCTGCAACTTCCCGGAGATCCGCATGCCGACGTCACCCTACGTCCTGATCCATGGTGCATGGCACACCGGCGCCGAACTCGAAGCGGTCGCGGCCGACTTGCGCAAGGCCGGCCACGAGGTCCACTGCCCGACGCTCGCCGGCAACCGGCCCGACGACCTGCGCAGTGCCATCGGACTGGCGGACGCGGTCGCCTCGGCGGTCGACTACATCGTCGGCCACGACCTGCGCGAGGTGCGGCTGGTCGGCCACAGCTACGGCGGCATGGTGATCTCCGGCGTTGCCGACCGCATTGCCGACCGGCTGCGCCGCATGGTGTATGTCAACGCATTCGTCCCGCTCGACGGGGAGTGCCTCAACGCGATGGTGCCGCCGCACTATGTGCAGCTGTTCGACAGCATCGCGACCGATGGCGCGGTGACGCTGCCTTTCCCGATCTGGCGCGAGGCCTTCATCAACGATGCCGACCTCGCGACCGCCGAGGCCGCCTACCGCGTGCTCAACCCGCATCCCTACCGCACCTTCACCGAGGGCCTGCCCCTGAAGACGCCGCTGGCGGCGCTCAGCGTCGGCAAGTCCTACCTCAACTGCCAGCAGGACACCGCGCTGCCGCACAGCCTGCCCTGGCATCCGCGCCTGTCGGATCGCCTGGGCCTCTACCGGCTGGTCGAATGCCCGGGCAGCCATGAGATGTGGTTCTCGAATCCCGCGCGCCTTGCGCAGGCGATCCTGGAGGCCGGGCGCGACTGAGCCCGGGTCCTGCGCTAGGGCTCGCGCGCCAGCAGGAAGGAGAACACCGCGCCCTTGCCGGGGCTCGGCAGCAGCCGGATGTCGCTGCCGTGCAGCTGCAGGATGCGCTGCACGATCAGCAGCCCGAGCCCGCCGCTGCGGCCGCCGCCGGAAGAGAACATCGGCCGGGTGAAGAGCGACTTCTGCAATTCGGGCGGAATGCCGGGGCCGGTGTCGCTGACCTCGACCTGCACGCCGTTGCCGCCCTGGCGCAGCTGCACCACGATGTCGCCGCCGGCCGGCGTGTGGCGGATCGCGTTGTCCAGCAGGTTGGTGAGGACGCGCTCGATCAGCCCGAGGTCGGCGCTCACGACCGGCAGGTCCGGCGCAATGTCGGCCACCAGCCGCTGCTGGCGGGCCTCGGCCGCCAGCTCGAATTTCTGGAACACGTCCTGCACCAGGTCGGCCAGCGCGAAATTCTCTTTCTCGGGCTTGACCACGCCGTATTCGAGCCGCGCCAGCTCGAACAGCTCCTGCGACAGCCGCGACACCTTGCGGCTCTGCGCCAGCGCGATCTCCAGGTAGCGGCGGCGCTCGCCGGTCTCCAGCGTGTCGGCCTTCAGCAAGAGCGTCTCCAGGTAGCCGTGCAGCGAGGTCAGCGGCGTGCGCAGGTCGTGCGAGATGTTGGCGAAGAGTTCGCGCCGCTGCTGGTCCTGGCGCGTCAGCTCGGCCCACTGGTCGGCAATGCGCCGGGTCAGCCGGCCGAAGGCCTGCGCCAGCGTCGCGATCTCGTCCCCGCCGCGGCCGGCGCGCTCGAAGGCCGGCGCAGCGCCCTGCATCGCGGCGATACCGTCGTCCTCGAAGCCCCGCACTGCGCCGGTCAGCTCGCGCAGCGGCCGTGTGATCAGGCCGAAGGCGGCCAGGCCGGCCAGCAGTCCCAGCAGCGCGACCAGCGCCATCGACCACAGGGTGGTGCGCAACACATTGCTGGCGGCTGCGGCGGCCACCAGCGCCTCGCGGTCCTCGCCGGACAGCACCACATAGACGAAGCCGACCTCGCGCCCGTCGATGCGCAGCGGCGCGGCGCTGAACACCTTGTGCACGCCCGCGCCGCCGCGCGGGTCGTCGCCGACGATCGGCAGGGCTGCGCCGGCCAGCAACTGGCGAATCGGGCCGAGCTCGACCCGATCGAGGCGCAGGTGGCCCGGCGGCGCGGCCTGCGCCTCGATGCGGCCGTCCAGTCCGAGCAGGTAGACCTCGACGCTGGGGTTGACGTCCATCAGCTTGCCGAAGAGCTCGTGCACCGCCTGCGAATTGAGCCCGCCCTTCTCCATCAGGGTGGAGTTCTCCGCGATGTGCGCTGCCAGGCCGAGCGACAGCCGCTGCGTCACCTCCTGCTCGAAGCGGCCGCTGGCGCGCATCTGCAGCCACATGGTGGCGCCGCAGCAGGCCAGCAGCAGCACGGCGAAGACCAGCGACAGGCGGCGCGACAGGCTGCCGGCGCGAAGAAGCGCGTTCATTTCAGGCTCCCGTGGCGCTGCGCGCCACCCACATCGCATGAAACCGAAGCCCGCTTCGACCCGCGGCCGCGAAGCCAGCCGCCCTTCCAGGGCACCCACGGAACTGGCTTTGCCAGGCCGTTGGGTGCGCCCCCCTCCAAGCCGAAGGCGCCAGAGAGGGGGGAGCGGCGAAGCCGCATGGGGGGTGTTTCATACTCCCGCCAACTTGTAGCCCCGCCCCCAGACCGTGAGGATGCGAGTCGGCTGCGCCGGATCGGCCTCGATCTTCATGCGCAGCCGGTTGATGTGAGTGTTGACCGTGTGCTCGTAGCCGTCGTGTTGGTAGCCCCAGACCTGGTTCAGCAGGTCGAGCCGCGAGAAGACCTTGCCCGGATGGCGGGCGAAGAAATGGAGCAGGTCGAACTCGCGCGGCGTCAGCTCGATCGGCTGACCGTCGACCTGCACCTCGCGCGCCACCGGGTCGATGCCGAGGCCGCCCAGCTCGAGCCGCCCCGCCTCCAGCCGCGCATTGCGCGCCAGTGCATCGGTGCGGCGCAGCAATGCCCGCACCCGCGCCACCAGTTCCAGCACCGAGAAAGGCTTGGCCAGGTAGTCGTCGGCGCCCAGCTCCAGCCCGAGGATGCGATGCACCTCGCTGGAACGCGCGCTGGTGATGATGATCGGCGTGTAGCGGGTCATGGCCCGGGCGCGGCGGCAGATCTCGAGGCCGTCGACGCCGGGCAGCATCAGGTCGAGGATCAGCGCGTCCCAGCTACCGCGTTCCAGCTCGCGCAGGCCGGCATCGCCATCGGCCGCATGGGTGATGGCATAGCCCTCGTCCTGCAGGTGCATGCGCATCAGCTCGGCGATGTGGGCATCGTCCTCGACGATCAGAACGCGTTTGACGGGATCCATGGCAATGGATTGTGCGGCGAGATGGGCGCCGGGTTTGTCACGATTAATTGAACTCTTCGTGATGAAGGCGCCAACGGCCGCGGCCAACAATCCGCCCATGCCAAGCGATGCCACTTCCATCAAGCCAGCCATCACGCCAGCCATCAAGCCGGCGCCGATCCACCCGCTGTGGCTGCGCATCACGCACTGGATCAACGCACTGGCGGTGCTGGTGCTGGTCACCAGCGGCTGGCGCATCTACGACGCCTCTCCGCTCTTCGACTTCGAGATCCCGACCTCGATCACCCTGGGAGGGTGGCTCGGCGGCGCGCTGCAATGGCATTTCGCGGCCATGTACCTGCTGTTCTTCAACGGCCTCTTCTACCTGGGCATGAACCTCGGCAGCGGAAGGCTGCAGGCCAAGTTCTTCCCGTTGTCGCCGCGCGGCATCTGGAACGACGCGCTGGAAGCGCTGCGCGGCAAGCTCTCGCATGCCGATCCGCGCCGCTACAACAACGTGCAGCGCCTGGCCTACCTCTTCGTGATCGTCGACATCATGCTGATCGTGATGTCGGGACTGGTGCTCTGGAAGTCGGTGCAACTGGCGCCGCTGCGCGACCTGCTGGGCGGCTACGAGTTCGCGCGGCGCATCCATTTCTTCGGCATGGCGGCGCTGGTCTCTTTCGTCGCACTGCACCTGGTGATGGTGGCTCTTGTGCCGCGCACGCTGCTCAGCATGCTGAGCCGCCACGGCGGGGAGGCAGCATGAAGACGCCGCAACGTCCGCCCGCAATACCCGGCGTCGACGCCGAAGCCGTGCTCGGCGAAGCGCGGCGCCTGATCGGCAGCCGCATCGAGCAGCCGGCGCGGCGCGCCTTCCTGCAGCGCACGCTGACGCTGGGCGGCCTGTCGCTGCTGACCGGATGCAGCATCAGCGACCAGCCGTCGGTCGAGGCCGCGCTGACCCGAATCTCGCGCCTCAACGACCGGGTGCAGGGCTGGCTATTCGATCCGAACCAGCTGGCGCCGACTTATCCCGAATCGATGATCACGCGCCCCTTTCCCTTCAATGCCTACTACGGCGAGGACGAGGTGCGGGTGGTCGAGGAAGCCGGCTACAGGCTCGAGGTGACCGGCATGGTGGCCGACAGGCGCAGCTGGACCCTGGCCGAACTGCGCGCGATGCCGCAGCGCGACCAGGTGACACGCCATATCTGCGTCGAGGGCTGGAGCGCGATCGGCAAGTGGGGCGGCGTGCCCTTCGCCGACTTCCTGCATCGCATCGGGGCCGACACCAGCGCGAAATACGTCGGCTTCAAGTGCGCCGACGACTACTACACCAGCATCGACATGCCGACCGCCTTGCATCCGCAGACGCTGCTGGCGCTCAGCTACGACGGCCAGCCGCTGCCACCGAAGTACGGTTTCCCGATGAAGCTGCGCATGCCCACCAAGCTGGGCTACAAGAACCCGAAGCACATCAAGGCCATCTTCGTCAGCAACACCTACTCGGGCGGCTACTGGGAAGACCAGGGCTACAACTGGTTCGGCGGCAGTTGAGTCCATTACGGACTCGATGCCAAAGAAAGCGCGCGGCCGTGTTCGATTGATTCCGAAGCCGGCCCATCCAAACCTCAACTGAAGGACATTGAAAATGAACAAGCTCAGCGCAACCCTCCTCGCCGGCTTCATGGCCATCGGCTCGGTCTCGGCCTTCGCGGCCGATGACATGAGCAAGGACGCCATGTCCAAGGACGCCATGGGCAAGAACGCCGCCATGGCCAAGGACGGCATGAAGAAGGACGGCATGATGGCCAAGGACGGCATGGCCAAGGACTCGATGAAGAAGGACTCGATGGCCAAGGACGGCATGGCCAAGGACTCGATGTCCAAGGACGACATGAAGAAGTAGGCAAGTAACCCTGGCGGCGCTCCGGCCGTGCCGCGGCCGGCCACCGCCCGGCGCGCGCCCCGCTAGCATGCGGGACGCAGCGCATGCAGATCAGCCGGCAAGCAAGCAACCAAGGAGTTTCGATGAAAGAGACCTCGTCCCGAACCACCACCATCGCTGTGCGCCATGAATCGCTGGCGCGCCGCTCGATGCTCGCCCTGCTGGCGCTCGGCGCCGCGGCGGCGCTCTGGCATGTGATCCCCTCGTTCGCGGCCGAAGCCGCGGTCGTTATTCCACCGCCGGCCGAAGATGCGAGCCCCGCCGCCGGCGCCAACACCGAGACCGCCGTCGTCGCGGGCGGCTGCTTCTGGGGCGTGCAGGGCGTGTTCCAGCATGTGAAGGGCGTGACCAGCGCGGTGTCGGGCTATGCCGGCGGCGGCGCGGCCTCGGCGCACTACGAGATCGTCGGCTCCGGCGCCACCGGCCATGCCGAATCGGTGCGCATCACCTACGACCCGAAGCAGATCAGCTACGGCCGCCTGCTGCAGATCTACTTCTCGGTGGCCCACAACCCGACCGAGCTGAACCGCCAGGGGCCCGACAGCGGCACCCAGTACCGCTCGACCATCTTCGCGGCCAATGCGGACCAGGCGCGCATCGCCAAGGCCTACATCGCGCAGCTCGACAAGGCCAAGGTGTTCGACCGGCCCATCGCGACCACCGTCGAGACGCTGAAGGGCTTCTACCCGGCCGAGGCCTATCACCAGGACTACCTGACGCTGAATCCGAACCAGCCCTACATCGCGATCAACGACCTGCCGAAGATCGACAACCTGAAGCGCGTGTTCCCGGACAGCTACCGCGTCAAGCCGGTGCTGGTCGGCGCCGGCGCCTGAAGCACCGGGGCCGGCGGAATCAAGCCAGCTGCGGCAGCTGCGCGGGCGGCGCGCCGAACTCGTTCGTCTCGGGCTGGCTGGGCTGCACCATGAAATAGAGCAGGATCAGGTTGCCGATCACCGGTATCAGCGCCAGCAGCAGGAACCAGCCGCTCTTGCCCACGTCGTGCAGGCGGCGCGCACCGACCGCCAGCAGTGGCGCGATGAAGACCAGCACCACTGCGCCGTAGACGAAACGATGGATCAGCGCGGCGACCACCGCGATCACCATGTAGGCCAGGATGAACCACCAGTATTCGGGCCTGGAGGCCCGGCCGGTGAAGTCGGTGTACTTGCGAAAGCAGGTCTGGAATGCCTGTTGGATGTTCATGACAGCTCCTCTTCTCGATGCCCGCGGGAAGACCCCGCGGCCATCATATAGAGCAGCCGCCCGCCAACACCGTCAGCCGCGCAGCCGCTGCAGCAGGCCGGCCGTCGACGGGTCGAGGCCGCCGACATCGCCCGACGCGAGCCTCGGCTCGATGTCGCGGGCCAGCACCTTGCCGAGTTCGACGCCCCACTGATCGAAGCTGTTGATGCCCCACAGCGCCCCGCTGGTGAACACCCGGTGCTCGTAAAGCGCGAGCAACGCACCCAGCGACTCGGGCGTGAGCCGCTCCAGCACGAAGAAGGTGCTGGGCCGGTTCCCCGGGAAGTTGCGGTGGCCGCCCGCGTCGCGCTGGCCGAGCATCAGCGCCTGGGCCTGAGCCAGCGCATTGGCCAGCAGCTTGGAATGATGGCCCGGCAGCTCGTGCGAAGGCTCGCGTACCGCGATGAATTCGAGCGGCGTCACGTCGGTGCCCTGGTGCAGCATCTGGAAATAGGCATGCTGCCCGTTGGTTCCGGGCTCGCCCCACAGCACCGGCGAGGTGCCGAAGGTCAGCGGCTGGCCGGCCATGTCGACCTGCTTGCCGTTGCTTTCCATCTCGAGCTGCTGCAGGTAGGCCGGCAGCCGCTTCAGTGCGCTGTGATAGGGCGCGATGCTGCGCGTGGTGAAGCGATGGAAATTGCGATTCCAGACGTCGAGCAGCCCGAGCCGCACCGGCAGGTTGGCTTCGAGCGGCGCGCTGCGGAAGTGCTCGTCCATCGCATGGGCGCCGGCCAGCAGCCCGCGAAAGCCCTCGGCGCCGATGGCCAGGGCGATGGGCAGGCCGATGGCCGACCACATCGAGTAGCGGCCGCCGACCCAGTCCCGGAAGCCGAAGCTGGTGTCGATGCCGAAGGCCCCGGCAGCCGCCTCGTTGGTCGTAAGCGCGACGAAATGGCGGGCGATGTCAACGCCGCCCGCCTGCTCGAACCAGCGCCTGGCGGACTGCGCATTGGCCATCGTCTCGGCGGTGGTGAAGGTCTTCGACGCGACGAGGAACAGCGTGTGCTCGGGCGCCAGCCCGCGCAGGATGGCCGCCAGTTCATGGCCGTCGACATTCGAGACGAAATGGAAGCGCTTGCCCGGCGCGACGAACTCGGCCAGCGCCCGCACCGCCATCTGCGGCCCGAGGTCGGAGCCGCCGATGCCGATGTTGACCACGTCGGTGATCGTGGCGTCGGCCCGGATGCGCTCGGCATAGGCCAGCATGGCGTCGAGCGTGGCGTGGACCTCGCCGAAGGCGTCGGCGAGTTCGGGCGCGGGCGGCGCGGTCGAGGGCCGGCGCAACAAGGTATGCAGCACCGCGCGGTCCTCGGTGGCGTTGATGTGCGCGCCCGCGAACATGGCGTCGCGCTGGGCCTCCAGCCCGGCCTCGCGCGCGACCTCGATCAGCAGGGCTTCGGTGCGCGGGTCGCTGAGATTCTTCGACAGGTCGGCAAAGACATGCGGCGCCGCCTGGCTCATGGCCTCGAAGCGGCCGGCATCCGCCGCGAAGGCGGCGCGCATGTCGAAGCCCAGGCCCTCGAGGTCGTAGTGCGTCTGCAGCCGGCCCCAGGCGGCCGTGCGATCGCAGCGCAGCATCGACCCCGGTGCCGCTACCGTCATGCCATCAGCTGCTCGAGCTTGACCGCGTCGGCGGCGAAGGCACGAATGCCCTCGGCCAGCTTCTCGGTGGCCATCGCGTCTTCATTGAGCGCGAAGCGGAAGCCCGCTTCGTCGAAGCTGCGCTTGGGAATGTCGAGCTTCTTCGCCGCATCGGCATCCAGCGCGTGCTGCAGCGGCGCATCGCTGGCCGCCAGTTCGCCGAGCAGCTCGGGACTGATGGTCAGAAGGTCGCAGCCGGCCAGCGCGGTGATCTGCCCGATGTTGCGGAAGCTCGCGCCCATGACCTCGGTCGCGATGCCGTTCTTCTTGTAGTAGTTGAAGATCTGGCGCACCGACTTCACGCCCGGGTCGTTGGCGCCGGCGTTGTCGGCCTCGACCCATTTCGCGCCTTCGGCCTTCTTGTGCCAGTCGTAGATGCGGCCGACGAAGGGCGAGATCAGCTGCACACCGGCGGCGCCGCAAGCCACCGCCTGCGCGAAGGAGAAGAGCAGCGTCAGGTTGCAGTGGATGCCCTTGTCCTTGAGGCGGCGCGCGGCCTCGATGCCTTCCCAGGTCGAGGCGATCTTGATCAGCACGCGCTTGTCGGTGTCGATGCCTTCGGCCTTGTAGAGCGCGATGATGCGTTCGGCACGCTCCATGGTGGCGGCGGTGTCGAAGGCGATCCGGGCATCGACCTCGGTCGAGACGCGGCCAGGGATGATCGACAGGATCTCGGTGCCGAAGCGCACCAGCAGGCGGTCGATGACCTCGTCCAGCGGATGGCCTTTGTATTTCTTGACCGCCTCGTCGAGCAATGGCCGGTAGTCGGCCTTCTGCACCGCCTTCAGGATCAGCGACGGATTGGTGGTCGCGTCGCGCGGCTTGTACTGGGCGAATTGATGAAAGTCACCGGTGTCTGCGACCACGGTGGTCCATTGGCGGAGTGCTTCGAGCTGGTTCATCCGGGCATTATCCCGCCGCCGCACTACATGGCGTGTGGTCCATGACTGACGTGTTGTCATTTGCGGCGGCCCTAGGCTCGCGGCACATTCCCGTCATTCGAGTTGATTCACGGCCAGCCGGCGAGCGCCGCGCGGCCGCCCACGGAGCACGACAACCATGCCCTTCCACTCCTCACGCGCGACGCGCCCCGTCGCGGTCTTCGACGACCAGGCCAGCAGCCTGTCCATCGGCACCCTGGCCACCGCCTTCTGCGTCGGCGGCGCGCTGACCCTGCTGGCGCTTGGCGGCACGCGCGCCGTCCGCGCTGCGGAACCGGCCGGGCCGGCCGATGGCGCCCCGCTGATGCGGGCGCCGCTGCAGGTGGTGGCCCCGGTCGACCTGAAGCGCTATGCCGGCGTCTGGCACGAACAGGCGCGGCTGCCGAACCGCTTCGAGAAGGCTTGCGCCGGTCCGGTCACGGCCGAATACACGCCCCTGCCCGACGGCACGGTGGAGGTGCGCAACCGCTGCGTCCTGGACGACGGCAACTTCGACGAGGCGGTGGGTTCCGCCCGGGTCGTGCGGGTTGCCGGCCAGCCCGGTGCCGGCCGGCTGGAAGTGCGCTTCGCGCCGGCGTGGCTGTCCTGGCTGCCGATCGTCTGGGGCGACTACTGGATCCTCAAGCTCGACCGCGACTACCAGGTGGCGCTGGTCGGTACGCCGAGGCGCGACTACCTCTGGGTGCTGTCGCGTGCGCCGGTGCTCGACCCCGCCACGCTGCAGGGAGAACTCGACTACGCCCGCACGCTCGGCTTCGACGTCGACAAGGTGGTGCTGACCGGCAGGTAGTCGGCCACTTGCGCCGGCAGCGCGCTGGGCCTTTCGCAATGGATCGCGCTCCAGCCGAAGTCGCGCGCGGCCTGAACGTTCGCCAACGAGTCGTCGATGAAGAGCGTCTCTGCCGCGTTGAGCCCGAAACGCTCGGCGGCTAGCGCGTAGATGGCTGGCTGCGGCTTGATCATGCGAACGTCGCCAGAGAAGATGCCGCCGTCGAACCAGCGGAAGAAGTCGTGCCTGGCTTCCAGCGCCCGCGCATAGGGCACCGGCATGTTCGACAGGTAGTAGAGCCGCAAGGGCTCGCCCGCATCGCGGCGCAGGCGCAGGCCCTGCAGCAGCTCGATCGTCACCGGGATGGGCTCCAGGCGCTCGCCCATCGGCTCCAGCACTTCGCCGAGCCGCTCGGCTGGCAGCGCCAGGCGCACCGCCATGCGGCCGATGGCGTCGTCCAGGCTGTGCGTGCCGCGGTCGAAGCCGAGCCAGTCCTCATGGTGGAACATCCGCCGCGCCAGGGCCTGGGCAGCCTCGGCAGTCGGCGCGTGATGGGCGAATTGCGCCTGGACCAGGGCCACCGGCTCCCAGCTGAGGAGCACGGCACCGAGGTCGAACACCACGTTGCGGATGGTGCGGGGTGAAGCGTCGTGTTGCATGGTGGGAAACTGTACACACTGCGTTGAACGCCTCGTCGGCCGGCAACAGTCGTTCGGCCGGGGCACGTGGTGCAAGTACCATTCGACGCAATACCCAACAGACGGATGTATCCATGAGTTTCGATCTCGTCCTCTTCGGCGGCACCGGCGACCTCGCCTGGCGCAAGTTGATGCCCGCCCTGTTCCAGGCCTTCCGGCACGGCAGCCTGCCTGAAGACGGCCGCATCATCGGGGTCGCGCGCGACGACCTGTCCGATGACGCCTACCGCGAACTGATCCAGTCCCGCTTCGACGCGGTAGAGGGCGCCAAGAGGCCCTCGCCGGACGAATTCAAGAAGTTCGCGGCCATGCTGCATTTCCTGCGCATGGACCTGTCGAAGCCGGAGGATTTCAAGAAGCTTTCCGCCCTGCTCGACGCGCGCAAGGCCGACACGGTGGTGATGTACCTGGCCACCGCGCCCGCCCTCTTCACCCAGGCGGTCGAGCAGCTGGCGGTGGCCGGCCTCAACGGCCCGCAGGTGCGGCTGGTGCTCGAAAAGCCGCTCGGCCACGACCTGGCTTCCAACCGGGCGATCAACAACGCGGTGCGCGCGGTGCTGAGCGAGCAGCAGGTCTTCCGCATCGACCACTACCTGGGCAAGCCCTCGGTGCAGAACCTGTTCGCGATGCGCTTCGGCAATGCGCTGTTCGAACCGATCTGGCGCCGCGAATACATCGCCAACATCCAGATCACCATCGCCGAGGACCTGGGCGTCGAGAAGCGCGGCGCCTTCTACGACCAGACCGGCGCGCTGCGCGACATGGTGCAGAACCATGCGCTGCAATTGGTCTGCGCGATCGGCATGGAGCCGCCGATCAATGCCCATGCCGACGCGATCCGAGACGAGAAGCTCAAGGTGCTGCGCGCACTCGAGCCCTGGACACCCGAGAGCATCGGCCTGCACGCGATCCGCGGCCAGTACACGGCCGGCACCTCCTACGGCAAGCGGGTGCCGGGCTATCGCGACGAGCCCGGCGTAGACCCCGAGAGCCGCACCGAGACCTTCATCGCGTTGCGCACCGAGATCGCCAACTGGCGCTGGGCCGGCGTTCCCTTCTATATCCGCACCGGCAAGCGGCTGGCCTCGCGCGACGCCCGCATCGAGGTCAACTTCAAGCCCACGCCGCATGCGATCTACCGCACGCCCTCCGGCGCCTTCAACAAGCTGGTGATCAACCTGCAGCCCCGCGACGGGCTCGAGCTGCACATGCTGGCGCAGGCGCAGGAGAACCGGCAGCGCAACGGCGGCAACCACCGCAAGGGCGGCCCGCAGCTCGCGCCGGTGCAGCTCGACCTCGATTTCGACAAGCGATTCGGCAACGAGCGGGTCGGCGCCTACGAGCGGCTGCTGCTCGACGTCATCGACGGCCGGCTCAATCTCTTCGTGCGCAGCGACGAGCAGGAAGAAGCCTGGCGCTGGGTCGAGCCGCTGATCGACAGCTGGTCCGACGGCGAGCCCCGGCCCTATGCGGCAGGCACCTGGGGGCCCAGCGCATCGAGCGCGATGATCGCGCGCGACGGCTATGCGTGGGGCGAGGAGCAGTAGGCCCTAGGCCTCGATGCGGATGTGGTCTGGCGCCAGCCCGCGCCGGCGCCGCTCGTGCATGGCCTCGAAGGCCGATTCCAGATAGCGGGTGAAGCGCGGCGTATCGAAGAGCGGCACCTGCAGGCGCGTGTCTCGCAGCCGTTGGCGCAGCGCGGCCAGGCGCTCGGGCGATCGGGCCAGTTCTAGCGCCAGCGCTTCGTAGTCCTCGATCGAATCCGTCACCAGCTCGGGCAGGCCGGCCGCATGCAGCAGGCTGGCCGCGACCCGCGACGGGAATGTGGCGCCGGCACGTGTCAGCACCGGCAATCCCGACCACAGCGAATCGCTGGCGGTGGTGTGCGCGCCATAGTGGAAGGTGTCGATGAACAGGTCAGCATGGGCATGGCGCGCCAAGTGCTCCGCCATGCCGACCCGCCCGGCCCAGACGATCCGCGCCGGATCGATGCCCCGCACGCCGGCCTCGGATTCGAGGGCCGCGCGCACCGCGTCGCTGTCCTTCAGGAGCCACAGCACGCTGCCCGGCACCCGCGCCAGCAGGCGCATCCACACGTCGAAGACGTCGGGCGTGATCTTGTAGTTGTTGTTGAAGCAGGCGAAGACGAAGCCCTCGGCGGGCAGGCCCATGCTCTCGCGGCTGGGCAGCGATTCGGCGATGGCCTTGGTGTTGTCGTTGGCCTGGTAGCTGTGCGGCATCAGGACGATCTTCTCGGAAAAGAATTCGCGATTTGCCGGCGGTATGACGACCGCGTCGGCCACGATGTAGTCGATGAAGTCGCAGCCCATCGAGCCCGGAAACGCCAGGTAGTTGACCTGGATCGGCGCGGCCCGGTCGGCGAAGATGCCGGCCCGATAGCCCTGGGTGAAGCCGTGCAGGTCGATCGCGATGTCGATGCCCGCGTCGCGCAGCATCCCGGCGATCTCGGAGTCGCTGCGCTCGCCGACATGCGCGTAGTGCTCGAAGGCGGCGGCGACCCGCTCGGTCATCTCGTCGCGCGCCGCAGCGCCGAACCAATAGCCGAAGCATTCGAAGCGCTCGCGGTCATGGCATTCGAAGACGCCGGCCATCAGCTGCGAAGTGGCATGGCTGCGGAAGTCCGCCGACAGGTAGGCCACGCGGATCCTGCGGCCGGTGGCGGCCGGCCCGAAGTCGCGCACCGGACGCACCGGGCAATCGTCGGCCGCGAAGGTGCGCGCCGCAGCGAGCAGCGAGGCCGAAGTGGCCGGCGTCGCCATCAGGGTGAAGGGAACCGCTGCCTTCTCGCCGGCATCGACGCGCGCCAGCAGCGGCCCGAGCATCGAGAAGAGCCCGTCCCAGCGGCAGAGATGCATGCGCAGGTGCAGCAGGTAGCCGCCGATGTAATCGGTGTCGGGCGCCACGCGCGCCACCACCTCGCAATCGGCCAGCGCCTCCGCATGACGCCGCATCGCGGTCAGGATCATGGCGCGGTTCATCCGGGCCTTGGCGTCTTCGGGATCGATCGCCAGGGCGCGCTCGAAGCTCCGCAGCGCCTCGGGGCGGCGCCCGATCTTCTCGAGCGTCCAGCCGCGATCGGTCCAGGCCCGGCCGAGCCGCGGATCGAGTTGCAGCGCCCGCTCGTAGCTGCGGATGGCTTCGGCGTAGCGCTTGAGGGCCGCCAGGCTGCTGCCCATGTTGGCGTGCAGTTCGGCGGAGCGCGGGTTCTTGCGCTCGGCGCGCTGGAAGGATTGCAGGGCGCGTTCGGGCTGGTCGAGCGCCATGCAGGCCACGCCGAGTTCGTGCAGCACCTCGAAGAACTCGCCCGCGCGCCGAAGGCAGGCTTCGAGCGATTCGACCGCCTCGGCGGCACGGCCGGCCTGCAGCTGCACACGGCCCAGGTAGAAGAGCACTTCCGGCCCGCAGTCTGGCAGCGCGGCGGCCTGCCGCAGGAAATCCTCGCAGGCCTGCATGCGGCCGCGGTTGCCGTTGATGTAGCCCAGCAGTTCGAAGGCCCGGGGCAGGCGCGCGTCGCGCCGAACGATGTCCAGGAGGATCCGTTCGGCCTGCTCGAGCTGGCCGCTCCTGAAAGCGCTCTCGGCGGAGGCGAGTTGCTGGCGAGGGTCGCTGCTGGTCATGTTCGAGCGCGAAAGCCGCTAGTCGCGGCCCTCCTCGACCGCGTGGCAAGCCACCTGCACGCCGCGCAGGCTCAGCAGCGCCGGGCGCTCGGCCTTGCACCGCGCGTTGGCCAGCGGGCAGCGCGGATGGAAGGTGCAGCCCGAAGGCGGATCGATCGGGTTCGGCACCTCGCCCTGGACCGGCGTGCGCCGCCGCCCCACATGCTTCATCTGCGGGATCGCATCGATCAGCATGCGGGTGTAGGGATGCCGGGGATCCTCGAAGAGCGCCTTCTTGTCCGCCAGTTCGACCAGCCGGCCGAGGTACATCACGCCGACCTGGTCGGCCACGTGGCGCACCACCGCCAGGTTGTGCGAGATGAAGAGATAGGTCAGGCCCTGTTCGCGCTGCAGGTCCTTCATGATGTTGAGCACCTGCGCCTGCACGCTGACGTCGAGCGCGGAGGTCGGCTCGTCGCAGACCAGGAATTCGGGCTGGGTCGCGAGCGCGCGGGCGATCGAGATGCGCTGGCGCTGGCCGCCGGAGAACTGGTGCGGGTACTTCGCCATGTCGAGCGGGTTCAGCCCGACCGATTTCAGCAGCTCGCCCACGCGCTGCTCGAGTTCGCTGCCCTGCTTCAGGATGCCGTGCTCGCGCAGCGGCTCGCCGATGATGTCCTCGACGATCCAGCGCGGGTTCAGGCTGGCGTACGGATCCTGGAAGATCATCTGGATGCGCCGCCGCAGCTGGCGGCCTTCGGCGGTCTTGAAGGCCGCGTGCGCATCCTGGCCATCGAAGCGCATGCCGCCGCGCGTCGGCGTGTAGAGCCCCACCAGCAGCCGCGCGACCGTGCTCTTGCCGCAACCGGATTCGCCGACCAGCGCCAGCGTGCTGCCGCGCTCGATCGAGAAGCTGACGCCGTCCACCGCGCGCAGCAGCAGCCGCGGCCTGCGTTCCAGCACCCGGTTGAGCCAGGGCGGCGAGACGTCGAAGCTCTTCGCCAGGTCGTGGGCCTGCACCAGTTCGTTCATGACGCGCCCTCCAGCGTCGGCGCCGCATGCAGCCAGCAGGCCGTGCGCGTCGCGCCGGCATCGATCAGGTCGGGCCGCTCGATGCCGCAGCGCTCGAAGGCGCGCGGGCAGCGCGGGTTGTAGGCGCAGCCGCGCGGGATCGCATTGAGGCGCGGCATCGCACCGTCGATCTGGTTGAGCCGCTCGCGGTCCATGCTCATGTCGGGAATCGCGGCCATCAGGCCGGCCGTGTACGGATGGGCCGGCTGGTGGATCACCTCGCGCACCGGGCCGATCTCGGCCACCCGGCCGGCATACATCACCGCCACCCGGTCGCAGGTCTCGGCGATCACGCCCATGTCGTGGGTGATCAGCATCACGGCCGCGCCGCGCTGCCTGCAGATGTTCTTGAGCAATTCGATGATCTGCGCCTGGATCGACACGTCGAGCGCGGTGGTCGGCTCGTCGGCGACGATCAGCTTGGGCTCGGCCGCCAGCGCCAGCGCGATCACCACACGCTGGCGCATGCCGCCCGAGAACTGGTGCGGATAGTGCTCGATGCGCTGCTCGGCACCGGGGATGCCGGTGTCCTGCAGCAGGCTGATCGCGCGGCGCCGCGCTTCGGCCTCGCCGATCGGCAGGTGCGTGCGGATGGTCTCGACCAGCTGCCGGCCGATGGTGTAGAGCGGGTTCAGCGAGGTCAGCGGGTCCTGGAAGATCGCGCCGATCTTGCGGCCGCGGATGTGGCGCATCGCCTCGTGGCCCAGTTGGTCGATGCGCTGGCCTTCGAGCAGGATCTCGCCGCCGGCGATGCGCCCGGGCGGCTCGAGCAGGCCGATGATCGCCGCACCGGTGAGCGACTTGCCCGCGCCCGATTCGCCGACCACGCCGAGGATCTCGCCCGGCGCGATGTCGAAGGAGACATCGTCGAGCGCGCGCAGCGCACCGCGCCGATGCGGAAACTCGACAACCAGGTTCTTGACTTGGAGCAGGCTCATGAGGTTGCTTGCTCCGATGTCAGCGCAGGCGCGGGTTGAGCGCGTCGCGCAGCCAGTCGCCCAGCAGGTTCACGCTGAGCGCGATCAGCACCAGCATCGTGCCGGGGAAGACGGTGATCCACCATTCGCCCGAGAACAGGTACTGGTTGCCGATCTGGATCAGCGAACCCAGCGAGGGCGAGGTCGGCGGCACGCCGACGCCGAGGAAGGACAGCGTGGCCTCGGTGATGATCGCGGTGCCGACCTGGATGGTCGCCAGCACCAGCACCGGCCCCATCACGTTGGGCAGCACGTGGCGCACCATGATGCGCCAGGGCGACACGCCGGTCACTCGCGCGGCCTGCACGTATTCCTTGCTGCGTTCGACCAGCGTCGAGCCGCGCACGGTGCGCGCGTATTGCACCCAGCCGGTGAGCGATATCGCGAAGATCAGCACGCCGAAGGCCACCGGCGTCGGCGCATTCGGGAAGAGCGCCCGGCCGATACCGGCCATCAGCAGCGCCACCAGGATCGGCGGGAAGGACAGCATCACGTCGCAGACCCGCATCAGGAAGGCATCGAGCCAGCCGCCCCAGAAGCCCGCCAGCAGGCCGAACAGCACGCCCACGAACACCGACAGCAGCACCGACACGAGGCCCACGATCAGCGAGATGCGCGCGCCATAGACCACGGCCGAGAGGATGTCGCGGCCCTGGTCGTCGGTGCCGAGCAGGTACTTGGTCGAGCCCTCGGCGCTCCAGGCCGGCGGCAGGCGCGCGTCGCTCAGTTCCAGCGTCGACAGGTCGAAGGGGTCGTGCGGCGAGACCCAGCCCGCGAACACCGCGCAGAAGATGCAGGCGAAGGCGATCGCCGCCGCCAGCATCGCCACCGGCGAACTGCGAAAGCTGTGACCGACGTCGCTGTCGAGCCAGCGCGCAATGGGATTGTTCATCGAGGGAGGGAAGGAGGAGGGACGAGGCCCGCCGCAGCGGGCCCCATCGGGAGCCTGCGCTCAGGCGCTCACGGCTTGATGCTCATCCACTTGAAGGGCATGAAGTTGTCGGCCAGCTGCACCAGCTCGACCTTCTTGCTGACGCCCCAGGCCAGCGACTGCTGGTGCAGCGGCAGGTGGCCGACGTCGTCCATGTGGATCTGGAAGGCTTCCTTGATCATCGCGTCGCGCTTGGCCTTGTCGGTCTCGCCCTGGATCTTGCGGGTCAGGTCGTCGAGCTTGGCGTTGCAGTAGGCGCCCAGGTTGAACTGGCCGTTGCCCTTGTCGTCCGGGCAGTACATCAGGCTGCTCAGCGCGTTGTGCGAGTCGTAGGTGGTGGGCGTCCAGCCGAGCAGGTAGAAGCTGGTGTCGCGACGCAGGATCTTCGGGAAGTAGGTGCCCTTGGTCTCGATCGCCAGGTTGATCTTGACGCCGATCTTCGCGAGGTTGGCGGCCACGCTCTGGCAGATCTGGCCGTCGTTCACGTAGCGGTCGTTGGGGCAGTTCAGCGTGACCTCGAAGCCGTTCGGATAGCCGGCATCGGCCAGCAGCTTCTTGGCCGCGTCCGGGTCGTAGGGCAGGCGCTTGTCCTGGGCCTCGGTCCAGCCGTTGATGCCCGGGCCGACCATCAGCGCGGTGGGCCGCGAAGCGCCGCGCATCACCGTCTTCTGGATGCCGACGATGTCGATGGCCTGGTAGAAGGCCTGGCGCACGCGCTTGTCCTTGAACGGGTTCTTGCCCTTGACGCTCGAATAGAGCAGCTCGTCGCGCTTCTGGTCCATGCCCATGAAGATGGTGCGCAGCTCGGGGCCGACGATGACGCGGGCGTTCGGGCTCGCGTTGACGCGCGCGATGTCCTGCACCGGCACCGGCTCCATCACGTCGATCTCGCCCGAGAGCAGCGCCGCCACGCGGGTGGCCGGGTTGGCGATCGGCGTGAAGATGATCTCCTGCGCGTTGCCGTCGATCTTGCCCCAGTAGGTCGGGTTGCGGGTGAACACCGTGCGCACGTCGGGCTGGCGCTCGCGCACCTTGAAGGGGCCGGTGCCGTTGGCCTTGAAGGAGGCGGTGTTCTCGATGCCCTTGCGCCGGTCGACCGGCTTGACCGCGTTGTTCGCCTCGCACCACTTCTTGCTCATGATGTAGATCTGCGAGATCACGTCGGGCAGGATCGGGAAGGGCAGGTTGGTTTCCATCTCGACCGTGTAGTCGTCGACCTTGCGTACCTGCTTGATGTCGGCCACGTTGGCGCGCATGTCCGAGCCGTCGCCGGCCGCGCGGGCGAAGCTGAAGAGCACGTCGTCGGCATTGAAGGGCGTGCCGTCCTGGAACTGCACGTTCTTGCGCAGCTCGAAGCGCCACACCGTCGGCGAGGTCTGCTTCCAGCTGGTGGCCAGCAGGGGGGCCAGGGTCAGGTCCTTGTTGCGGCCGACCAGCGGCTCGTAGACGTTCGAGTCCGTGCTGAGCTGCAGCGATTCGTTGAGCGACATCGGGTCGAGCGAAAGCGCGTCTCCCTGGTTCGCGACGCGGATCGTCTGCGCCCCGGCCACCAGCGCAACGCTCGACAGCAGGGCGAGGATCGCCGTACCGATCAGGTTCTTCTTCAGACTCATGGGAAACACTCCTCGGGTTGGAAAGACTCAGGACGCCGTGCGGGCGACCTCTTTGGGGAAGGCTTCGGCCACGGTATCGGCCAGCGGCATGCCCTGCTCGGCAATGCCCGCATGCAGCGCGGCGCCCAGCGGCAGGATCGCGTCGTTGAAGTCGTATCGGCTGTTGTGCAGGAAGGCGCCGTCGCGCACGTCCTGGCCGATGCGCAGGTAGGCGCCGGCCTTCTTCTGCAGCATGAAGGAGAAGTCCTCGGCGCCCATGCTCGGCTCCATGTTGCGCTCGACGTTGTGCGCGCCGACCAGCGCCTCGGCCACGTCGCCGGCGAACTGCGCCTCGGGCGCGGTGTTGATGGTGGCCGGATAGATGCGCTCGAAAGTGACCTTGGCGCTGGCGCCGAAGCCCGCCGCCACCGACGCGCAGAGTTCGGTCAGGCGCTGCTCGACCTGTTCCTGCACGCGCGAGCTGAAGGTGCGCACGGTGCCGACCAGGATCGCCTTGCCGGGCACCACGCTCATCGCGCCGAGGTCGCCGGCCTGCACCGCGCAGATGCTCAGCACCGCCGCATCGATCGGCCGCACGTTGCGCGACACGATGCTCTGCACCGCGGTGATCAGGTGCGCGGCGACCAGCACCGGATCGACGGTGAGATAGGCATGCGCGCCGTGGCCACCGCGGCCGGTGACCTCGATCGTGACCCGGTCGGCCGCGGCCATCATCGCGCCGCGGTTGATGCCGACGGTGCCCGCCGGCAGGCCGGGCCAGTTGTGCATGGCATAGACCGACTGCACCGGGAATCGATCGAAGAGCCCGGCCTCGATCATCGCGCGCGCGCCGGCGTAGCCCTCTTCGCCGGGCTGGAAGATCAGCACCGCCGTGCCGTCGAAATTGCGCGTCTCGGCCAGATAGCGCGCCGCGCCGACCAGCATCGCGGTATGTCCGTCGTGGCCGCAGCCGTGCATCAGGCCGGTGCGGCTGGAGCGCCAGGCGAAGTCGTTCTCCTCGCGCATCGGCAGCGCGTCCATGTCGGCGCGCAGGCCGATCATCCGGCCGCTGGCGGTCGAGCGGCCGCGGATCACGCCCACCAGGCCGGTCTTGCCGATGCCGGTGTGGATCTCGTCCACCCCGCAGGCCTTCAGCGCCTCGTGCACCCGGCTCGCGGTGTAGACCTCCTCGAAGCCCAGCTCGGGATGGGCATGCAGGTCGCGCCGGAATGCGGTGATCTCGGGATGGAAGCGCGCGATGTGCGCGAAGGGCCGGCCGGCTGCCTGCAGTCGGGATTCGCTCATGCCTCAATGCCCTCCGGCGCTGCTGATGCGCAAGCGGGGGTCGACCACGAAATAGAGAAGGTCGACCACCAGGTTGATCACGACGAAGACCAACGCGATCAGGCACAGGTAGGCCGCCATCACCGGGATGTCGGCGAAGGTCACCGCCTGGATGAACAGCAGGCCCATGCCGGGCCACTGGAACACCGACTCGGTGATGATCGAGAAGGCGATCAGGCCGCCCAGTTGCAGCCCGGTGATGGTCATCACCGGCACCAGCGTGTTCTTCAGCGCGTGGCCGAAATGGATGGCCCGGTCAGACAGTCCGCGGGCCCGGGCGAACTTGACGTAGTCGGCGCGCAGAACCTCCAGCATCTCGGCGCGCACCAGCCGCATGATCAGCGTCAGCTGGAAGATGGCGAGGGTGATGGCCGGCAGCACGATGTGCATCCAGCCGTCGGCGGTCAGCAGGCCGGTGCTCCACCAGCCCAGGCGCACCGTCGTGCCGCGGCCGAAGCTCGGGAACCAGCCCAGGTGTACCGCGAAGACCAGGATCAGCAGGATGCCGATCAGGAAGGTCGGCAGCGAGACGCCCAACAGCGAGATGGTCATGAACACCTGGCTCATGAAGCTGCCCCTGCGCAGCGCGGTGTAGACGCCCATCGGGATGCCGATCAGCACCGCCAGCACCGCCGCCACCATCGACAGCTCGAGCGTGGCCGGGAAGCGCTCGCCGATCAGCCGCGAGACGCTGGCGCCCTGGCGCAGGCTCAGGCCGAACTCGCCATGCGCGACGTTGGACAGGAAGTGTGCGAACTGCACGAGGAAGGACTGGTCGAGCCCCAATGCGGAGCGCAATTCGCGGATCTGCTCCGGCTTTGCGTCCTGGCCCAGCAGGAAGACCACCGGATCACCCACGTACTGGAACAGGAGGAAGGCGAAGAACGCGACCGCGACCATGACGATCACGGCCTGGAACAGCCGGCGCAATACAAATGCAATCATTCAGAGACAAATGTTCCAATGATGCTAGCAGAGCAATCCGCGTGCCCAGGGCGGGATTCCCCTCAACGCAATGCGGCCGCCACAATGAAAAAAGCCGCTCGACTTGCGTCGAGCGGCTTCAAGACTTCCCTACAGGCTGGCTTACGCCAGCGTTCGATCAGAAGGCGTGACGGATACCCAGGTCGTAGCCCATCGACTTGTTCGGCACTGCTGCGCCGACGCCGCCGGGGATCGTGCCCGTGTAGTACTGCGGAGCGCCTTGGACAGCCAGGGCTGCGCCGTTCTTGTCGCTGATGTACGCGAAGGTGGCGTACAGGGCGGTGCGCTTCGACAGGTTGTACACGTAGCCGATGGCGAACTGGTCAGCCTTCGGGTTCGGGTTCAGGCCGAAGGTGTTCAGGTTCACGTTGTTGTACTTCACTGCGGAGTACGAAGCGCGAATCAGGCCAGCACCGATCGGCACGGTCACGCCGATCAGGCCACCGTTGGCGCCCGGCTTGGTCACGCCGAACGGGTTGAACACGTTCGTTGCCAGGTCGGTCTTTTGCTTGTTGTTCGAGTATTCGCCGAACAGCTTCACAACGCCGAAGTCATACGAAGCGCCGAGGTTCCAGATGTCCAGGTTGGTCGTCGAACCAGCGTAGAAGTTCGAAGCGATCGTGCTCTGAGCGTAGGCCAGGGCCACGTCCAGGGGACCGTTCGCGTAGCCGATACGGCCACCAGCGTACTTGCCGGCGCGTTCGTTCAGGCCGACCGTGGCCAGAGCCGGGTTGGCGACGACTGCGGTGATGCCAGGAGGCGTCAGGCCGCCCGGATCGTAGCTGGTCTTCTCGTTGAAGGCGTACATCACCTGGCCGTAGAAACCACCCAGGTTCGGCGGAAGGAAGTAGCCCACCGAGTTGCTGGCGCGGATGTAGTTGCCGTTGGTGGTGAAACCGCTGTTGGCAGGTGCGTTCACCGAACCGCCGTTGGCCGTGAAGATCAAGCTGGTGCCGACGCCGTTGGTG
>Ga0265327_10001861_pt1 | contig 24464 bp, 21 predicted proteins | sample 41621metaG_FD_202089 | JGI IMG/M metagenome (GOLD analysis project Ga0265327, IMG submission 202089) | Rhizosphere microbial communities from Carex aquatilis grown in University of Washington, Seatle, WA, United States - 4-16-21 metaG | ecosystem: Host-associated > Plants > Roots > Rhizosphere...
GTATCGCGGCATCATCAAAACCAGAAGGAAAATAGGCGCTGGCCTGGTGCGTGCGATAATGCCGAAGACAGATTGTCTTCGGCACTTCTCGGCAGCCGTGGCGCCTCCCGATCTCGCGCTTGAGGGAGAATAGAAGCTTAATCCTTTCAGTAGGCGGGATCGTCGCAGCATTACTACCGAGTAGAGATAACGAATTTGGAAACGCGGCAATTGCAAATTTTATGCCGGTAAGCAAATATGACAACGGAGACACTATAAATACAACCTCATCGATATCTGACAGCGACAATTTATTTTCATTAAGAAGCCAGTCAATGGCCTGTTTCGGATAAGCAGCAGTGTGCTTTTCGCGATTGAACCTCTCCTCTTCCGCATAGCCTATCAATTTACCGTCTTCAAACAGGCAGGCGCTCGAGTCGTGAAAGAAAGCGTTGAGCCCAATGATCCTCATGCGAATTCTTCCTAACATATGTAGCAATCGAGATCGTGCGGACGATTTCCCTAGCCCTAGTTTCCTTCGCCGGTCAAGTGGGGCCGGCTGACCTCCGCCAGATGGTCCATGCGCACCACCTGGCATTCGGAAGCGATGACCTCCATGGCAAGCGCCATGAGACGCCGTTTGCGCTCGATCCCGACGCTCATGCGTTCGAATTTGAGCACGGCTGCCGGCTGACCGACGGAATCGGTTGCCGGGTCGAACAGATCGGCGGGATGCATCGCCAAATAGAATGCCTGCGACCGCCGGATGGCCGACCTCAGCATGCGCTCGTAGGTGCGTTCGCCAACCTTGAACGCCCACGAATGCCAGAAGCCGACGCGCGGGAAGAACGTGGGCACCGGCAGGCACAGGATCGATCGATGTTCGCCGTCCCGGCCGGGGGGCGTATGCCGCCAGGGCCGCCTTTCACTGGCCAGGTATGGTTGGCGCGGCCCGACCATGTTGCCGACGAAATCCCTGCGGAAGACCGAGATCCCATCACGGCTGGCAGGATCACAACCCATTTTCAGCAAAGCCTGCATCACCGGCATGAAAAATGAAGGGAACAGCGAGGCGTCGTACCGATACCCCCGCTCGATGAGGACGGAAAGAAGGCGCGGGCTGGTGCACCAGGCCGGGGCGAGAAAGCCCGGGGGCGGGGTACCACCCCGCGCGGCCGTGATCAAGTCGTGAGCCAGACCCACCTCTTGGCGGATGTCATCCAGCCCTAGTTGGCCGAGATTGCTGGGATGGGAATAGGAATGGCTGCTGATTTCATGGCCGCCTTCGTGGACCGCCCGGATGCGGTCGGCATGACGCTGCCACAGCAGGTCGCAACCGATGACATAGAGCGACAGCGGAACACCGTGGCTGGCGGCGAGGTCGAGGAAGCGGTCGAGTATGGCGAAGAAACAAGGATCGTCGGCCTGCAACGCCTCCACCGAGCGGCGCTCGATGTGGCGAGCCACGGTGAAGAGGCTATCCATATGCAGGCAGATGGCGGCCAAGGGCTTCATCGCATCAGTCCTCGGCGGTGGCCATACGGGAGAGGATGTCGCGCAGCAACGGCAGAGGATCCGCCGCGGCAACCGGAATGATGCTGGAGGTGAGGTCGGTCGGCAAGCGTGGCAGGCGCTCGACGACGATCCTGAGGCCTTCGTCCCTGGCCATGAGCAGACGGCAGGCGGCTTCACCGGCCGCCTTGGCGGTGGCGTATTCCATCATGTTGGCTGGCGGGTTCTCGACGGCCACGGAAGACGGATAGAACACCGAAAGGCCCCCGCGCGCCACCTTCCGGACTTCGATCGCCAGCTGCACGAACGAGCCGGCATAATAGCGGCATAGGGTTTCGAGCTTGCCGGTCGAGAAGCGCGCGGCGTTGCCGGTGATGGCCGGCGTGGCGAAATAATAGAGATGGCTGGGAAACCAGCCTTCGCCAAAGCCGGCCAGAAGCGCGGCCGCTGGCCCAAGGACATCGTAAGGGGATATATCGGCGTCACCGCCTCCTTCGACGATGTCATCTCTGACCGCGGCCGCATCGACGGCGCCCTGATGGTAAGTGAGACGAACGGAAGCCCCTCCGGCCGCCAGCAGCTTGGAGCACAATTCCCCGAGCCCGCGAGAACCGCCGATCACCAGGGCCCGCTGGCCCAGGAACGCCTGCGGCGAAACCTGGCCGCGCATTGCGGCGAACGACGGCTGGTGCCGGGGCGGCGGCCTCAAAAAGGCGGTGGCAATCCCACTGCATCCGGGACCGTCGACGGCGATCGCCAGGCGCGAGAACCGCTCCGCGTAATCCTTGACGCGCCAGGCGAGCCTGGCCGGCGCGGCGGGCGAACAAGGCGAGTACCTGACATCCAAATGAGCAAAGACGGAATGGAGGCCCGGGCATTCCATGCCGATCAGGCGCGTGGTGGCCAGCAGAAAGGCCAGACGATGCGGTGGCAGGCCCTGAGCCAGGCGGGGAAACAGCGCACGGGCGAGCCTGCCGTCAAGGGTGAGGTCAAGCGATCCGCAGGCCGAAGACAGCTCCCCAGCCATCCGAACCCGGCACGGCTGCGAGGGATCACCACCGGGGATGGCCGGTCCGCCAACATCGCCGAGCGGCGCAACCGTGACATCCGCGAAAGCGATCAATTGTTCACCGTTTCGCAAAGTCAGGCGAAATTTGTCTTGGCCGGCACCTTCGATCTGGCAATCCACCGGCTCGCCCAAGCCCAGCGGCGCCTTGAAATGTGCCGTCAGGCCGGTGATTTCCCGACCGCCGTCAACGGCGCAATCCAGCGCCCAAAGCAACAGATGGACGCCATGAACGACGCGCCGACCGAAGAGCAGCCGCCGCGCCAACACCATGTCCATATGCAGTGGATTGCGATCACCGGAGAGTGCAGCGAAGAGTTCCTGCTCTTCCTCGGTGAAAACCTTCCCACTCATGACACCGGCTCGTACAGGATTGTCGCATGCGTCGTCGTTACCGAAGGATCCAACCCGTCCGGGAGCAGGCGAAAAAGCATCGTATCGGCGGCTTCGATGCGTTCGAAACCGAAACGCGGGAACAGATCGGCGACCATCCGGTTCTTATCGGAAGCGATGTACTCCCCAATGATTGCCCGGTTTCCCGCACGCTGCAGGATCCATTGCAGCACAGCGTTCTCGATCGTGCGATTGAGAACCCTGCAACTCATCAGCCAAGTGTCGATGACGACCTCAGCCGCCCTGGGCAACAGGATCACCACCGCAATGATCCCCTGCGGCCCGAAATCGTCGGTGTAATGGAAGATGCCGAATTCAGCCCCGCCTTCAGCAAGTGCGGTCAGTTCCGCTGTGCCGTGCCGTCTGCTCGTCAGATTGAACTGATTGGTTTTTTGCAGCAATTGTGCGACGCGCGGCAGAGTGTCGGCATCAAGCTTCCGCACCGAAAGACGGATGTTGAGCGAGGCGAGAAATTCCTGACCATTGTCGGACGCCAATATCTTCTGCTGTCGCACCAGCACGGCGGCGCGCGACGCTCGTGTACGGTCTTCGCCCGAAACATGGAGCGCATTGAAGAACATTGCCTGTGACAGGCGGTCGAGGGTGATATCCGGGGAGGGACCTGCGAGTACGACGTCGATAGCGGGGTGGGTCAGCAGAACCTCGATGAGATCGACCGGACTGTCGTCGAGATAGACCATGAACTCGACATCGAAATTCAGGTCTTTCTGTATCGACGTTACCGAGTTGCTCTTGTCGCCCCATGACAGCGCCAGGCAGGCAAAGTCCGAACGCTCGAGCGCCAATTGGTCGTTCTCGGCGAACACGCGCTCCGCTTCGGGGGGATTGCGACTGACCGCCGCGATCAGAACGCCGAAATCCCGCAGATCGCGGACATAGGTCTGCAGCAGGTGATACCCCAGCGCTTCGGGTGAATCCGGACCGCATCGTATCCCGCGCGGCCCCAGTTCGGCGATTTCGCCACCCCACAGCGTATTGTCCCAGTCGGTGAGGAGCGCGCGGTGCGAACGCCCGAACAACTGAGCGATGCCCGAGGCTGCTTCACGCGCCAGGGCTGCGAGGCCCTTTTCTTCAAAGGCGGCGCGGGAACGCAGATAGGCTAGACGGCCGGCCGCAGCGCGACCGCCGGCGACATGGAGGGCCTGAGCCGTATCCAGCAGGTGCAATCGGGGCGAGGCCCGCCGGGCGAGAAAGGCGTTCACCTCGTCTACCGCCAGATTCCACCCGATGCCGTCATCCGAACTCGCCGAGCCGCCGGGTGACGGCCAGGGACCTTGGGAGAAGCGCGTCACGAGAACTTGGCCCGGCCGGCGCTCGCTCAGTCCGTCGAAAATGCGCCCCAGCAAGTTGGTGGCGTCGGCGATACGCGCCCGCGAAATCAAGCCGCCGCCGAGTTGGCGCCGCAGCCAGTGGTGCGACAGCAGCAGAATGGTGACGTCGGCCGGCACTGCCGGAGCATCGCCAAAAGCGACCATTTCGACCGAATCGAAGTCACCCAGGCTCAGCTCGGCAGTGATGCCGTATGCGGCGACAAACAGCTCCAGATAGGGCGCCATCCCGCTGACAGTGACATCGGACAATATCTCAATGCCGATTGCCCGTCCGGTCGGCTTCAGCCGCGGCCGGCCCAAGCGCTTCCACAGGTTTAGGACGTTCCTGTAGAAGAGCGGCGTCGTCGGTTGATGGTGGATGGCGGCGCGCAACAAGGGCGGCAACACCGGGTCGTCGGCCTTCAGGGAAGCCAGTGCCGACAATACCGCCGCCTCGTCGCCGAGACCGAGTGCGCCGATCACCTGCGTTGCTAGGGCGATATGCTCGGACATTGGGCGCGAAACGTCTCTCCTCGGGGAACGGATCAGCCGAAGCGTGGCTTCAACAGCGCACCATAGGCGATTTGGCCTCCCAAATCCTTCGATATCTCCACCACCCGCTCCTCGACGATGTCGAACCCGTTGTCGAAAATGAAGCTGCGGATATGGTCGCCGGAAGTGAACTGGTAGATGTGGTCGACGGCGGGGCAGTTGGCGCATGTGGTGATGAACGCCATGCCTGACGGCGAAAGGATGCTGCGGGTTTTGGCCATGGCCGCCGACGGAGCCGCGAGATGTTCCAGCACCTCCCCCATGACCACCAGATCGTAGCTTGATCCCGAGAAGTCGTCGTACTTGCGGTGATGAGCGGTCAAATCAATCGCGGTGAAACGGCTGCGGAGCAGGGAAGCGCTGATCCGCAAGGATTCTTCGCTGATGTCAACGATCTCAAACGCGGCGCCGGGATTGATCGAGGCCGAATGATATAGATACAGCCCGTGGCCGGGGCCGATTTCAAGGTAACGGCGAAATGGAGTGCGGGTCAGCACGTCAATGAAGAAATCCAACATGCTGTAGTGTTGCGGCCACAAGAATTGGGAAACGGCGAGAGCGGTCATATAACGCCCCATGCGGGCGGAATCGCCGTACACTTCTGCGAATGTCTCTTCCTCCGACTTCGGCGCGTATGTGCGGGTCGCGCGAAATTTGTTTTGTTCCGTCAAGGTTTCCCGGCACAGATGAAGATAGGCATGAGCCATTTCACCAATGCTGTCCTCACTCGACAGAAAACCCGCATAGGCGTCCAGAAAATATTCGGCGCGGCGGAAGAACACGTCATCCCGTGCGGCAAGGTATTTGGTGATGTGATTCTTCTGCAACGGATTGTCTGCAGAAATCGCGGCGATCAACCTGTCGAAAAGAGGCGAATCGTCACTCATCGTTGTCTCGTCGTCGGCAAGACCAGGTAGTTGGCGTTGACGCCCCGTACCATGCCGCTCCACCGCTTGGTCGCTCCCATCATCGTATAGAGTGCGTTGGGCCCAACTGCATTGGCCAGGGTGAACAGTTTGACGTTTTGCCCACCCCCGGCGGCCACTTCCGCCTGGGCGGCTCGGATCAGAGACTTGGCGACGCTTATCCCGCTCGCACGGATAAAAGCAGGGTCGCGGAACCGATCGACCACGCCCATGGTCAGAAATTCGCCTCTGATTTCCGCTCCGGGCTCAGCATTCTGGCGCAGGACGATCAGCGCCGATTGTATGACCGTCGCGGCGGTCGTCAGCGGCTTGCGCCACATCTGTTTGGCGACAGCGGCCAGCGTCGCCCAGCGGCGGCGTGCCACCTCCGACAGAAAGGTCTTTGTGTCCAGGGTGTAGGTGATGAACCCGGCCGTTTCGCCGTCGACATTGGCGAGGATGATGTTGCCCAGCCCCAGACCGATCAAGCAATCGTAATAGACGTCGGCCAGGAACCATGGCCCCAACCGCGTAAGCGGACTCTGGCAGATGAGCAATTGGTGCAGGTCGGCAGCTGTTCGCGCGCCGTCTAATCCGGCGACAATGACCTCAAGCTTCGGCTTCTTACCTGGCATCGCCGGTCACGGGCTCAAGCGTTTCAGAACCCCGATAATCGCGGGAATACTGATGGCTGCGACCAGTTCGTCATCAGTGAAGCGGACGCCGAATTCCTCTTCGACGGCAGCGACGATGTTGATTTGGGTCGCCGAATCCCAAGTCTCGATGCTCTCTGCAGAAGCATCGTCACGCACATCGGCAAGGGATATTCCAGTTGTCGCACTAACAACCTGCTTCACTTTGTCAAGCACGCTTGCGGACTCCGTCGATTTCGCAGGATGACATTAACATTTCCGTCAGCGAAGCGACAAGTCCGACCTGCCTGCGGGTTTTCTTGCCGCCGCTGTAATTGACCGCCTCGCGCGCGCCGTCTATTATCCGGACGCATTCGAGCGCCAGGGTGACGCGTCAGCTCGCGGTCACCGGCAAGGACACCCTTCGTGAACCTCTGGATCGCCGCAATGGCCGCCTTGGCCCCCGCCCTGCTCTCCCCGGATGGCGGCCGTCGGCGCAAGGTGCTGCTGGCCATGGCCGACAGCGCCTTCCCCGCCGGAGCCCTCGCCTGCGGGGATATGGCGGGTCGCGCCGCCCTGGTGGTCGAGTCCAGAATCGACGGGATGGCGTTTCCCATGCGTATCGCCCTGGGAATTCTGCTGAAATTGTTCGATTGGTCAGCCGTGGCGTCCTGCGGCTGCCGTTTCGCCGAAGCATCGCGATCAGCGCGGCGGCGCCACGAGTCAATGGCCTGCCGGTGGAAGCCAATCCCCTTCGCCGAATTGCTTCGGCTGGTGCGCACCCTTTCCCTCATGGTCTGCTACGACGATCCTGGAATGCGCCGATCGCTGACATATACCGAGCCCGAGGCGCAGCGGTGACGCAGGCTGTAAGCCAGCCAGGCGCTCGCCATGTGGTGATCGGCAGCGGTGCCGGCGGCGCCACGACCGCTCGCTTGCTGGCGGAAGCCGGCGAGGAGGTGCTGGTCATCGAAGAAGGGCCCCGCCTGTCGTCGGCGGATTTCGCCGGGTCGAAGATCGATCTGATGGGAACGCTATACCGTGATGGCGGCGTGACGCCCATCTTCGGCCGCCCCAATATCGCCTTTGGCGAAGGCTGCTGCGTCGGCGGCAGCACTGTCATTAACGGCGCCCTGTTATGGCGCCCGCCAGCGGATTTGCTGGCGCGTTGGGAAAGCCAGTACGGCTTGGCCGGCCTCGGCTCGGCAGAGATGGACGCGCGGCTGGCCTGGCTGGAGCGCGAACTGGCCGTGTCGGTTCAGCCCGAACGCGACGTCAACCGCGCCTCGTGGCTTCTGGCCGACGCGGCGGCACAGCTCGGCTGGCGCAGCGAGTTGGCGCCGCGCGGCCAGCGCGGCTGCCGCAACAGTAACCGCTGTCCCACCGGATGCCCCACCGGGGCGAAGCAGAGCATGCTGGTCAGCTTCCTGCCTGCCGCGGAAAAGGCCGGAGCCCGCATCGTCAGCGGCATCGAGGCGCTGCGGCTGGTGGTGCGACATGGCCGAGCGGTGGCGGTCGAGGCCAGCAAAGGCGGCCAAACGGTTCGCATCGACGGAGAATTCTTCTGGGTCTGCGGCGGGCCCATGCAATCGCCGCGGCTGCTCGCCGCCAGCGGCATCAAGGCTGGCGCCGGGCTGGGCCTGCACCTCAACCTCAAGGTGGTTGCCCGCTTTGATCACGACCTCGCCCCCCACCAGGGCACGATCATGGCGGTGCAGGTAAAGGAACACGCCGACCGCGGCATTCTGCTCGGGGGCTCCAATTTCGATCCGGTCTATCTGGCGGCGACTCTGGCGTCCCATGGCACCGAGGTGGTTGAAAGGGTGGCGGCCGACTGGTGCCGCAGCTCGATCTTCGTCGCCCAGTTCAAGGCCAGTGGGCGCGGCTCGGTTGGCCGCATGCCCTTCGCCGACCGCCCCCTGCCCCGCTATTCCCTCACCGGCGACGACATCGCCACCGCCCGCCTGGCGCTGGAACGCATGGCGGAGCTATTGTTCGCGGCGGGCGCCCGCGAGCTCTTTCTTCCCATTGTCGGCAGCCCACCCGTCCACAACCTCGACACCGCCCGCCAAATCGCCGGCGCCGCCACCGCAGCCCGGCTCGACGTCCTGTCGGTCCACGCGCTGGCATCTTGCCATTCGGCACTCGATTCGTCCGGCCGGGTGCGCGGCTTGGCCAACGTTGTGGTCAACGACGCCTCGATGCTGCCGGAGGCGCCCGGCATCAATCCGCAACTGACCATCATGGCGATGGCTGGGCGCAACGTTCAGCGGCATCTCGAGAGCGCATCATGATCCTGGTTACCGGAGCCGGCGGCTTCGTCGGCCGCCATCTTGTCGCGGCGCTCCTCGCCCAAGGGGTTGCCGTGCGCGGACTGGACCTTCCCGGCGTCCCCGCCCCCCCGCCCCATCCGCTGTTGCAGTGGCAAAGCGCCGATTTGTGCGCACCGGGGATCCCGGCGGCGGCGGTGGCCGGGGCGGAGGCGGTTGTCCATCTGGCGGTGCTGGTCGCTTCCAGCGACGAACGGCGCAACCGGCAGGTCAACACCGAAGCCGCCGGCGCCCTGATCGACGCCGCCGAAGCGGCGGGATGCCGTCGGTTCGTGCTGATGTCGGCGGCGGCGGCCAAGTTCCGCCACGCCAACGCCTACGGGCGGTCCAAACGCGCGGCGGAAGCCCTTCTGCATGGTCGCGGCATTCCCCATGCGATCCTGCGCACGCCGCTCATTCTCGGCCGGGGCGGCGAGGAATTCGATCGCTTCGTCAAGTTCGTCGGCATGTTGCCCGGCGTGGTGCTGGTGTTCGGCAACGGCCGGGCGGTGAAGCGGCCGGTGCACATCGACGACGTGGTGGCCGGATTGATAAGAATGCTGGAAATGGCGATCCTAGACGGTGAGATATTGGAACTGGCTTGCCGCGAACCGGTAAGTCTGAATCAATTCATCGACGAGGTGGCGCTCAGGCTGAAGGGACGGCGGAAAAGGCTTCACATTCCGCTCGCTTTTTCGCTAGTACTGGCTTGGTTGGCGGAGGCTCTCCTGCGAGAACGGTCGCCGGTGACCCCGGATATTCTCCTGGGACTGAACGAAGATGTCGATTTCGACGTTGCGCCGACCCTGGCACTCTTGGGAATCGAGCCGAAGCCGCTAAGTCAGGCCCTCGACCAGGCCATGTCCCGATCGACATGCTGAAGGATGTTGCGCATGCCGCGTTCCAATGCCCTGTTGCCGCTGCGAGCCCTTGGCCTCCGGCTCGTCCTGTTGTCGGCATTGCTGCTGGCCGGCATTGCCGCAACCGGCCCGGTCCGTGCCGAAACGGCCCCGGTCGGCGTCGATGCCGAGCTGATGCAGAAGCGCATGGAGGAGTTCCAGAAATGGCGGGCTTCAATCCCTGATTACGAGATGCGCCTGTACGACCGGGTGAAGGACGTCAACAACCGTGTCGTCGCGCTCCAGCGGGTCGTCATCGGCGGCGTCCTGATGGTGCTGGTGGGCGTTCCATTGTCGGTGTGGCTGCTGCTCCGCCATCTCGGCGCCGGCCTTGGTGGCGGCGACAAGCGGCAGGGTACGGGCTTCCGCGATCCTTTCGCCGGATCGGCCAACACCAGGCTGACCCGCAAGCTCCTGGCCCGGCAGCAGGTCATCATTGACTCGCTCGCCGAATTGTCCGCCTTTGCCGAAGAAAGCCGTTCCAGCAACACCCGACTGGATTCCGCACTGCGCCAGATCATGGACGAATCGGATGCGGTCAGGAACGAAATAGAAGTCGCCGCGCAGCGGCCGGCGCAGCCAGGAAACGGATGACCATGATCAGCGTCGTGCTGCCCGCCTTCAACGAGAAGGATGCCATTACCGAAACGGTGGCCACGTTGCGACGAATTCTGGACGAGGCCGGTGAGCGGGATGCCGAAATCATCGTCGTCGATGACGGTTCAACCGACGAGACCGGCCTTCGCGCCGAAAAGGCCGGTGCACGCGTCCTGCGCAACATCCAGAATGTCGGCTACGGGTTCTCGCTGAAGCGCGGCATCGCCGAGGCGCGCTACGACACCATCGTCATCGCCGATGCCGATGGAACCTATCCCCTCCATGAAATCCCCGCTTTGGTCGCGTTGCATCGCGAGGGCTACGATATGGTCGTCGGCGCCCGTACCGGCGAGATCTACCGCGAGAGCTTCATCAAGAACCCGCTTCGGCTGCTGCTGAAATGGCTGGTGGAATTCACCACCGGTCGCCATATCCCCGACGCCAATTCCGGCCTGCGCGTGTTCTCGCGGTCCCAGATCATGCCGCTTTTTCCGCACCTGTCCGATACCTTCAGCTTCACGACATCTTCGACCTTGGCTTATATGCTGAAACATCGCAGCGTCCGCTATTTGCCAATCGATTACACGAAGCGGATTGGGAAGACAAAGGTGCGCCTGCTCCGAGATTCATTGCGGACGATGCAGTACATCGTTCAGGCGATTCTTTACTATAACCCGCTGAAGCTGTTTATCGTAATTTGCCTTGGGGTATTCCTGTTCGGCGTTGCCGCTATCGCCGCCGGCGTTTTTCTGCAGATGCCGTCGGGCTTGCTGCTTGGCGGCGTTGCTTTCATCGCCATGATCGTCATATTCGCCCTCGGCCTACTGGGTGAGCTGATTTGCCAACTGTTCCGGGGCAACCTGAACGACTTGCCAGGCGGAAACCGCCTGTGACGCCGGCGGCCAAGGAAATCGACACCCGCACGATCGCCGATTTCGGCGGCCAATGGTGCGCCAATCCGGAGGTCGACGGTTTTTACGGGTCGCAGGCCCTGTTCGCCGACATTGTCGAGCCGCTGGTCAAGGTCGGCGAATTCGCCGGAATGCGAGTGGCCGACATCGGGTCCGGGGCCGGCCGCATCGTCAACATGCTGCTGGACGCCGGAGCGGCACATGTCTATGCGGTCGAGCCGTCGAAATCGGCGGAAGTGGTGCGGCGCAACACTCACGACCGTGCCGACCGCGTCACCGTTTTCAACGTCATCGGCGACAAGTTGCCGCCGGATTTGGACTTGGACATCGTGGTGTCCATTGGCGTGCTGCATCATATCGTTGATCCCCTCCCCACCGTACGGGCTGCCTACCAGGCGCTGAAGCCGGGCGGAAGGGTCTTGGTCTGGCTTTACGGCCACGAGGGCAACGAGATGTATCTCGCCATCTTCGGGACCTTGCGCGCGCTGAGCAAGCGGCTGCCAGATCCAGTATTGAATGGGCTTTGCCGGTTGCTGCTACCGGCGGCGGACCTGTACACTTGGCTATGCCGTTTCCTGCCGCTGCCGTTGCGCGATTATGTCCTCCGTGTCTTCGCCAATTTCAGCCGGGACCAGCGCAGGGTGAATATATACGACCAGCTCAATCCCACCTATGCGCGCTACTATCGGCGCGCTGAGGCCCTGGCCCTGCTGGAGAACGCCGGCTTTACCGAATGCCGCCTGCACCATCGCCACGGCTATAGCTGGACCGTGGTGGGCACGAAGCCGGGCTGACGGCGATGCTTGCCCTTCCCCCCGACGCCTTCAGCCGCCTCATCGGGCGCCCGGTTGGTGTTGGCCACCTACGGGTCACCATGGCGCTCGCCATCGTCCTGGTCCTGTCGTCGGCGGTCAACCTGATCGACGTCCTCGGCACCTCGATCTTCTATCAGCCGGATAGCGGCAATTACGTGATTTCCGGCTACGACTTCGCCTTCAACTTCAGCCTGTCCTCGGTCAATCTCAATCGCGTTCCCGGCTACCCCATCCTCGAAGCGCCGATCTACCGCTTCTTCGGCCCCGACGCCATGTACGCCCTCAAGTGTTTCCAGCATCTGCTGATGGTGGCGGTGTCGGGTATCGTCGTCGCCCTTGGCGACCAATTCGACCGCTCCCGGCGCCTCGGCTTCTTCGCCGGGTTGTTTTCCTGCTTCGCGCTGCAATTGCATTCCTATGCTCACCAGCCGATGACCGAGGTGCCTTATGGGCTGGCGGTCGCGCTGGGCGTGCTGCTGGCCCTGCGTTGGGTGCGCGGCGGGTCGACGGCCGTTTTCCTGGCCGCCCTGGCGGTGTTCGGCATTTCGACCCTCATCCGCCCGACGGGCGTGCTGCTGGGGCCAATGCTGATTGGTATCGCGGTGCTGCGTGGCTTGTTTCCCCAATGGACTTACCTGTGGCCGGCCGGCGGCAGACGCGGCCGGGAGATCGCATGGCGACAGGTCGCACTTGGCGCAATCGTCGCTGCGACATTGTGGGCGCCATGGCCCGTCTACAATCTGCATCGATACGACCACTTCGGAATGACGGCGACCTTTGGCCAGAATTTATGGTCCAACGTCGTTGAATATGGCCAGATCTGGGACAATGACAGTCCGTCAGTGCAGGACATCCACCGCCGTTGGGACGAATATCAGGAACAGCGCGTCGCCAGCGGCCAGCCGGTGGAGCGGCAATTCACATGGCGCAGCCACCACCCGACCACCTCGGCTTACATGGCGGTGACCGGCGCCGATTTCGTCAGGACCAACGCGGTGATGGCGAAAGGCGCCTTGCAGTCGATCCGCAAGTATCCCGGCCGGTTCCTGCGCCACGTCCTGCACAACCTGTACGTCACGGTGGCGATCGCCGAACCGACCTATCTCTATGCTCCCGATACCGGAGAAGAGGATATTCGGCCGCGCTCGATACGCTCGAGTTTTTCTCTTTCAGCCATCGAGGCCACGCGCGCCAACATCGAGAAGGTGATGGCCGATGCGGGCATGGGGGCGGGAAAAATCGTCTTTCATCCTGGCACGATCTTCACGCCGCTCTATCTTCATATCGCGCTCACTTACCATGATTTGGCCTCCAACCAGACCTTGTCGGTCACACTGATCACGGTCGGAGGCATGATCGCCTGCGCCCTGATATTCAGCCGGCGCGGTCTGCCCTGGCTAATGTTGGTGACATTCCTGGTCTACGCCATCGTCTTTCCCATGATCGTCGTGCCGGGAGCGCCCCGCCACCGGCTGCCGACCGACCCCGAACTACAAATTCTTTATGCCCTGATTATGCAAAGCGCCCTGGTGGCGGCGGTGCGAGCATGGCGCCATCGCGCCCGATTGCCGCAGGTCGCGGCCAGATTGGCGGCGACGTTCGCTCTCGGCTACCGCGCCCCGTCGCCACGCGAAATTCTGTTCCGAGTTCTGCACGGCGCGGCGGTGCTACTGCTGATCGGCGGCCTGCTCAAAGTCCTGGCAAATCCTTGATGGGCCTTCATATTCCCCAATTCAGGTTGTTGGGATCGAGGGATCATGCTAGGACAGCGCGGCGTCTTTTGAACGCTTTCGGGAAGCGACCGTGAAAATTTTGCTCGTTGTTCCCCCCTCGGACTTTCTTGCACAAGGTTACGGGGTCAAGGCGAAGGTCAAGGCTGGCCAGCTTCCTCCGTTGGGCGTCGGCTATATCGCCGCGTATCTTGAGCGTGCGGGCCATGAAGTCGGCATTCTCGACGCGACGGCGATGGAACTGACTGTCGAGCAGGCGGTAGACCAGGTGGCGTCCGCCGCTCCCGAATTGGTCGGGCTGTCCGTGCTCACCAATTATGCCCCCCACGCCAAGCAACTCGCTGCGGCGATCAAGCGGCGGCTGCCTCAGGTCAAGATCGTGCTGGGCGGCGCCCACGCCACGTATTTCTATGAGGAAATACTGGATGACATGCCGGCGGTCGACCATGTCCTCTACGGTGAGGTTGACACCGTCATCGCCGATTACGTTCAGGCTCTAGGCAGCCAGGCCGATTTTTCCAAAATTGCCGGGCTGGTTCATCGGGACGGGGCGACCGGCAAAATCGTGGTGAACCCGCCCCCCGCGGCCGTCGCCGATCTCGATGCCACCCCGATGCCGGCGTGGCATCTCTACGACCTCTCCCTTTACCGGCCGTTGCCGTTCCAGGCCAGACGCAAGCCCGTCTTCACCATGATCACCTCGCGCGGGTGCCAATGGGCGCGTTGCACGTTCTGTTTCCAGGCCGGCTATTCGAAAGCGGCGTTCCGCCGCAACTCTCCCGAACGCACGGTGGACGAGATCGAGATCCTTCACCGCAAGTTCGGCATCGGGGAAATCCATTTCTGGGACGACACCTTCATCTACGATGAGGAGTGGATGGCCCGTTTCGTCGGCGAACTGAAACGCCGCCGGCTGGACGTCACCTGGGTTGCTTCGGGCAGGGTCAGCGCCATGACCGAAGCCATGATCCGCCTGATCAAGGAGGGCGGCTGCTGGAACGTGTTCCTGGGCATCGAATCGGGAAATCAGGGCCTCCTCAAGGCAATGAAGAAGGGCATCACGCTCACCCAGGTCCGCAACGCGCTTGATCTGCTGAACCGACACGGCATCCAGACCCGGGCGGCCTTCATGCTGGGATTGCCCGGCGAAACGCCGGAGATGGGACGCAAAACGATCGAATTCGCGATCGAGATCGATCCGACCTATGCGATCTTCTACGCGGCCCATCCGCGCAAGGGCACCGAGCTTTTCGACGAGGCGATGAACGTCGGTCAATTCCTGTCGTCGGAATACCTTGGCATGTCGCGCATAACCTATGTGCCTGAGCGTTATGAAAGCGCGGAATCGCTGGCTAAACTGATCCGCGAGGCCTATCGCCGGTTCTATCTGCGCCCCCGTTATGTCTGGGGCGTACTGTGCCGCATCCGAACTCTCGACGATCTCAGGGAATTGGTGCTGGCCGGCCTGCTTTACGCCGGCCTGTCGGATATTTTCAATCCAGTGCGCGCGACGGCATCCAGAATGCGGCAGGCCTGCGGCACCGTCACTGCCCTTGCCTTCGGACCCCGCGCCCGTGGCAACTGACGGCCCCTTCGCCCCGCCTCGGCGCCGCGTGGTGGAATGGCGGGTCATCGCCATTCTGGCCAGTCTGGCGCTGGTCTGCCTCGCGGAATTCCTGGCGAACCTTCACTTCAATTCGGAAATCTTCGCTTGGCAGCCACATAGCCTCGACATCGTCAACAGCGTCGATGGTGAAGTGGTGCTGCTCAACGGCCACTTCGTGCGCAACGAGGGTTTGACCAACGTCGCCAACACTTGGTTCTTCAGCGGCGGCGCGGCGGCGCCCTATCTCGGCTATGAACTGGCGATCAGCCGCATGGCGGCACCCTTATTCGCGTCCCTGTTCAGCATCGTCACGCCGGACCCGCTGTCGGCGCTTGTTACCGGCAACGTGGTCGCCTGGATCCTTTCCGCGTGGATGGGATATGCGCTTGGGGCGCGGCTGTTCGGGAGGCAGCGGCTTGGAATCGTCCTGGGGTTGTTGATCGCCACTTGCCTTGGCTATATCGGCACCGTGCAGGGCACCAAGGCCCACCTTATCGGCTACAGCTACTTCCTGGCCTTGATCTGCGTGGCCGGTTGGCTGGGCGTCCATCGGCGCGAAACGCCGCGGGCGAATTTCGCCGCCATGGGTTTGATGAACGCCTTGGGCGCCTTCGCCAACAGCGTCTTCTTCCCGTTTTCGGCCCTTGCCCTGGTCATTGGCCTCTACCGCAGGGTCCGGCCACTCGACATCGCCCAGGTCATCCTCCCGCCATTCTTCGCCGCAACGGTCCTGCGCGCTCTACTATCGGGCCTTTATCCTGGGGCGACGGCCATCGATCGGACCTTCGGCACCCTGTTGCGCAATGCCGCTTATCATGGCGTTGCGGTGCTCAATTGGATCTGCGGCCAGCCGTTTCGATTCGAATTGGCGACCGCGTCGAGCGTGCCGCAAGTTTACGATCAGCCATTGGGCCCCTTCGCTTGGCTGCCGGCCTACGCCGAAAACTACGCGCTGTTATGCGGCGTACCGTTCACGCTCCTGGCGATCGTCGGAATGTTGACGCCGCGATCACCGGTTACCCGGCTGGGCGTCGCGCTGCTGATGGTGCAGTTCGTGCAGATGTTTCTCGTGCAGACCTATTGGCCTTATCAAACACTCGCGGTCTACGCGGTCTACACTGCGGCGTTCGGCTTCTTGGTGCTGACCGCGCATGGATTGGTGCTTGTCGGCGATGCTGCGGACCGGATGAGCATTGGCCGGGTGCCTGCGGCGATGGCCGGCCGTGTCGGAATTTTGGCGATGGGGGTGCTGCTCGCCCTGTTGGCGGTCTTCAACAACCAACATTTATTGTTCGACCGCCCCATCGAATTCATGCGCTTCCACACCAACCATTCCACCATTTTCCCCAGCGACTGGCCGTTCGGGATCGAAAAATGGTGAGGCGAGCCTTGCGATCTCCGGCTTCCGTCCCGGCGGGCGCCATTCTGGCGATGTGCGCAGCGATCCTGGTCGGCGCCCCACTGGCGGCGGCCGCAGTCAAGGGCGTCTTCTCCTTGCTGGTGCTGGCCGCCGCGACGGCGGTAGCCCATGCCCTGGGACAGTCCCGATGGAGCCGGCCGACGGCAACGGGCCTAGCCTTGCTCTTCGCCGTCATCGCTCTCTTCCGGCCCGCCGGCCCCTATGTCGTCGAAGGTCCGCGTACTTGGCGTTCCATCTCCGCCGGAACGACGGTGTCCACCAGCCTTTACACCCGCCCCGACAGTGCCCGTTGGGCGGCGTTCGACCGGGACGCCTTGCGGCCATACCTGTTTTTTCCGATGATCGGCATCGAGAATGGCCAAGCGAAGGTGAAGCTAACGATCAACGGTGTCGATCTCGGGTCGGTCGATGCGGTTCCCGGCTTGCTTCGCTTTCCCCTGGCCTATGCCGTGCCCCTGTCATGGGAGGATTTGACGGCATCACCGTGGGTGGACGTCGATTTGACCGTGGAAAATGGCAAGGTGCAGATGTTCACCTCGCCGCAAATCGACCGGGGTTGGTTCCAGCGTCCACAGCGCATCGGCGATGGAGGGGCGTGGGCCAGCACAATGAATTTCCTCCATATGCAATGCGAATTCGTCGTCGAGGTGCGCATTGCCGATGCGCAAACGCGCGTCGCGGCAATCCTCTATTGAAGACAGGCTGGGGCCCATGCATCCGAACCGCAAGACAGTGGCCATCATCGGCGGCGGGTTCACCGGTTTGGCAGCGGCCTACGAATTGGCTGCGGCTGGTATCGCCGTGACGGTGTTCGAGGCCGACGACGAGTTGGGCGGCCTCGCCGGAACCTTTCCTGTCGGCACCACCCGCCTGGAAAAATTCTATCATCACTGGTTCACCAACGATCGCCACGTGCTCGAACTGGTGGCCCAACTGGATGCCGACGATCAGGTCCACATCCGTCCGACGGCGACCGGGATGTATTACGCCAACCGCCTGTTCCGGTTGGCGGCTCCCCTGGACCTGCTGCGCTTCACCGCGCTGTCCCTGCTTGACCGAATCCGCCTCGGCCTGCTGGTGTTCAAGGCCCGCATGCACAAGGACTGGGAAGCGCTGGACGACATTTCCGCCGCCGACTGGCTGCGCCGGCTAGCCGGTCCGACGGTCTATCGGGTGGTGTGGGAGCCGTTGTTGGCCGGCAAGTTCGGCGACCATGCCGAGAACATTTCGGCCGCCTGGTTCTGGGCGAAGCTGGTTCTGCGCGGCGGCAGCCGGGGCAAGGGCGGCAACGAGAACCTGGCCTATTTCACCGGCGGCTTCCAGGCCCTCGCCGACCGCATGGCCGCCGCCATCGAGGCCAAGGGCGGGACCATCCACCGCGCCTCGCCGGTCGGCGGATTGGTCAGCGAGAACGGCCGGATAGTCGGCCTGCGTTGTGGCAATCGGACAGTCGCCTGCGATGCGATCCTCTCCACCGTTGCGCTGCCGGTGCTGGCCCAACTGGTAGACGCCCACGCTCCTTCCGCCTATGTGGCCGATCTGCGCAAGGTCGGCTATCTCGCCAATATCTGTCTGGTGCTGCTGTTGGATCGGTCGCTCTCCGGCCTGTATTGGATGAACGTCAACGATCCCGATTTTCCCTTCGTCGGCATCATCGAGCATACCAACTTCGAGCCGCCCGAAAGCTACGGCGGCCAGCATGTGGTCTACTTGTCAAAATACCTGCCGCCCAGCGCGCCCTTGTACCGAATGGACGACGACGAGGTTCTGGCCTTCGCGTTGCCCCATATCCAGCGCATGTTCCCGAAGTTCCAGCGGGAGTGGATCCGGTCGGCCCATGTCTGGCGTGCACCCTACGCGCAGGCGGTGGTGAGCCGCGGCTATTCCCGCCTGGTGCCGAAACTCCGCGCTCCCGTCGACGGATTGTACGTCGCCACCATGGCCCAGATCTACCCAGAAGACCGGGGCACCAATTACGCGGTGCGCGATGGACGCGCGGCCGCCCGAGCAATGCTCGCCGATTTTAGCGGCGGCTGACACCCATGTGCGGCGTTGTCGGTATCATCGGACGGGAGGCGCAGGCGGAAGCGGTTCAGCGGATGGCCGCTTATATCGTCCATCGCGGCCCCGACGATTTCGGCTTCCATTGCGCCGCCAAAGTGGCCTTGGGCATGCGCCGCCTGGCCATCATCGACCGTGCCCATGGCCGTCAGCCGATCTACAACGAAACCCGCGACGTCGCCATCGTCTACAATGGCGAAGTCTACAACCACGCCGAGTTGCGCCTGGAGCTGGAAGCCAAGGGCCATCGCTTCCAAAGCGCCAGCGATACCGAGGTACTGGTGCACGGCTACGAGGAATGGGGTGAGGACGGGCTGCTCAACCGCTTGAACGGGATGTTCGCCTTCGCCATCCATGACCGCCGCGCCGGACGGGTATTCATGGCCCGTGACCGCATGGGCGTGAAGCCCTTCTATTACACGCAAGCCGGGGGCGCCTTGTGGTTTGCCTCGGAGGTCAAGGCGTTCAAGGCGATCCCCGACATATCGTTCGAGATCGATGCCGAAATCGTGCCGACTTGGCTGCGGCTGCGGTACGTGCCGGCGCCGCGCACCTTGTTCCGCGGCATCTTCAAGTTGCCGGCCGGCCATTGCATGTCCATGGCGGAGGATGGCGGCGATCCGCAAATCCGGCGGTGGTGGATCCCCTGTGTCCAGCCGGTGACGCTCTCGGACGCGGATTGCGTCGAACGCTACGGCGAATTGTTCGAGGACGCCGTGCGCATCCGATTGATGAGCGAAGTGCCGGTCGGCGCCTATCTGTCCGAAGGGCTGGATTCCAACCTGGTGGCCTGGGCCATGGCCCGCCATAGCCCCAGCCGGGTGTCGACCTATTCGATGGGGTTCGGCGGCCCGCAGGACGAGACGCCGGCGGCTCGGAAATCGGCGCGGAAATTGGGGCTGGACCATCACGAGGTGATGTTCGGCGATGGGGATTTCAGCGACCTGGCGGCGGTGATATGGCATCTCGACGAGCCGATCGGCGACGCCCATGTGCTTCCAAGCTACATCCTGGCGCGCGAGACCAAGCGCAGCCTGACGGTGGTGCTGCTGGGCGAGGGGGCTGACGAATCGCTTTACGGCTATCCATTCCATAAGATTTCCCGTCTGATCCGCCAGCTTACCCGCCCGTTTCCGCCAGCGATGACCGAGGCGCTGATGCCGGCGCTGGCGAGAGCGATGCCGCTTGGCGCCCTCAACGCGATATTTCCCCTCCCCACCAGTTTGGGCGCCGACGGCAAGCGTCATCTCGAGGCCTTCCTGGCGGCCGCGCCACGGGGCTCGGGCGCCGAACTCTTCACCCTGCTGTCGAGCCTTTTCCATTCCCATGAGTTGGAGCGCCTCTGTACCATGCCGGTGGCCGCTCCGGTCCTGGCGCCCTCCCTGTTCCGCTCCGACCCCGATGACCGCTCGCCCGATGGCGCCCTGAGGCAGATTCACGACGCCCAATTCTCTGGATGGCTGCAAGACAACATCCTGCTGCGCCACGACAAAACGGCAATGGCCCACGCGGTCGAATGTCGGGTTCCGTTCCTTGATTACCGGTTGGTGGAGTTTCTCGCCGGCGTTCCGACCCGGCTGAAAGTGTCGGGATGGAAGGACAAGATTCTGTCGCGCCGTTATGGGGCGGCGCCCCATCGCTTGGGCGCAGAGATCGCCTGGCGGCCGAAAAAGCCTTTCTTCCTGCCGTTGGAGCGCTTCGTCGCCTCGCCGGCGTTCGCCGCCCTGGTGGCGGACAATCTTTCCGACCACAGGTTGCTCCGCCGCAATCTGTTCCGCCGCGAGGAGGTGCACGCGCTGATCGCCCGCGCCACGCCCGACAATTTCCTTGCAGTCAAGCGCGTGATGAGCCTGATTATCCTTGAACTCTGGCAACGCATCTTCATCGACGACGAATTCTCGTTCGCTCCGTCGCGGACGGAAATCAAAGGACTAGTGCCATGACCGCGGAAGCCATCAAGCCGCCTTTGTTGACCCTCGATCAGGTCGAGGCCCTGTCGCCGGAGGAGGCGCACGACCTCTACGGCCGGCATTACAGCCCGGGCATGGCCAAGATGATGGCGATGCTGGGGTTCCACCGCATCCGCCCGGTTCGCTCGGAGGGTATGCGCCTGCATTTGGCGGACGGCACATCCGTCTTGGATTTCACCGGCGGTGTCGGGGTGCTCAATCATGGGCACAACCATCCGCGCATTCTCAAGGCGCGCGCCGACTTCGCGGCGCGCCGGGGAATGGAGGTGTGGAAATTCTTTCCGTCGCCGTATCAATCCGCCCTTTGCCACAACCTTGCCCAGATCTTTCCCGCCGACCTCGACGTCGTCTTTCTCTGCAACAGCGGCGCTGAAGCCAATGAAGGCGCGATGAAGATGGTGGAAAAGGTGGCCGGCCCTCGGCGCCACAAGATCGCCTACACCGACATATCATTCCACGGCAAAAGCCACGCCACCCTTTCGGTTTCGGGTTCCGAGGCGCACCAACGCGATCATTTCAAGCTGCTGCCCGGCTGCATCCAGGTGCCGCACGGCGATGCGGCGACCCTGGAGAAGGCCTTTCGCGACAACCGCAACGCGGATGGATCCAGCCAGATCGGGGCTTTCATCGTCGAAGCCATCCGCTCCGAAGGCTGCATCACCCCCCCCGAGGGCTATTTCGCCAAGGTGCGCGAGCTCTGCGACCGCTACAAGGTCGCCCTCATCGCCGACGAGGTCTACACCGGCTTCGGCCGCACCGGCAAAATGTTCGCCTTCATGCATTACGGGCTGGTTCCCGACTTGGTGACGTTTTCGAAGTCGTTCGGCGGGGGCAAGGCCACCCTTGCCGGCTATGTCGCGCGGCGCGGCCTGTTCGAGGATGCCTACGGCTCGGTAAAGCATGCGACCCTTCATTCGACCACCTTCAGCGGCTTTTCCGAGGAGGTGATCGCGGCCATCGAGGCCATCCACGTGCTCTACGACGAACGCCTCGTGGAAAATGCCGCCGAGCAGGGCGCCTACCTGCTGGAGCGCCTGAATTGGTTGAAGGGGCGCCATCCGGGAATCGTCACCGACGTGCGCGGCATCGGCTGCCTGGCCTGCGTCAGGCTGGAGAACCTCGCCACCCGCCTGCTGGCGGCGGTGCCCGGCCTCGGTCTGCCCACCGAGGTGGTTTCCAAAATCACCACCGCCACGGTGATCGCTGAAATGATGGCGCGGCATCGAGTGCTGACCTTCTCGCCGCCACACGACGTCAACCTGCTGCTGTTGACGCCTTCGCTTATCGTTGGGCGCGCTGATATCGACGCCTATGTAGCTGCGCTTGATGACGTGCTATCGCTGAATTTCGCCGAAATGGTGCTGAAGTTTGCCCGCCGCTTGGCGGCGTGAGGAGACGGGCCGTGGAAATGCTGCGTACCGCGACCGCCATTGCCGCCGCAAAACTGCTTGGCCGCAAACGGCCTTTGAACGTCAGCTATTTCATCACCAACAAGTGCGATCTGCGCTGCGACTACTGCAATATCCCAGAAACCCGCGGCCATCATGAGCAGATGACGACCGACGAAATCAAAGCCATGCTCGACGAATTCCACTCGCAGGGTATGGTCAAGTTCTCGTGTTCGGGCGGTGAGCCATTGTTGCGCGCTGATTTAGGCGAGGTACTGGATCATGCGAAGTCATTGGGGGCCATAACTTCCATCACCACCAATGGCCGGCTGGTGGCGAAGCGCGCCGACACCCTGGGTGCGCTACACACCATGCTGATCAGTCTGGACGGCGGCCAGGATTTCCAGGACACCACCAAGCACAACGACGTAAAGACGGTGATCAACGCCATCAGCTTGATGAAACGCAGACATGGCACCAAGGTCTGGCTATCGACCGTGCTGCTGAATCACAGCCGCGAACAGATGGATTTTGTCATCGCTGTGTGCCGCGACCTTGATGTAAAGGTGTTGTTGCAACCCTTTCACGACATTCTCGCCGTCGGCAAGGGCTTCGACCGCCAGCTGCGCGATGAGCCGCTCAAAGACATTTTTCGCTACGCCCTCGACAAGGCGCCAGAGGTGGTGGCCAATTCACCCGATTACATCGACATGATTTTCAACGACGGCTTCCTGCACCCGTCCTTCTGCTTGGCCGGTGTGAGGACATGCTTCATCAACTCCAACGGCAACGTCTTTCCTTGCCTGCCTATCATGATGGAGGACAAGCCGACGCTCAACGGACTGAAGGCCGGGTGGAGGGAGGCGTTCGAATCGATGCCCACCGCCTCCTGCGCGACCTGCCGTTACCCCAATCAGGCCGAGCTGTATTTCACCTTCGCCATGAAGCAACGCACTTGGCGGCACTTGGCGCGGATGGTCTGAGATGGCCGCATCGACCCCACTTGAAATTGTCCCGGCCACGGCTTCCGATATTGCCGCCCTAGTGGACGCCCATCAGCGGTTCATGAGGAATTATTATTCAGCGCGGCTCGGCGGCTATTACCTCCGGCACTTCTTCTGGCCAATTCTTCTCGACGAGCCCGGAACCAACGTCTTCATCGCGCGCGAAAGCGACGCGGTAGCCGGCTTCGTGATCTGCACCCGCGAGACCGATCGGTTGCGATCGCGCCTTTTGGCGGGGGCGGGGATCGTTGGCAACGCCCTACTGTTATGGCGTTCGCTCACCGATCCGCTGGTAATGCGCTCCTCGCTGGGGAACATCCTTAATCTTTTGAAGCCTCGCGATACTTTGCTGCCCTCGGCGGAGCTGTTCCTAATCGGAGTCGACGAATGCTGCCGCGGCAAGGGCATCGGCCGCCGGTTGATGGAAGCGATGGACGTGTGGTTCCGCAAGGTAGGCGAAGACACATGTTTCCTCAGAGTCCGCGCCGACAATGCCAGCGCCATCCGTCTGTACGAGACCATGGCCTTCGAGCGATCGAGGGAAGTGACCGAAATGGGCGAGCGCTGGCTACTGATGGCGAAACGCTACGATAGTACTAAATCCGTGTCGCCTTGATTGACGGGGACACCAACATCATCTGCCATAGTCTATGAACGCGCCGGGCAAGAAGCAAACAGGCACCAGCAGTATGGGCAATTCCAAGCTCCTTTACGCGGCGAACGCCCTGGCCATTCATGGCGACAGGCTGCCGAAATACTTCATATTTTTTGTCACGTCCCGCTGCAACGCGAGCTGCGATTTCTGCCATTTCAAATACCAGATCGAAGATCCCGTCCGGAAGAAGCTGGAACTGTCCGTCGACGAGATCGAAAAGATCGCCTCGGCCTATGGCAAGATATCCAAACTGTCGTTCTCGGGCGGCGAGCCCTTCATCCGGACCGACCTCCCCGAGATCGTCGACGTCTTCGTGCGCCACTGCGATCCCCAGATCATCGACATTCCCACCAACGGCAGCATGCCGGAGCGGATCGAGCGGACCGTCAAGGCCATCCTGCCGCACATCGGCAATCGGGTTTTGGACATCCAGCTTTCCATCGACGGCGACGAGGAAACCCACAACCGCATTCGCGGCATTCCCGGCCTGTACCGCAAGATCCTGGATACCTACGACCGACTGTCGAAGCTACGCGAGACTCATCCACAGCTGCGCCTGAAGATGAACCTGGTGTATTGCGCCGAGAACCGCGACATCACCGCCAAGATGGCCCGGTTCTTCGAGGAAAAATTCGACTTCGACCGGTTCCAGATCACTTATCCGCACGGCAATTCCGTGGACCAGGAAATCTTTCAGGACGTTGATTTCGAAAATTTTCGTCTGCTGTC
>Ga0265327_10001862_pt1 | contig 24463 bp, 22 predicted proteins | sample 41621metaG_FD_202089 | JGI IMG/M metagenome (GOLD analysis project Ga0265327, IMG submission 202089) | Rhizosphere microbial communities from Carex aquatilis grown in University of Washington, Seatle, WA, United States - 4-16-21 metaG | ecosystem: Host-associated > Plants > Roots > Rhizosphere...
GATGTCGACGGCGCCCGAGCGCACCAGGGTGTCGCAGATCTCCAGAGCCTGTTCGCCGGTGTCGGGCTGCGACACCAGAAGGTCGTCGAGATTGACCCCCAGCTTGTGGGCGTAGGACGGGTCGAGCGCATGCTCGGCGTCGATGAAGCCGGCGGTGCCGCCGGCCTTCTGCACCTCGGCCACCACGTGCAAGGCGAGGGTGGTCTTGCCCGAGCTTTCGGGCCCGTAGATCTCGACGATGCGCCCGCGCGGCAGGCCGCCGATGCCCAGCGCCATGTCCAGGCCCAGCGACCCGGTGGACACGGACTCGATCTCGACGATCTTGCCCTTGTCGCCGAGCTTCATCACCGAGCCCTTGCCGAAGGCCCTGTCGATCTGGGCGAGCGCCGCTTCCAGAGCGCGCTGCTTGTCGCCGTCTTCCTTACCCACGAGACGTAACACCGATTGAGCCATTGGAGACGTCCTTCATACCCGATTCTGCCGAAGGCCCCTGCCCCCGTTCGCCGACCCCGCGCCGCCGATGAGGCCAATGTACACAGTTTGTTCTCGTTCGCAATATGTTCTTTTTTTTGAATCATCCGGCGCGCCGGACGCGCCCGCCGAACCGGAATTCGCCCTAGAACCTCACCCTCAGCCGCACCGCCCCGGTATGCGCCTGGAAGTCGCGGCGCAGGTCGCCCTGGTATTCGAAGCCGAGACTCAGGCGGCCGGGGCGGCGGAACGAGAGGGACGCGCCGACCAGGGCGCCGTCGGGGTCGGGGCGCGTGGCGGGGCTGGAGAAGGCGACCCCCGCCAGGGCCCCGTACACCGCCACCGGCCCGTTGTCGTAGGTGTGCCCCCAGCCGAGCTTGAGGCCGGGCGTCATGGTCACCCCGGCGCCGACGTCGTAGGCGCCCTCGAGCTTCACGCCAATGTCGTGGCGGAAGGTGTCGGCGGTCACGCCATGCACCTGGAGGTCGGCCAGGCCTGCGCCGTTCTCGGCGTAGCCGTGCAGGACGATGTGGGTCTCCTCGACCCCGGCGTAGGGGGTCACGGTCATGGTCCGGCCGATGAAGGCGTAGCCCGCGGTCAGCCGCCCCGTATATTGCTCGCCGTTGAAGCCGGCGCGGGCGGCCGAATGCAGGAAGTCGACGCCGCGCTCCTGGTCGTAGCGGTTGAAGCCGGCGCCGAGCTGGGCGTCGATCGACAGGCGCCCGCCGAAGGCGCGGGGCGCGGCCGAGCCATAGGCGGTGATCTGGTAGCTGTTGAAGTGCAGGCTCGTGCTGGAGGTCGCGCCCTTGCCGCGGGCCCAGGTTCCGACCCACGAGGCCGCGAGGCCGGCATCGACCTGTTCGGTGCGCACGAGGTCGCCGCCGACCACCGCCCCCACCAGATCGGCCGAGAACGGCGCGCCGCCGCCGGCGTCGCCGCCCGCGCCGCCGCCGAGCACCTTGCCCCACAGGCCGCGCGAGGGGCTCTGCAGGCCGCCGCCGTAGAGGGTGTCGCCGAGGGCGGCGTAGGCGCGCCCCTGGGCCTGGGCCACGTAGCCCGCCTGCTGGCCGGCGATGGCGTCCGAGACCGGCGAGGCGGCGTCGAGGCTGACTTCCAGCGCCAGGGTCGAAGGCGAGAGCTGGACCAGGGCCTTGGCCTGGTCGGTCGGGGACAGGCCCACCAGCAGGGGCGTGATCACCGAGTTGAAGGCTTGGGCTACAGGGGTCGAGCCGCTGCCCAGGGTATCGATCGCGCCGCCGGCGCCGCTCGATCCGCCGCCCGACGGGAAGCCGGAACCGGAGCCGCCTGAAGACCCGCCCCCCGACGCCGCGCCGCCCGAGCCGCCGGGATCCGTGGGCGTCGGCGGAAGCAGCGACAGCACCAGGGCGTGGCCGGTGTTGGTGAGCACCCCGTTGAAGCCGGCGACCTGAACCGTGTCGTTGTTGATGACGATGGCGCCCGAGGGCGCCTGCACCACGGTGTAGCTCTGGCCCTGAGCCAGGATGCCGTTCGAAGCGGGCAGCAGGCCGACCGAGGCGTTGGCGATGCTGACCTGAGACGCGCCGGTGAAATTGAGCTGGGCGTAGCTGGAGGGCGAGGCCACGGCGAACATCAGCCCGCCGCCGTTCTGGGCGAAATTGCCGGTGACGCTGACCGACCGGCTCAGTTGCAGATTGCCCGAGCTGTAGAGGGTGTGGCCGCCCAGGAACACGGTGTCGTCGAGCACCAGGTTGCCCGACAGATAGAGGTCGGAGGAGCCGTTGAGGATCGCCGCCTGGCCGCCGTTGGAATAGCCGGTCAGGGTTCCGTAGACCGAGCCCGAGCCGCCGGCGATGAGCAGGTCGTGGGTGGTGGCGTTCTCGACGTAGCCCTGGATCGTGCCGCTGTTGGAAATCTGGCCGAGGGAGCCGGTGCTGTCGACCAGGATGGCGCGGGAGGCCGCGGTGATCGTACCGGCGTTGGTCAGGGTCCCCACCTGGCCGTCGATGCGCACGGCGTAGTTGGCGATGATCGTCCCGCCAGCGGCGTTGGTCAGGGTCTGGATCGAACCCTGGTTGTCGATGGCCACGTTGCCGGCCTCGATGTCGCCGCTGTTGGCGATGGCGCCGATGGTCCCGCTGTTGACGATGGCCGAGGGTCCGCCGAGGGCGCCCCAGTTGGTCAGGGTCCCGATCGAGGCGAAGTTGCGCACGGCCGCGTCGCTGACGCTGGTCAGGCGGCCGCCGTTGGACAGATCGCCGATCTGGCCGTTGTTCCACACCGCGGCGTTGGCCGAATTGATCACCCCGCCCGTCTCGTTCGACAGGTGCGTGAGCGATCCGCCGGTGACGATCACGGCGTAGGCGTTGGGGGCCAGGATCTGGCCGCTGTTGCTGAAGGTGGTCAGGGCGCCGGAGTCGTAGACGGCGGCCGCGCCGCCCGAGCCGTCCGAGCGGATGGTTCCGCCGGCCTGGTTCTGCAGCACGCCGAGATTGCCGCCGTTGGCCACGCCGAAGGTGGTGTCGCCGGCGATCAGGCCGGCGTTGGACAGCCAGCCCAGGCCGCCGGAATTGACGATCCCCGACTGCGTCCCGTGCAGGGTTCCGCCCGCCAGGTTGGACAGGGCCGAGACCGAAGCGCCCGAACCTAGGTTCACGGCCGATCCGCCCGACTGCATGGACCCGTCGTTGGCGATGGAGCTGACGGCGGCGCCGCCGGCGATGTCGAGGGCCGTCTGGGTGACGTTGATCTGACCGTGGTTGGCGAAATTTCCGAGCGAGCCCGAAGCCGCAACGCCGACGGAGGCCGCGCCGATGTCGCCCGAGGCGGTGATGGTGAAGTCGCCCGAGGTCCAGGCGATCGGCCCGCCCGCCGGCCCGGTGATGACCGTCTGGGCCCGGGACGCCGGGGCCAGGCCCAGGGCCATGCCGGCGGCGAGTGCGGCGAGGCCCGCGTCCGTCAGCAGGCGCCGTTTCTGATCCGTATACGGATTAATTGAGGTCGCGCGCATCCTGCGCGGCGAGATGGACAGGTTACTCACGGTTCAGCCCCAGCGTTTACTGCGATCGGCCGGCTCCTGCCGGCCGGGACGCTGGACCGCCCCCCGAGGGGAACAGCGTTGCCATGGAGTCAATGCCAAGCTCGCTGTTGAGTTCCTGGCCTGCGCGGGCGGCTGGAGCGCGGCAAGACCGGGCCGCGCCTTGATCAGGGCGCCAGGCTCGCGGCCTGCATCTCGACCGCGCCGGGCGATGCGGCGTCATCGGCGTTGGGGCCGGCGAACACCTCGTAGCGGCCAGGCGCGATGCGCCAGCCGTGGGCGGCGTCGTTCCAGTCGGCGAGAAGCCTGGGCTCGGCGGCGATCTGCACCGTGCGCGTCTCGCCGGGCTTGAGCCTGACCTGGGCCCAACCGATCAGGCGGCGTTGGGCGCGGGCGGGGCCCTTCTTCAGATAGAGCTGCACCGTCTCGACGCCCTCACGGGCGCCGGTGTTGGTCACGGGGATGCTGGCGGTCATGGCCTGGCCTCCGGCCAGCGTCAGGGCGCCGTAGCGGAAGCGGGTGTAGGAGAGCCCGAAGCCGAACGGGAACAGGGGCTTTGAGCCCTTCTCCGCGAACCAGCGGTAGCCCATGGTCGAGCCCTCCGTGTAGTCGACGAAGAACGGCGGCCCGCCGCCGGGCGCGGCGCCCGTGGGCTGGGCGACATCCGAGCCGGGCGGCTTGGCCCGCACCAGCTGGGCCGGATCGGCGGCGACGGTGGCGGGCATGCGCCCGCTCGGGTTGACCTCCCCGAACAGGATGCGGGCCAGGGCCTCGCCGCCGCGCATGCCGGGATACCAGGCTTCGATCAAGCCCTTCACCTGGCCGATCCAGGGCATCAGCAGCGGCCCGCCGTTCTCCAGCACCACGACGGTCCTGGGGTTGGCCGCGGCCACGGCCGAGATCAGGGCTTCCTGGTCGGCCGACAGGCGGATCGGTACGTCTATGGCCTCGCTGGCCCATTGCTCGACGAACACCACGGCCACGTCCGCGCCCTTGGCCGAGGCCATGGCGGCGGCCACGTCCTGGCCGGACTGGAAGGTGACCTCGCCCTTCGCGCGCGCCTTGATCGCCGCCAGCGGCGCGGACGGGTGATAGACCACGCCCTCGACCCAGTCGGGCGCGCCGGCCGGGCGGGGCAGGACGGTCGAGCCCAGCGGGATCACCTGGGACGAGCCGCCGCCCGACAGCACCCCGATGTCGGCGTGCCCGCCGATCAGGACGATTCGCTTGGCCGAGGCGGCCAGGGGCAACACGTTCCCGTCGTTCTTCAGCAGCACGATCCCGGCTTCCGCCTCGGCCTGGGCCACGGCGGCGTCGGCCTTGACGTCGAGCGGCGCAGGCGGCGGCAGGCGATCGAGCAAGCCCGCGGCGAACTCAGCCCTCAGGACGCGGCGGACCATGTCGTCGAGCCGCGCCTGCGGGAAACTCCCGTCGGCGAGGCCCTGGCGCAGGGGCTGATCGAAGTAGACTTGGCGGTCGAGCTCCTGGCCCGACTCCTGGTCGAGCCCGGCAGTCGCGGCGGCCAGGGAATGCACCGCGCCCCAGTCCGACATCACGAAGCCCTTCCAGCCCCAGTCGGTCTTGAGCACGTCGGTCAGCACATGCGGGTTCTCGCAGGCGTAGACGCCATTGATGCGGTTGTAGGCGCACATCACAGAGCCGGGCTGGCCCTTCTCGATGGCGATCTCGAAGGCGAGCAGGTCGCTCTCGCGCATACCCGCCTCGGCCATGCGCGCATCGACCGTACCGCGGCCGGTTTCCTGGTCGTTCAAGGCGTAGTGCTTGGCGGTGGAGATCACGTGCTGGCTCTGGATGCCGCGGATGGCGGCGCCGTCCAGCGTCCCGGCCAGGAGCGGGTCCTCGCCCAGGTATTCGAAGTTGCGGCCGTTGAACGGGTCTCGCGTCAGGTTGACCCCGCCGTCGAGCAGGATGTTGAAGCCCTTCTGCCGCGTCTCCTTGCCGATCATGGCGCCGCCGGCGAAGGCGATCTCCGGGCTCCAGGTCGACGCCATCAGCATGCCGGAGGGCAGGCCCGCCGAGTCGTCGCCCTTGCGCCCTGCCGTGGCCACTCCGAGGCTGGCGTCGCTCTCGCGCAGATCCGGCAGGGCGAGGCGCGGGATGCCGGCGATGAACCCGGCGGACGACTGCACGCCGTCGGGAATGCCCGGCTTCATCACCCTCGGGAAGTTGCCGTGGATCAGGGCGATCTTCTCGTCGAGCATCATCTGGCCGAGCACCAGATCGGCCCGGCGGTCAGGCGACAGGCTGACGTCGCTCCAGGGAAAGGGAGTCTGCGCCATCGCCGGCGCGGCCAGCGCCCACAGGGCGACGACGGCTGCGCCGCTCAACAACCGGCTCTTCATGGCCGCATCCTCCCAGAGCCGCCCGGCGCGATGCCGGGGAATTCCGGCCAGCTTGGCGCATCCCGAACGCGGCGTCACGCTCGGGCGAGCAAAGCCGCCGGGGCTCTGGCAGGCGAAGAACGGTCCTAGGCGGCGGCCGGCGCCGAACGGCGGCGCAGCGCGAAGCCCGCGACGCCGAGGCCGGCGACCATCAGGGCCCAGCTGGCCGGCTCGGGCACGATGCTGGGGGCCTCGGTCTGGATGGAGGCGCCGGCCAGGGCCTGGTTGTTCATCAGCAGGGTCAGGCCCGTGAGACCGCCGTCCTCGAACTCCAGCACCCGGATCGCATGGAAGCCTGCGGCGAGGCTCACCGTCTTCTGGACGAACTCCAGCGGGTGGTCCTTGTCGATGCTGCTCACCAGCCCATTGTCGATTTCGAGTTCGGAGCCGTCGTCCGAGCCCAGGTTGAAGGTGTAGAGGCCCGCCGTCTGGATGTTCAGGAAGCCGGCGAGGACGACGGCGTGGCCGCCCAGGCCGGCGAAGTCGGTCGACAGGTCCGTCGCGTTGGGCGCGTCGAGGAACTGCGAGAGCAGGGCCCCGTCGCCGATCGAGGCGCCGCAACTGGGGAAGCAGACCGTGTTGGCGGTGAAGGTGGCCGTCGGATTTGAGCTGGCGACAATGTCGGCCTCGGCCTGGGCCAGGGTCACCGGCGGCGTGCGGAAACGGTAGTAGGCCCCGTTCAGGCCCTGGGCCGCGAAGGCGGCCTCCGGGACGAGGCCCGCGAACACCAACGCCGCGGCGACCGCCCCGGCGAACACTGACTTACGCATCTATATATATCCCCCAACAAAAAACCGGCCTTCGCCGGTCGTACGCCCTCAGGACTTGTCCGGGTCATAGATGCCGGGAAAGCGCCTGGAGGTTCACGTCCGCCGGCGCGATGCGAGCGACGTCGGGGGCTGCTTCAACTAGGCGCATAGTCCAGAGGCACGAATGCGCGGATAGCGCGTTCCAGTGACATCCATCATCCGGAGTCCGTCATGATCCGACCGCTGAACGTCCTGCCGCTGACGGCCATGGCCGTCCTGGGCCTGGCTGCCGCCGCCCACGCTCAAGACTCCGCCCAGGCCGCCACGCGCGACAGCCGCCTGGATCGCGCCTTCGGCTCGACCATCGTCTCGACCTATCCCGACGGCCGGCAAGCCGAGCTGTGGCTGCAGCGCGACGGCAGCTATTCCGCCGAGGGCCGGCGCCACGACCGTTCCGGCGGGACCTGGCAGGTAAAGGACAACAAGCTGTGCCTGAAGCAGCATCGCCCCATCCCCGCCCCCTTCTCCTACTGCACCGGCGTGCCGTCGGGCGGACTGGACAAGCCATGGACCGGCAAGGCCTACACCGGCGAGGCGATCAGCATCCGGCTGATCAAGGGTATATGGGACCCCGCCAAGGGCGCCGATCGCAAGGCCCAGACGGACCAGACCAATGAAAACGGCTGATTCCAGTGGTCAGGCGGGGTCGCAGAGCGTCGGAGTCGGATCGGCCGCCGCGGCGGCGGCTTGTAGCGCGCTACGTCCCTTCGGCGCTCCGAACACCATCAGGCGCACACACACATAATTGAAGCCGTAGGCCAGCACCGAGCCGATCACCAGGGCCCAGCCGGTGCGCGAGACCTGCGGCAGACGGCTGGCGATCAGGGCGGCGAACACCAGGTAGTTGATCAGGTTGCCCAGGCCGTTGGTCGCCATATAGGCCAGCCACTGGCGCCCGCACTGCCGCCAGCTCAGGCAGCGGAACACGATCAGGCCGTTGACCAGGAAGGTGACCTGCATGGCGCAGGCCAGCGACAGCGCGCGGCCCTCGAACGGCGTCAGCCGCAGGTCGTGCAGGCCCAGATGCAGCACGCTGATATCGGTGAGAAAGCCGAGGCAGCCTACCGCGCCGAACTTGAGTGCGGTGAGCCCTTCGCGGCCAAGCTGAAGCCTGTTCATTCCCCAACAACGCCCGGACGGCGCACTCGTTGCCGCTGGGCGCCAGCCGTCGAAATCGCGGTCGCACGCGCCTCTGAAGCCAAGCCTTTGTTAACCGCGATGCGTATTCGGAGCGTGATTCACTAGGCATTAAATGCCTATCGGCAAGATTGGACCTGGCGCCTTTTGCCCAGCGCCTCGGATCGCTCCCGCAGCGGCCCGCGGCGAGGGGGAACAGGCGTCGCCGGGAATCATCCCGCTCCAGCCCGAACGGCTGGGGAAAGTCCTTAGAAAAGGAAAAGCGTCCAATGTCGCTTAACAGCATCAACAGCAACAGCTCCGCCATGGCGGCGCTGTCGAACCTGATGAATACGCAGCAACAGCTGCAAGCCACCCAAAACATCATCTCGACCGGTAAGAAGGTCAATTCTGCGAAGGACAACGGCGCCGTGTGGTCGATCGCCAATACCATGCAAGGCAAGGTGACGGCGTTCGATTCGGTGAAGGACAGCCTCAACCGGGCCCAATCCACCATCGACGTGGCCATGTCGGCCGGCCAGCAGGTCTCCGACCTCCTGACCCAGATGAAGGCCAAGGCGCTCGCCGCCTCGGATACTTCGCTGGACACCACCAGCCGTACGGCGCTGAACGAAGACTTCAAGTCCCTGCGCGACCAGATCGCCAAGGTCGTGTCGAACGCCGATTTCAACGGCATCAACATGGTCAAGGCGAGCGGCACCACCGTCTACGCCCTGGCCAACGACAGCGGCTCGTCCAAGCTGACGGTCGCGGCCCAGGATCTGTCGCTCAACAGCTCCAACGTGACCATCACGGCCACCTCGTCGTTCAACTCGGCCTCGACGGCTAGCGCCTTCATCGCCACGCTGGACACCAGCCTGACCAACGTGAACACGGCCCTGACCAAGCTCGGCACGGGCTCCAACGCCCTGGCCAGCCACCTCAAGTTCGTGAGCGCCCTGCAGAACTCCCTGCAGACCGGCATCTCGAACCTGGTGGACGCCGACATGGCCTCCGAAAGCGCCACCTTGCAGGCTCTGCAGACCAAGCAGCAGCTCGGCATCCAGGCGCTGTCGATCGCCAACCAGTCGAGCAGCACCCTGCTCTCCCTGTTCCGTTAAGCGTGGAACGGACGGCGGCCCAAAGCCGCCGTCCAACCCCGCTGACCGGAGCCGCCGGACCCCCGACCTGCGGACCCACAGATGAGCACGATCACACAATTGACCGCGGTCCCCGCCGACCTGATCGGCGCACAGGGCATCCAAGCGTCCAAGCCGATCGAGCGCGACCCGAGAAAGGCCAAGCTGATCGGACGGACCGGACTCCACGCCGACCAGCGGCTGGTGATCCGGGAAGGGACGGAGGACGGCCTGTTCGTCTACACCATCCTCGACCGCGCCAGCGGCAAGGTGGTCGCTCAGATCCCGCGCGAGGACTTGGCGAACTTCGCCGCCCGGCCCGACTACGAGGCCGGACAGGTGGTCGACACCAAGGTTTGAGCTCCAGGGCGCAAGAGGCCCCGGGCTTCTAGATTTTCGTGAGGTCCACGGTAGCCAGAGGCAGCCGTCGGACCCGCTTGCCCGTTGCGGCGAAGATTGCATTGCAGATCGCCGGCGGGGTCGGGCCGACGCCCGGCTCGCCGACTCCGCCCCAGCGCGGGCCGCCCGACAGGTGCAGATAGGTCTCGATCGCCGGCGTGTCGGCCATCCGTAGAACCTTGTAGTTGTGGAAGTTGGTCTGTTCGACCGCGCCGTCCTTGAAGGTCACGTGGCCCTCCATGGTCTGGCCCATGCCGAAGATCGCCCCGCCCTCCATCTGCTGGTGGATCGTGTTGGGGTTGGCGGCGTGGTAGCAGTCCAGCACCGCCACCATGCGGTCGACCTTGACCTTGCCCTTGGCGTCGACCGTCACCTCGGCGACCTGGCCGGTGATCGAGCCGTAGCACTCCATGATGGCGATGCCCCGGCCGCGCCCGGGGCCCATCGGCGTTCCCCAGTTCGATTTTTCGGCCAGCATGTCGAGCACGCCGATCCAGTCGGCGCGGTCCAAGTGCGCCCGGCGGAACTTGTAGGGATCCTGTCCGGCGGCGTGGGCCAGTTCGTCGATGAAGCTCTCGACCATGAAGCCGTTCTGTGACGAACCCACGCCGCGGCAGAAGGACACCGGCACGTGGGTGTTGATCAGATTGGCGCCCACGCTGAGGTTCGGGATCTTGTAGGCGGTCTCCCCGATGCACTCCACGGCCATGGGCTCCACGCCCGTACCGAAATTGGGTCCGCCGGCGCCGAGGCCGCGCAACAGCGACGGCACCGCGACCTTCACCTCCAGGGCGTCGATCTTGCCGGTCTCGTCCACCCGCGCCCGCCATTTCGTGGCGGCCTGGGGCCGGTAGCGGTCGTGCTGGATGTCCTCCTCGCGGGTCCACACCAGCTTCACCGGCCTGCCCACGGCCTTGGCCACAGCGACGGCCTGGGGCGTCTCGTCGGAGCCGCCGCGCCGGCCGAAGCCGCCGCCCACGAAGTTGACGTGGACGAAGGTCTTCTCGGGGGCGATGCCGGCGGCCTGGGCTGCGGCCGCCAGGACCCCAGCCGGCCCCTGGGTCGACACCCACACGTCGAGGCGATCCTTCTGCAGCCATACCGTGGCGTTGAGCGGCTCCATGGCCGCGTGCGCCTGATAGGGCGCCTCGTAGACGGCCTCGATCAGCTTGCCGCCGGGCTTGGCCAGTCCGACGCCGACATCCCCGTCCTTGCGGGCGGACGCCATCTTCCCGTCGAGCCCGTCGATGTAGATCTTGTCGAGATCGGCCTGCTGCACCTTGCCGGAGGCGCCGGTGTCCCACTCGATCTTGAGGTCGTCGACCGCCTTCTTGGCCCGCCAGTACTTGTCGGCGGCCACCGCCACCGCGTCGTCCAGCTTGACCACCTGGATAATCCCGGCCCGCCCCTGGATGGCGCTGTCGTCGACGCTCTTGAGCTTGCCGCCCGGGACCGGGCACTGCTTGATCGCCGCGTAGACCATGCCCGGAACGCGCGCGTCGATGCCAAACTTGGCCGAGCCGTCGAGCTTGGCCCGGGTGTCCAGGCGCGGGGTGGGCTTGCCGACGAGGGTGTACTCCTCAGGCGTCTTGATCTTGGGCTCTTTGTCGAGCTTGACCGACACCGCGTCGGCGCACACCGCGCCATAGGTGACCTTCCTGCCGGTCGGCATGTGCTGGATCACGCTGTCCTGCACCTTGCATTCGGAGGCGTCGCACTTCCACTGGCGGGCTGCGGCTTCGATCAGGCGCGCGCGGGCGCTGGCTCCGGCCTGCTGCATCATGCCGACGGAGGTGCGCACGCCCTGGCTGCCCACGGTCTGCATGGAGCCGTAGACGCCGCCCCGGCCGTTGGCGGCCTTCTCCCTGAGGTTGCGGTTGGCCGAGCCGTATTCGCACTTCACCTTGGACCAGTCGCAGTGCAGCTCCTCGGCGATCAGCATGGCAAGGGCGGTGGTGGTGCCCTGCCCCAGCTCGTTATGCGGCAGGCGGACAGTGACCGTGTTGTCCGGATCGATCACCACGAAAGCCGACAGCTCGTGGGCCGGAACCGTCTCCGGCGACTGCAGCAAGCCCATCGGTCGGGGCCCGGAGGCCTTGACCGCCGCGAAGGCGGATTTCGGCAGCTGCACGCTGACGGCCAACCCGCCGGCGGCGCTGAGCATCGTGGTGACGGCCTGACGGCGCGAGACGCCGCGGCGGAGGGTCTTGTCGAGCGGAGCGTTCATGGCGTTACGCCTTCTGACCGGCCATCAGCGCGGCGGCGCGATGGATGGCCTTCTTGATGCGCGGATAGGTGCCGCAGCGGCAGATGTTGGTCAGGCCCTTCTCGATGTCGGCGTCGGAGGGCTTGGGGTTCTTCTGCAGGAAGGCCGCGGCGGCCATGATCTGGCCGGACTGGCAGTAGCCGCACTGGGGAACGTCGATCTCCAGCCAGGCCTGCTGCACCGGGTGGCTGGCGTCCTTGGACAGACCCTCGATGGTAGTGATCGTCTTGCCGGCCGCGGCCGAGACGGGGAAGGAGCACGAGCGCGTCGCCGCCCCATCGACATGCACGGTGCAGGCCCCGCACTGGGCGATGCCGCAGCCGAACTTGGTGCCGGTCAGCTCCAGTTCATCCCGGATGACCCACAGCAGGGGCGTGTCGGGATCGGCGTCGACTTGCCGGGCCTTGCCGTTGACGGTGAGGGTGATCATGGCGTCTCCCTTTATTCCCACTTCGCGTTTTCCGCTTGTTCGCGGGCTAATCTAGACCAACTAAGGCTGCGCCGCCACTTTGAGGCCGCAGGTTGCGGGCATGCTCCCGCGCCCGGGAATTCCGAGGATCGATCATGTCCAGAGCCCTCGCCGCCGCCGCTGTCCTGACCCTGGGCCTGCTCGCCGCCGGCGCCTCGAGCCGGCGCGCCGGCGCCGCCGAGGACGGCCCGATTCTGCCAGGCTACTGGGAGAGCACCTCGACCGCCAGCTTCCCCAGCGCCTCGAGCAAGACCGAGCGCAAGTGCATCACCAGCCGGGCGATCAACGCCTATCTGACCGGGCCGGTGAACAATCACTACAGCTGCCGCTACGACACCCGCGAGCTCAGCGCCGGCCACGCGCACATGACCGGCGAGTGCGTCGATTCCAGCGGCATCCGCGGCAAGGTGGTGGTCGACGGCGACTATGCGCCCGAGGCGTTCAAGCTCACCGGGCGCCTGCAGGTGAGCATGCTGGGCCTGCGCATTCCGATCGACACCTCGATCGACGCCCACCGCCTCAGCGACCAGTGCCCGGCGGGGGTCAAGGTAGAGGACGGCGGCCAGCCGCCGGAGTTCCGAGACCCGCCCGCGCCGCCCGCCCCATGAAAAAGCCCCCGAGGCGGACCCCGGGGGCTTGAATTCATCGGCCTTTGAAGACGTCAGGCGGCCGCGGCGGCCGACTGGGTCTGGCGACGCGAGCGCAGAGCCGCGCCCATGGCGAACAGGCCGCCCATCATCATCGCCCAGGTGGCCGGTTCGGGAACCGCGCCGCCTTGGCCGATCGGGCTGCCGGCGCCGAGCAGAGCCACGCCGTGCGAGTCCAGCGAATAGCCGCCGCCCGGAGGCGCAACCATCAGCTCGTAGTCGTCCGGCGAGTTGACGAACAGGTTGGTGGTGCCGCCCGAGGCCAAGGTGCCGACGATGCTGTAGTAGTCCACGAACGGGCTGGACGCCGGATACAACACGTTGTCGTAGATCCAGGTGCCGTTGTTGGTGGGGAAGGGCTGGCTCGGATTGTTCAGCAGGCCGGTGATGGCGTCGCCGTTGACGTTGCCGCCGGTGATGGCCAGCACGTCGTAGCCGCCCACGGCGTTGACGGTGTCCGCGGTGGTCAGGTCGAACTCGGCGGTCGTGCCGCCCGTGCCCGAGAAGTTGATGATGTAGGTCGCCGCGTTGGCGGCCGAAGCGCTCATCACAATGACGGCCAGAGCCGCGCCCATAATCTTCAGTTTCATAGTCCTGCCTTTAGCGTCGTGACCAATGTGTCTGCTTTGTCATTTCGTCATAAGCAACCTATGGGCCAACTCGGTCAAGGGTACGATATGTAAACTATGGTAAATAGTGCGGCGAGTTGTCGCTTTTGTCGCAAGTACTCGGCGAGACTGGGAAATTTTAAATTCAGAGTTGAAAATTCGGGCGCGTTGCATGGCCAGAATTAACCTTACACGCGAGCTCGGGCCGGCGGCGCGACCACCCAAGACGCTCCGAAACGGGGCCCGGACTGCCTCGCCGAGTCCCGGATCGGGACGGATTCGCTATAGGCCCCCGCCGCCGACGTCGAAGCCCTGGTTGCCTCGCGCCCGGGTGTTTGCGCCGAAGTTGTAGGTGAAGCCGATCATGAAGCTCTGGATGTGGGCCTTCAGGTCGGTCCTCTGGTTCAGGCCGGGGGCGGTCAGGCGGGTGTACTGGTGGATCGTGTCGAACGGATCCTGGGTCTGCAGCAGCAGGGACCACTTGTCGTTGAAGGTGTGCCGGTAGCCGGCCGCCAGGATGAACAGGGGATCGGTAGTGGTCTGGGCGGTGACGCGGCCCTGGTTGATGATGCCGATCACCTGGACCAGGTCCTTCTTGGTCACCTGCCAGTTGAGGGTGCCCCGGCCGCCGGCGTTGAAGCCCTCGTGGATCTGGCGGACGCCGAGCACCGGCGTCTCCAGCTGGGTGTACGAAAAATTGGTCGAGATATTGTAGTTCAGCGTCTTGGTGATCGGGCCGGCGGCGACCAGTTCGAGGCCGCCCACCTTGCCGCTGGCCACGTTCGCCTGAGTGTTCAGGAACACGTCGCCGCCCAGATCGGTGACCACGTTGCTCGCGGTGTGCTCGCTCTGACGGTAGAACGCAGTGGCGATGTAGGTGGTCGGGCCCTTGCGATACTGCCATCCGGCCTCGAACGAATGAGTGTCCTCGTTCTGCAGGTTCGGATTGCCCTCCTGGATGTTCTGCGGGTCGGTGAGGTTGCGGTAGGGGTTCAGCTGCTGCGGGCCGGGCCTCTGGATGCGCAGCGAGTAGTTGAGCACCCAGCTGACGTTGCTGCTCTGGCGGTAGCCCAGATGCAGGGTCGGGTAGACCCCCACGTTGTCCCGATTCGCCGTTACGTTCTGGGTCTTCTGGTCGAGACTCAGATGCTCTTCTTCCAGTCGAAGCCCGCCCAGCACCGTGAGGTCGCCGATCGGCTGCTCGTAGGTGACGTATTCGGCGTTCACCATCTGCCCGTAGCGGAACAGGTTGTTGTAAGCGGGATTGAGGACCGCGTTGGCGGGAGCGGTCCCGAACAGGGCGTAGTTGTTGAAGTCGGCGTCGGTGTTGCGCAGGTCGTAGCCGGCTTTCAGCTGGCCCATCATGGGCATGGGCTTGGTGTAGTCGATCTTGAACTGGTGGACGTCGACCGCGGCCCTGCCGAACTGGTCCTGGTAGAAGAACGATTGCGGCAGCGGCGCGGTGTACAGGTTGGCGGACGGCTGCTCGTTGCCGTTCTCGCTGAAGGTATGATTGTAGAACAGCACCAGGGTGTGGTCGTTGCCCGGCAGTTGCCGCCGCCAGGTCAGCTGTTCGCTCGCCGTGTACTGGTCGACGTTGACGAAGCCGTCTCTCACATAGCCCTTGGTCGGCGCGCCGGCGGGGGTGGTGGTCAGGAAGGTGGATTGGTCGTATCGCCCCGCGCCGCCGTGCTGGTAGCGCAGGTCCCCCGTGAGCTGCGTCTTGGGGTCGAGCTGGTAGGTGAAGCCGCCGTGCAGGGACCAGCCCGTGTTCGGCGGGTTGGTGATCTCGGTCTGGGTGCGCGAATCGTCCTGGCCGGTGGTCGTATTCCTCACCGTTCCCGTGGTCGTGATGCGATACTTCTGCCGGTTCATCTGCCAGCCGCCGTCGCCAACCACGGTCAGCTTTCCGTTCTGGTAGACGAAGTTGCCCGCGACATTGTCGTGGCCGCTGGTGCCGGCGTTGGCGCGGAGGCCGCCCGACACGCCTGACGGGGCCGCCTTCTTGGTCACCAGGTTGATGATCCCGGCCTGGCCCTCGGGCGAAAAAGCGGCCGAGGGGTTGTTGATCACTTCAACCCGCTCGATGCGGTCCGCGGGCATGGACTGCAGGGCCTGCGCCGCCTGAGCGCCGTTCAAAACCTGCGAGGGCTGGCCGTCGACCATGATCTGCACGGGGCCGCCGCGCATGGTCAGATTGCCGTCCAGGTCGACCTGCGCGCCCGGGATGTTGCGCAAGGCGTCGGCGAGCGAGCCGTTGGCGCCCTTGAGGTCGGTGGAGATGCTGTAGCTGCGCCGGTCGATGGAGGTGCGCACCGCGGCCTGCGGCGCCGCCTGAACGGTGACGCCTTCGACCGTGGACGGCTTCTGCGCGTTCGGGGCGGGCTTGGGAGCGGGCTTCGGCGCCGGCTTGGACACAGGCGCGTCCGGCGAGGCCGGCGGCGTCGGCGATTGAGCCTGGGCCAGGGCGGCGGCGGGCCACAAGGCCGAGCCGCCCAGAGCGATGCTGCTGAGACCGGCCAGGAGCCTGATCCGGTACGCGCCGGTCCGTCGCCCTGCGTCCAACCGATGGCAAGCCGGAGTCCCGGCGCTGTTCAACTTCGGCATCGCAAGTTCCCCATTCTGCGCGGCGAGCTCTGCGGCCCCGGCGCTCACCCTTGTTACACAAGGTACCTTGTTGAGCAAGGTATCATTTAACGCATGGTACTGAGCGCAGGCGCGCCGCCTGCACGGTTGGAGTGCTACGCGTCGGCTTGGGTAAGGCGGAGCTCGACCCGGGCGCGCTGCGCCCTCGGTTCGCGATCGTGGACCATGTTCCCCCCAAACGCCGTCGGCACAGAGTTAGTCGGTCCCTTGGGGGACTTCTTACGCGGCTGGACAATCGGAGCGCCGCGCCAGTCTCTGGCGGAACGGTGGTATCGGTCGTTTTAGGCGGAATAGTGACGCTTGTTACGATCGCGCGGCGGCGGATCAGCCTGCCAGCTGCTGCTTGACCTTCTCGGCCAGGATCTTGATGTCCAGCGGCTTGGCCAGAAAGGTCACGCCGACCTCGCCTTCGAGCAGATCGGAGAATTCGGCCTCGGCGTAGCCGGAGATGAACATCACCGGCGCGTCGCCCAGGAACTTGCGGGCCTTCTTCAGCAGCGTGGGGCCGTCGAGTCCCGGCATGATGACGTCCGAGATCAGAAGGTCGATCTGACCGGCGTATTGCTCGGCCAGTTCGAGGGCCTCCTCGCCGTCACAGGCCTCGATCACCTCATAGCCGCGGGCGCGCAGCAGGCGGGCGGCGACCCCGCGCACGGCGTCCTCATCCTCGACGAACAGGATGCGGCCGACGCCGGACAGGTCGCGGGCCGCGGGCCTGGCCTTGGGCGCCTCGGGAACCGGCGGCGCGGCGCCCGCGGGCGGCGTGTACACCGGCAGGAAGATGCGGAAGGCCGTGCCCTGGCCCACCTTGGAATCCACCGCGATCCAGCCGTCGGCCTGCTTGACGATGCCGTAGACCGTGGCCAGGCCCAGGCCGGTGCCCTCGCCCACCGGCTTGGTGGTGAAGAACGGCTCGAAGATCTTGCTGAGGATCTCGGGCGGGATCCCGGGGCCGGAGTCGGCCACCTCGATCATGGCGTGCTCGCCCTCGCCCGCGGCGGGGTAGCCGAGCGCCCTGGCCTCGGCCTGGTTCACGCGGGCGGTGCGGATGCGCACCACCCCCGGCGACTGCCGCCCCTGGCTCCTCATGGCGTCGCGGGCGTTGACCGCGAGGTTCATCACCGCGGTCTCGAGCTGGCTCTTGTCGGCCCGCACGAACGGCAGGTTGCGGCCGTAGTCAGTCTCGAGCTTGACGTCCTCGCGCAGCAGACGTCGCAGCAGCACCTCGAACTCGCTGATCAGCTCGCCCAGGTCCAGGGTCTCGCGCTGGACCGTCTGCTTGCGCGAGAAGGCCAGCAGCTTGCGCACAAGGTCGGCGGCGCGCACGCCCGTCTGACGGATTTCGGCCAGGCCTTCGTAGGAGGGGTCGCCCACCGGATGGCGGTGCAGCAGTTCGTCGAGCCTGAGCTGGATCGCCGTCAGCAGGTTGTTGAAGTCGTGGGCCACGCCGCCGGCGAGCTGGCCGATGGCCTGCATCTTCTGGGCCTGGGCCAGCTGCAGCTCCAGCTGCTTCTGCTCGGACACGTCGACCAGATAGGCCAGGGTGCGCTCGCCCAGGCGCGCCAGATAGAGGTGCGCCATCTTCTTTGACTCGCCGGCCAGCAGCACCTCGATGGCGGCGGTGCGTCCGGAGGCGATGCGGCTCGATGCTTCCAGGCGGCTGGCCGGCTCGATCACCCCGGCGAAGGGCATGCCCGCCTCGGCCAGGCCCGGGGCCATGGCCCGCAGCGCCGGATTGGCCTCCAGGATCACGGCGGCGAAGGGATCCGGGCCGTCGAGCAGGGCCGCGCCGAACGGAGCGGCGGCCGCCAGGGTGTCGAGCTCGACCGAGGCCGGCGTCTGCGGCGCGGGCGCCGATGCGGGCGCGGCGAGGGGCGAAGCGGGCTCGGCCAGCCGCAACAGCAGGCGGCGGGCGTCCAGGCGCGCGGCCTGCAGCGTCCAGGGCCGGCCGTTCCAGTCGACGGCGGCGCGGCCGATCTGGCCGGCGGCGGCGGTCTTGAGCGCCGCGAACAGCGCCGACCCCCCGGTCGGCCGGGGCAGGCGCGAAGCCGGCGCGCCGGCGGCGGTCCAGGCGGCGTTGACGGCGAGCAGGCGTCCGTCCGGCGCGATCACGGCGGCGGGCTCGGCCAGGGCCTCCAGCAACAGACCGAGGTCCGAAGCCGCCTCGGCCGGCGGGGCATGGCGGAAGGCGAACAGGCCCAGCACCGCCACGCCGGCGAGGCCCAGGATCAGCATCAGTCCGCCGGCCGTCTCGGGTCCCGCCCGCAGCGCCGGATAGGCGGCCGCCAGCACGGCCACGGCGAAGAACCCGCCGCCCACAAGGACGGCGAGATCGAAGCCCCGGCCGCGGCGCGCGGGCCGCTGGATCGGATCAGCCATGGCGGTGGGATCGAATCATCTGCGCCATCATAGGACAAAGCGGAAACGCGCCAGAATCGCGGCGCCGATCGCGCCTTCCCGGGCCTGGCGCCCGCGACCTAGCGCTGGTGCGCCCGGCGCTTGCGGGCGGCGCTGAGCACGAAGCCGATCACCTTGGCCACGGCCTCGAAGTGCTGGCGCGGAATGGTCTGGTCGACCTCGACCGTGGCGTAGAGGGCCCGGGCCAGAGGCGCATCCTCGATCACCGGCACTCCGGCCTCCTCGGCCACCGCGCGGATTCTCAGGGCCAGGCTGTCGAGGCCCTTGGCCACGCACAGGGGCGCGGGGGTGTCGTCCCCGTAGCGCAGGGCGACGGCGTAGTGCGTCGGATTCATGACCACCACCGTGGCCTTGGGTACATTGGCCATCATCCGCTTGCGGGCCCGGTCCATGCGGATGGCCTTCTGCTTGTTCTTGACCTGCGGATCGCCGTCGGACTGCTTGTGCTCTTCCTTGACCTCCTCGCGGCTCATGCGCAGGCGCTTGGTGAAGCGCTGGCGCTGCAGGAGCCAATCGCCGATCGCGCCGATTCCCAGGGCGCCGAGCACCGACAGGAACAGCGCCTTCAGGATGTCCATCAGGAACGGCAGCATCCGCGCCGGCTCGAAGGCGGCGAGCTGATCGATCTCGGCGACATGGGGGGCCAGGGTCTGGTAGCAGATCACGCCGATCACGACGGCCTTGATCAGCGACTTGCCGAAATTGAGCCAGGAATCGACACTGAACACCCGCTTGAAGCCGGCGAGCAAAGACACCTTGCCGAGGTCCGGCTTGATCTTGTCGGGCGCCCAGACGAAGCCGGTCTGAATGAAGTTGCCGGCCACGCCGGCCGCCGCCGAGACGCTCATCACCGTGGCGAACACCGGTAGGGCCGCGGTCAGCGCCAGCTTGGCCACTTCCAGCGCCCCGTTGTTCTCCAAAGGGAAGGCGTCCGGATGGGCGATGAACGGGACCAGGTTGTTGATGAGATTCTGGGCCATCCAGCCGCCCGAAAGCAGCACCACGCCCACCACGGCCGCGAGGGAGGCCCACTGCGGCAGGTCCGGCGTCTTGGCGACGTCGCCCTGGCGCCGCGCTTCCTCTAGGCGTTTGCCTGTTGGTTCTTCTGTTTTTGACTCCGGATCGGTTCCTTCGGCCATCCCGCGCCCTCCCCTAGAGCCATTCGCTCAGCGAATGGCTCAGGCTTCCCGATTGAGCGCGTTCTCGCCGCAAAAACCGGCCTCCACTTTTGCGGAACGCGCTCATGAGTACTGCGCCAGGAAGGCCTGGTACCGCTGGAGCCAGACCATGCTGATCATGCCGAGGGACACCATGAACACCGACAGGCCCAGCAGGACCGTGAGCGGCGTGACGGCGAAGAAGATCTGGAACTGAGGGATCAGCCGGCCGATCAGGCCGGTGGCGACGTTGAGCACGATCGAAAACACGATGATCGGCGACGCCAGCTGGATGCCGAGGGCGAAGGCCTCCGAGACGGCGCGCACCGCCGCCAGGGCCGCGTCGTTGACCGGGACCGGCTTCATCGGCGGGAACAGGGTGTAGGATCTGGCGATGGCCCCGATGAACAGGTGGTCGAGGTTGGTCGCGAAGATCAGGGCCACGGCCGTCACGCTGAGGAAGCTGTGCAAGGTGGCGCCCGGCTGGGCCTCGTTGGGATTGGCGGTCTGGGAGAAAGCCAGGGTGGTCTGGATGGCCATCACCTCCCCGGCCACGGCCAGGGCGTTCATCATCATGTTCAGCAGCATGCCCAGGCCAAGGCCGACGAACAGTTCCTTGAACACCTGGCCGCCCATCTCGCCGACGGTCTGGGGCATCGGCGGCAGGGTGGGGCCGGCGATGGCGGTCAGGCACATGGTCAGCACCAGGGCGAAGCCCAGGCGCACGCGCTGGGGCACCGCCGTGTCGCCAATCGCCGGCAGCAGCATCACCACCCCGCTCACGCGCAGGAAGATCAGGGCGGCGTGGTAGATCTCGAGCGGGAGGGCGTAGGGCGACATGACGCCCCGCTACATTCCGGCGATTCGGGACGCGATCTGAGCCATGAATCCGGCGAGCACCGCCCCCATCATCGGCAGGAAGATGAGCAGGGCCATGAACACGGCCAGGATCTTCGGCGCGAACACCAGGGTCTGTTCCTGAATCTGGGTCAGCGCCTGCAGGAATCCGATGGCCACGCCCACCACCAGGCCCACCAGCAGGATCGGCGCACACAGCTGCAGCACCACCCAGATGGCCTCGCGCGCCACGTCCAGGACTTCTGACCCGCTCATGCGTACTCCCCACAAGACCCGCGAGAATCACGCGGGCTGGACACGATCATAGTTAACAACCTGGCCGGCGATGGTTAACGCGGCCTTTACGTTGGTTAAGATTTGCTTGGCGGTCTGGCGTGGGCCAGGGGCCTAGATCGTCATCCGCATGATCTCCTGATAGGCGGAGATCACCTGGTCGCGCACGGCCATCACGGTTTCCAGGCTGGCCTGGGCCGACGACACGGCGGTGGCGACGTCGATCAGGGCGGCCTTGCCCTGGATCTGATTGCCGATCTGGACTTCGGCGTTCTTGGACGAGGAGACCGCGTCGTTGATCGCGTTCTGCACCAGGTCGCCGAAGCTGGAGCCGCCGGAGATCATCTTCGACTTGTCGGCGCCGGCCGAGTCCTGGACGGCGGCGTAGGCCTTGGCGGCGAGAAGCGGCGTGACCATGGCTTACTGGCCTTTCAGCAGGTCCAGCGTGCGCTGGTCCATGTTCCGCGCGGTCTCGATCACGCTGATGTTGGCGTCGTAGGCGCGCTGGGCCTCGCGCATGTCCAGCGTCTCCACCATCGGCTCGATGTTGGGCATCTTGACGAAGCCCTGAGGGTCGGCGGCGGGGTTGCCGGGATCGTATTCCTTGCGGAACGGGCTCTGGTCCACGTCGATGCGGGTCATGGCGACGCCCTTGATCCCGCCCGGCAGCACCTTGGTGGCGAACACCGGGGTCTGCTTGCGGTAGGGGTCGCCGCCGGGCGTGCCCGCCGTCGAGTCGGCGTTGGCGATGTTCTCGGCGATGACGCGCATGCGCGCCTGCTGGGCCTTGAGCGCGGAGGCGGCCACGGCCATGGCGGCGTCGGCGGGGGGACGGATGTCGGCCATCTAGGGTCTCTCCTTCGGGCCTAGCCGCCGCCGGGCTTGCGGATCGCCAGGTGCAGCAGCCCGAGCGACTTCTGGTAGAAGCCGATGGCCGCGTCGTAGTCCGAGCGGGCCTCGTTCATCTTCAGCATCTGCTCTTCCAGCACCACCTGGTTGCCGTCGAGCGTGGTCTCGGAGTCCGGCGACGCCGCCGACAGATAGCTCGGCGCCTTGGGCGGCTTGTGGCTGATGGCCGAAGCGCCCAGCGAGGTTCCGGAATCGGTCTGCGCCGGCTGGGCCATGACCCGGGCGTTGGCCTTGGGATCGACGCCCGGCTGCTGGTCGAAGGGTTTCAGGTCCATCGGGGTGAAGCCCGGCGTCGAGGCGTTGGCCACGTTCTGGGCGATGACCTTCTCGCGCTCGCTGAGATAGCCGAGCTTGTGCTGCAGCACTGAGAACAGCGGAATTCCCGTCAGGTCCATGTTCCGGAGTGTGAACAAACAGGGTTAACAGCTCCTTTCCATCGCCAACCCGACCGGTTAACCGCAGCACCCCTCAGGCGCGAATCTCCCTATGCTCGCCCTCCATGGGGATCCTCGAGGTCATCAGCATGGTCGCCGCCCTGGCCGTCACCCTCGGCCTGTTCGGGCTTGCGGTGTGGGCCTGGCGCCGGTTCGCGCCGGCCGGGCTCCTGAGCGCGGCCTCCCCGCGCCAGAGGCGGATGACGGTGGTCGAGACCCTGGTGATGGGGACCAATCACAGGCTGGTGCTGGTGAAGCTGGACGGCGTCGAGCGGCTGGTGCTGCTGGGCGAGGGCCAACTGATCGGCGACCTGCCGAAGGACGCCGCATGACGGGCATGATCAAAGCCGTCCGCGACTATTTCGCCAGGCTGCACCCGGAAGACCTGCGCAAGGCGGCCGTGCTGGCGGCGATCATCACCGCCTCTTCCCTCGCCTTCCCGATCACGGCCCTGGCCCAGTCGGCGGTGAACATAGACCTCGGCAACGGCGCCGGCCTGACCGACCGCATCGTGCAGCTGGTCGGACTGCTCACCGTGCTGTCGTTGGCGCCGTCGATCGTGATCATGACCACCTCGTTCGTGCGCATCGTGGTGGTGCTGTCGCTGCTGCGCACCGCCATCGGCCTGCAGCAGAGCCCGCCCAACGCCGTGATCATCAGCCTTTCGCTGTTCCTGTCGGCCATCGTCATGGGCCCGACGTGGCAGGCCTCCTACAACGCCGGCATCAAGCCCCTGCTCGACCACAAGATGGAGCTGCCCGCCGCCTTCACGGCCTCGGCCAAGCCGGTGGAGCAGTTCATGCTCAAGCAGGTCGACGGGGCGGACCTGCAGCTGTTCATCCGCCTGTCCAAAATTCCCAAGCCCAAGACGGCCATGGACACTCCGATCCAGGTGGTGACCCCCGCCTTCATGATCAGCGAGCTGAAGCGGGCGTTCGAGATCGGCTTTCTGCTGTTCGTGCCGTTCCTGGTGATCGATCTCGTCGTCGCCAGCGTGCTGATGAGCATGGGCATGATGATGCTGCCGCCCGTGGTGGTCAGTCTGCCGTTCAAGCTGATCTTCTTCGTGCTGGTCGACGGCTGGCGGCTGGTGGCCGGCAGTCTGGTGGAAAGCTTCGCCAAGGGTGGAACCTAGAGTCCAGATTGCGATTCAGCCGCCGCATGACGCCGTCCACCCCCGTCGCGCCATAGCAAAATCGCCCGAATTGTTTGGTTTTCGTGAACAATTCGCCTTCTAGGGGCTTGCGATTAAATAAAATTCAGCTTTGATTAAGGGTCTGGGACCGTTGGGAGGACACCATGGTCAAAACGGATGCGAGCGCGCCTGAAGCGCCTCTGCTTTCCCCCGGACCCGCCCTGGCGCGGGAGCAGGGTGCGAGCGGCTGGTCCGTTGGGACCATCCTGCTGTTCGTCCTGGGCGGGGCCTTGGCGGTTTGGGGCGTGCTCGCCCGCTTGGCCTGGCTCGTCTTCAAGGTGACGCACCAGGGCGCGCCCTGAGTTCCCCGAGGCTTCGCCCTGGGCTTGGCGGCGCGCTTCTCCTTCAGCAAACAGACTCGGCGCCTGTTAGAGCTTGATCGATCAGGCCGAAACCATAAGCATGTTGACTGTGCAATTCTCCGAAGAGCCAGTCCGGCGTCTGATAATAAACCTGCTCCCTGCTATTTCCCGCCGGGCCCCGTACTGCAAAGCTTGGTTGCAATTCATGAGCGCTGTCGACGATTGTTGTTCCGGACGCGAACAAAACTCAGCATTGCGCACTCGCCTATAAGCAGAAAATTTCCCGTGAGCTGCGTTGTTGTTTGACTTCCCGCCGTTTTGAGAACATCGTTCGTCAACTGCGGTGCGAGCGATTGCGCCGAGCTCATGGGGGTTACACGATGAAGGTTTTTAACAAGGTGGCTGCGGTCGCGGTTGCCGTTGGCATGATGGGCGTGGCCAGCCACGCCATGGCGGCCGGCCCGGGCTTCGTCGCCCTGGAAGGCTCCGACGCGACGGCGCTCCACATGGACCCGTCCTATACGCCCGACCTGTTCCACTACCTGCAAGGCTCGTCGAGCCTGCCGGTGCTGGTCTACAATCCGACCGGCGCGATCGACCTGTCGTCGATCTCGGGCGGCGTGGCCACGGTGAACACCAGCAGCCTGTCCGGCGAGAACCTGTCCAACTACAGCGCCCTCTACATTGAATCGGCCTACGGCTGCTGCACGGCCGACAACACCGCCCTGAACGGCTACGGCGCCTCGGTGCTGGCCTTCATCGCGGCCGGCGGCAACCTCTCCATCGAAAACTACGTCGGCGGCGACTATGACGGCGTGGTGGTCGGCGGCAACCAGCCGGCCGGCGTGATCGAAGGCTACACCGCCGAAAATGGCGGCGTCGGCGGCGGCCCGATCTGCACCGACGGCGAACTGGTCACGGCGCAAGGC
>Ga0265327_10001863_pt1 | contig 24454 bp, 20 predicted proteins | sample 41621metaG_FD_202089 | JGI IMG/M metagenome (GOLD analysis project Ga0265327, IMG submission 202089) | Rhizosphere microbial communities from Carex aquatilis grown in University of Washington, Seatle, WA, United States - 4-16-21 metaG | ecosystem: Host-associated > Plants > Roots > Rhizosphere...
CGTACTTGGCGATGCTGCTGGGCATGAACTGCGGCATGCCCATGGCGCCGGCATAGCTGCCGCGCGGCCTCATCGGGTCGTCGGCGGTTCGGCCCTCGAGGCTCAGGAAGCTCTCGAGTTCACCGCGGAAGAAGGCCTGGCGCTCGGCCGCGCGCGGATGCGACTGCGGGAAGTCGAAGGACAGGGTGGCCAGCGCATCGATGACGCGGAAGCTGCCCATGTTGCGGCCGTAGATGGTCTCGACGCCGATGATGCCGACGACGATCTCCGGAGGCACGCCATAGACGGCCTCGGCGCGCGCCAGCGTGGCCGCGTTGTCGCGCCAGAAGCGCACGCCGGCGCCGATGCGCACCGGATCGATGAAGCGGCCGCGATAGGCCTCCCAGTTCTTCGGCACGCCGGGCGGGCCGGGCAGCATCAGGTGCGGCACGTTGGGCAGGAAGCGCGCATTGCCGATCGTGGCGCGCACCCAATCGCGGTCCAGGCCCTGGCGCGCTGACACCTCGTCGGCGAACTGCATCGCGTCCTCGCGGCTGGAATAGGCCACGGTGCCGCGCGGCGGGCCGCGCCGCTCCTGTGCGGCCTGCGAGGCGCGGACGCCGGCGCGCGCCTTGGCGGATCCGGTGTTCCCGGCGCTGCGGTTGCCGTTGGCTTCGCGAGTGTCGCGGGCGTCCTTGGCATCGGCCGGCGCCATCGGCATCAAGAGCGCCGCGAGGGCCAGGCAGAGCGAGGAAAAGGGCATCGGTCGCATTGCGGCCATTTTGCCGCCGGTGTTGCGCCTGGCGCCTCGCTGCGCGGCAGTTTTCAACGCTTCGGCCACACGATCTGGCGGAAATCCGCACGCAGCACCGACAGGGCCTCGGACGGACCGCCTGCATAGCGCTGGGCCTCGAGCCGCAGCAGCCAGTCCCGCGCCGGCCGTGCCGCGCCGCCGAAGTGTTGCTCCAGCCGGGCGGCCAGCTGGCGCGGCGATGCCGACTCGGGCGACTCGATGCCGCTGCCGGCCAGCCGGGCCCGCGCACGGGCCAGCAGCCGCAGCCACGGGTCGTGCTGGCTGCGTTCCCAGAGCGTCCAGGCCGCGCCCGCCAGGCTGGTCGCTACCAGCAGGCCGAGCAGCACGGTCGCCAGGTCCTGCAGGCTCGGCGCCTCGAAGCCGATGTTCTTCAACAGGTCGAGCTGGCGGCTCTGCGTGTAGTTGAGCACCCGCTGGCTCCAGGCGTTGTTCAGCGCTTCCCAGGCCGCGCGCAGGTTCAGCAGCTCGCGCGAGAAGACCGGGCTCATGCCGCCGATGGCGCCGGCGATCAGTCCCGGCTGCGGGGCCAGCCGCTTGAACTGTCCGACCCGGTCGGGCGCGATCGCGCCCGTCGGATCGACCCGCACCCAGCCGGTGCCTTGCTGCCAGACCTCGGCCCAGGCGTGGGCGTCGCTGTGGCGCAGGGTCCAGTAGTCGTCGACGCTGTTCCTGTCGCCGCCCTGGTAGCCGGTGACGATGCGCGACGGAATGCCGAGCGCGCGCATCAGCACGACGAAGGCCGAGGCGATGTGCTCGCAGAAGCCGGCCTTGCGATCGAACCAGAACTCGTCGGCGGTGTTCTCGCCGAAGACGCCGGGCTCGAGGGTGTACGAATAGCCGCCGGTGTTCAAGCGATGCAGCACCGCCTGCACCAGCTGCGGCGTGCCGGCCCCGGCAAGCGCTGGGTCTTCGCGCATCTGCGCGGCCAATGCGACGGTGCGCGGATTCGATCCTGGCGGCAGTTGCAGGTAGGCCTGCAGGCCCGGGCCCCGGCTGGTCGGGCCGCTCGTGAATCGTGGGTAGCTGGTGGCGCGATAGCGGACCGTGTCGCTGAGCGGCCGGCTGGCGATCCATTGCAGGTCCGAGGTGCCGAAGACTTCGTAGCCCGGCAATTCGGGCCTCTGGGGCGCCGCATCGAGCGTCAGCAGCATCGGCCGGTTCGATGGCTCGAGCGTGACCTCGTAGCCGACCGGCTCGCCCTCGACGCGCAGGTTCTGCGCGACGAGCGGCCGCGAGAAAGCCGGCAACGCAGTCCACTCGCGGCCGTCGAAGCGGCTCAGCACCGGGCCGCGGAAATAGAGCAAGCCCTGCGGCGGCACCTTGTCGCCGTCGAACTTGATGCGCGCGGCGATGCCTTCGTCCTGCGCCAGCTCGGCGATGGAGCCGACGCGCATGCTGTTCGACAGGCCGGTGCGCCCGGTCATCGCATCGTTCGGCGTGCCCCACAAGGGCGCCAGCCGCGGGAACAGCAGGAACAGCACCAGCATGATCGGCGCGCCGAGCAGGGCCATCCAGCCGGCGGTGCGCGCGGCTCGCATCAACGGCGGCTTGCCGACCGGCATGTGGGCATTGACCAGCGCGGTCAAGAGGCCCAGCAGCGCGAGCAGCATCGCGAAGGCGGTCGGCAGCGACTGCGAATAGAAGAAGTTCGTGAGCATCGTGAAGAAGCCCAGGAAGAAGATCACGAAGGCATCGCGGCGCGCGCGCAGTTCGAGCGTCTTGAGCGCCAGCAGGATGACGATCAGCGTCACGCCGGCGTCGCGGCCGAGCAGGGTGCGATGGGTGGCGAAGGTCGCGGCCAGGGTCAGCGCGAGCAGGCCGATGCGCCACCATTTGCCGGGCAAGGGCCTGGCTTGCACCGCGAGCGTGCCGCGCCAGAACAGCACCAAGGCGGCCAGGCCGCTGCACCACCAGGGCAGGTTGTCGATCTGCGGCAGCAGGATCAGGCCGATCACGCAGAGCAGGAAAAGCGTGTCCCTTGCGTCGCGCGGCAGGGCCTGGAGGCGGGCGGCGATGTTCAGCACAGCGCCAACGCTTCCAGGCACTTTCGCCTGTGCGCCTCGCCCCGCGACGGCGCCAGCACCAGGCCACCCAGCCGCAGCCCGTAGTCGACCCCGAGCCGGTCCGCCATCAGCACCCAGGCGCAGAGACGCGAGACGCGCGCCTCGAGCTCGGGCAAACCGCAAGCCTGCGCATCGAGCCAGAGCTCGTGGCGCTGCGCCTGCTGGGTATCGCGGCTCACCAGCGCATCGCTGCCGTTGGCCTGGGCTTGCGCCGCCTTCTTCCAGACCACCAGCTTCAGCGGGTCGCCGCGCCGGTAGCTGCGCACGCCGTCGTATTCGCCGGCCAGGTGGGTGCTCAGGCTGGCCGAGGCGGCATCGCCGGCGAGCGGCGTGCCGGGCGGCAGCGGCGGCGGATGGGGCTCGGGCGCCGGATAGACCAGCACCTTGGAAGCCGGCCTCCAGATGGTCCAGACACGGAAAGTACCCAGCGGGTAGCGGGTCTCCGCGGTCAGTGTCGGCACCGGATGCAGGCCGCGGCGCTCGGGCTGGAAGGCGACCTCGACCGCTGCGCTGCCCTGCGCCGGCACGTCGCTCCACGACCATTGGCCGCTTCTGTGTACCGCCATGCCGATGCCGTAGCGAATGCTGCGCCGGTCGTTGCGCAGCTGCACCCTGAGCACCGCCGCCGCGCCCGCGTACTGGGGCTCCGGCGCAACCAGCCGCAGGCCGAGGCCGCGCAGCGTTCCGTGGCAGACATGCATGCCGACCGTCACGCAGCCTGCCAGCAGAAAGGTCAGCAGGTAGCCGAGGTTGAGCTGGTAGTTGATCGAGCCGACCAGCAGCAGCAGCAGCGTGGCGAGCAGCATCCAGCCGGCCCGGCTCGGCACGATGTAGACATTGCGCTGCTTGAGTTCGAGCGTGTCGGAGGGCGGCCGGCGCGACAGGAACCAGCCGTCGATGCGGGCGCGCAGCGGCGCCATGGCCTGCCCGAAGCCGCTGGCCGGCAGCGCCCGTGCCTTGGTCACGGCAATGGCACCGCCGCCAGCATGGCGCGCACCTGCTCGATCGCGCCGCGGCCGGCGTCGCCAACCGGCGTGAGGCGGTGCGCGATGGTCTGCGGCAGCACCGCCGCGATGTCGTCGGGCGCCACGTAGTCGCGGTTGTCCAGCAGCGCCTGCGCCTTGGCGGCGCGCAGCACCGCGATGCCCGCGCGCGGCGAAAGGCCCTGCAGGAACCAGCGGCCCGAGCGGGTGGCGGCCATCAGGTCCTGCAGGTAGTTGAGCAGCGCGGGCGCCGCATGCACCTGCATCACGCGCTGCTGCAGGGCATTGAGCTCGCCCGCGCTGAGCAGGGCCGGCAGCGCTGCCAAAAGCTCGCGCCGGTCGGCACCGGCCAGCAGCTCGCGCTCGGCCGCCCGGTCCGGATAGCCGAGCGAGATGCGCATCAGGAAGCGGTCGAGCTGCGACTCGGGCAGCGCGAATGTGCCGAGCTGGTCGTGCGGGTTCTGGGTGGCGATGACGAAGAAGGGCGTGGGCAGGGGCCGGGTCTCGCCCTCGATCGTGACCTGCTTCTCCTCCATGGCCTCGAGCAGCGCGCTCTGGGTCTTCGGGCTGGCGCGGTTGATCTCGTCGGCCAGCAGCACCTGCGCGAAGATCGGCCCCGGATGGAAGACGAAGGCCTGCTGGCCGCGATCGTAGATGGCGACGCCGGAGAGGTCGCCTGGCATCAGGTCGGCGGTGAACTGCACGCGCGAGAACTGCAGCCCGAAGGTGTGCGACAGCGCATGCGCCAGCGTGGTCTTGCCGACGCCCGGAACGTCCTCGATCAGCAGGTGGCCGCCGGCCAGCAGGCAGGCCACGCAGTCGCGAACCTGCGCCTCCTTGCCCACGATCACCGTGTTAAGCTGACCGAGCAAACTGGCGAGCTTCGCGGCGATGTCCATTTTTGTATCCATATGCAAACAATACCGTAAGCCCGGCCGTCCAGGCGGCACGGGCCCACTGGACGACTCGTTCCCATGGGTAAGACCGGTTATTTCACACATCGCGATTGCTGGAAGCACGACATGGGCGCCGGCCATCCCGAATGCGCCGCCCGGCTCGACGCGATCGAGGACCGCCTTCTGGTCACCGGCGTGCGCGACGCACTCGATGTCATCGACGTGCCGCTCGCGACCCTGCCGCAGATCGTTCGCGCGCACACGGTCGAGCACATGGAGAACCTGGAGCGTCTCAGCCAGCGCCTGATCGAGGACGCGCCCTCCGGCGGCCCCGAGCATGCGGCCATCGATCCCGACACCAGCCTCAACCGCTTCACCGTGCTGGCCGCGCGCCGCGCCGCCGGGGCCGCGATCGCCGCTACCGACGCGGTCATCGCCGGCCAGATCGACAACGCCTTCTGCGCGGTGCGCCCGCCCGGCCACCATGCCTGCCACGACAAGGCGATGGGCTTCTGCTTCTACAACAACGTTGCGATCGCGGCCCGGCATGCGCTCGAGCAGCATGGCCTGGAAAGGGTGGCGATCGTCGACTTCGACGTGCACCACGGCAACGGCACCGAGGACATCCTCAGCAACGACCCGAGGGTGCTGATGGTGGGCATCTTCCAGCACCCGTTCTACCCGTACAGCGGCACCGACCACCCGGCACCCAACATGCTGAACCTGCCGGTGCCGGCCTATACCAAGGGCATGGACGTGCGCGAGCTGATCGAGGCCTGCTGGATGCCGCGCCTGGATGATTTCAAGCCGCAGATGATCTTCGTCAGCGCCGGCTTCGATGCGCACCGCGACGACGACCTGGGCCAGCTTCGGCTCAACGAGCAGGACTTCGGCTGGATCACCAGCCGCATCGTCGACGTGGCGCGGCGCCATTCGAAGGGGCGCATCGTCTCGATGCTGGAAGGCGGCTACAACCTCGACGCGCTGGCCCGCAGCGTCGAGGAGCATGTGCGCGTCCTGGCCGAGCTCTGATCGAAGGTCTTCGCGGATGGCATTGGACTTCAGCGACTTCACCGGTCGCCTCGCGCAGATCGAGCCGCGCCACCTGTCGATCGAGGGCGCCGCGCTGGTCGGCTGCGTGCTGGTCGCCTGGGCGGTCTGCCGCTGGTTCGGCCGCGACCAGCCCAAGGATTCGATCTGGTTCGGCCGGCGAACGCTCGACGGCCTGCTGTTCCCGGTGCTGGCGTTGTTGTTCATCGACCTGGCGCGGCGGGCATTGCAGGGCTTCCAGCCGGTGCTGCTGCTGCCGATGGCGGTGTCGGTCTTCGTCGCGCTGGTGGCGATCCGCTTCTTCGCGCGGGTGCTTCAGGCGGTCTTTCCGGCGTCGGCGCTCGCCCGGCTGGTCGAACGCACCATTTCATGGGTCGCCTGGATCGGCGCGATCCTCTGGATCGTCGGGTTGCTGCCGCCGGTGCTGGCGGAACTCGACGAGATCACGCTCGCCTTCGGCCGCACCCGCGTCAGCCTGCGCACCATCCTCGATGGCCTGCTGTCGGCTGGCCTGGTGATGGTGATTGCGCTGTGGGTGTCGAGCACCATCGAGAAGCGCATCCTGCGCGAGGCAGTGGCCGACCTGTCGATGCGCAAGGTGGCGTCGAACGCGATTCGCGCCTTCCTGCTGCTGATCGGCCTGTTGTTCGCGCTGTCGGCGGTCGGGGTCGATCTCACCGCGCTGTCGGTGCTGGGCGGCGCGTTGGGCGTCGGGCTGGGCTTCGGCCTGCAGAAGCTGGCCGCCAACTACGTGAGCGGTTTCGTGATCCTGCTGGAGCGCTCGATCCGTATCGGCGACAACGTGCGGGTCGACAACTTCGAGGGCCGCATCACCGACATCAAGACCCGCTACACGCTGGTGCGCGCCGGCAACGGGCGCGAGTCGATCGTGCCCAACGAGTCGCTGATCACCAGCCGGGTCGAGAACCTGTCGCTGGCCGATCGCAAGTTCAACATCACGACCACCGTGGTGGTCGGCTACGACAGCGACGTGGCGCGGGTGCAGGACATTCTCTGCGCGGCCGCCAGGGCCCAGCCGCGGGTGCTGCTGGATCCGGCGCCGGTCGCCTTTCTGATGAATTTCGCTTCCCATGGGCTGGAGTTCACGCTCAACTTCTGGGTCGCCGATCCGGAGAAGGGGCGGGACAACCTGCGCTCGGCCATCAATCTCGCGATCCTCGAAGGCCTGCGGGCCGCGAAGATCGCGATTCCCTATCCACAAAGCGTGCTGCATGTGGAGTCGCTGCCCGCCTCGATTTCGCCGCCGGGGCCGGCTCGCCTATAATCCATAAAAAAGCACGATCGTTCTTTTTTGCGTCCCGGACGGCGCCCCCTGATTGAAATGAACAGTCCGCACGGAGGCCGCGCCTAAAATCGCCGGTTGCCCTGCATTCCTCGGTTTAGCAATTCAACGGAGTCAAAACCATGAAGATCCTGGTCCCCGTCAAGCGGGTCGTCGACTACAACGTCAAGGTTCGCGTGAAGAGCGACGGCACCGGCGTAGACATCGCCAACGTCAAGATGAGCATGAACCCCTTCGACGAGATCGCCATCGAAGAAGCGGTGCGTCTGAAGGAGAAGGGCGTGGCCACCGAGGTCATCGCCGTGTCCTGCGGCGAGAGCAAGTGCCAGGAGACGCTTCGCACCGCGATGGCCATCGGCGCCGACCGCGGCATCCTGGTCGAGACCACTGAGGAGCTGCAACCGCTGGCGGTGGCCAAGCTGCTGAAGGCCCTGGTCGACAAGGAGCAGCCCGGCCTGGTGATCCTCGGCAAGCAGGCGATCGACGACGACGCCAACCAGACCGGCCAGATGCTGGCCGCGCTGGCCAGCCTGCCGCAAGCGACTTTTGCCTCGAAGGTCGAGGTTGCAGGCGACAAGGTCAGCGTCACCCGTGAAGTCGACGGCGGCCTGGAAACCCTCTCGCTGAGCCTGCCGGCGGTCGTCACCACCGACCTGCGCCTGAACGAGCCGCGCTACGTCACGCTGCCCAACATCATGAAGGCCAAGAAGAAGCAGCTCGACACGGTCAAGCCCGAGGACCTGGGCGTGGACGTCAAGCCGCGCCTGAAGACGCTCAAGGTCAGCGAGCCGCCCAAGCGCGGTGCGGGCGTCAAGGTGGCCGACGTGGCCGCCCTGGTGGAAAAGCTGAAGAACGAAGCCAAGGTGATCTGATCATGACCGTACTTGTTATTGCCGAACACGACCACGCCACCCTCAAGCCGGCGACCCTGAACACCGTGACCGCCGGCATCGCCTGCGCCAGCGGCGACGTGCACGTGCTGGTGGCCGGCGCCAACGCCGCCGAAGCCGCCAAGGCCGCTGCGCAGGTCGCGGGCGTGGCCAAGGTGATCGTCGCCGACAGCGCCAGCCTGGCCGAGAACCTGGCGGAGAACGTCGCCGCCCAGGTGATCGCCATCGCCAAGAACTACAGCCACATCCTTTTTCCCTCGACCGCCAACGGCAAGAACGTCGCCCCCCGCGTGGCCGCCTTGCTCGACGTCGCGCAGATCAGCGACATCACCAAGGTCGACGGCCCCGACACCTTCGAGCGCCCGATCTACGCCGGCAACGCCATCGCCACGGTGCAGAGCGCCGATGCGATCAAGGTGATCACCGTGCGCACCACCGGCTTCGACCCGGCGGCGGCGACCGGCGGCAGCGCCGCGACCGAGACGGTCGATGGCGTGGCCGACAGCGGCAAGTCCAGCTTCGTCGGCCGCGAAGTCACCAAGAGCGAGCGCCCCGAACTCACCGCCGCGAAGATCATCGTGAGCGGCGGCCGTGCACTGGGCAGCGCCGAGAAGTTTCAGGAAGTGATGGCACCGCTGGCCGACAAGCTCAACGCGGGCCTGGGTGCCAGCCGCGCCGCGGTGGATGCGGGCTACGCGCCCAACGACTGGCAAGTCGGCCAGACCGGCAAGATCGTCGCGCCCCAGCTCTACATCGCCGCAGGCATCTCCGGCGCGATCCAGCATCTGGCCGGCATGAAGGACTCCAAGGTGATCGTGGCGATCAACAAGGACGAGGAGGCGCCGATCTTCTCGGTGGCCGACTATGGCCTGGTGGCCGACCTGTTCACCGCCGTGCCGGAGCTGGTCAAGGCGCTCTGAGCGCATCGTCAGCGTGAAGCAAAAGGGCATCGTTCGCGGTGCCCTTTTTCACATCGATTCGAATTCGGCCGAGGACGGCCCTGAGGAGACAATATGAGCTACATCGCCCCCTTGAAGGACATGCTGTTCGACATCGAGCATCTCGCGAACATCGCGCAGATCGCCGAGATGCCCGGCCTCGAGGACGCAGGCCTGGAGACGGCGCAGGCCGTGCTCGAGGAATGCGCCCGCTTCAACCAGGACGTGATCGCGCCGCTCAATGTGGTGGGCGATCGCGATCCGTCCTCCTTCAAGGACGGTGTGGTGACCACCTCGCCGGGCTTCAAGGACGCCTTCGCGCAGTACGTGAGCGGCGGCTGGCAGGGCCTGCAGCATCCGGCCGACTTCGGCGGCCAGGGCCTGCCGAAGACCATCGGCGCGGCCTGCGTCGAGATGCTCAACTCGGCCAACATGAGCTTCGCCCTGTGCCCGCTGCTGACCGACGGCGCCACCGAGGCGCTGCTGACGGCCGGCTCGGACGAGCTCAAGGCCATCTACCTCGAGAAGCTGGTGAGCGGCCAGTGGACCGGCACGATGAACCTCACCGAGCCGCAGGCCGGCAGCGACCTGGCCATGGTGCGCAGCCGTGCCGAGCCGCAGCCCGACGGCAGCTACAAGGTCTTCGGCACCAAGATCTTCATCACCTACGGCGAGCACGACATGGCCGAGAACATCGTCCATCTGGTGCTGGCCCGGGTCGCCGGCGCGCCCGAGGGCGTGAAGGGCATCAGCCTCTTCGTGGTGCCGAAGTTCCTGGTCAATGCCGACGGCTCGCTCGGCGCGCGCAACGACGTGCATTGCGTGAGCATCGAGCACAAGCTGGGCATCAAGGCGTCTCCCACCGCCGTGCTGCAGTACGGCGACGGCACGGCGGCGAGCATCGCGGACAGCGCCGGACCCGGCGCCGTGGGCTACCTCGTCGGCCAGGAGAACCGCGGGCTCGAATACATGTTCATCATGATGAACTCGGCCCGCTACGCGGTCGGCATGCAGGGCATCGCGGTGGCCGAGCGCGCCTACCAGCATGCGGTGGCCTACGCGCGAGAGCGGGTGCAGAGCCGCCCGGTCGACGGATCGATCAACGCCAGCGCGCCGATCATCCATCACCCCGACGTGAAGCGCATGCTCATGACCATGCGCGCCTACATCGAAGGCTGCCGCGCCATGGCCACCGTGGCCGCGGCCGCCTACGACGCCGCGCACCACCATCCCGACGCCGATACGCGCAAGCAGAACCAGGCCTTCTACGAATTCATGGTGCCGCTGGTCAAGGGCTACAGCACCGAGATGAGCCTGGAGGTGGCCTCTCTCGGCGTGCAGGTGCACGGCGGCATGGGCTTCATCGAGGAGACCGGCGCGGCGCAGTACCTGCGCGACGCCAAGATCCTGTCCATCTACGAAGGCACGACCGCGATCCAGGCCAACGACCTGGTCGGCCGCAAGACCGCGCGCGACGGCGGGCAGACCGCCAAGGCGATCGCGGCCCAGATCGAGAAGGTCGAGGCTGAACTGGCCAAGCGCGAGAGCGCCGATGCCAAGGCCGTGGCGCGCAGGCTCAAGGCCGCGCGCGAAGCCTTCGTCGAGGTGGTTGGCTTCGTAGCCGGCCAGACCAAGGCCGCGCCGAATGCGGTGTTCGCGGGCAGCGTTCCCTACCTCATGCTGGCCGGCAACCTGGTGGCGGGCTGGCAGCTCGCGCGTTCGCTGGCCGTCGCGGAAGACCTGGCCAAGGCCGGCACCGACGTGGCCTTCATGAAGGCCAAGATCGCCACCGCGCGTTTCTATGCTGACCACCTGCTGACCAAGATACCGGGGCTGCGCGACAGCATCGTCGATGGCGCGGACAGCGTCATCGCGCTCGCGCTCGAAGCCTTCTGAAGACGCGCCGATTACAACTGTTTCAATTCACCGGAGAGTTCATGTCCAAGTTGCCGCCCGTGCTTGCCAAGTTGCCGCTGCCCATCATCGGCTCGCCGCTCTTCATCATCAGCAATCCCAAGCTGGTGGTCGCGCAGTGCAAGGCCGGGGTCGTGGGGTCGATGCCGGCGCTCAATGCGCGGCCGGCCGCGCAGCTCGAGGAATGGCTGATCGAGATCACCGAGGAGCTCGCTGCCTACAACAAGGCCAATCCCGACAAGCCCGCAGCGCCCTTCGCCATCAACCAGATCGTGCACAAGAGCAACGACCGGCTCGAGCACGACATGGCGATGGTCGTGAAGTACAAGGTGCCGATCGTGATCACCTCGCTGGGCGCGCGCACCGACGTCAACGACGCGGTGCACAGCTATGGCGGCGTGACGCTGCACGACATCATCAACAACAACTTCGCGCGGAAGGCGATCGAGAAGGGCGCCGACGGCATCATCGCGGTGGCGGCGGGCGCCGGCGGACATGCGGGGGTGAAGAGCCCCTTCGCGCTGGTGCAGGAGATCCGCCAGTGGTTCGACGGCCCGCTCGCGCTGTCCGGCTCGATCGCCACCGGCGACGCAGTGCTGGCGGCGCAGGCGATGGGCGCCGACTTCGCCTACATCGGCACCGCTTTCATCGCCACCGACGAAGCGCGCGCCAGCGCCGAATACAAGCAGGCGATCGTCGACGGCAGCTCGGACGACATCGTCTACTCGAACCTCTTCACCGGCGTGCACGGCAACTACCTGGCGCCGAGCATCGTGGCGGCGGGCATGGACCCGGCCAACCTGCCAGAGGGCGACCTGAAGACCATGGATTTCGGTGGCGGCGAAGGCAGCAAGACCAAGGCCTGGAAGGACATCTGGGGCTCGGGGCAGGGCATCGGCGCGGTGACCGAGGTCGGCAGCACCGAGGCCTACGTCGAGAAGCTCAAGCGCGAATACTTCGAGGCGCGGCGCCGGCTGGCGCTCTGAGCCCATGCCCGCGGCAGGCAGCGTCGGCTCGGTGCCGCCGGTGTCGGCGGCGCGCATGCCGCTGCTCGACGCGGTCAAGGGCGTGGCCTGCCTGCTGATCGTCGGCCATCACCTGTCGCGCTACGGGCCCTTGCCGGCCGGCGCCTCGTCGCTGGCACCCGACCTTTTCGACTGGCTGGCGCAGAACGGGCGCCTGGCGGTGCAGGTCTTCCTGGTGCTGGCCGGCTTTCTTGCTGCCGGCACCCTGGCGCCGCGCGGCGCGGGACTCGTCGAGCGGCCATGGCGCCGCGTGTTCCAGCGCTATGGCCGGCTGGTGATGCCCTACCTGGTGGCGCTGAGCTTCAGCGTCGTGGTGGCCGCGCTGGTGCGGCCCTGGCTGCACGACGATGCGGTGCCTGGCGCGCCGGGCATGGCGCAGCTGCTGGCGCATGGGCTGCTGCTGCAGGATCTGCTGGGCTACGAGGCCCTGTCGACCGGGGTCTGGTATGTGGCCATCGACTTCCAGCTCTTCGTGCTGGCACTTGCAACGGTGGCGCTCGCCGGGCTGTTGCAGCGGCGCTGGGACATCGCGCGCGAGCGCTCCGGCTGGCTGCTGGGCGGCGCGGTGCTGGTGCTGGTCGTCGCTTCGCTGGACTGGTTCAACCGCCACGAGGAACTCGACGTCACCGCGATCTATTTCTTCGGCTCCTATGGCCTGGGCATGCTGGTCTTCTGGCTCGGCCAGGCGACGCGCAGCCGCTTCTGGCTCGCGGCGCTGCTGCTGCTGGCCTTGATCGGCGCCGCGGCGCTGGCGCTCGAATGGCGCAGCCGGATCGCGATCGCGCTGGTCACCGCGCTGGCGGTGGCGGTGATGCAGCACTTCGACTGGCTCGAGCCCGAGGCCTGGCCGCGCGCGGGCGCGCCGCTGGTGCGCCTGGGACGCATCTCCTATTCGCTGTTCCTGATCCACTTCCCGATGCTGCTGCTGGTCAGCGCGCTGTTCAATCGCTTCCTCCCCGACACGCCCTGGTTCGACCTGGCCGGGCTCGCATTGACGGTGCTCATGTCGATCGCCGCGGCCAGGCTGCTGTACCGGCGCGTCGAATGCCATCCGGTCACCTGGCGCGCAGTGCTCGCATCCTTCGCGCTGCTGCTGGCCTGCGGCGCGATGGCCTCGGCCTGAGCCTGCAGTGCAGGTTCAGGTCGAGGCGCTCGCAGCGTGGCGCTGCTGCCGCGACAGCGCCTGGACGTACTGGTCGGAAAACTTGCGCGCCACCGCAGCCCAGTCGCGCTCGCCCGCGGTCGCCTGGGCGGCCGTGGCCATGGCGGCACAGGCCTGGGCGTCGAGCCGCGCCAGCCGGCGCAGCGTCTCCAGATCCTTTGCGCCCTGGTCGAACTTCAGGAAGAGGCCGTTGCTGCCGGCGTCGACGAAGCCGTTCAGGGGCTCCATGTCGCGGCAGATCACGATCTTGCCGGCGGCCATCGCCTCCAGCACGCCGACGCCGAAGCCCTCGTATTCGCTCGCGGTGATGAAGACGGTGCGTTGGCGCAGTTCCTCCAGCAGTTCGGCGTCCCCGATGTAGGGATGCAAGCGCACTGCGTGGCCGATGCCGAGCGACTCGATCCTGGCCTTCAGAGCGTCGCCGATGTTGTCGAAGTCGGGCCCGGCGATCAGCAAGTCGATCTCGATGCCGTTCGCGCGGGCCTGGGCCACCGTGTCGATGAGGGCGTCGATGCGCTTGTTGCGCGACCAGCGGCCCCAGTAGATCCAGCGCGTCGGGTCGGGCGTGCCGGCGCTGCGGCCGGCCTGGAACTTGGCGAAGGCGATGCCGTTCTCGCACTTGAGCACGTTGTCCGAGAAGCGTCCGAAATACTCGGTGTCCGATTCGCTGACCGCCAGCACCTTGGCGTAGTGCTTGAGCAGCGGCCGCATCAGCAAACGCTCGTGCAGCCATTTGAAGATGCGCAGCCGGCTGGTGTGGCGGAAGCCGCCATGGGTGCTGAGCACCGCCGGCACCTTGCGGCATTGGAGCAGCACGTTGGCGGTGAGCATCATCAACTGCGGGTCGTGCACGTGCAGCAGGTCGTAGTCCTCCGCCAGCCGGCCTAGGCCGCGCGCATATCCCACCAGCCGGTTGCCCGCCACCGGCACCCGATAGACGTCGATGCCGTCGGTCCGGCTCATCGACATCGTCGAATGGCTGGCCGACACATGCGCGACGTCCATGCGAACGCCGGCATCGCCGACTTGCGTGGCGAGGTCGCGCACGACCGATTCGATGCCTCCGACTCCCGGGTAGTAGGTCGGCGTGATCGACAACACCTTCAATTTTTCTCCTCGAAAAGCCTCGTGCTCATCGCTCTATGTCGCGGCTGTGTGCCGTCTTTTCTGATTGTCGGTCTGTCCGATGGCTGGAGTTTGGCGGAAGATTGCCAGGCTTGGTTGTATCTCTTATGATTTATGTAATTTCAGTAAATACTGAAAATAACAGAATCTCCAGGTGAATCCCCGTATCCAAGGCGCACTTCAAGACTCTCTCGGCAGCGTCGTGCAGGGCGCTGCCGCACTCCTCTGGCTGCCTCAGGCCGCCTTGCTGGCCTGGGCGGTCCAGGGACTGCTTGCCGGGCAGGGCATGGCGGCGGTCACCGGTCCGGCGCTGGGCCTTCTGCTGCTCGGCCTGCTGCGCGCCGCCTGCGAGGCCTGGGGCCTGCGTCGCGTGTATGCCACGGCCCGGCGCTGGCTGGGCGAACGCCGGGCCCTGGCGGTGGCGGCGCTGGCCGGCGCTTCGCCGCTGGATCGTGCCCGGCCGGCCTCGGGCGAAGCCGCCAGCGTGCTGGCCGAGCAGGCCGAGGCGGTGGTGCCTTACCTGGTGCGCTATGGGCCGGCGCGCTGGCGGGCGACGCTGGTTCCGGCGGTGATCCTGCTGGTCGTGGCCTGCTTCTCCTGGGTGGCGGCGCTGGTGCTGCTGGTGGCTGCACCGCTCATTCCGCTCTTCATGGCCATCGTGGGATGGCGCGCCCAGGCGGCGAGCGAAGCCCAGATGGTGGAACTCGGCCGCATGAACGGCTTCCTGCTCGACAGGCTTCGCGGCTTGGCCACCTTGCGCGCGCTGGGCGCCGTCGACGCCACGGCGCTGCGCCTGGGCGCCTCGGCCCAGTCGCTGCGCGAGCGGACCATGGCGGTGCTGCGCATCGCCTTTCTTTCCTCCGCGGTGCTCGAATTGTTCTCGGCGCTGGGCGTGGCGATGGTCGCGGCCTATGTCGGCTTCCATTTGCTCGGCACCATTGAATTCGGCACCTGGGGCCGACCACTGAGCCTGGGGCAGGGCCTGTTCGTGCTGCTGCTGGCGCCGGCCTTCTTCGAGCCCTTGCGCGAGCTGTCGGCGGTCTGGCACGACCGCGCGGCCGGCGAGGCCGCACTCGGCGCGCTCGATGCCCTCTCGCGCGGGGTGGCGCCATTGCCGGGGGCACCGATCGCCTCAGCGGACGCGCAAGCCGCACCCGGCGCATCGGGCTCGACGCCGGCGCCACGGCCCATGCCGCAGCCGCACGCGGCGCATGCGCTATCGGTGCGCATCAGCGGACTCGGCTTTGCGCATCCCGGCGAAGCGCCGCTGTTCGAGGACGTCGCCTGGCGCATCGGCGCCGGCGAACACGTCGCGCTGATGGGGCCGAGCGGCTGCGGCAAGAGCTCACTGTTGAGCCTCATCGCGGGGCTGGTACCGATGCAGCAGGGCGAGATTCTGATCGGCTCGGTGCCGCTGAACGCGGCGACGATCGCCGCCTTGCGCGCCCGAATGGCCTGGATGGGCCAGAGGCCGCACCTGTTCGGCGCCTCGGTACGGGCCAACGTGGGCCTGGGCCGCGAGGATGTCGACGACGCCGGCATCGCGGCCGCGATGCGCGCCGCGGCGCTCACCGGCGTGATGCAGGCGCGGTTGGACGTGCCGCTGGGCGAGGGCGGGGCTGGCCTGTCCGGCGGCGAAGCGGTGCGGCTGGCGCTGGCCCGGCTCGCTGCGCATCCGGGCGCCGGCTTGCTGCTCGTCGACGAGCCGACCGCGCATCTCGACCGCGACACGGCGCTGCAGGTGGCCGATGCGCTGGCAGGGCTGGCCGGAGGCCGGACCCTGATCGTCGCCACCCACGACCCGGTGCTGGCCGCGCGCATGGACCGTGTGATCCGTCTCGATGCGTCGCTCGCCCTGCCTGCCAGCGAGACTGCGCTGGATGCGCGCGAGCTCGCGGCAGGGCTCGAAGCGGAGGTGCGGACATGAGTCGAACGGCCGCTTCGAAGGCGAATACCGGAGCACTGCTGCGCGGAGCTTCCCTGGCCGATCGAACGGCCGCTCCGAAGACGAATGCGGCACCGCCCGAAGCCGCCGGCCCCGCCCTGCTGGCCGACCTGCGTCCGGTTCTGCGGTGCTTCCTGCGCGCGCAGCCCGGCCTGCTCTCGCTTGGCGCGCTGCTGGCGGGGCTGACGGTCTGCATGGGCATGGCGCTGCTCGGCCTGTCGGGCTGGTTCATCAGCGCCACCGCGCTGGCCGGGCTGCAGGCGGCGACGGCCATCGGTTTCGATGTGTTCACGCCGTCGGCCGGCATCCGCCTGCTGGCGCTGGGACGCACCCTGTCGCGCTATGGCGAGAGGGTACTGACCCACGACGCGACCTTCGGCGTCTTGGCCGAGCTGCGCGTGCGCCTGTTCCGCGGCTGGGCCCGGCCCGATGCGGCGCGTCGACTGCTGGCGCGGCCGGCGCGGCTGCTGTTTCGGCTGACCGCCGACATCGATGCGCTCGAGACCCTCTACCTGCGCCTGCTGGTGCCCGGCGGCGCGGCCCTCTGCGCCGCGCTGCTGGCCGGCGCGCTTCTCGGGTCGATGAAGGGCTGGATGGGCCTGCTGCTCGCGCTGTGGCTGGTCGGCGCGGGCTGGGGCATCGCCTGCTTCGGCGCGGTGCGGGCGCGCCCGGCGGCGGTGCGGCGCGCGCATGCGATCGAGCGATTGCGCGCCCGCGCCGCCGACCTGGTGGCCGGGCAGACCGAACTGCTCATGGCCGGCCGCATCGAGGCAAGCCGCGCCGGGCTGGCCGCGGCCGATCGGCAACTGGCCCGTGCCGACCAGGCCCTGAACCGGCTGGAGGCGCAGCTGGGCTTCGCCTATGGCATTGCCGGCACCCTGACGCTTTGCGCGGTGCTGCTCGCCGTCGGCTGGCTGGTCGGCGACGGCGCTATCGGCGTGCCCGCTGCCGTCCTCGCACTGCTGGTCGCGCTGGGCGCGATCGAGCCCTTCGCCGGCCTGCGCCGCGGCGCGCTCGAGGCAGGCCGTGCGTGGCTCGCCGCCCGCCGGCTGGGGCCGCGCATCGCGGGCGAGGCCGAGGCGTCGTCGACGCACGACGCCAGGCTGCCGGCCGCCGCGCGGGAGGCAATCGCAACGCCCACCGCGGCCGCCGAGCTGCCCGGCGCGCATCCGGACCGTGCCGCTGCCGCCATCGCATTGCACGACGCATGCGTGATCCATCCGGGTGCCGCCGCGCCGGTGCTGCAGGCGCTTTCGCTGCGGATCGGCGCGGGAGAAAGAGTGGCGCTGGTCGGCGCCAGCGGTGCCGGCAAGTCGACATTGATGGCGCTGGTCGCCGGCGAGCTGACTCCGGTTTCGGGCGCACTGCACGCGGCGCCGAATTGCCTGCTGACCCAGCGCACCGAGCTGTTCCAGGACAGCCTGCGCGAGAACCTGCGGCTGGCCGATCCTTCGGCCGATGACCGGCGCCTCTGGCAGGTGCTGGCCGCCGCTGGTCTCGAACAGGACGTGCGCGGCTTCGCTGCCGGCCTCGACACATCGCTCGGCGAAGGCGGCCTGGGCCTCTCGGGCGGACAGTCGCGCCGGCTGGCCCTGGCTCGCCTCCTGCTGCGCGACCCGCCGCTATGGCTGCTCGACGAAGCCACCGAGGGACTGGATGCCGATGTCGCCCGCGACGTCCTGGGGCGGCTGGCCCTGCAGGCCGATGGCCGCACGCTGCTTGTCGCGACCCATCTGCGTCGCGAGGCCGCGCTGGCCGACCGGCTGCTCTGCATGGCGCAGGGCCGCATCACGGCCGACCACCAGCGCGGCAGCGCGGCATTCGACGCGGCGCTCGTCGCCTTGCGCCCCGACTGACCGCGAGCGGCACCGACCCGGTCACGCCATCGAACTGCAACCTCATTCATCGAACATGCCAGGAATCAAAGAGAAGGAAGGCACCCCATGGATCTAGATATCGTCGACTTGTCGAGACTGCAGTTCGCCATGACTGCGCTCTACCACTTCCTCTTCGTGCCGCTCACCATCGGCCTGGCCGTGATCCTGGCGATCATGGAGACGGTCTACGTGATGACCGGGCGCGCCATCTGGCGCGACATGACGAAGTTCTGGGGCGTGCTCTTCGGCATCAACTTCGCGATGGGCGTTGCGACCGGCGTCGTGATGGAGTTCCAGTTCGGCATGAACTGGAGCTACTACAGCCACTACGTGGGCGACGTCTTCGGCGCGCCGCTGGCCATCGAGGGCCTGATGGCCTTCTTCCTGGAAGCCACCTTCGTCGGCCTGTTCTTCTTCGGCTGGGACCGGATGTCGAAGGTGGCCCACCTGGTCGTCACCTGGCTGGTGGCGATCGGCTCCAACCTGTCGGCGCTGTGGATCCTGATCGCCAACGGCTGGATGCAGAACCCGGCCGGCGCGGCCTTCAATCCGCAGACCATGCGCATGGAGGTGACCGACTTCTTCGCGGTGCTGACCAATCCGGTGGCGCAGGCCAAGTTCGTCCACACGGTGTCGGCCGGCTACACGGTAGCCTCGATCTTCGTGCTGGGCGTGTCGGCCTGGTATGCGCTCAAGGGCCGCCACCTGCAGCTGGCCAGGCGGTCGATGACGGTCGCCGCCTCGTTCGGGCTCGCATCGGCGCTGTCGGTGGTGGTGCTCGGCGACGAGAGCGGCTACCTGTCGACCGAACACCAGAAGATGAAGGTCGCATCGATCGAGGCGATGTGGAAGACCGAGCCGGCGCCGGCCGCCTTCACCGCCTTCGGCTTTCCCGACCAGCGAACCCGCGAGACCCACTTCGCGGTGCACATCCCATGGCTGCTGGGGCTGATCGGCACGCGCACGCTGACCAAGGAAGTGCCCGGCATCGAGGACCTGGTGGCCAGCGCCGAAAGCCACATCCACGAGGGCATCCAGGCCTACGACGCGCTGCAGACGATTCGCGCCGCCAGGAGCGATGCCGAGGTGCCGGCGCAGGCGCGGGCCGACTTCGAGGCGCACAGTGGCTACCTGGGCTATGCGTTGCTGCTGAAGCGCTATGTCGACGATCCGCGCCAGGCGACGCCGGAGATGATCGAGAAGGCCGGCTGGGACCTGGTGCCTCCGGTGTTCTCGCTGTATTGGTCGTTCCGGATCATGGTCGGGCTGGGCATGTTCTTCATCGCGCTGACCGCGACCTTCTTCGTGCTCTCGGCGCGGCGCCGGCTCGATGCGCATCCCTGGCTGCTGAAGGTGGCGGTGTTCGCGATCCCGCTGCCCTGGGTCGCTGCCGAGATGGGCTGGATCGTGGCCGAACTGGGCCGCCAGCCCTGGGTGATCGAAGGCGTGCTTCCGACCGCGGTGGCGGTCTCCAACCTGGGCGCGACCACGCTGCTGATCAGCATCCTGGGCTTCGTCGCGATCTACACGGTGCTCTTCGTCATCGAGATGAAGCTGATGCTGAAGGCGATCCGCAAGGGGCCGGCCGAGCATCCGTCGCCGCCGGGCGTGCCGCATGCGAAGGCCGATGCCGAACCCGCGGTGCTGCCGCGCAATCCCCTGGGAGCCTCGTCATGATTCTTCACACCCTCATCTCCTACGAAGTGCTGCGCCTCATCTGGTGGCTGCTGCTGGGCGTGCTGCTGATCGGCTTCGCGGTCACCGACGGCTTCGATCTCGGCGTGGGCATGCTGCTGCCTTTTGCCGGCCGCAGCGACATCGAGCGGCGGGTGATCATCAACAGCGTCGGCCCGGTATGGGAAGGCAACCAGGTCTGGCTGATCCTGGGCGGCGGCGCGATCTTCGCGGCCTGGCCGCAGCTCTATGCGGTGTCGTTCTCGGGCTTCTACCTGGCGATGTTCGCGATTCTCGTGGCGCTGATCCTGCGGCCGGTGGCCTTCAAGTTCCGCAGCAAGCGCGACGATGCGGCCTGGAAAGCGCGCTGGGACTGGGTGCTGTTCATCGGCGGCTTCGTGCCTTCGCTGATCTTCGGCGTGGCCATGGGCAACGTGCTGCGCGGGGTTCCGTTCCGCTTCGGCACCGACATGCACATCTTCTACGAGGGCTCCTTCTTCGGCCTGTTGAATCCCTTCGCGCTGCTGTGCGGACTGGTGTCGGTCGCGATGCTGCTGATGCATGGCGCCACCTGGCTGCAGCTCAAGACCGAAGGGCCGGTGGCGGAGCGCGCGCGCGGCTACGGCAGCATCGGCGCGCTCGCGACGGCGGTGTCGTACCTGCTGGCCGGCGTGCTGCTGTGGCGCTTCGTCGACGGCTACCACCTGACCAGCGCATTGCCGCCGGATGGCCCGTCGAACCCGCTCTTGAAGACCGCCGAACTGCATGGCGGCGCCTGGTTCGACAACTATCGGTCGCAACCGCTGCTGTGGCTGGTGCCGGCGCTCGGCATTGCCGGGGCGCTGCTGTCGTGGCTGGGCCAGCGCGTGAGGCGGCCGCTGCTGGCTCTGCTGGCCAGCGGCTTCGCCATTGCCGGGGTCATCCTGAGCGTGGGGGTCTCGATGTTCCCCTTCATCCTGCCTTCGTCGCTCGACCCGCATGCCAGCCTGACGGTCTTCGATTCGTCGTCGAGCCACCTGACGCTGTTCATCATGCTGGTCGTCACGGTGATCTTCCTGCCGATCATCCTGGCCTACACCAGTTGGGTGTACAGCGTGCTGCGGGGCAAGGTGGACGAGCGCGCCATCAGCGAAGAGCGCACGCATGCTTACTAGGAGACACCCCCCGAGCGGCTTCGCCGCTCCCCCCTCTCTGGCGCCTTCGGCTTGGAGGGGGGCGCACCCGACGGCCCGGCGAAGCCGGTTCCGTGGGTGCCCTGGAAGGGGCCGGCTTCGCGGCCGCGGATCGAGAGGCTTGCGCCGCATTCTTGCGATGCGGGCGGTGCTTGGCGCCATTGAGAACTGATACACAAGTCGAACAAGGAACAAGACCATGTGGTACTTCGCCTGGATACTGGGGCTTCCGCTCGCGGCCACGTTCGCGGTGCTGAACGCGATGTGGTTCGAGCTGATGGAGGACGACGCGATCCGCCACGACAAGCTGGACAAGCCCTGAGCCTGCCGCTGCCGGGCCGGGTCCGGCCCGGCGCTTAGAATCCGCGCCGGGTGGCCTTGCGCTCGGCCGTGTCGTCGAAGCGCCCTGCGATGTACATCGTCAGGTCGTCGCCCGCGGCCGGAAAACGCGCCGCATCGGAAATGATCTGCTGCACCGCCTGATCCGGCGTCGGATCGCTCGGCGGCATCGCGCCTGCGGCGGTTCCCGGATCGGGACTTGCGGCGAGCGATATCGCCAGCACCAGTTGCACGGCGGAAGTCACTGCCAGCGAATCGAGGATCGTCATCGGTCCATGGTCGATCGTTCCGAGGCGCCGGGCCAGTCCTCGTTCGGCCTATGGTTGACGGCGTAGGCGCGCATTGCGCCCGCGTTGCTCCTGGGCCGCCAGACATCTCCAGGGAGCTTCGAAAGACCATGAACACCAAGCCTGCACTCGACGTGCAGACATTCCTCAACGAGCAGCGCTTCTCGCGCTTCCAGTGGCTGATCTTCGGCCTGTGCTTCGTCATCGTGCTGCTCGACGGCTTCGATACCGCCGCCATCGGCTTCATCGCGCCATCGCTGCTCAACGAATGGCAGGTCGGCAAGCCGGCGCTCGGGCCGGTGCTGAGCGCGGCGCTGTTCGGGCTGGCCTTCGGCGCGCTGGCCGCGGGGCCGCTCTCCGACCGCCTCGGCCGCAGGCTGCTGTTGATCCTGTCGGTCGCGGTCTTCGCGACGGCCTGCCTCTGGTCCGGCTTCGCGAGCAGCCTGGACGAGCTGGCGCTCCTGCGCTTCGTCACCGGGGTCGGGCTCGGCGCGGCGATGCCGAACGCGGTCACGCTGATGAGCGAATACTGCCCGGACAACCGGCGCGCCACCATGACCAACCTGATGTTCTGCGGCTTCCCGCTGGGCGCGGCCTTCGGCGGCTTTCTCGCGGCCTGGATGATTCCGCATTTCGGCTGGCGCAGCGTGCTCTACCTGGGTGGCGCGGTGCCGTTGCTGCTGCTGGTGCTGCTGGTCTTCCTGTTGCCCGAATCGGTGCGCTACATGGTTGCCAAGGGCCAGCCGAGCGCGCGCATCCAGGCAGCGCTGATGCGCATCTCGCGCGCCGCGGCCGATGCCGGCGCCTTCACGATGAGCGAGCAGGCCGCACCGGCCGACGGCAAGCGCAGCGGCCTCGGGCTGGTGCTGTCGCGTTCCTACCTGCTCGGCACCCTGATGCTTTGGCTGGCCTACTTCATGGGCCTGGTGATCTTCTACGCGCTGATCAACTGGATGCCGATCCTCTTCAAGGAAGCAGGGCTCGACCCCAAGACCGCGACCCTGATCGCGGCGCTGTTCCCGCTGGGCGGCGTCGGAGCGGTGCTCTTCGGCTTCCTGATGGACCGCTTCGAACCGAACCGGATCATCGCGGTCGGCTTCCTGCTGACGGCGGCGGCGGTGTGGGCCATCGGGCAGTCGAGCGCGAGCGTGGCGCTGCTGGTGCCGGTGGTCTTCGTCGCTGGCGTGTTGATGAACACCGCCCAGTCTTCGCTGCCGGCGCTCGCGGCAGGCTTCTATCCGACGCAAGGGCGCGCCACCGGCGTGTCGTGGATGCTCGGAATGGGCCGCTTCGGCGGCATCGCCGGATCGCTGCTGGTGGCGGAACTGAGCCGGCGCCAGTTCAGCTTCGCGCAGGTCTTCACCGTGGTGGCGCTGGCAGGCCTGGTGTCGGCGGCGGCGCTGCTGGTGAAGCAGGCCGCGGCGCCGAGGCTGCTGCCGCATGCGCCCAGGAGCAGGGCGCCGATGGCGAATGAGGCCGTGGCGCCGCACTGAACTGAAGCGCGGGCCTCGGCCGCCTCAGTGCGCCTTGTCGTCCTTGCCGGGCTTGTCGCTCTTCGCGCCGCCGCCCAGCCGGCCCTTGAGGCCGAACACCTTGGTTACCGCCGCGCCCATGCCCATCAGGCGCAGCGCGGTATCGGGCGAGAGCCGCTGCACGTCGTCGAACCAGGTCATGAGCCGGTCGATCAGCTCGTGCATCTCGCGCATGCGCTGCTGGGCATGGCGCTCGGCGTCGTTCTCGGGCTTTTCGAGCAGCGCCATGCGCAGCATCGAGAGGGTGGGTTCGATCTCGCGGCGCCGGCGTTCCTCGGCCAGGGCGCGGAAGATCTCCCAGACGTCGGCCGGCGCCTCGAAGTATTCGCGCCGGTCGCCCGGGTGATGGCGCAGCTGCACCAGCCGCCAGGCCTGAAGCTCCTTCAGGCCCATGCTGACGTTGGAGCGCGAGAACTCCAGCATGTCGGCGATCTCGTCGGCATTGAGGGGCCGCTCGGAGATGAAGATCAGCGCGTAGATCTGGCCGACGGTGCGGTTCACGCCCCATTTGCTGCCCATCTCGCCGAAGTGGGAGATGAACTGGCGGTTGAGCGAGGGCAGGGACTGTAGCGGCATCGGTCCATTCTCGGATCGATTTGCTGAAGCTTCAAGAAATACTGAAAAGTCCGCACGGCGCGGACAGATTCCTGGCAGGACGACGCGCGAGGAGGCCTACTTCCAGGGCGTCGGTTCGGGCACCGCCGCAGCGGGTTCGACGTCCACGCTCTTGAAGTCGGCCGGCGAGACGATCTCCAGGTATTCCATGTCCGGCGAATAGTCGAACAGGTAGTGGCGGATGCCCGGGCGCTGGTGCACCACGTCGCCGGCCTCGACCAGGGTTTCCTGGTCCTCGTACATGAAGCGGGCCCAGCCCTTGAGCATGTAGACGATCTGGAAATCGGCCTCGTGGCGGTGCCAGCCGGTGCCCGTTTCCGGTGCCATGTTGGCCTTCACCAGGTGCGCGATCACCTTGCCATGCGTGGCTTCGGCCACGCCCAGGTCGCGGTAGAGGAAGAAGTCGCGCAGGCCGCCCGAGACGAAGTCGGTGTCGCCGGGCTTGACGTGAGAGAACTTGGTGTCGGTGCGGTCGAGCATGAGGCGCCTTTCTATGTGGGATGCTGCGCCGCAACATGCATAAAGCGTTCCCGCGGGGGCGACTGCGATGTTTGGGATAATCCGGCGATGAGCGGCAACACCTTCGGCACCCTTTTCGCCGTCACCAACTTCGGTGAATCCCACGGACCGGCGATCGGATGCGTCATCGACGGCTGCCCGCCCGGCATGGCCTTGAGCGAGGCCGACATCCAGGGCGATCTCGACCGGCGCCGCCCCGGCACCAGCCGGCACGTCACCCAGCGCAACGAGCCCGACACGGTGCAGATCCTGAGCGGCGTCTACGAAGGCCGCACCACCGGCACGCCGATCGCGCTCCTGATCCAGAACACCGACCAGCGCAGCAAGGACTACGGGCAGATCGCACAGCAGT
>Ga0265327_10001864_pt1 | contig 24432 bp, 14 predicted proteins | sample 41621metaG_FD_202089 | JGI IMG/M metagenome (GOLD analysis project Ga0265327, IMG submission 202089) | Rhizosphere microbial communities from Carex aquatilis grown in University of Washington, Seatle, WA, United States - 4-16-21 metaG | ecosystem: Host-associated > Plants > Roots > Rhizosphere...
TATCCGACCCGGTTCCCGTTGATTGCCTGTCCATCCGGCGGTGCCAACGGCGTGAAGTTTGCCGTGGGTTCGCTGCCGAATAATTATCAGGGCACCATTACCAACGATAACACGAGCACGATCTGGCTGGTGATTACCAACGGCCCAACGTTGCCCAAGACAAATGTCTGGGCGGGTGGGGTAAACAATCTTTGGGATACAAATACGCTGAACTGGACGAGTAATTCTGTGCCGGTGACGTATAACGAAACTGACCTGGTAATCTTTAACGACTCGGCGCAGACGAACATCGTGAACATCGTGGGCACCGCGCCGCACATGCCGTATAGCTGGATGGTCTCAAACAACGTGCTGAACTATAAATTCATCGGCACGAACAGTATTTACGGTCCAGCCACCTTGACGAAGCTGGGCACCGCGACGTTGACGCTGGCCGACAACGGCAACACGTTTGCCGGCGGCATCGTAGCCAATGGGGGCACGCTGGTGCTGGATGAGACAAATAATACTATTGGCGGCAACTTGAACATTGGCGCGGGCGGCACAGTGCAGATCGGCAACAACGATGGCTACGGCGATTTGCCCAGCGGCACGGTCACCAACAACGGCAGCTTGATTTTCAACCAGACCATCACGAATGGGGTGGGTACGACAATTTCCGGCAGCGGTACCTTGTTGCAAAACGGCATAGGCGGCGTGGTCTTGAGCAATGCCAACTATTACACGGGCAGCACACTGGTCTCTGGCGGCACGCTGGCGTTGACGGCGGGCGGTTCGATTGCGCGCAGTACCAATATCGTGGTCAACGGCGGCAGGCTGGATGTGTCCACGGTGCCGGGCGCGTCGTTTGTGGCGACGTTGAACCTGACGAACAGCATTCTCAATCTCGGTGCAACCAACATCAATGCGTCCGCGCTGCATCTCGGTGGTACCGCCAACACGATCAACGTGGCCGTGGTGCCATCGCCCATATATTACCCCACCAATGTTCTGTTGATACAAACGACCAACGGCATCACCGGTTATAATTTTGTGCTCGGCAGTCTGCCTGCCGCGAGTCCGCCGTTTGCCGGTAGCCTCGTGCAGAGCAATCAAGCGGTGGTGTTGACGCTGACCTCGGGGCCGTTGGTGGGCGTGAATGCAACGGTAACTTTTTCGCCGACGAACATGGGCTTGCCGCTGAACCCGGCGTTTTGCGGGCTGAGCTATGAGAAATCGGAGCTGACCTCGAGTTTGTTTTCTTCGAACGATGTTTCGCTGGTGAATACGTTTGCACAAATAGCACCGGCAGTATTGCGCGTGGGCGGCAACAGTGTGGACACCACCTGCTGGGGCGGTTTATCGAATCTGACAGCCATCACGCAGTCGCAGGTGGACGCGTTTGCGGGGTTTGTGAAGGCGCTCCCCACGAACTGGCATGTGATTTACGGCATTAATATGTCGGTTAACAATCCCTCGAATTGCGCGGCGGAGGCGGCGTATGTGGCAAAGGCGCTGGGACCGAGCCTCCTGGGTTTTGAGATCGGCAATGAGTGCGATTTGTATTCGGGCAACGGGCTTCGCCCCCCGACATACACGTACGCACAATTTTTGCCCGAGTGGCGTGCGCTGGCGGCGGCCGTGACAAACACGGTGCCAGGTTACGCCATTACCAATGGCGGAAACGGTTGGACGCTGACGGGGCCGGTGTCGGCATATAATACCTCCGTTTTCACGGTGCCGTTTGCGAGCGCCGAAAGCAACGTGGTGTCACTGCTCTCGCAACATTATTACCGCGCCAACGGGCAGTCGCCAACGTCCACACTGCAGTTGTTGCTCCAGCCGGACACGGGCTTGCCGGGCACGGTCAACACGTTGGTGGCCGCCGCGAATGCCGCGAACCTGCCACTAGGTTTTCGCATGGCGGAGTGCGGCTCGTTTTACAACGGCGGCGCGCCGAACGTGAGTGACGCGTACGGCACGGCGTTGTGGGCCCTGGATTACATGTTCACGCTGGCAGTGAGGGGTTGCCAGGGCATTAATTTTCATGGCGGCGGGAGCGGCACGGGTTACACGCCGATTGCCGACAATGGGACGGCGGTGATCCAGGCGCGTCCGGAATTTTACGGGTTAAAAATGTTTTCGATGCTCTCGCAAGGCAACGTGATGGCGGCCACGGTGACGCTGGCATCCAATATCAATTTCACGGCGTACGGCGTGCGGCGTCCCGCCGGCGGCATGAGCGCCTTGTTGAACAACAAGGAAACAAATGATTACGTAAAGGTGACGGTGAACCTGGGGCCGGATGTCACCGGCGCGCAATGGCTGGTATTGAATGGGCCGGCGTTGGACAGTACCAACGGTTATACCATCGGCGGCGCGGTCATCAACCCGGACGGTTCATGGAGCGGCGGCTTGCAAGGGACAATCCCGGCCACGAACGGGCAGTTGACCGTGTATTTGCCGCCCATTACCGCGATGATACTGAACCCGGTGGTGGTGGAAGGCACGAATGTGCTGCTCTCCAGCGACGCCATAAACACCTCGGCGTGGACTGGTAATACTAACTGGACGGATGGGTGGTCGCCGCATTCCGGCGCGAATTATTTTACATCCACGAACATGCTGCGCACGCCCACGAGCGGTTCGGTGCTGACGTTTGCGGGCGATTCGTTGACGGTCGGGCCGTCGGTGCCGGGGAACTCGTCAATGAAGTTGAAATTCAATGCGCCCGGAGGCACTTATGTTATCAATGTATTAACCAACGCCGGTGGCATCATTGACGCGGGTATATCGAACACCACCAATTATTTGTCCGGCACGAACTGGGTCATGACGTTGCCCGGCGGCTTCGGGATGGCCAATGACAACACGCGCACCATTGTGCTCACGAACCTGGTGATGAGCGGTTCGGCCACGGTGAGCAACGGCGTGGCGAACACGGGCGATGGCGCGGGCACGATTACATATGCGGGCGATGCCACGCGCTTTACCGGGCCGTTGGTGACATCGCTCGGCACTACGTTGCTGGCGTATTCACAAACAAATCTTGGCGGTGCGCCGGGCAGTTTTAATGCAGCGCAGTTTGTGTTGGATGACGGAATTTTTCAGCCGCTGGCCAGCATGGCATTGAGCAATGCCAACAGCGGCGTGACCATTAATCCGGGCGGCGGATTATTTAATATTGCGCCGGGTCTGTCGCTCACCATCGCCGGACCCATCGCGGGCACGGGCGCGCTCACGAACAACGGTGGCGGCACGTTAATTTTCTCCGGGACGAACAGTTACACGGGACCGACCATGATTAGCGCGGGTACGCTGGCGTTGGCCGGGAACGGTTCGATTGCCGGGACGCCTCTCATCAGCGTGGCGGGCGGCGCGGCATTGGATTTTTCAGGGCTCAATTCACCATTCACGCTGGGCAACGGCCAAGTGTTAAGCAACAGCGCCATGCGCGCCGTGTTGGGCGGCAACCAAAACTCAGCGGGCGGGACGTTTTCCTTGTTGTACGATGGCGTTAATCCGTCGTTCATTGTCACGAACGGCAGCTTGAATTTATCTGGCAACACGGTCTTCAAAATCAACAACACCGGCGCACAACTGGCGTTGGGTGGCAGTTATAAAGTTATCGCGCGTGCGGTCACGGGTATTGCGGGAACGGTGGCAGGAACGTCGCCGGGGTTGGCCACGGTGACCGGTAGCGGCACGGCGGGTGTGGCGACATTGCAGATGGTAGGCGGGGAACTTTACGTGGACGTGGTGCCCGGCGCGGCCACGAACCTGACGTATGCGGTGAACGGTAATCAATTGAATTTGAGCTGGCCGACGAATTACACCGGCTGGGTGTTGCAATCCAACTCGGTGAGCGTGAACAGCAGCAACTGGTTTCCCGTGCCCGGTTCCGGCAGCACCAACCGCGTGCAGATCATCATTGACCAAAGCCAGGCAAATGTTTTTTACCGTTTGATTTTGCCATGATGCCTGTAACGTGCGGGCAAAATTTGCAGCGCTTTTTTGGTAATAAATAAAGCTTGTCAATTTTATGGCCTAACCTTATAGATTTTCTGGCTACGGGGTTGTTCACCCGGGATTTTAAAAATTCACCTGCGGTTGTGGACATGGGTTATGGATACAAATTTATTGGCAACGAATTCCGTTGTAGGAGGGGCGGCTGCCCTTGAGCCGCATGCAAATGTAAACTGGGGATGCGTCATTGGGTTGATGCTGCTGGGGGCGTTCATCGGCACGCTGGCGTTGTGGTGTTACCAGCTAACCGTGCCATCATCGACTGATAAAAAAGACCCCTGGATTTTTTTAAAAAACTTCGGCATGGGGTTGGGGGCGGTGGCGCTGGTGCCAGCCGTATTACAAACCATTTCAAGCAATCTTCTGACCCAAGCTTCTACAAATGTTGACGCCCGTTTCATATTAGTAAGTTTTTGTGTGGCCGCTGCATACGCGTCGCGCCGCTTTCTGGCGGTAGTGCCCGAAAAAATTCTGGATTCGCTGAAAACCACTGCGGAAGACGCCAGCCAGGCCAAGGCCAAGGCGGAAGCGGCTCAAAGTCAGACCGCAAAATTGACCGAGGTTGTAGCCAATAAAACTGCCAGTGCATCGGCCATGTCCCAGACAGCCGTCGCTCCGGCCATTCAGACTATTTTGCAGGCCAATGGGTATGATACAAACTGTCTTTTGGTGATACAGGCATTGTTCGATTCCCAGTACCCAGCGGCCCGGACGGTGGCTGGCATGGCCATGGATACCGGCCTGACCACGGATCAAGTATCTAAATGGGCGAGGCGGATGGAGTTGAACGGGGACGTGGAACCCTATGCCGGTGATCCTACGCGGGGAACATGGTGGAGACTCACCGATTCTGGCAAAACCAAATTGGCCGCTTTGCAGCCCCAGTCAACCGGCATTCAAGTGTTTCGAAGCAATATTCAGTGAACCAACAATCCAAATAAAACCTATGATCAAACTTACAATGAAAGCAAAGGCCTTTTGCGCCTTAATCATCGTTTTACTTTCACTGCCGGCTTATGCCGGTCCAGGCGGTGGTGGTGGCGGCGGCAACGGTGGCGGTGGTGGTGGTGGTGCAACCCCCACGGGAAATACCCCAGCGGGTAATGGTGGCAATGGCAACGCGAATAATACCAACACCAATAACAATGGGGGTAATAATGGTGGGAACAACAATAACGGTAGCAACAACACGGGTAATACTCCGAGCAGCAGTCCTGCCGCTGGCGGCACGGTGAATCTTGGTGCGACCATTCTGTCCTATCAATCTGAAGAAAAAATTGGCAAGTACATTGCCCGTGAAATATCGAAGCGCACCGGCAAAAGCCTTGCACAAATTTTCATAACCACTGACTTGCAAAATGCCGGCGGTGCCTTGATTCAGTACCGTCAAATAACCCAGACTCTCCGGCAACTGAACACCCAGTACAGCAATGCCATAACCGATGCCACCAACCTGCTGGTTTATTATCAACCACCGAAATCTTCACCGGCCACCAATGGCGCTGCGGAATCCACTGATACGAATGCAACCGCGAATGCGGGGGCATTGTTTACCACGCCTATCAGCCTTGCCGACGCCATTACAGCTTTCAACACACTGGTTGGTTTTGTCAGCACAAGCACCACGCAGAATGGCGTTACGGTTGCGCCAGATGAAATGGGGGTGATTCCGGTCATTGCCGATACATTGCACACCACCACCGCCATTGAGGCAACTTATGTGAACTTGTTTGCAGATACGTCATACGTGGATAGTCCGGGCTCGCTAGTATACCAGTTAAACCAAGCCATGGCATATCGGGCTCAGGCGCAATACATCACCAATATCATTGGGGCCAAAGTGCAAGCGCTGCCGCTGCCGGGCGGAGCTACGCCACCACCTGTCAGCACTGGTTCAACGCCAAGTTCAACGGCGGGCACCCCTGGTGCGCCGCCTGCGACGACTACCCCGCCGCCATCGCAACCCGATACGAGGTTTAACCAACTCCCGCCCGGTTTACAAAACGATTATCTGGCTCTGGGTGGGTTGAATGGTTTGTTCGACAACCTGGCCATGGGTTTGATGGGCACCAATGTTTTGAATGCCCTGTTGGTCGCGGATTTTTATGAAAACAATGTGCGGGGCAAACCTGCCAATGCCCTGTTGTATATTAAATTGCTCTACGTTGGCGGCGAAAACCGGGTTAAATCAAATCCGTTTGTGAACCTGTTTACCGATGGACCGCGTTACTCTTACGCGGGCGGCGCAGTGGTGGTTTATATGCTCGTGGATTCCAATGGCAAAACCATTTTGTCCGGGACGGCCCGGGACTTGGCGGGTTATGAAAACATCAGCGCCAAATATTCTGTCTGGCCCGTAATCAAGGATATCAAAGGTAATCTAAAGTCGGACGATTGACCGGCGATGATGGGGCGGGGGACAAAAAACAAAACAATAAAATACATCGTATTATGAGCAAGGGCGCATCTCCCCGGCATAAGAAAAACGAAGCAACCCCGGCCGCTGCGGCTTCTGCCGGCGCCAAGACCGGTAAAGTCATGGAAGCGGTGATTGCCGCAGCGACGGCGCACGTGGCGGCAGCCGCTGCGCGGATAGCAGCCAAATCAAAATTTGCGCCGGGTTCGGCCGCAGTTCGTAAAAAAGTTCTGCTGCTGCCCCATGCCGCTTTTGTGGCCGGCATGGAGGCAGCTTCGCCCGAGGTTTACGGCGGTGTATCCAAACCGCAACCGTATCAGGCCACCGCGGCGGCGGCTTCAATTTCGGAGCCGTTTTTATTGGAACAGACAGAGGGGGCTGTGATGGAAAAGTCTGCAATTCTGACAGAGCAGTTCACGACGGCGCGGGCGCGGTCGACCCATGATTTACTGGCCCGGCGGGAAGTGGCTTTGACGCGTTTCGCCGAGTCCGTTTTGCATCATTCCGCCATGGGCATCAGTTCGGTGCGCGCTTTGGCGACCAGCATGGACATTTCCGACGACATCGCGCGCGAGGCGCCAAGAAAACAATACACCGTGCTTTCCACCTTGGGTGCCCTGATTGTGGATGAAGCGGATATTGACCGGGTGTCGCTGGAAGCCTCGGGCATGTGCACCGTGCTGGATAACGTGGCGGTGCCCTTGGCGTCGCCATTAGATATTACTCCGGTGGCTGCCAGCAGTGCGCTGAATTTTTGGCATCTGCAATCCGTCAAGGCCGCAGCCGCCCGCGCCAAGGGTTTGGACGGCAGTGGTGTGCTCGTGGGCGTGCTCGACACCGGCATTGATCCCACGCATCCTGAGTTTGCCGGCAAGACGATCCACTATTGTGAGTTTGACGGCAACGGCGCGCCCGTGAACAGCACCGCCCACGACGCGGGCCAGCACGGGACGCATGTTTGCGGCATCATTGCCGGAAAAAATGCCGGCATCGCACCGCAAGCCAGCCTGGCGGTGGCCGGGGTATTGAACGCAACTCCCGACGGGAAATTTTCCGGGCAGTTGGTGCAAATTGCCGCTGGCATGCACTGGCTCCTGAGCACGGCGTTCCGCAGCGATCCCGGTGTGGATGTGATGAACGCATCACTGGGTGTCCCCGGCTACAATTCCTATTTCTATGCCACCCTGGCGGCAGCCCGCAACTCAACGGGCACCGGACTTGTTTCGGCCATTGGCAATAACGGCTTATACGGCATTAATAATCATACGAGCCCGGCGAATTACGACATCGTCATGGGCGTTGGCGCGGTGGACGGTGCGGACAATGTGGCCCCTTTCAGCGACTGGGGCACTGTGCCTGAATGTGGCGGCATCACAAAGCCCAACTTGAGCGCGCCGGGAGTGAGCGTGGTATCAAGTGTGCCGGGAGGCGGTTATGCCAGCATGTCCGGTACATCCATGGCCAGTCCCATGGTAGCGGGGGCAGCAGCCCTGCTGGCACAAAAGAACCCCGCTTTGAGTTTTAACGTTCCGGGCTTGTTTGCGGGCTTGTTGGGGTTGCTGCGGCCTTTTGCCTCGCCAACCAACCAGGTTCGCGGCGGTGCGGGGGCACTTGATTTGACCAATATATAGGCATATATTTCCAGCATGATCGATCCTAAGATTGAACAGCAATTCGCCAGTGCCGGCAGTGGCAGCGAGGTTCAATCGCTCATGCTGCAATGGACAGAGGTGCCGCAGCCTGCGTTGTTTACTGACGCCAAGGACAAGCGGGCGCGATTGCAGGTACTGGCCGACTTCTATCGCGTGCGCAAGGAAAGCGCGTTGCGCAATCTGGCGGCCGAGGACAATCTTACTGTTCGTGACTTGCCCAATTCCGGATCGATAATTCTGACTGGTCCCGTCTCCAAGCTGCGAACCCTCGTGGGTAAAGGCAGTTTTCTGGAACGCCTGGAAGGAGTCGAAGTTTTGCCCAATATCCAGTATCAGGCGCTGGCATCTGTTTGACCGGCGCGGATTTTGCGCAGACTTCTAATTGTTTTCAGCCAACAATGCTGTTGGAGTGATGGGGAGCGCAGCCGCCCCGGCTGCTGTTCGGCGCGCCCTCGCGCCGAACCCGCCCGCCCGGAGCACACCAATGGGTTTGCTGTTTTGTGCCCCCGTGCGGGCCGCGAGGGCGCGACCCGCTGCGCCCGAGGCGGGCGCGCTCCTGTTTCCAACGGCATCGCTCAGAGGTTGTACCGTGCCTTACGTGTTCCACTCTGCCGGGCATTTTCAATAAAAAGTATAGCTATGTCATCGCCCCAACATCGCGACCGGAACACGAATTATCTCAGGCCATAGCGCATAAATAGACCTGTATGTTTAAAATACCCATTGCCTCTGTCCATGACCAGCCCTCCGATTAAATTGCCATCACGTGGAGAATCGTGGTGCATTTTGGGCCGCGCTTTCAGCACTTGATAAATGAACTGCCAGTACCCAGAGCGTTGCTCTGGGCTGTTATGATTTGGGCTTTCAGCCCATCACCAGCACCGGAAGAAATTGCGTAAGTCATTTCTGACTCAGCAGGCTGGAGCCGGCATTTATTTGTGTCTGAGGTGCGTGTAAACATAAACGCACCAGGCCGACAGTGGCGGGTTGAGCAAGTGCCGATTGGTGCAGCAACAGGCCCAATGCCGCCACGGCGGCCGGGGTGAAATGACGATGATGCGTGCAGGCTTTTCATGGTTGAAGGGGATTAGCGGCAGGCAGACACGCCTGCCGCTAACAGAACCCAGACACGCGCGGTTAACGGATGGTTGAGAGAAAAATTGTGCTTGGACAGCCTGCTTGCCGACACACCCGCCTGCAGGCCACAATCAACCAACAAAACTTTTGCCTCGTACATAAAAGTTCGTATTGGGTGAATTCGAGGGAGAGACCAGACTAACAGAGGCAATCTGAAGCGTCAAGAAATTTGGGCGATTTGCCTCGCAATTTATATTTTCAGCCCAGCATCAACGTAATAACTTACTGGCCTTTTGGGTGGCAAGCGATAGGTGGTTTTGGAATTGTAATATATTGGAAGGAGGGGATTTGCGTGCTTTGCCAGTCTGGCCTGTTGCCAGTTCGTCACCCAAATTTAACCTAACTGACTTTGCCATTGGGGCATCATAAGCTAGATTGTACACATGGTGCCGCGCATACTTATTGTGGACGACGAGAACGATTTCATCGAGTTGTTGCAATACAAACTCGCGGGCCACGGCTACGAACTCATCGTGGCGAATGACGGTGTCCATGCCTTGAACCAGGCCCGTACGCAAAAGCCAAACCTTATTTTATTGGATATTTTGCTGCCCGACCTCGACGGCTTGTCGGTCTGTGAAATTCTCCGCCGCCAGCCGGCTACGCGCAAAATCCCGATTATTTTCATGAGCGCCCTGACGGGTGACGTCACCAAACGCACCGCCACGATGCAGGCCGATGATTTCTTCACCAAGCCGCTTGACCTGAATCGTCTGGAACGTCGCATTGATGAGTTGCTCCACTTTCAGCCCAAGCCTCATGGCGCCGAAAACTGAGGGCGGCTCGGGAACTACTGATTTCTGACGGGCAGGGCGGGGGTAGCCCCGGAGAATACTTCACATTACTAGGGCGTGGCTTCAAACTGCTCGGGGTGCGGCGGCGAGGAATTTTGGCCGGGAGCGAGGCGGAGCGGCTGGAGTATCCCCGCAGCGGGCTATAACGGTCGCGACAACGAAGCTCGCGGCCAAAAGACCCGCCGTCCGGAGGATTTTTGAGAAAAGGGCCGCTTGGCTTTGTTGCTCCTCAGTCGAAGCCCCACAAGGGGGATTCTCCTTCGTCGCGCCGCGCCAGCCAGCCTTTTCTTCAAAAACCGCATCCCCGATCAGTTTGAAGACACGCCCTGGGCGTAATCGCCCACCCACCTTCAACGGATATTGAGCGCAGTATGCAACTGGCCGAGGGCGGCGTTCAGGTGACGCGAGGTGCGGCCAGCCAAGTTGGAGAGCGCTTCTTGCAGGAGACCTTCGGCGGAGCGCAATTTGGCGTCGGAAACGTTTTGGGGTTCGGGTTCGCGACCAGAGCCATGAGCGGTGTGGCGCACGTGGATGGATTGGTGTCCGCGAGTATGCACGGTGCTGGTGCCGCCGCCGCCGAGTTCGTGGACGGCTTCCTGAATTTCGTGCATGGCCTTGACGCGGTGGCCGTCGTAATCGTGGTCGGCACTGGCCAGCGTGGCATGGGCATTTTCCAGAAGTTGCAGGGGGCTGGCGTTTTGCGCATGCACGCGGGAAGCCAGACTAAATGCAGCGGTCAGAGCGATTAGAAAAATCACCAAGCGGGCTTTCATAATGTGTAAAGTGCCACCAAGGATTAAGTTGTCAAGCGGTGTTGGACCTGATCCCGTGAATCATTTCCGGGCTCAACTGGGCCGCTGGAGGACGAGGGTGACTTTGTCCGCAGTGCCCACGGTTTTGCCGTCGGGGGTGTTTCTCTCGATACGGGCATTGCGGAGAATGAGTTTGACGGCGTTGTCGTCGTTGGCATCTTCCAAGGATCCGCGCCAGACGGACCCGGCCTTGGCGGTAAGCACGGTGACGAGGCCGTCCTCGGTTTTGCGGGTAAGCTGGATGTCTTGCAGGGTGGAGCCGTCGCGCTTGGCCACGTGGAGGATACAGCCATCGCCCCAAATGCTGTCCTGGCCGGAGGCGACGAGGTCAATGGCTGGGGCGGTATGATGGGTAGACGCGACCTTGGTACCGGCGCAGCCGCAAAAAAGCAACCCCGATAAAATGATGGTTACTGCCAGAGTCGATTTCATATTCGTGCCGCCTCGTTCAATAACCCGGTAAAAGCATGGATGCCGGGATGGGTTTGATTTAACAACATCGGCTATTTCCAAGGTATTATCCAGCAAAATGTTGCAGATTTCGACGACCGGTGTTCCGGCAGGACGGGGCCGGGACGCGGTTGGGGCGCGGTCCGGGCTACCTACTCATTTGAGTAATAGTGAGATGACCGGGTATGTGCGAAGCTATCCGTGCCTTCAGCCTGACGGACGAGCAGCAAATTTCCCAATGCCTGCCGCAGTGGCTGAAAGCAGCGAGTTTAAGTCATTGTGTATTTCATGAAGAACTTCTTTTGCCGGCGTTATCCACGGAGCTGTGCCGCCGCCTTGCTGGCAGGCATGCTGGTGGCGCAGAATCTGACCGCCGCCACCAACACCGTGGCGCGGCCAAACATTATTTTCATCCTCGCCGATGACCTGGGTTACGGCGACGTGGGCGCGTTTTACCAAAACACGCGGCCCTCGGCACAGCCGCGCATGTACACGCCGCAGTTGGATACGATGGCATCGCAAGGGATGATGTTCCGGCAACATTACTCCGCCAGCCCGGTATGCGCGCCGGCGCGGGCGTCGCTCTTGCTGGGGCAGCACCAGGGTAATTGCGTGATCCGGGATAATCAGTTCGACAAGGCATTGCCCAGCAACCATACGCTGGCGACGGTGCTCAAACAGGCGGGTTACTATTGTGGGGCCATTGGCAAATGGGGTTTGGCCGGGCAATCCAGCCTGCCAACGGACCAGTTCACAAACGTGACAAATTCGGTGCCGGGCTATCCGTTACAACACGGGTTCGATGAATTTTTCGGGTTCGTGGACCATAATTCGGGTCACGTGTATTACCAAGATGTGAGCCATCCGCTGTTTCAGGATTACACGAATGTGACGGCCACGTACTCGAATATTTATTCGACGGATTTATATTTTGCGCGGGCAAAAATGTTTGTGACAAACCGGCTGGCCACCAGCCCGAACCAGCCGTTCTTCCTGTATCTCGCACCCACGGCGGTGCACGCGGCGTTGCAGGTGCCCGGTGGGCCGTTCCCGGCAGGCAGCGGTACCAATGGCGGGTTGACCTGGCCACCCACGCCCACGCCGGTCACGGCGGATACGTGGATTCATCCCGATTACACGAACGCGGTGACGACCCCGGCTTATTTCAACAACGTCATCACGTCCACGAACTGGAGCATCACGATGAAACGGTATGCAACGATGGACCGGCGGCTGGATGACGGGGTCGGCGACTTGTTGCAATTATTGCGCGACCTAAATATCGCCAGCAACACCCTGGTGATTTTCAGCTCGGACAACGGCCCGGCCAATGAAAGTGATGCGGCCACCAAGGACGGCACGCTGACATCGGATCCGCGTTATTTTGATTCGTGGGCCAAGATGGACGGTATCAAGCGCGATTTGTGGGAAGCCGGCGTGCGCGAGCCTACCATTGCGTGGTGGCCTGGTGCGGTGGCGGCCGGCTCGACCAATGATACCATCAGCGCGTTTTGGGACTGGCTGCCGACGTTTGCGGATGTGACCGGGCAGGTGCCGCCTGCCGAGGCCGACGGCGTGTCGCTGTTGCCTACGTTGACGGGTGCGGCCGGGCAACGCAGCCGTGGCTATTGGTATTTTGAATATTACTATAATGGGTCGTTTGCCGTGGACGGCGGCACGAGCGGCATGTTTGCGCGCAAGGACGTGACCGCGCGCAACCAGTTGCAATCGCTCCGCACCAACAATTTTGTGGCGGTGCGCTATAACATCCAAAGTGCCACGGACCCATTCCGGCTCTTTGATGTGGTGGCCGACCCGCACGAGGACAATGATATTTCGGGCGTGGCGAGCAACGCGACGTTGCTGGCCACGATGAGCAATTTTGTGGCGCAGGTGCGCATGGTGAATTCGAGCGCGTCGCGGCCATACGACACGGAGTTGATGCCGCCGGTGACGGGAGTTTCCGTGACCAATGGCGCGCTGGATTATGCCGCGTACACGGGCACGTGGCCGTGGGTGCCGGACCTGGATGGATTGACGGCGGTGTCCACCGGCAAAGTGGCGGGCCTAAGCCTGGCGGTGGCCCCGCAGACGACCAATTACGGCGTGAGTTTCCGGGGTTACGTGATGATTCCCACGGACGGCCAATATACGTTTTACCTGACTGACGATGACGGGGCGGAGATGTGGATTCACGAGGCGCACGTGATCGATGATGATTTCAATCACACCGGCGCGGAGGTGGGCAATTCCATCCTGCTGCGGGCGGGGTTGCATCCCCTCAGGTTGTTTTACCGGCATGGCACGGGCACAGCCACGCTGGGCCTGCAATATTCCGGGCCGGGTATTACGAAGCAAGTCATGCCCCTGAGCATGCTGTATTCGGCATCCAGCGGCGGCCTCACCCAGGCGCTGGCGCAAGATGATTCGGCGTCCACGCTCCAAAATACGCCGGTGACGATTAATGTATTGGCCAATGATTTGGCGGGCGACGGCCCGGGACCATTGCGGGTGGTGAGCGTGGGCACGCCCTTGGCCGGCGTCGCCGCGACGAACGCGAGCGGGCAGGTGGTTTACACGCCCAACACGGGTTTTCTCGGCGATGATAAATTTACATACACGATGAGTGATGGCGTGAATACGGCCAGTGCCACCGTGCGCGTGGGCGTGGGTTTTACGGACGGTATGATTTGGTTTCCGTTCAACCAAACTTCGGGCTTGAGCACGAGCGACGCGGGCGGCGCATACACGGCGAATTTAATTGGTTTTACAAATGACCCGGCAGAATGGGTAACGGGCAAATGGAACACGGCCCTCCAGTTCAATGGTTCAAATAATTATGTAACGATTAACAATTACACAGGCATTGTGGGGTCGGCCTCGCGCACGGTGGCGGCATGGGTGAAAACCACCAGCTCGGGGCAGCAGCCGGTGATTGCGTGGGGCCCGAATTCGGCGGGAAACAAATGGACGTTCCTGGTGCAAAACGGGCATGCGCGCATTGAGATTACCTCGGGTTACCTCGAAGGCTCACATCTGGTGAATGACGGCCAGTGGCATCTGGTGGCCTGCACATACACAAATAATTACACCAGCGTCACCAATGCGCATTTGTATGTGGACGGGAACGTAGAGACGAGTTTCTCGGCGCAGGCGTCGCTAGCAGTGAACACCACGTCCAGCGGCAGTGTGCTGATTGGCAGTGATGTGCAATCACGTTATTTCAATGGAACCATTGATGAGCCGCGCATTTACAACCGGGCCTTGAGCGCGACGGAAATTCAAGCCATGTACGCAGCCACAAACCAGTCGGCGGCGGCGTGGTATCATCGTTATTACGGCGATGCGGCCATCAACTGGAACACGCCGGATGTGACGGGCCTGCCGTGCCTGCTGGATTACGCGATGGGGGCCGAGCCGGCCACGGCCACGCCGGCTCAACTGGGCATTCAAGGCTTGCTGGTGACGAACAGTTTTCAGGTGCGCTTTCCGCGGCATGTGGCGGGGACGTCGGAACTGATCTATCAGTTGCAAGTGTCGTCAGACCTGAAGAATTGGTCAACGTGGCCGGGAATCCAGCAACCCGCGTTGCCGTTGGCTGTGCCCGGCATGGAGCAGGCCGTGTATCAAGCCAGCAGTTTGCTGACGAATACCTGTTACATCCGCCTGCAAGTTTCATTGCCATGACGTGTTTGGTCTTGATAAACGCGGCGGGCTGTTTTAAGTGGTGAAGCCAGTATTGCTGGTACGAACCATGCGTCTATTCCCCAAAATCCTTTTGCTCGCGGTCATACTGGCGGCAGACTGGGCGCATGCGGACATGCTGGTGCACCTGACGTTTGACGGAAACACCGAGGACATCTCCGGCCACCAAAATAATGGCATTTGCAGCAACGGCGTCAGTTTCGATAGCGTTAATTTCAAGCTGGGTGGGGCCGCCGTATCGTTTAACGGCAGCAACTTCATCAGCGTGCCCGACTTTGTGCCAGCCATCGGCAACCGTTCGCGGTCGGTAAGTTTTTGGGAACGCAGCACCAGCACCAATGCACCTTCGCCCAACGAAATGTTTTTTGGCTGGGGCAACCCGGCGGGCGTGGCCGTCGACCGCTATGAGTTGTGCCTCGAAAACGGCGATAACACCCGGCTGCGCAATGAATTCAATTTAAACGCCGTGGTGTCCACCGCCAATTCCGTGAATTTCCGCGATGGTGAGTGGCATCACATTTTGGCCACCTACGATTCCACGGTGGTGCGATTGTTTGTGGATGGCAAAAGCTACGGCAAGGAGCTGGTGCCCAAGCAAAAGTTGAACACCGGCGCGCGCCAGGTGGGCATGGTCATCGGCTGCGGCATCCGGCAGGTGGAAACTGAGACGGAATCAGCGCGCCGGTTTTTTCACGGTGAAATGGATGACCTGGGCATTTGGAACCATGCGCTGAATCCCGTGGATGCGGCTTTAATTAACGGTTTGGGGTGCATTGGCGACAACGACCTGCGCTGGCTGCCGGCGGCCCGGATGTTGTGGGAACAAAATTACGGCGACACGATTATCATTAATCATCGCACGTGGATGAAGGTCAAAAATTTGGCGGGCGAGACGGGCTCATGGGGACGCGGCGGCGGTCCCAATTCCATTGGTTCCTACATTATATTGGACGGCAAAGGCGACGGCCTTCGAATCACCCCGGCATGGCGGCGATATAATTTATGGTGGCTGAGCGGGCTGGCGGCGTGGACGTTTGGGGCGGTGATGTTTGTGGGCTGGCTGGTGGGACGGATGCGGATGCGTATGCGGGTGCGGCGGCTGGAATTGCTGGCGGCCCGCGAGGATGAACGCCGCCGGATTGCGCAGGACCTGCACGATGATTTGGGCAGCGGCCTGACGGAGATCATTCAACTGGGCGATTTATCCTGCCAGGAATGCCGCTCGATGGATGACCTGCAAAAACGGCTGGCGCTGATTACGCAAAAGAACCGCACGCTGGTATCGGCGGTGGATGAAATTGTCTGGATGGTTAACCCGCGCAACGACAACATCCCCAAGCTGGCGGGATATTGTTCGGATTACGCCCAAGAATTTTTTGCGTATTCAGCCGTTCGCTGCCGGCTGGACCTGCCCGGCGACCTGCCCAATTTGCTGGTGCCGGCGGCCACGCGGCATCATTTCTTTCTGGCCTTCAAGGAGGCGCTGAATAATGTTGCCAAACATAGCGGCGCCGCCGAAGTGTGGATTCGCATCCGCTTTGAAAATGGCTGGCTGACGGTCCTGGTGGAAGACAACGGCCGCGGTTTTGATGCGAGCGCCCCCAGCCAGCGCAACGGATTGACCAATATGAAAAGCCGGATCGAGGAAGTGGGCGGAAAGTTTGTCATCCGCAGCGAGCCGGGCAGGGGAACGACCGTGGAATTTGCCCTGCTGTTTCAGGAGCCGCCCGTGAGTTGAGCCGGGAAAACAGCGCACGAGAAATCAGCGCCATGAAAAAAATTGCCATCGTTGAGGACAACCCCGCCGTGCGTGAGAACTGGGCGCGGCTGGTGAATGCCGCCGCCGGTTTTGAATGCGTGGGTAGTTTTCGCAGCGGCGAGGAGGCGCTGGAACAGTTGCCCGCGCTGAAGCCGGACGTGGTGTTGATGGACATCAACCTGCCGGGCATCTCGGGCATCGAATGCATCGCGCGCATCAAACCCCGGCTGGAGCAGACGCAATTTCTCGTCATCACCGTTTACGGCGACAATGACCGGGTGTTTCAGGCGTTGCAGGCCGGGGCCAGCGGCTATTTGCTCAAGCGCACACCCGCCGCCGAACTGGTGGCGGCCATCAAGGACGTGTTGATGGGCAGTTCACCGATGACAGGTGAGATTGCGCGCAAGGTCGTGGAAACTTTTCGTCGGCCACTTGCCCCGGCTGGGGTCGCCGGGGCTGATTTGACCGAACGCGAAGCGGAAGTGCTCGCCCTGCTGGCCAAGGGCTATGCCAACAAGGAAATTGCCTCGCAACTGGCCATCAGCTTTGACACGGTGCGCGCCCATCTAAAAAAAGTGTACGAAAAGCTGCATGTGCGTGGCCGTACCGAGGCCACCGCTAAATATCTTGCCACCAAACCATCTGCATAAAGGTCAGTTGTTTTATATTTAAAAAACAACTGAATTGGTTGTGTTTAGATTTATTATGCTTTAAATAGTGTTGTTTAAATTGTTTTAAATTTAAATAAATACTATTGACTTAGTCGTTGTTTGGTGTAGTGTTTTAGCTCGATGCAGTTGCCAAGGCAATCTGCGAATTAAGAAGCGACCCACCGGACGACTGGAGGTTAACGATGATGTATAAACCGTTAACATGCCATTTTTCAACCATACACGAAGCCGGTTGCGGGTGCCCTATCCTGCCGGATTAATTCATTCTCGCGGCAGGGTTGCTTCCCCAAAACCCCGTTGCCAGCCACGACGTCGCTTGTTCAGCGCATTTGTCGTCATTCAAAAACCCAGGCAAACGCAAAATGAAGCCGCGCGTATTCAATTTTAAGCGGTTCGCAACCTCGCTTGTACCCGGCCCGCATACTACTCAATTGAGTAATATTCAGGGGCGAGATTTTAGGAGATACTTGCCTTCGTTATGTTCTGCCAAACCCGCATGAAACAACTAAAACCCGCGTTGTTCCATGCTGAACCCCTAACCATTCAAAACGCATACCAACCCATCCCCCATTGAACCTATGAAGCCCCGTACCTTAGCCGGCAGTTTCCTGCTGATTGTTTTTTCATGGTCGATCTCATGCCTGCACGCGGCCAGCCCGCTGGTCTGGTTTCCGCTCGATGAAGGCGCGATCAATAACACCACCAACATCGTTCACGACAAAGTTTCCGGATTGACCGGTACTACCAACGGCAATAGCGGCACCGGCAATCTTGGCTGGAACACCGCCGGCCTCGGCCCGGTGCCGCTGCTTCCGCCGGTCACGGGTACGCCTGGCACTTATGCGGCGTTGTCCTTGAGCGGCACCAATGCCATTCGCACCACGGCCAGTGTCATTGCATTGGGGCTCACCAACACCAATCCGCGCACCGTGGCGGCGTGGGTCAAGCTAGCGGGTTCGCAAGTTACAGCCAACCCGACGATTGTGGGTTGGGGGCCTAATACCACCGGCCAGCGATTCGACCTGCGCATCACGGCCAGCGGCACCAACTGGCTGCCGCGCATTGAATTGACCAGCAGCGGCAGTTTCTCCGGCACGAGCAATTTGTATGATGGCAACTGGCATCATGTGGCGGTTGTTTACGCGCCGGGCGCCAGCGCGTCGGCCCTCTATATCGATGGCTCGTTGGACACCGCCGGTACCTTGACTCCGTCTGCCACATTGCCCACGAGCAATACCACCAACATCTGCATTGGTGATTCATATGCGGACACGGGCCGTAAATTTACCGGCCAGATTGATGATGTGCGCATCTACAACTCGGCGCTGGCATTGTCCGACATCCAGGGCATTGCGCTTTCCCCCGCAATAACCGCCACGTTGACCAACCAGACGGTTGAGTGCGGCGGCAACGCCACGTTCAGCGCGGGTATTTCCGCGCTGCCCGCCGCCGGCACGTTGAATTATCAGTGGAGCGTCAACGGCGCGGACATTGCGGGTGCCACAGGCACAACGTTTACCACCAACAACGTTCACGCGGCCGGTAGTGTGTATACGATTACCGTGCGCGCCTCGAACAGCTATGGCAGCGCGACCAATTCCGCCTTACTGAACGTGGTGGATACCACGCCTCCAGTCATCACGCTTAACGGTGCGAATCCCCTGAGTGTGAATCAAGGGTCCAGCTTCACTGATCCAGGTGCCACGGCATTGGATGCCTGCGCGGGCAGCGTTTCCGTGTCCACCAGCGGCTCGGTCAACACGAGTGTGCCCGGCACTTACACGCTTACTTACATCGCAACGGACGGCAGCAACAGCGCCACTAATACGCGCACGGTGAATGTAATTGCCCTGGGTGTAGCACCGACGTTTACCACGTCCCTGACCAACGAATCGGTGCAGTGCGCCGGCAACGCGTCATTCTATGGCGTGGCCACCGGCACCACGCCGCTAAATTATTATTGGTCCATCAACGGCGTCCTCGTGGCCACTGGCGTGGACCTGCACAGCCTCAGCACGAACAACGTGCATTCTGCCGGCAACGTCTATGGCATCTCGCTCATCGTCTCCAACAGCGTCGGCACAGCCACCAACTTGGTGAATCTCACGGTGATAGATACCACCGGCCCGGTCGTGACGGTGACTGGCGTGAACCCGCTGACGATTGCGCAGAATTCCGTGTATGTTGAATACGGGGCCACGGCGGTGGATGCGTGTGCGGGCGTTGTATCACTGACAAGTACCAACAGCACGGTCAACCCGGCGGTTGGCGGCACTTATACCGTGACTTACTCTGCCAATGATGGCAATGGCAACATCGGCACGGCCACGCGCACGGTGATTGTCACTCCCACTGACGGAATTTGGACGAACACGCTTAGTGATGTCTGGTCTAATTCGGCCAACTGGACCAACGCCATCGTGCCGCTGGGCATTGGCACCACGGCGGATTTCAGCCAGATTGATATTACGAGCGACACGACGGTGCATGTGGACGAACCCGTTACCGTGGGTAACTTGCTTTTCGGTGACACTGATAATACTTCTCCGGCTAACTGGATCGTGGACAACAATGGCGTTCCGGCAAATCTGCTCACGTTGGCGGCTATTTCCGGTTCGCCCATCGTGCAGGTAAACGGCCTGGCGACGGGTGAAGCCACCACGCTCGCCGTGGAATTGCACGGCACCCAGGGTTTTACCAAGACCGGCAATAGTACGTTGTCGCTGTCCATTTCCAACGCTTACAGTGGGCCGACGGTGGTCAGCAACGGCACGGTGATTTTGAATGATCCGAATGCGCTGGGCTTTTCACCCGCAGTATCGGTTTCCTCTGGTGCCGTGGTCAATCTGAACGGCCAGACATTGACCAATCAGTTTACCATCGCGGGTACAGGCATCAGTGCGGGTGGCGCACTGGTGAACCTGAGCGGCAGCGACGCCAGTCTCTCCAATTCATTGACGCTGACGGCCGCCGCCAGCGTAAGCGCCTCGTCGGGCAACCTTGTGTTGAGCGGACCGATCAGTGGCGGATTTAACTTCAGCACCTTGGGCAGCTATGCCACTGAAATTTATGGCACCAATACCTGCCAGGGCAGCACGTGGGGCTCGGGCACGGTCAACGGGGGCCAAGTTGTGCTGGGCAGCGCCAATGCAGTGGGTTACGGCACGGTGCTCCTGCAAGGCGCACAAATCCAGGCCAGCGCGGCAGGCATTGTGATTACCAATCCCATCAGCATCAGCACCGGCGGCTTCCGTTTTGGCGGCACCAACAGCCTGACTATTACCGGCAATCTCACCTTGCAGGGCGGCAATCGCACCATTGGCAATTATTGCGACGCTGACCCTGGTACGTTGACCGTTAACGGCAACATTAATAACAACGGCGGCGTGCTTAACTTCGAGGGCGACAGCAGCGGTTCGCCCGTTCCCGGCGTGTACGTGAACGGCAACATCACCGGCGCGGGCGGGTTGGCGTTGCTGGCGGATTTTAGCAGCCGCACGCTCACGTTGAGCGGCAGCAACAGTTATGCGGGAGCCACCACCATCAACACCGGCACGTTGCTGGTGAATGGCACGAACGTGGCGGCTGGCGGAGTGACGGTGCCCGGCGGCACCTTGGGCGGCACAGGCACCATCATTGGCGCGGTGAATGTTTCCGGCGGCAACATCTCGCCCGGCAACGGCACTAACACGGCCACGCTCCATGTCATTGGCGCGCTCACCGTTAGCGGCGGTGCCGTGATGTCGGTGAACACGGCGACGCCGACCAATGATCTGGTGACTGGCATTGGCACGCTCACTTACGGCGGCACGCTCACCGTGAGCAACCTCGCTGGTAATTTGAACATTCCGGCCACGTATGTTTTGTTTAGTGCCACCAACTACGTGGGCGACTTTGGCAGTTTGAATTTGCCCACGCCTGCCAGTGGTTTCACCTGGAACTGGACAGCCACCAACGGCACGCTGGTGTTGGCCCCGATTGTGAACACCAATCCGACTAACCTCACCTTTACGGTCACCGGCCATACGCTGGCGCTCTCCTGGCCGGCAGACCATCTGGGCTGGCATGTGCAGGCGCAGACCAATGCGTTGAACAAAGGCGTCGGTACGAACTGGGTGACAATTCCCGGCTCGGACACGGTGACCTCGACAAGTATCACCATCGACCCGGCGCAACCGGCTGTCTTCTATCGCCTGACCTATCCGTAACGAGGGGAACGCGGCCGGTGGTCCGCTGGCGGGCTGCCGGCTGTTTTCCATGCGTCGATACTCAACCTGTTTAACCGAATTAAACGAACCTGCACGGTTCGATGGACCCGCTTTGTCTTCATCCGTTTTGAATTATGAAAATGAAATTTGCAACTAATCGCGGTTTTACCCTGATTGAATTGTTGGTGGTCATTGCCATCATCGCCATCCTGGCGGCCATGCTGCTGCCGGCCCTGGCGCGTTCCAAGGAATCTGCCCAGCGCGCGGTCTGTAAAAGCAACGTGCGACAGGTGGCCATTGGCGCCGTGATTTATTCCGGCGACAACCGGGATTATTTCCCAAACAACCTGCGCGGCGACGGCATCCGCCACGCGAGCTGGGTTAGCCCGGCCACGTATGATTATTATTTAAACACCCTGCGGATCTCGACCAATTGCTTTACCTGTCCCAACCGGAACAAGTTTGGCAACTGGGTTTCCGTGGCTACCGACGGCACGCGCATGGGCTTTTACTGTTTGTGGGGCATGCCCACCCAATATGACACGCGCCAGCGTGGAGTGAGCTATGGCACGCAGCCCGCGCCGTGGGATTCGCCCAAAAAGACAACCGACGCCACGCCATACTCGGTCTTGATGGGCGATATTGTGGAGCGGGGCACGCAGAATTACATCACGCAAAGCGGTGCCACCATCAACAACGTGACGGATGCGCCGCATACCCGGACAGGTTTGCAATCTTCCGCCAGCGGCCAGACACCCGACCCGGCGGCGATTGGTTCCGAGGGCGGCAATGTGGCCACGCCGGATGGTTCAGTGACATGGCGCAAACAATCGTCCATGGTGCCGCATTATGTGGTGTTCGATGCAGACGCCACCACGCAATACAATCCGAATACCGTCTATAACGGCTACTGGTGATTCAGACCAAGCACCATCACATGACGCGGTCCGTCAGCGGTTCGCCGCGCGTGAAGCGCTGAAAATTTTCAAGGAAATGGCGCACCAGCGAAACGACTTCGTGGGGATGGCCGCCGGCCACATGCGGGGTGATGTAACAATTCGGTTCGTGTCTTAAGGGATGGTCGTCCGGCAACGGTTCCGGGTCGGTGACATCCAGCCAGGCCGCTTGCAAATGCCCCGAACGCAAGGCCGCCACCAACGCGTTTTGATCCACCGTCGAGCCGCGCCCGATATTGTAAAAAACCGCGCCGGCTTTGATGCTGGCAAAACGGCCGGTATTGAAAAAATGCCGGGTATGTTCACTGTCAGGCAGAATGTTCACGACATGCTGGGCTTGCTGAAGCGCGCCGGGCAATTCCGCGAGCGTGACCACGGGCATGCCCTCATCGCCCCGCGCCTTACGGCGGTAAGCCATGAGTTGAACACCCAACGGACGCAGCAATTCTGCGAGCCGTTTGCCGATGGCACCGTAACCCAGGATTAACACCGTTTCGCCGCGCAATGTGCTGCTGGCGTGGCGCAGCGCGTTCCAGACGGGCGAGCCGTTGGGCTCACGGGTTTGGAGCGAGACTGGCAGCTTGCGGGCTTGCGCGACGATGAAACTGAACATATGCACGGCACAGGCCTCGCAATACACCCCGGCGCTGTTGGAGACGGCCACGCGCCGCGCGGCCATGAGCGCGCGGAACCGGTCGTTGTCATAGCGCGTGATGCCCGAGCTGCTCACGTGAATCCATTTTAGATGTTCCGCTTTTTCAATCGCATCCGTATCGGGCTGGCCAAAGGCAATTTCAGCGCTGGCAAATTGTGGGTCCGGCTCCGGCTTGGCGAGTACGGAGGTGGCGGGCTTGGAGGGGAAAATCAGTTCATGTCCCGCAGTTCCCTCCCGCAACAGCGCGAGGGCATCCGGAGACAAAGCCAAATCAACGTAAATTTTCACGGCCAAAAATTATCACAACTCCCGCCGCTTTGCATGCGGTATGAACCGTCCCCATGAAAAACCTGCCGTTAACCGCATAAAATCAGCGCTTCTGCGCCAACGATTTATGACTCCCCGCTCGACAGTTTCGCGCGCTTCTCCTAAATTCGCGGCGCTTGGTTTATTCAGAACGGTTCACCTTTTGAACAGTCATGTTGCAGTGGAGCGATAAATTTGAGACAGGAAGCGAGTTGATTGATATGCAGCATCGGATGCTGATTTCCTATATCAATCGGCTGGGCGAACTCGCCAAAAACGACCAGCCCAATCCGGCCGAGCGCGAATTGTTTTTGCGGTTCCTTGATTTTTTGGAGAACTATATCTTCACCCACTTCAAGGATGAAGAAGGCTGCATGCACCGCGCGCGCTGTCCGGTCTGTCATGCAAACGTGCGCGCCCATGCTGAATTTTTGGATTTTTTCCGCGAGTTCAAGGAACGCCTGGGCTCCTCCCATGACGTGCCAGCCCTGACCCGCGAACTTCACGACTCCTGCTGCAGTTGGATTCGGCAACACATTCTGCGCATCGACGTGCAGCTTAAAGCCACCCTCGAGCAGGCAGAAGCACTCGACCTGTCTGGCCAGTTTCCCGCCAACTGAACTTAGCCGTAATCATGCAGTTGGAACCATGGCCAGAAGGTTGTGGCGTGCTGACCAGAACGGGGCGCGGCGTTTACGCCGCTTCAACTCACTAACCGCAGGGTGCGTCTAAATAAACCCCACCTCGTCGTGCTAATGGACGATGAAGCGGGCTTCAGCCCTTGTCATTACCCACATCTTTTTCATGTTGGTTTGAGGGTTTCTAATCCTTCACACATCCACATGAGTCGTTGCCAGCCGCGCCAGATGGTTTGCCAGCCGGGCAAACCGTCCTGTTTGCGGGCGA
>Ga0265327_10001865_pt1 | contig 24426 bp, 26 predicted proteins | sample 41621metaG_FD_202089 | JGI IMG/M metagenome (GOLD analysis project Ga0265327, IMG submission 202089) | Rhizosphere microbial communities from Carex aquatilis grown in University of Washington, Seatle, WA, United States - 4-16-21 metaG | ecosystem: Host-associated > Plants > Roots > Rhizosphere...
CGATGAAGCTAAAGTGGACGAGAACTGATAGCGTTTGTTTGAGCCTGACGGTCATCTGGGCTATTGGGTTCTTGTGGGTTATCAATGGTTGTTAGAGTTTAGAGCAGTAACCATGAGGCGTTGGAACGCCGGCCTCTATGCGGTGCCTCTGCATAGCGCGGGCCCACCGGATTGGTTGTGGAAAACCCGCGTGATCTGCCGGTCTGCTCTAATTAGTCCGTCGTGCTCCGAGGCGTCAAAAATATCGGGTCGTCAAGCCGGGAGACGTTAAAAGCCCTGGCGCTTATAGTGTGAGTGAACAATGACCGACTACCCGCGACTCGTAAGATACATCGCCGCGCCAACGCCAGAAGCCTATCATGTGCCGCCTGTGTGGAACATGCTTGGCCTGCCAGTTGCGAGCGTGACGCAGGGGTCGAGCGGTCCTGGCGGCGGTATGCTGCTGCCTAACCCGACGACGCCAGCAGCGCCGATGTTTCGCGCGCAGACGCCTAGCGCTCCGCTGGCTCGGCTTGTTCCGACGCGAGCGCCTTTGATGGGTGGGATGTTCTAGTTATTTGCCGCGCAATTCACACTATGCAAATGTAATTCGCCCATGGTGGCGCGCGCTCGCGGTGGACGGTTTCTCTCTCTCTTCCTGTTTGTCGCGGGCGCGTTTTACAAGAGAGACGATCAATGTTCTTCTTCCGCTCGTCCAAGCGCCGTCTGCGCGCTCTCGAACTCGACATGGAGTATGTGATGGCTGCTATTGATGATCTGAAGGCGCAGGGTGCTGATACCGTGACTGCGCTTGGTGAGGCTGTTGTTCTGATCAACGACATCGCTGCGAAGCTTGCCGCTGCGGTCGCCGCTCATGACGAAGCCGCGCTCGTTCAGCTTGCTGCTGACCTGAAGGCCGCGACTGACCCGCTGAAGGCCATCGTTGCCGCGCACGCCGCGCCGGTTGCGTAAGGTGAAGTGAAGAGAGAGCGTTCCCTTGGCGCAGATAACTTATACCCCGCCGCCTACGGTTGACGACTTCATACAGCACTATATCCCCGGCAAGTTGTTCTACAATTGGATTGTCGGGCCGGTTGGCTCTGGTAAGACTACCGGGCTGTTTTTCAAGCTTGCGTATATGGCGAAGCTGCAAGCGCCTGGTCCAGACGGTATGCGGCGCACGCGAGCGGTGATCGTTCGTAATACGCTTCCGCAGTTGCGTGATACGACCATCACGTCATGGAACTACTGGTTCAAGGATGGCGAGTCTGGAACATGGCGCGCGTCTGAGAACAAGTTCATGCTGCGCTTTGATGATGTAGAGTGCGAGGTTCTGTTCCGCCCACTAGATACGGCTGACGACGTTGCGCGCGTTCTGTCGTTGGAAGTGACGTTCGCCATCATTGATGAGTTTGTACAGATACCGCGCGCCATCGTTGACGCGCTCTCGGCGCGTGTTGGCCGTTATCCAAGCAAGAAGGATGGCGGCGCGACTAACTTCGGAATTTTTGGTTCAAGCAACCCTGATACAGAAGATAATTGGTATTATGATTACCTCCACCATAACCTGCCTGATAACGCCAAATTCTTTGTACAGCCTTCAGGGTTAAGCCCTGAAGCAGAGAACACAGAGAATCTGCCGCCAGGATATTATGAGAGTGCTATCCAGGGTAAGAGTGACGAGTGGATTAAGCAATACTGCGAATGCGTCTGGGGGTTTACTGCAAATGGCAAACCTGTGGCCGCATCGTTCAAACCTGAGTGGCACGTTGCGAAGAAGCAGATACTCTTCAACCCGCACTTACCTTTGGTTTTTGGTCTTGACCCTGGTTACTCTGGGATGGCTGCTGTTTTTGGCCAACAGGATCTTGACGGGCGGCTCCTGGTATTCGGTGAAGTCACAGGTGAGAATTATAGCGCACAGCGATTTATGGAAGAGCTTCTGACGCCGTATATCAGGCGCAAGTTTCCTGAAGCTTACGAAGTCTACTGCGCGCCCGATCCTGCTGCGTTCAACCGCGCCCAGACTGATGAGCGATCTGTCGTTGACATTATCAAGAAGCGCTACCCTGTTCCTAAGCCAGACTCAGATAACCGAATGGCGCTGCGAATGTCGGCAATGGATTTCTTCATGACCGACCTGTCGCCAAAGGCTGGAACGTCGAAGCTGCTCATAGACGACAAGGCGTGCCCAAATCTCATGCGCGGGCTGCGTGGTGGCTGGCGGTGGGAGGTCAGCAAGAAGAGCGACACGATGAAGCCGGTTGTCGCTGATACTCCATACACGCACGTTTGCGACGCCTTTGCCTACCTGGCCCGCTACTTCCACAAGCAGTCTGAGCGCGAGATGCGGTATGGGGCCGTGGGTGCGAGGAAGTTCACGCCGCCGCGTTCGTTTGGAAGTAGCTATCATTTTAGGTGACGATGGCTGGTGGGGCGTTACTCACCACTATCCAGTTCCGTCGCGGATCATAGGGAAGGTATCGACCCATACATCACTGGATAGCAGCGCCCTGGCTGCTTACCCTTCCCGCAACGATTAGCGTGTCTACATTCCACGCCGCAGCCATCTAAACCACCGTATATCACATCATCATCGCGGGCAAAACTCCCCTTATTTGCCAGCGCCTACGCTATACCACTAATAGTAGCCGTGGATTTCTCGGCTACTAGGAGTAGCGTGTGGCAGCTTATTTGCCTACTGTAGCTCAAGGTGAGCTATCCCCGCCTGACGTTATGGTGAACGCGCCTGAGACGGCTCCTACGCCTGTTATCAAGTCAGAGGATCTTGCGGCTCTTGGGGATAAGCTAAAGAGCACCTTTGATTCCTACCGCTCAGACCGGCGCATCCAGGAACTGAAGTGGCTGCGCAACCTGCGCCAGTATCTCGGCGTCTACGATCCTGAGTTGGATCGCGAGCTATCGTCTGCTCGCTCCCGCGCATACCCGCGCATTACGCGCGTCAAGACTATCTCCGTTCTATCACGCGTCATGAACCTTATGTTCCCCGGCAATGAGCGGAACTGGTCGCTTGAGGCGTCGCCGTCGCCAGACATGGACCCTCAAGATGTCATGAGTGCTATTCAGCAGATCATGGCGCAGAACCAGCAGTCTGGCGTTCAGATGCAGATGACGCCTGAGCTTATCAAGCAGGCTGTCAACAATCTTGCGCAGGACCGCGCGACTCAGTTGTCGCTTGTTATTGATGACCAGCTTGAAGAGTTGGGTGGAGACCAGACTATTGATTATGTGGCGCTCAATCGGTTGGCTCTCAAGTCTGGTATTCTGTACGGTCTTGGTGCTCTTGTTGGTCCGTTTGCCAGAATGGAGCAGACGACTACGTGGGAGATAGATCCTAATAGCGGTATGCCAATGCCGCAGGTTAAGGAAGTCTACAAGCCGCAGTTCGAGTTCGTTCCTGTGTGGGACTTATATCTCGATTTGTCGGCTAAGACGCTTAGCCAGATGGATGGCTACTTCCGGCGTATGGTTATGTCTCGCGCTCAAGTGCGCAAGCTGATGGATAAGCCTGGATTTTTTGCTGACCAGATACGTGAATATCTCAAGCGCTACCCGAACGGCAACTATAAGCCGCAGCAGTTCGAGACCGAGCTGCGTTCCATGGGCGTTAAGGTAAACGTCAACGAGCAAAAGACAGACGGAACGAAGTACGAAGTTATCATTTGGAGTGGCCCCGTTTCTGGGTCGTTGCTGAAGCTTGCCGGCGTTGAGATTGAGGAAGGCGCTGAGGCTGACGACATTGACGCTGAAGTGTGGATGATAGACGGCAATGTTATCAAGGCTGACATGAACCAGTGGCGTCAGCTTGGTTTCGACGTGAAGATGCTGCACACGTTCATCTTTGATGAGGATGATACAGCCCCTATCGGCAATGGTCTGCCAAACGTTATCCGCGATTCACAGATGAGCATTTGCGCTGCGTCTCGCATGTTGCTTGATAATGCGAGCGTCGTGTGCGGTCCTAATCTGGAGCTAAACACAGACCTTCTGCGCCCGGACCAGGATCTTACCAGCACCAGCGCGTGGAAGATTTGGTACCGAGAAGGCACCGGTCCTGACGCTGTTCAGCCAGCTATACGCAATGTTCAGATCGACAGCCATCTGCAGGAGCTACTGCAGATCATTGAACTGTTCATGAAGTTCGCTGACGCAGAGACGTTTGTTGGTCCTGCGACTGGCGGAGATATGGAGCGCGGCACGATGCCGTCTGAGCCGATGAGGACAGCGGCTGGGGCGTCGATGCTGCGTGGCGATGCCGCTCTTCCGTTCAAGGACATCATCAGGAACTTCGACAGTTTTACGCAGTCGATCATCCAGAGCTTGGTCTACTTCAACAGGCTGTTCAATCCTGACCTTGCTCCTGCTGGCGACTACAACGTCATTGCTCGCGGCGCTACGTCTCTTATCGCGAAAGAGGTTCGCGGTATGCAGATCGACCAGTTGATGCAGACGATGCCGACGCTGGCTGAGAGCGTTGCGCTGAATACGGATGACCGTAAGTTTGCGGAGGCTGTCTATAAGGTCCGCGACCTTAGTAACCTGCTTGTGTCGCCCGATGAGGCTGACCGCAAGAAGGCTGCGCAAGACCAGATGCAGCAGGCACAGGTTGCTCAGCAGCAGCAGTTGACTGAGGCGAACGTTCGCAAGCTTCTGTCTGATGCGTTCAAGAACATTTCACAAGCCAAGAAGAATGACGCCAACGCCGATGCCACGCAATCTAAAGCTGCGCTCGACATACTGGAAGCAGGACTTGAACCAAATGACGCAAGAGAGACGCAAAAGCCAGCAGGAGTTAGCTAAGAAGCTTCACGAGAATCTTGGCAACTACGATGTCCAGAACATATTGGACTTAATTCGTAACCTGCGCGCTAATAGCCTTGAAGATTTGGTTACGTGTGAAGAGAGCCGCTTCAAGGAATATCAGGGTCGTATCAAGGCGTTCGATGATGTCGAGCGTATGATAACGCGCCCGCCTATCAGGAGTAACTGATGAGTGAAGTTGAGAAGAGTGAGAGCGAAGTTTTTACCGAGACTTTTAATACGCTTGCAGAGACCGGTGAGGTTCCTGGTTTTCCCGTAGAAGCCAAGGTTGAAGAGCCCACGCCTGTTGTTGAGGAAGAGAGCCATGCGGACGATAAGCAGGAGCCTGTATCTTCCGAGTCTGATGCGCCCGTTCCCGCTGACGATGCACAGCCTGAAACTGAGGCTGTGGCTGGTGCGGAAAAGAAAGAAGAACCCGCTCCGCAGAAAGAGCCTCAAAAGGCTGGAGCCGATCAAGACATCATCGACAGGCTTGCGCAGGCAGTTAAAGACAGAGTTCAGTCGCCTGTTCCTGAACAGCAGCCTCAACAGCCAGAAACCTACGAGCCGCAACCTGTTCTAACGCAGGAAGACTACAAGTCGCTAGAGGCGTTCGAGAAGGATTGGCCTGACGTTGCCAAGGCGATGGAACTGCGCGCCAAGGAACAGGCTAACGCTATCGTCAACCATGTCTTCAAGGAGTTTGCTGACGAGGCTCGCCCATATTTCAAGGCTGTGGCTGAGATGCGCCAGCAGTTGCACGCGCAGCAGTTGCAGCAGAAGGTAGAAGACTACCCTGTCGTCCGCGAGCAAGTTATGGAGTGGGCGAAAAAGCAGACACCAGTTCGGCGCGCAGTCTATGACCAGATTATTAATCGCGGGACGCCTGATGAGGTTGCTGAGCTTGTATCCATTTACAAGGCTGATACTGCCCCGCCGCCCGCGCCAGTTGCTCCTGTAGCGCCCGCTGCTCCAAAGCAGCTATCTCCCGCCGTCAAGAAGGCTGCGGCCGCTCTAGCGCCGGTGGCGTCTAAGCGCTCAAATGTCGTTCATGGCGATGACCCTATGGACTTCGACGGCGCGTTTAAAGAGGCGAACAAATTCTTCTCGAACTAATGAAGGAGAGAACATATGGATTTCGGTGATGCTGTGCGTGCGTTGAAGGCTGGTAATAAGGTTGCTCGCGAAGGCTGGAACGGTAAGGGCATGTGGCTTGTGCTGGGTGACCCTGCCAATGTTCTTGTTTGGGATGATTACCCGATGCTGCCGTTTATTGCGATGAAGACGGCTGATGGCAAGATGCTTCCTGGGTGGCTTGCAAGCCAGACGGATATTCTTGCGGAAGATTGGGTTGTTGTTTCAGCGTAAGAGAGAGACTTGGCATGGGAAAACGAAGCACTGTTCCAATAGATGAAGAAGAGCTTGCTTCGTTTGTGAGCAGGTTTGAGGAAGATGCGGAAGACGAGGCGTCGCTTAAGGAACTGGCGTCTCTTCACGAACTAGCTGTCAGCGTCATAAAAAACTCGGAAGAGTTCCGGCGCGAATATAAGCGGAAGCAATCCGAAGATAAGTAAGAGAGAGATGCTGCCATGGCTGTTGGTGAAGAACTTGCTCGAACGCGACAGGCTATAAACCGAACGCGCAATGCAGACGGGTCACAGAACCTGGCTTTGGCGGCACAAGAACTTGGTCTCTCAAAGGATACTTTGCGTAAGAGGATAGAGCGTAACCCTGGTCTTTTGGAGAAGTTCAAGAAGCCAAGCCTGCCATCTTCATCTCGAACAATTGACGAGTTGGTAAAAGATAAGATCGAGATTTCGCGCAGGGCTAAGGATGCCGACGAAGCGCGCGATCTTATTAAGATACCTGTCAATATAGATGGGCCGTTTGGGTTGCTGATTTTTGGCGACCCTCACGTTGATGCTGATGGCTGCGACTTTGACACGCTGGCTAAACATAGGCAGATAGCGATTGACCATCCGTTCATAGTCGCCGGTTCGATAGGCGACCACCAAAACGCGTGGGTTGGCCGTCTTGGCGCATTATACGGCGAGCAGAACGTAACAGCTAAGGAATCATGGAAGCTTGTTGAGTGGTTAATAAACCCGATACAATGGCTATTTCTTATTGGTGGAAACCACGATCTTTGGGTCGGCTCAGGAGACCCGCTTGAGTGGATAGCCCGCCAAGCGAACAGTCTATACGAACCTCATGGTGTTCGTATGCAGCTTGAACACCCATGCGGCGCTATGACGCGTATACACTGCCGACACGATTTTCCTGGGCGCTCAATTTACCATGTCAATCACGGGCCAAAGCGCGAGGTATACTTTGGGTTCCGTGACCACCTAATCGTCGCCGGTCATTTGCACGTTGGCGGAGATGAGGGCATGGTTATGCCAGACGGCGTTTGCGCGCAGTTGGTCCGCGTTTCTGGGTTCAAGGTGGTTGACCATTATGCTCATCAGCTTGGCCTCAAGAAAGTCCCGATCCACCCTTCAGCGTTAGTCATTATCGACCCGCGAGAGCCTGAGACATCTCGGGCAAGGGTATGGTGCGCCCCAACTGTCGAGCACGGCGTCAAGTTTCTAGATACGTTGAGGGCAGAGTATGATGCTGAACGAGGCAATAAAAGACGAGAGAAGCGAGGCGGAGGACATCGTTGAACAGCTTCTCAAGGCGAATGGTAAAGACCCAGTGGCGGCACTCTATGACGCGGGCCTATGGATACTTGAGGTCCACGCGCAACGCTTGCAGGCGGAAGGTGCGGTATCTGCTGGATACGTGAGGCGCGGCCCTAGTGGAGAGTAAGACTATGGACGACGATGACGACATCGAAGTCGTGTACAACGATCCTGAAATGCAGGATGCGATAGCTTCCAGAGCGTTCGCTTACGAGAAGGTGTTCGCCATCGTCTCAAAGGAGCGCGACAAGGCCATGCGGAAAGAGGGGCAGATGATGCTGTCTGCTATCCGGCGCTCGTTCAAGACGACGCCAACGGCTGATGTCGTATCAATTCAGGGTGGCAAGGAATGCTCGTCGTCGTCATGATCTGCTCGAACCTGGTGGCATTCCGAGACTATAGGCCAGAGACGGCCCGCATGGTCGTCACGAAGCATGTCGAGCAGGTTGGATGCGCGTCTCCGTCTATGGCGCAGGACATCACCAGCGCTACTGGGGTTGATGGTGGTGAGTATTTCCGCATTCGCTGCATTATGAAGTAGGCCCGTTATGGCGTATGGGCTGTTTATAATCGTGTTCATCGTTCTGATCATATTGTCAGGCCAATGATACAGCTTCTGTGGACATTCGCTGGCGTGACATTCGCGTTCGTCGTGCTGGCATACATCCTTCTGTAGAGCTTATTTGACACATATTCGGTGTGGTATGTAAATACCCTCGAAGCCAATCGCCCAAGCAAGCGGGAACTGGATTGAGCGCTTCACTCAATCATCCTCTGCTTGGAGACTACCGTGGCTCAGATTACCGCCTATGGCGATATTTCGCCTGCGGTTGCTGCCTGGTCCGTCGTCAAGATGCTGAAGCGCGGTGTTCCGCTTTTGCAGCTTGAACAGTTCGGTCAGGCGTACCCGCTTCCCACTAACAGCACCCAGACCGCCAAGTTCCGCCGTTACTTCCTGTCCGGCGCAACAGGCTCTGCTGGTTCTGGCTCTGCCGCTAACCCGTTCTTCATTCCGCTTGCGACGACTCCGCTGGTGGAAGGCGTGACGCCGGTTGGCAACAAGCTTGCGAACCAGGATTACACTGCGACGCTCGCTCAGTATGGCGACTTCATCACGATCTCTGACGTGATTGTTGACACGCACACTGACGAGATTCTTGCGCAGGCGACTGACGTTCTCGGTGAGAGCGCTGCTTCGACTGTTGAGACGCTTCGCTACAATGTGCTGAAGGCCGGCACGAACGTCTTCTATGCGTCCAAGGCTGCTTCGCGCGCTGCGCTGCTTCAGCCGATTACGCTGGCTGACATTCGCCGTGTCGCGACTGGCCTGAACCGCCAGAATGCTCAGAAGATTTCGTCTGTGATCAGCTCGTCTGCTGATTACAACACGAAGTCGGTTGAGCGCGCTTACTTCGCCGTCGTGCATCCTGACGTTGAGAGCGACATTCGTAACCTCGCAGGCTTCAAGCCGGTTGCGGATTACGGTCCGCACACGTCTCCGCTGCCTGGCGAAATCGGTTCGGTCGAGCAGATCCGCTTCCTGACTTCCACGATCATCGCTCCGTTCGGTGATGCGGCGAGTTCGGGTGGCGCTTCTACCACGACTTTCCGTTCGACTGCTTCTAACTACCCCGACGTTTACCCGGTTCTGTTCTTCGGCCGCGATGCTTTCGGTATCGTTCCGCTGAAGGGCAAGTCGAGCATGACGCCGATGGTTGTCAATCCGAAACCTGCTGCTGGCGACCCGCTCGCTCAGCGCGGCACTGTCGGTTGGAAGCTCTACACCACCACCGTGATTTTGAACGACGCCTGGATGGCTCGTCTCGAAGTCCTGGCCACCGCTTAATAGGGAGGGGTAACTAATGGCTACTGTAACTTATCTTGCCCGCTCGGGCGGTGTCGTCAATACGGCGGTTGGTTCGTTCACTTCGGACGGCTCTGCGCAGACCATCACTCTTGGCTTCAAGCCGACCTGGATGAAGGTCTTCAACGAAACCGACGTGATCACCTGGGAAGTCAACCTGTCGTCTACCGCTACGAAAGTGTGGAAGACCGTCACGGCTGGCACCCTGACCGTCGATACCGGCTCGGCCATTGTCATCAACACTGATGGCACTGTCACCCTGTCGTCTGGTGCGGTTGGTACGTCGAAGGTCATCAACTTCGTCGCCTACGCCTAACAACGGAGGCAAACGAAGATGGCACAGTTAGACTTAGACACGACTGGTAACGAGAATAACGACATTTCGTTTTGGAAGATCGAAACCATGTTTTCGGAGCTTTACAAGCTCCTGACTGGTACGGCTACCGCGAATGTCGGCTCGTTGCAGGTTGGCACCGGAACTCGAACTGCGACCGCTACGACTGGCGCGGCCACGTTGAACACTGCCTCTGGCATTGTTACTTCGGAGTCGATCTCGACGGCGGCTGGCGCGAACTACACGCTGACGATCACGAACAGCGCTATCGCTGCGACTGACATCGTTCTGGCATCAGTTCAGTTCGGCACGGCGACAACCGGCACTCCCGAAGTTACGAACGTGACCCCTGCGGCTGGTTCGCTGGTGATCATCATCAAGAACACGCACGCTTCCGCTGCCTTCAACGGCACGATCAAAGTCGCGTTCGTTCAGTTCAAGTAAAAGTAGGGGGCGGGTATGGGTGACTGCAGAGTAGTTATTGAGCGAGTAGCCAATGGCTATGAAGTTGAGGTCACTGAACCCGCCCCAGACAAAAAAAACAGTCTGATGATGGATAACCGCAAGGAGTTCGTCTTCAAGACTGTCGATGAGGTTCTTAGTTTCCTGACAAAGAATCTCGACAAAGCTCTCCCGGCTGATGAGTACGATTCAGCCTTTGATGACGCTGCAGAAGAGATGGAAGATGACTGATATGGAAGTTGCTAAGCGTGGCCCTGGTCGCCCGCCTATGCACCGTGAAGAGTCCAAGGCTGTTGAGCCTATGAAGGAAGATCGCGTCAAGATCATCCTTGAAGAGAACGAGAATATCCCGCCTACTGGTCAGTTCTTTGGGTTGAACGGAACTGGTTACATTCTCCGCGCTGGTGAGGTTGCAGAAGTTCCTGTCGGCATTATCGACATTCTCGACAATGCTATAGAACTGTCTCCGGTTGTTGATCCGATGACCAAGCAGCCTGTGTCGCATCGTCCGCGTCATAGGTTCTCGTATCGGATGGTACGTTAATTAGGAGGCGGGCGTGACGCTGCAGGAACTTCTTGACACTCTGAGGGTGGATATTCTTGGAGACAGGACAGACCGTGTTGCTGGCACGCCCGACTATCTCTGGAGCGACGCGTTCCTTGTTCGTGCGATTAATGAGGCGCAGAGGCGCTTTGCCCGCAAGGGTCTAATTATCCGCGATGGCTCATCTGACCTGACGAAGGTTTGCTTGCAGACCGGCCAGAACGAATATGCTCTGGATCCGTGCATTCTTGCTGTGATGTCTGCCCGCTATCAGGACGACAACACTGACCTGAAGCGCGCTGGTCATGCGGTTCTTGATACCTACACCATCCCAGATACATACTTCTTCGACCCGTCGCAGTTGTCGTCGTTCCCTGATGGCAAGCCTCTGGCGTTTGCTACTGACGAATATCTGAGCACGGACGATTACGACAGCGTGAGCGCTGTGACGCTTCGTGTTTTTCCGACGCCAAGCGCGGACTACAACTGCAAGTATGTGAACCTTCGCGTTGTGCGTATGCCGCAGGTTGATCTGACGACGGCTGACATGACGGCCGTGCCTGAGATTCCGTCTGACCATCATTTCGAGATGCTGGACTGGGCGGCTTATCTTGCTCTGCGCATTGTCGATCATGACGTTGAGGATACAGGGCGGGCTGATCGGTTCAAGGCTTCGTTCGAAGAGAACGTGAAGCTGGCTCGTGATAATGCCATGCGCAAGATGTTTACTCCTGCGGCGTGGGGTTTCGGCAAGAACGGCTTTAGTTGGACTCGCGACGCTTATTAGACGCGCCTTGTAGCGTGGGGTAATACCATACCATCTATCCGCGCGAGGTTTGATGATGGATTGGCCTACATTCAGAGATGCTCTTAAGACTTCTCTGACGAAGACAATTCCACCGACGCAAGAGGCCGCGCCTTACGCTGTTCGCGGGGCCACAAGCTCTGCTGCGCCCGCGCCCGTCCGCCCCAACATACCTGGCGGCATGGCTCGCCCGCCGCTTACGTCGTTCCCGTCTCCCATCGCTGATCCTGTGTATGCCCCGCCCCACGCCATTGGCGGTGGCGTCGCGCCAGAGATGTCTGTTAGCAGGTTCAACGATTTCCTTGGTAATGGCGGTCAGGCGTGGCGTCCAAGGGCTACTGTCGGCGCTCCAGCGTTTACTGATGTGTTCCCGCAGAGCACTCCACGTTCGATGCCGGCTCTTTCTGGTGGCGCTGTTACGCCAAGTGCGGCGCACTCCTATCTCCAGAGCGGCGGTGTTCTCCCGCCTGAAGCGCCTAAATCTACAATTGATATGTCTGCCATGCGCGGCGCTCCTGCATCTACGGTTGGTTACTCAATGGGGCAGGCGTCGTCTACCCCTCGCGGGGCTGGAGCCCCCTACTCTGTCGGGGATTACAGCGGCACCATGAATGAGGCGCGGGGTTTGGCGCGAGCTGCGGGTGCTATCGGCGCTGTCGCAAAAGGCTCTCCAATGCTGGCGCTCGGTAGCGTGGCAGCTCCCGCCATGTACCGTGAGGCAGGCGACCCGAGTTCTGAGTTTGGCGGGACGCTCAACGGTGTGAACGCCGCTATCCAGCGCGAGCCCACATTCGCCGGTAAGGTCGGTGCAGCGGCAAAAGGTCTGCCGTGGGTTATCGGCACAGCGCAGAAGGCCGCGCTCCGTCCGTTTCATGACTTCCTCGCTGGTGCTGTCGGCGGAGATGGTGCGCCGCCTATCACGCTCGATAGCCAAAGCCACGCCTTCTCTCGCGCTCCTACCAACATGGCTGAATACAAGCAGATGATGGCGCTGAAGGATGCGTCTCAGCCGGCGTCGAGCGCCCCAGCCAAGGTGATGAGCAATGATGTTTACGCACCAAGGGCGACGCCAGCCGCCCCCACAACCCAGAGCTACAACGACTGGGTTATGAAGCAGCCTGTCTCTAGGCTGAACGCTGCTGACTATGCCGAGCGTGTGAACCTTGAGACGGCTAAGCGTGCGCCTGAACTGGCGCAGCAGAACTTCTTGAAGGCCGCTTCGTATAGCATGAGCCACCCAGACATGGTGACGAGCGAAGAGCATCATAAGGATGGTAGCTGGGCAAAGACCTATGGCGACCGCAGCGCACACGCCATGCAGACGTACGGCACGTTCCGCGACGCACTTGCGAAGAACGATGTAGAAGGCATCAAGGCGCAGGCCGCCTTGGAGCGCGCTCAGAACAGCGAGAAGTTTACCGCTGGCGATAAGCTGAACATGGTTGATGCCGCACAAAAGCGCGTCGTTGATGCGCTGTTCGCCAACGGGTCGCCGCAAATTAACTTGCAACATGCGCGTGCTTATTTCCCAACTTACGCGGCTGCGCTTAAAGCTAATGGTATGGAACCGCCTGACTTTGATACGTTCCTGCAAGAGCAGTATGGCGTGACGAAGAACGTAGGCGGCTATTACAACGCGCCTAAGTGAGGCCGATAGTTGGTTTACCCGCTTCCTACTAACCGCAACCAGTTACCGTCGCTTCGGCAGGCCATGGGTCCGCTGGAGAACTTCACGTCTGGCGTCGGTCAGGGGTGGAACACTGGCCAGCAGATGTTTGACGCTGGCGTTGCTGGTTTGGCTCGGGCTGCTGGGTATCAGGATACCGCACGCGACTGGGAGCGTTCTGCTGATGAACAGGCGTCTGAAGCGCAGCGATATGCCAATCCGGCCGTACAGACAGCGCCGTGGCGAGAAGGTGGCGGCGGCTGGGGTAATGCGGTGCCGTGGGCGGCGAACCTCGCTGGTCAGTTCGTCGGCGGGGCCGCTCCTTTGGTTGCTGGTGGTCTGGTTGGGGCTGCTGCTGCTCCTCTTGTTCCAGAAGCTGTCGGAGGCGCAGCGCTTGCTAGTGGCCTTGGCATGGGGCTGGCGAGCTACCCGCAATCGGTTGGCTACAACTATCAGGCCGAGCGTGACGCCAATGCTGCGCAAGGCGGTGGCGAAGTTACGCCTGAACAGGCTCAGAGCGCTGCTGCGTGGGGTGTTCCTGGCGCGGCGCTGAATGCCTTCGCTCCTACGCGGGCGATAGGCGTTGGAAAGAGCGCGGCTGGAATTGCTGGCAGGACTATGCTCGATGCGGCCAAGGATGTGGCGCGAACGGGTATTGATAACGCCATCGCGACCGGCGCTCAGACAGCAATTACCCAGAGATTTCGCCCCGACGTATCCGAAGAGGACAAGCGTAAGGAACGCGACGACGCGATCATTACCGGATTCCTTGGCGGCGTTGGTATGGGCGCTGCTGGTGAAGGCGTCGGGCGCATTATCAAGCGCGTTACCGGCAATACGCCTACGCAGGATATTGACGCTGTAACGAAGCAGGTGTTGGACCCAGAGAAGGCGCAGGCAGATGCCGTTCAAGAGCAAGGCCCAGAAGGGCTATATGTACGCGAACCTGCCGAAGTTGGCGGCGGAGTTCCAGAAGGAAACGCCCAAGGGGGCGAAGTTGCCGGAGCACGCCCACAAGTCGAAGGCGAAGTCAGCTTCCTCGATGAAGGAAAAGGTGAGCGCCCACAAGAAGTAGCGCCGCAGCCTGTAGAGCCACCAGACGTTCCCAAGCAATATCTCGCTGAAGCTGAGAAGGCTGCGCGTGATCGGTCTCTTGACGAGAAGATTGATCTTCTGCTGAAGAACCCTGCGCCGGAAGCGAATAAGCGGTTGAGCGCATTGCAGTGGGTGAAGTCGGCGCTTGGGGATGAAACTGGGGCGTTGAAGGTTGGGGATAAGGATTTATCTGGACTATCAAGGGATGAACTAAAAAGTACAAAGGGAGTTTGGTGGCACGGTTCTCCTAGTGGAGATATGCGAGGTGGTTCTTACGGCTTGCATCTCGGAACGTATGAAGCCGCAAAGCAGGCTCTTGAAGCACGCATTGGCACCCCCGCTGAGGGCGAGTGGGACGGCACGCGGAAGTATGGTGAGACTCTACTAGCCGGTAAAAAGCGGTTAGCAGAACTTGACCCAAATGGTTACAACGAAACTGGTTTTAATGTTGACGCGCCGGAAGAGAATTACTTCGCATCTAAGATGCCTAACTATGGTTCTGGAGAAGCTATCAACCCAGAGCACACTCCTTCTATAGAGCCGTATTCTCTGAATGGTAAAATGACTAATTCCCCACAGAATCCTCACGAGGATTCCATGGCTAATGGCTATATGCGGGCGGCACTAAAACGTGGCAATGCGAAAAGCGGGTATTATTACAAGAATGTTGGCGAGGACGCTGGCTCTGTATCAATAGTCGTCCCTAATTCTGGGCATATAGAGAAGATAGTAAATAAGCAGCAGTCAGGGCCACCAGAGATCGTTCGCAAGGTAGGCAACGCTGTTGCGCGCTTCGTGCGGAACGAAGATGGCATGTTGCGGTTGCCCGATGATCCTAAAGAGAAGCAACCAATAGACCGCCCCGCTGGCACGCCGCCGATTGACGGGCCGCTTGGCCCTGCGCCTGCTGTGCCTCCTGTTCCACCTAAGATCGTTGCACGCCCTCCTAGCGTTGACGAAGCCGCCGCCATGCGTCCTGCTACGGGGGGGGGTGATGGTGGCGTTAAGCCGCCTGGCGGAGGTGGTGAGCCGCCTGCTCCTATCCCTGACAAAGATTTTGAAGGCCATCCTATACGCACGATGGACGACGTTAACGGTTCATACCAGCGTCTCGTCCGTGCTGTGAAGGAAGGTAAGGTTGGGCAGGCGTTCCGACAGTTCGGGCTGTGGGGCTTCTCAGAGCACCATATCAACGAACAGTATAAGGCGCTTCTGCCGCAATACGACGCACTCACCCAAGAGCGAGAGAAACGGTCCGCGCTGAACCAGCGCATTCAGGCCAACGCTTGGCACATGCAGGCGGAGTCAAAATCGGCAGCAAAAGATACGAAGGCGCAGGAAGCCTACAAGGCAATGCTCAAAGTTGAGCAGGCGCACCAGCTTGGTATTGATCCCTCTGTGCCGCTTGAGAAGCAATCTGAACGTATCAGGAAAGAACTTGCGCTGGATACCGGACGCTATAAGAACCTGCACTCGGAAGCCGAATCAGCGCTGAAGATCGCCAAGCAGAATCCAAAGGCTATGGCGGCGCTAGAGAACCTACGCGCTCAGTTTGAAACGAACTTCAGCCTTCCAGCCGCCGCTCTTATCTATAAGCATCTGAAGAACACGCTTCAGCCTGACGTTCCGCCAAAGGAGATTACGCCTGAGTGGACGGCGAAGGAACAGACGAAGGCAGAACTTCTCTCGCGTCTTGTAAGCCCAGCACATGAGCTTCTGAATAACCCAGAAGTAGATATGTCGCCGCAAGGCGCGATGAAGCACGCGGTTGGCTCGCTTGATCACGTTGTCGGAATCGCGAATGAATTGCTCAAGGCGCTCCCTGAGAACATAAAGGAAGAGATTGTTAAAGACGAGAACGGCAAGAAGATTGTTCAGGAAACAAAAGTTTCTTCTGATCCTCTACTGCAAAAGTTCGTAGAGAATGTCGAGGAAAACCGTGGCCGCTTAAAGGACGCTGTTTATTCTAACCTTATGCGCCAAGGCAGTCACGGCCTGTCGTTTAGCATCGCTGAAGAGAATGGGATGATCAAGCCTGAAGCGCTGAAGCGTGTTCAGGAAGCCGTCAAGGCTGACGGGTTCAACGTCGTCATTGATCCGCTGTCGCATCAGCCTGACGTATTTATCCGCTCAGACAATACTGCGCAGCTTGCAAACCTGAAGCGCACAATCATCAAACTTTCTGAAAAGGGTGCTGTCAGAAAAGACAACATCAAGCACGGCGCTATGGACGTGTTTAACAAGGATAACTCGTCTTCCAAGCTGGTCGATCAGATGATCAATGTGCTGAACGCGAGCGACGAGTTCAAGGCTCCTGAAGGCTCGTCTCAGGAACTTATCGACTCTCTTGAACGGCGCAAGGCCGATAATATTGCCATGCTTAAAAACATGGCAATGCACTTCATACCAGAAGGTTCTGCCGCGAAGTCGAAACTTCATAGGCAATACATTGCCGGGTTCGAGGGTGATCCGTTCAGGGCTGTGGCAAAGCAGTCTCGGGAAGTCGCGCAGAACGTGTCGAATGTTCTCGGAACTGATGCCGTCAACGACAGGCTCGGAGACGTAAAAAAGGGTTGGGAGGCGGCCAAGAACGTCGATCATCCAATGCACGCCTACGAGGCTACGCTTGCTGCGCTATATAACCACGCCGCTGGACGAGAAGAAGATCGCCAGTTAACTGCTGGCGGTAGCTGGCAGGACTTCATTCAGTCGATGGTGTTTTCAAAAGGGCTTGGCTTCAACCCGTCTACCGCGATCCTACAGCCGTTGCAGCTTGCCACTTACGGTATGCCTGAGCTTGCCAAGAAGGTTGGCTTCATGAAGGCCACGACTAATCTTGCCGCCGCTACTGATAGCGCGAACAAGGTTATGAGGGCGCTGTGGTTGGAGGCCAAGAAAGAGGGTGGGCTGTCTTATACGGATATGCCGATCACGACTGAGGCGCTAAAGGCTGCTGGACTTGATAAAGAGACAGAGAAGTTCACCATCAGTCTCGTTAATATGGGCGGCATTGATACCGGCGGCATTAACAGAAGCCTTGGGCATATTGCTGATGCGCGTCTTGATGGCAGTAAGTTAGCTAAGGGTATCGACGCATATACTCGTATGTCGTCCATGATGGGCTATTACGCGGAAACACATTCTCGCGTTCTCATGGGCCTTGCTGCGAAGAAGACGTGGGAGCAGCGTTACGGTAAGCCTGAGTTCGGCACGCCTGAATATACGAAGATGCTGGAGTTTGCAAAGCGTTCGATTGATGAGGCGCTGTTCAACTACTCAAATGAGAATCGCGCTCAGATGACTTCCAACGGGCCGAAGGGTCTGTTTGGCAATGCCACGAAGCTGGCTTTCGTATTCCAGTCTTACTGGATGATGGCTGCTGAGAAGATGTATCGCGAGATGCACGCCATCGCCACGGACAACCCGCATTTGACTAAGGAGCAGAACGCAGAGCTACGCAAGGAAGCGTGGAAGTTCATGCTTGGACACGCGGCTGCTACTGCTGCTGTTGCTGGAACGCTTGGCCTTCCCGGTATGACTGTGTTCTCGTCAATCTACGATAAGCTTCACGACGCCGCCAGCCCTGAGACTGGCCCGTATGACATGAAACAGGCATTTGCCAACTGGTTGGAGATTCATGCCGGGCACAGCGTTGGTGACGCCATTGCCTACGGCCCGTCTCGCTTGCTTGGTGCATCTGTTCATTCGCGCACGTCTGAAGCTGACTTCGCTCCGGTTCCGTCGTTCCTTACTGATCGCGGCCCTATGACGCCCGCCGTAAAAAAATGGATCGCTACTCGTCTTGGAGCTGGCACCAGCATCGTTGAAGAATTGGCACGCGGGTACGATAAATACGACAACGGAGACTATATCGGTGCGGTCGCCTCACTGTTCCCGGCTGGCGGTAGGAACGTGGTTCTTGCTGGGCAGCAAGCTGCGTCTGGGTCATACCGTGATAACCGTGGTCGCGTAATCCCTAACGCCCCTGTTACCGCTCCCGCAGTTGCAACACAACTTGTCGGGTTCACACCTGTTCAGTTGGCTCAAGAGAAAGAAGCTGATCAGGCTCTTCGTCGCTACGACACGACGATGGACCAGAAGTCTGGAAACATCGTCAACCGTATGGTCAAGGCTCTACGCGACAATGACAAGGTTGCATTCAATCGCATGTTGCCCGAAGCCCGCGCGTTCGAGAAGAACCACCCAGGCCATGAGATAGTTGACAGAGCTAAGGACGCATTCAAGCGCGAGTTCAAACAGCATGACGTGGCGCAGAAGACCGGGGTACCACATACACGCTGGACGAAGGATAAGCGGCGCACGCAGATGATCGCCCCTTACATTGATAGCCTCAAGAACCAGTAGCTTATTTGGAGCAGAGAGATGAGTAAGTTAGAGATTAAGGGCGGCGCGAAGGAAGCGACTATCGAGGCTGTTATCATTCGCGCTGACGGGACTATCGAGGAACTTGGCGTCGTTTCCTACTGGCACAAGAACCCTCTTAAACGATTGGCTTGGCGGATGAAGAGAGCCATCAAGCAGGCCATCGGAAGGAAGTAAGTTATGGTTGCCCGAGTTCAGAACAACGGCCTCGCCAACATCACTGCTGGTTGGGTCGCTTACACATCTCGCCCGCTTTATCTTCAGTGGGGCACCGGCTCCGCTGCCGCCGCTTCAGCAAACGTCGTGACGACCACGACTACGACTGAGGCCCGCACGACCGGCTCTTCGTCTCAGGTCACGACGACCCAGACGAACGACACTTACCAGGTGACTGGTACGATCACGGCTGCTGGAACGCGCGCTATCACTGAGGTTGGCGTGTTCGACGCCGCCGGAACTGGCTCGCCTCCGACTGGCGGCAACATGGATATTTACGGCGACTTCTCGGTTATCAACCTGGCGTCGTCTGATTCCATCGCGTTCACTGTGAAGGTTGCATTCACCTAACATGACGCTCCGTAACGCAGACCGTGTTTTCGACACATCAACAACGACCGGCACGGGCAATATCACCGTGTCGGGGTCTGCGGCGTCGAGCTACATCACGTTCAGTCAGATTCCCAGCATCACGACGAACGATACGTTTTGGTACTCGATCTACAACACGTCTGCCAATGAGTATGAGACCGGGCTGGCGACGTGGCAAGGGTCCAATGTATTTGCGCGAACGACTGTGATTCAGTCGTCCAACAGCAATGCACTGGTTAGTTTCTCGGCAGGCACCAAGAACTGCTTCTGCGCACCACTAGGGGCTCTTCAGAGCGGCAAGGTGCTTCTTGGCGCGACATCTGTATCGGGTGCCACCTCGCTGGCGCTGACTGGATGGTACTCGTCCCTATACGATGTCTATGAGGTGGAGGTTTTCGACATCGTGCCGGGCACAGATAACGTTCAGTTTGCCATGCAGGTGTCTACCGATAACGGCTCCACGTATGACACCACAGCGGCGAATTACACTAGCCTCTATGGCTTCATATATGGTTCGTCTTTGCAGGGCTCCGTTCTGACCACTACTGTTGCTGGGGTCGATATTGGCGGTAACAGATCGAACATCGCGAATCGCGCATCCTCTTCAAGAATAGAGTTGATCAACCCCGGTGGTGTGACACGATACAAAACCTTCAGAATGCACAGCTTCTACTACAACGCATCGTCTGGCACGCTCTTGGATCTTGTTGGGTCGTCGGAATGGGCAAACACGGCGGCGTATAACGCGGCAAAGTTCACGATAGCATCTGGAACCATGAGCGCCTCTGCGCGCATCTACGGATTGACGCACTAGGAGCGAGCGATGGCTGACAACACCGTAATCAATGTAGGCTCTGGAGGAGACACGATCCGTGACATCCAGCGCACGACTGGTGGGCCAAAGACGCAGGTTGTCCAGATCGACATGGGCGGCGCTTCCAGCAACGCTGAGCAGTTTCTGGATGGCGGTCAGAGCAACTCAGCGGGCTCTCTTCCGGTTGTTCCAGCGTCTGACTGGAGCGATCCTTCACTGCAGAGGCTTCTTATTATTAAGCAGCAATCTCTGATGTTACAGCAAGCCAGTTTACAGGACGGTTTCGTCCCGTATGAAACGCCGTCCATAGGAGCATAAAATGGCTACGTCACCGCAGGCACTAATAAAGGGTATCGTCTCACGCATCCTGCCGAGTTCTAACCCTGACTCTACGAATACCGATGTCGCGCTTCGCCAGCATACTTACGGCGAGTTGATGACGATGCCGGTCGTGCGCAAGTCTCACGTTCTTGCCGACGAAGGATCCTACTTCGTCCTTCATAACAACCAGACAGCCATTGCGCCGCCTACCGCTACTGCATTCGTTGCGACCACGCCGACTCTGGTTCTGACGAACCTAGACCCAGTGAAGCGTATGTACATCGACTACATCTCGCTATCAGTTGTCACGGCGTTCACCGCCGCGTCGGCTACTGGCACGATGTATGGCGCGATTGTTCTCGATAACTCTGCGGTCGGTCGTTACACCTCTGGCGGCACGCAGCTTACGACGGCCCCTCAGTCTCCGAACATGGCGGTTATGTCTACCGCACAGGTCAACGCCTACTTCGGCGCGATCACTGCGACGGCGGCTTCGGCTGCGGCGCGCACCATAGTTGGCCAGAAGGTTCTGCGTCCTGCTGCGTCTGCCACCGCTGTCACCGTTATTGGCGACACTATTATCATGAACTCTGGTGGCGTCGAAGCGGCGGTCAACGGCTCAATCACTCTGCTGAACCCCAACATCATCTCGGTGCCGATCCCGCCGATCATTCTGGCTCCGACGCAGACTCTTCTGGTCTACACCTACCAGGCCGCGACAACCCCTGTTGCCGGAACGATCCTGCCGGAAGTCGGATTCTGGCTGCGCTAACAGGTATAAAATATATAGGCCACAATAACAGATAGGAGTGGCATCGAATGTCGTTGCTACTCCTATACCAACAAAATCTAGGCGCACCAGCAGCAAACCCAGGCCCGTTCGGCACGTTCGCTGATACCCCGTTTGCTGGTGGCCCGTTCGCTGGTGCTGTTCCAGCAGGTGGCGGGGGAGGCGGTGGAACAACAAATAATCAGACCGTCTCGGCTACGGCTACAACCGTCGCTACATGGATTAAGGCTGCGGCCAAGGGCATAGCGTCCTCTTCTATTTCGGCAACAACGCTTCGCCGTTCTGTAGGCAAAACTGTATCTGTCGTTTCTGCTTCCGCGACCACACTTATTAGGTCTGCCGGTAAGATTGTTTCGGTGTCGTCGGTTACGACCACAACCGCGACGGCTATCAAGGTATTTCTGAAGACCGTATCAGCGGCGTCAACGACAACCACAAGTTTCTTGCGCTCGGTCGGGAAGAGCGTCCCGGTTGTTTCAGCCTCTTCCACGTCATTCTTCAAGTCTGTCGCGAAGAAGATAGCCGCGTCGTCTGCAACGGCTACCATTGCCAATGCGTCGAAAACATTCCTAAAGACCATAACCGTAACAGCAACGACAGCCACGGTTGTTTTAGCCAATAAGGCGTTCCTGAAGACTATAGCCGTTACTTCTGCCACTGCGGCGTCGTTTAGTCGTGCCGTAGGAAAGATAGTCTCTGTCTCATCTACATCGTCCGTCGCTTTGGCTGCTGGCAGGGCATATACGAAACTGATATTGGTTGCGTCTGCGACGACTACGACAACCACGTATCTTAGGGTTAAGCTCGTCTCAATTCTAGCGACTGCATATACGACATCTGGCGTCGTGAAGTTGTCTGGTAAGATTGTAGCCCCGGCAGTATCCACGGCGTCTTCGTTTACTAGATCGGCGGCAAAGCTGATTGTTGGTTCGTCAATCAGCTCCGTCTCTTACGCGAAGGCGGGCGCTAGAACCATATCCGCGTCAAGTTCCACATCCACATCAACTGTCAGGAACAGGACTATCAGCCGCGCTATAAGCGCTGTTGTCTCATCAACTGTTAGCATCAGGAAGCTGGCCGGTAAGATTGTTGCTGTTGTGGTGTCGTCGCTCACCAAGACGCTTGGAACACCATCCCAATCCTACTTCGGTGACGACGCTGAGTTCACATGGAGCGCGCCAACTACCGTCGCTTATTTGTCGGCACCAACTGTAAGTTCTACTGTTTCCCCGCAAAGCGTTACGAAATTCGAGTGGAGTGACGAGTAATGGGTTTGTTCTACGACAGAGCAGCAATGACTGTATCTGGCACGCCTGGAACTGGGCCTGTTACTCTTGCAGCCGCATATACCGCTCACCAAACGTTCTCCGCCGCCGGCGTCGTGGACGGCCAGACCATTGCATACACGATAGAAGACGGTAATCTGTGGGAGATCGGGCGCGGTACGTATAGTTCTACCGGTCCGGCTCTCACGCGAACGACGATCTTGTATTCGTCCGGCGGCGGTGGCGCTATCAGCGCTACGTCTGCGGCTATTGTGTTCATCCCGTTCATTGCTGAGAATGTGCATGACACGACCACCGTGTTGCCTGTTGCGAGCGGGGGCACTGGAACGGCGTCGCCTAGTATCGTCGCCGGGACTAACGTAACTGTTACGGGGACGTGGCCGAACCAGACGGTAAATTCTACCGCGGGCGGTATGACTTACCCTGGCGCTGGCATTGGCAACTCAACTGGGTCTGCGTGGGGAACTTCCTACACGACAAGCGGCTCTGGAACTGTTCTGGCGCTGACTACCAGCCCTACGTTTGTTACCCCTGCCTTGGGCACGCCGGCCAGTGGCGCGCTTACGAACTGCACAAGCATCCCTGTCGCCAATGCTACGGGCAACCTCCCGGTTGCCAACCTTGGTTCTGGAACGAGCGCGTCGTCGTCTACGTTCTGGCGTGGTGATGGAACATGGGCGACGCCTGCTAGCGGAAGTCTGACGATCGGCACAACGTCTATCGCGAGCGGCACGACAGGCCGCATCCTATACGATAACGCCGCCGTGGTAGGCGAGGCGCTTTTAACCTATTCTGCGGCGAACTTGCAGCTTGGTGCTGCTGACGTTGCCGGCGCTCCTGTTGCTCAAACACTATCAGCGCAGTCTGCGAGCGGCATATCGAACACAGCAGGTGCTAACCTCACAATCAATGGGTCTGCTGGAACAGGCACGGGAGCTGGCGGTTCGATTATCTTACAAGTAGCTCCTGCTGCGACGACGAACACTACGAAGAATGCTTATGCCACGGCACTGACCATAGCAGGCGATAAAAGTTTTACGTTTGCTGGTAACATCTCTGTCGGAGCCAACGATGTACATGTAAACAACTCTTGCTACGTTGGGTGGCAGGGAAACCTTGTTTCCAAGAGTTCCGGGCAGATTGGTTTTACGAACGGAGTCGCTAACGGCGGCAATAACTCGCCTGATACAATGTTTACGCGCTTCGCCGCTGCGAACCTACAGCTTGGCGCTGCCGACGCCGCCGCACCTGTCGCGCAAACCCTCCAGGTACAATCTGTCGTTGCTGGAACTACAAACACCGCTGGCGCTGCGTTGGTGATTGGTGGCTCTAAATCAACCGGCACAGGTGTCGGTGGATCTATTGTCATTAAAACATCTGCGTCTGGCTCCACAGGCTCTACGCAGAACGCGTTTGTTACGGTTCTAACAATCAATGCCAGCCCGACGACGACTTCAACGCCGGGTTCTGTGGTTGCGTCAGGTGCGCTCACGTCTGCCTCTGCTACAGGCGGCATTGGTTACTCAACCGGTGCTGGTGGAACTGTCACTCAGGCGACTTCGCGCACAACTGGCGTAACGCTCAATACGGCGACCGGTGCAATCACGCTTGTTAGTGCCGCTGGTTCTGCGACGTTCCAGACATTCACTGTCACCAATTCATCTGTCGCTGCGACAGATGCTGTCGTCGTTGTGCAGAAGTCTGGAGCTGACTTGAACGAGATACACGTTACTGCAGTTGCGGCTGGGTCGTTCAACATCTCATTTAGAACAACGGGCGGCACCACTACTGAGCAGCCGGTGTTCAACTTTACCGTCATAAAAGGCGTGACGGCTTAATGAGGAGAGAAGGATGAATAAGATTCTTGTGGAGTTAGATCAGGATGACCTGAACACGCTTCAGGCGCTTCTTGATGCTGCTGTCAAGGCCACTGGGCTACAGGGCGCAAAAGCGGCTATTGGCATTATGGCGAAGCTTGAGGCCGCTGTTG
>Ga0265327_10001866_pt1 | contig 24413 bp, 20 predicted proteins | sample 41621metaG_FD_202089 | JGI IMG/M metagenome (GOLD analysis project Ga0265327, IMG submission 202089) | Rhizosphere microbial communities from Carex aquatilis grown in University of Washington, Seatle, WA, United States - 4-16-21 metaG | ecosystem: Host-associated > Plants > Roots > Rhizosphere...
GACCAATGCTCACCCCCCCCTCGACCGCCCGTCTCACAGCCTCACCCCAATCCACCCGCCGTCCCTGCGCATCCAGATACGAACCATGATCCGCCGCACTCATGGCAGACCGGCCCAACTCCTCCGCCCGCTGGCCGGAAATGTCCAGCTTGCCCCGGCAGCGGTCCCCCATGGCCGGCGAATCGAGACAAGGAAGGAGCGTGAAGGCGCGAATCACCATGTCTTCGAATGAATGATCTCTCACCCGAGGGCAACAACGGCCTATCTCTGTGACGGTTTGCACGATCCTCGCGGGAAGTCTTCTTTTTGCTTTGATCTGACTCCGGTGAAGCGATGGTCCCCCCGAACATGATTTGGAACGCGGTCAAAACCCTGGTGTGTCTGTTTTTTCTAACCTTGCCGGGGCGCGGGGAAGGGGCATTTCCGGAGTTTGTCGACCCGCATCCGGACAGCAGCCATTCCGGGTTCGGAACGCAGGTCGTGCCGCTTTCCAATGGGAACGTGGTCATCACCGCACCCGGTGATGACTTTGGTGCCAACAACGCCGGAGCCGTGCATCTTTTCAATGGCGCCACCGGCGAACTCATCAGCACGGTCACCGGATCGCATGTGAATGACCAGATCGGATCCGGTGGGATTCTGGCGCTGCCGAATGGCAACTTCGTGATTTTCAGTCCGGTGTGGGGGAATGGAGCAGGTACCTGGGTGGGATCCGTGACTTGGGTGAACGGCAAATCCGGACTTTCCGGCATTGTCTCCGCCGCCAACAGCCTGGTGGGCAATCTTCAAAATGACCAGCTCGGAAGCGAGGGAGGCAAGGTGGTCGGAGACAGCAACTACGTGGTGATGAGCCGCAATGTCCAGTGGCCCTCCGGTGGCCTGGGCGCCTCCACATGGTGCAGCGGCAGTGCCGGACTGGTGGGCGCGGTCTCCGCGGCCAACAGCCTGATCGGCAGCCAAACCAACGAAACGGCGGGCGGCTATTCAGCGTCCGGCCTCAAGGTGCTGCCCAACGGCAACTATCTTGTTTTCACCACGAACCGCACCGGCGGTGCCGTCACCTGGGCCGCTGGCAATGTCGGCGTGCGCGGGGTGGCTTCCTCGGCCAACAGCCTGACCGGCAACGGCTGGACCTCCGCCGTTCCAGGATCGGGCGACGGCGTGACCGTGCTGGCCAACGGCAATTTCGTCGTGGTCAGTGCGGGTTGGGACAATGGCACGTGGACCGATGCGGGGGCGGTGACATGGGGGTCGTCGGAACATGGCATCTCGGGCGAAATTTCACCGGCCAACAGTCTGGTGGGTGGGCAATCCCAGACCAATATGAGCGTGATCGGATTGGCCAACGGCCATTACCTCGTCAAAAGCCTGGTCGGGATCACCTGGTGCGACGGAATGACGGGGCGAACCGGCGAGCTTTCCGCCAATGACAGTCTGACGGGCTACGCCTACTCGGCCAAGATCACGACTCTGCCGAACGGAAACTTTCTCATCGTCGATTCCTCCGCCACGGTGGGCTCCTATTTCTACGCGGGTATCGTCACCTGGTTCGATGGCAGCCACGCCAGTTCCGGGGCTTACAATGCCGCGAACAGTTTCGTGGGCGGCTACAACAATGATAACATCGGCAGCAAGATCGTGGTCCTAGCCAATGGCAACTACGTGATCCTCGGATCCGGGCGCGCCACCGCCACCTGGGCGAATGGCGCTACCGGGATCCGCGGTGTCGTTTCAACGGCGAACAGCCTTTTCTGCCCGGCCCCCTATGTGCAGACGCACGACGCCTTCGCGCTTTCCAACGGCCACTACGTTGTGGTGACCAGCGGCTTCCGGATGGGCGCCCTCGATCAGATCGGAGCCGTCACTTGGTGTGACGGTGCCAGCGGCAGGACCGGCATGGTGGGCCCGGCCAATAGCCTGATTGGCAGCAAGTCCTCGGACGAGGTGGGGAATGCGGGAGTACTGCCGCTGACCAACGGAAACTACGTGGTCCTGAGCAGCCTTTGGAAAACCGATGGCGGAGTGAAAACTGGTGCCGCCACCTGGTGCCGGGGAGATCAGGAAACCAGCGGAATCGTCGGCTCCGGCAACAGCTTGATCGGATCAGCCGCCAACGACTCCGATTCCATCGCTGGTGTCGCGCTTCCCAACGGAAACTATCTCGTCGTCCGGCCCAAATGGGATCTTGGGACAAGCCAAGACGCAGGTGCCATTACCTGGTGTCCTGGAGACTCACTGTTTTCGGGCGCGGTCAGCGTCGGAAACAGTCTCATCGGGGTCGCCGGGCAGAATCTTGGAGCCACACGGTCTTTCGAAACCGTTCCGCCAATCCGAATCCTGACAGATGGAGACTATGTCGTCCGGGGACCATGGCCGGTCCTGGGTATCCCATCCTGGCGCGGCTCGCTGACCTGGGGCAGCTCGACTGCGGGAGTGACTGGTGTTATTTCCGCCGACAACAGCATCATCGGCCCTACCGACAATGCCAACCTCGGTGACTACGACGTCATACCACTGCCGGACGGCGGCTTTCTCGGGACCATCTACCCCGGGGGCTGCGTCGTCTGGGGCGATGGCAAGGCTCCTGCCACCGGCATCGCTGTCCCTGGCAATTGTCTGATGTCCCCTCCCGATACCCTGCTCGGAATGACGCCGGTGGTCGATCCGGTGAATCATTCCTACTACGGTGCCGCGACCGAGGAGGGCATCAATGGGAAAGTGAAAGTGGGCTCCTTTGTCAGCGGTGGTCGATCCATTCCGGTGATCAAGGTTGAAGTGGTGACGGCGATTCCCGTCGAAAACGGCCGGACCGAGGTCGGCTTCGGCGTGCTGGCTCCCGGACAGACGGCGACCAAGACCTTCCGCGTTTACAATAAGGGAAACTGGCCCCTGGACATCGGCACGCTCGCACTCACGCCCGCCGGCTCGTCGCCCTTTTCCATCAATACGGGAACCATGACGACCCCTTTGATCTCCGGTCGCTCCACCACTTTCACGGTCAGCTTCGCCCCCACTGTCAGCGGAATGTTTACCAAAACCCTGTCGATTCCGAACACGGACTTGGTCAACCATGATTTCCAATTGACCCTGTGGGGCGGGGTCAATCGGCCACCGCTTTTTTCAGGCTATGCTTCGTCCGGATGGGGCGGCGCATCGGTGGTCATTCCGATCTCCCGCCTGCTGGAGCGTGCCACCGATCCGGAAGGGGGCAGTGTCCAGCTCGCCTCTGTCGGGCCGGCTTCCTCCCTCGGTGGGGCGGCAGTGATCAGTGGCACGAATATCCTCTATAAATCGCCATCCGTCAGCGCCACGGATTCCTTCATCGTCGGGTTTCGGGACAACCTTGGCGTCATGGGATATGGAACCGTCACCGTTGCCCTGGCCCTGCCACCCGTCCCGGAGGGCAATCCATCATCCTTCGTCGCCCGTGACGACAGCGGGCATGCCGGGGTGATGTTTATCACGGAGCCGGGAAAATCGTGGGCAGTGGAAGTGAGTGGAGATCTGAAAAGCTGGCGTCGACTTGCGGTTCTCCCAGCCGATGCGAGCGGCAAGATCAGCTTTGTCGATGACGCAAGCCCGGATGGGCGGGGGTTCTATCGACTCGCCCCTCCCTGAGAGACGCGGTTCGGCGCAGGGCATCGCGATTCCCCTCGCCGCCGGGGCCTTCCATCCCGATCCCGCCGTTTTTCATCCGTACCTCTTCGGGTTTTCATTTTTCCATGTTCATATCAACAAGCGGCGCTACCGACTGTGGACGGATTCCGCCATCGCTCATTGACGTTCCGGACACTCCCTAGTAAGGCCCGCATCGCCGCCGACACGCGGAAGCCGGTGGACCCGCCGCTTCCAGAGCCTCCGACATGTCATCCGATTCCGAGCTACCAGGAAACCCGCCCGGCGCCGCCGCTGCGGCCGGTTCCGTGACGCCCCAAAAAGCGGTGAGGGGCGGGGCCGTCTTCGTGGCCGCCGGGATCTTCCTGAGCCGGATCGCCGGATTGATCCGCGCCCGGGTGTTCACCCATTACTTCGGTGCCACGAGCTCGATCGCGGCGGACGCCTTCAATTCCGCCCTCAAGATTCCGAATTTCCTCCAGAATCTGTTCGGGGAAGGCGTGCTCTCGGCCTCCTTCATCCCGGTGTACGCCCGCCTGCTGGGGGAAAGGAACAATATCGAGGCCGATCGGGTCGCGGGGGTGGTCGCCACCCTGTTGGCCCTCATCACCTCGGTACTCGCCTTGATCGGGGTGTTCGCCGCGCCCTACATGACGGCGCTGATCGCTCCCGGCTTCGAGGGAGCCAAGCTTCAATTGACCATCCGCTGCGTTCAGATCCTCTTCCCCTCGGTCGCGCTGCTGGTCATGTCGGCCTGGTGCCTCGGAGTCCTGAACAGCCACCGCCGGTTCTTCCTTTCCTACATTGCCCCGGTCGTCTGGAACGCGGCCATCATCGGGGTCCTGTTCGCCTTCGGTGGCCGCCAGCCGCTGGAACAGCTCGCCAAAACCTGCTGCTGGGGCCTGATGCTCGGCAGCTTCCTCCAGTTCGCCGTGCAATTGCCCACGGTCCTGAAACTGGCTCCGAACCTGCAATTCGGGGCCGAGTGGAAATCCCGGAATGTCCGCACCGTCCTCACTGGCTTCAGCACTGTCGTCGTCGGCCGCGGGGTCGTCCAGATCAGCGCCTACATCGACATGATCCTCGCCAGTTGGCTGCCCAACGGCGCCGTGTCGATCCTGACCTGCGCGCAGACCCTCTACCTCCTGCCCGTCAGTCTTTTCGGCATGTCCGTATCCGCGGCTAGCCTGGCTGAAATGTCGCGCGAACAAGCCGCTGGGGATGAACAGGCCGTCTATGAAAAACTCCGCACCCGGCTGAACAACGGTCTCAGCCAGATCGCGTTCTTCATCGTCCCGTCCACCGCCGTGTTCGTCTTTCTCGGGGACATCGCCTCTGCCGCCATTTTCAAGTCCGGGAACTTCTCAAACGCCGACGTCTCCTACGTCTGGCTCACCCTCGCCGGCAGCGGCGTCGGGCTGCTCGCCAGCACCCTCGGACGCCTGTACTCGTCCACCTTTTACGCCCTGCGGGATACGCGCTCTCCTCTCCGATTCGCCCTCGTCCGGGTCGCCCTCACCACCGTCCTCGGGTACTTCTGTGGGCTCGTCCTTCCGCGCTTGCTCGGAGTGGGGGCCATCTGGGGCACCGTGGGCCTCTCCGCCTCTGCGGGCATCGCTGGCTGGGTCGAGTTCACCCTCCTCCGCCGTGCCCTCAACCGTCGCATCGGAAACACCGGTCTCCAGGCCTCCTTCATCGCCCGCCTCTGGCTCCCCGCCCTCGCCGCCGCCCTCGCAGGCTGGGCCGTTAAATACGCCACCGGTAACTTCCACATCGAGCATCCCGTTCCATCGGCCATTCTGATCTTCGCGGACTTCGGCCTCGTCTATTTCTTGGGAACGCTGCTCGCCCGCGTTCCCCAGGCCCAGGGGCTTTATCGAAATGTGCTTCGGCGCCTAGGCCGTTGATGATTTACAGCACAACGCGGCTTTGACTGCCCCTCTCAAGTCGGCTCGAAACGCCTGCCCTTCCAAAAGTAGCGCTGCGTCATGCCGGTGCGGGCGTCCTTTACCTCGATCATCCTCTCTCCGAGAATGCGGGCCGCGCTTTCCTTGGGCATCCGGTAGGCAAACACGGTTGCCGTTGATTCATCCCATCCGCCGGGAACTCTCTGAAGAACCCTGACGGCCGAGTGTGGACCCATGAGGTCCGAACTCGTGATCACTGCCAGAAGATCCTTGTCCAATCTGAGTGCCGCGATGGCCACCTGGGCACCCGATTCCGGAAGTGAAATGACGGTTTCAGGCACCCCGTCCGGGTAGGCCTGCCGGACAAAGGCATGTCGTCCGCCGGGGCTGATCTCCCAGAAGCTGTTATCGAGGGCGCAGACCAAGTCTTCCATCGTATAGGCGTTGCGGAGGGTTTCCCGGGAATGGCCAGCCGCTTCGTAGTCGATCAACGTGTCGGTGATGTGGCGCGAATCTGTACAGGCGGCCAAAGCCATGGAGACAAGCGGCAGGATGAGGAATGCTTTCATGCGGAACGGGATCCGTCTCTTGCACGAAACCTGTCGGCGCGGATCGGACAGGGCAAGAGACATCTCTTGAAGGAGATGTCCCCGCGCGCATTCCTGCTCGCCCGAGTGCGGCGATCGGTTAGGCTTGGTCTCATGCGTGCCCTGCCCCTTCTCGTTTTCGGACTTTCCACCTTCGGCTCCATCCAGGCCCGGGCCTCCGAGGCGGCCTTTTCGGCCGATGGGAAAACCCTTCGAGTGCTATCAACCCAGGCTCCCGTCCTGCTGTCGTTCAAGCTCGGTGACCCGACCCCGGTGAAGACCCCCTTGCCAAAAGAGATGGCCGGGGAAGACGGCGCGTCCGCCCTGCTGGCGGATCCGCAGGGCCTGCTGGTGGCCGGCGGGGGCAAGCTGTGGCTGTGGAACCCCGCCGATCCGAAGGTCGGGCCGAAAGCGGTAGCTCCGTTGCCGCCTCAATTTTATGTCGGGGGGATCAGCCGCGCGGAGGGCAAGGGCATCGCGGGCATGATCATGCTCTCCGGTTTTCATTCCGTGGATCCGAAAAAGCCACTGCCGAAGGATGTTTACGCCGAGACCACGCTCTATGGCATGAAACCGGGCGGAAAGGGCTTCCTTTCCGTCTTTGTCCGGCGGCTGCGGACGATCACGGCCTGCCCTGCTTTTGGCGGCGAGCGAATGGTCTTCGGTGGTGACAATGACCTCTGGGAAGGCGGCCTCGAAGTGGAAGAGGATCTGACCGAACGCGCCGGTTCCCTGTGGGGACACCGCAGTGCCCCTCTCGCCATGGCCAATACCGACTCTGGCAACAGTGGCGGCATGGGCGTGCGCAGTGTCGTCATCGCCGGGAGCAACGTCTGGGCGGCGCTCGGCGGCCATCTGATGGGGGCGCTCGTTTCCGTGCCGCTTTCGGCCAAGCCTGCGGTCGAAGACCATCCCGATCTCGCCGAATCCTGGAAGGTCCAACACGACCAACTCGCCCTGGCCAAGGCTGTTCAACTCCCGCCGGCCCAGGGCGAGCAGCCTTCCGACATCATTGAATCCGTGGATGCCCTGTGCGCCTGGAACAGTCCGAATGGCGAATGGAAAGTCGCCTTCCGCGCCGATCACAAGACCTTCTGGCTTCTCGAAAAAGGCGCCAAAGAGCCGAAGAGGATCGGATCAGAACTGCCACGCGAGGGAAACTGAGACCGGCGACGGTCAGAAAGCCCACACTCCAAGACGAACATGAAGCCCGCGGGCCCGAATTCAACCTCCGGAAACTTCACGCTTTCCCCATCGGGTCCACCGATTTCCCGGATCGCCCTTTACGCACGGGACATGGAGGGCCTCTCGTCGTTCTACCAGAAGCACTTCGAATTCGTTCGGCAGGATGGCTCATCCGCGGACAAGATCATCCTTGCTTCGCCATCCGGCGGTTGCTCGCTGGTGATTCTCCAGGCGAGCAAGGGGCACCGGGTGGGCCAATCCACGGTGAAAATTGTCTTCGATGTCGAAGACGTCGCGGCGTTCAAGGAAACGCAGGCTTGCCATGGACTGGAATTCGGCACCATTCACCACGGCCCCGGCTATCAGTTTGCCAATGCCCGCGACCCGGCCAAAAACCTGATTCAGATCTCGAACAGTTATCTCGCCGAGTGAAAAAGGGGAGCGTTCTTCCCACTACGTCCCAAAAAACCGCTTCAGCGCCTCCACCGCCCCATCGCCGTGGCCGGCCAGGCATAGGTAGCCCCCGTGACCGAGCACGTGGCGGCGAACCTCCTCCACCGCATTGGCCGGGCACGCGATCATCCCGGCGTGCTTGGGGTCCAGCATTTCCAGGTCATTGTGGCTGTCCCCGATGGCGAAGCACTTGTCCGCAGGCAGCCCGTAATGCCGGGCCACTTCGGATAAACTACTGCCTTTCTGGTAATTTCGGTGGCCGAAGCGCAGCCAGATCGAGTTCCGCTGCCAGCCCAGGTCGGGCGTGTCCGCGGTGAGCTCCAGCACCTTCGGCATGATCCACTCCATGTCCTCCTCGCGGCGGGCCACCAGCCCGGCGGGCTCGCCTTCCATTTCCAGCCACTCTGCCCCGGTGTGCTCCAGCACCTCCTTGCGGATCCGCTGCAGCAGCTTGCGGTGCTTCTTGAACAGGCTGTGGATGTCCTTTCCGCAGCGCTTGTTCCATGCCGCATGTGGCAGCCAGCGGCCGAACTTGTTCGGAAAATAGATCTCACGCTCCCGCGCCACCACCCAGTCCGGCAGGAACGGGCTGCGCGCCTCCACCAGTCCCTCCACCACATACGGCATCGAGCGCCCGGTGTTGATGCCCCACACCGCCCCGTGTTCCTCGCGCAGGCGGCGGATGGTTTCGAAAAACCGCACCGGCACCGTCGGCACCGCCGAGGGTTCGTGCAAGGTCCCGTCGAAATCAAACGACAGGACCACGGAAGCTCGCGTAAGCGGTTCAAGCATCTGCATCGGCGCGGATGTTAGGCGTCCGCCGCCGGGTGGCAACCCCGGCCGTCATTCCTCCACGTGCTCGGCCCGCGGCACCGTGGCCCGGGGCGGTGGGTCCTCCACCGTGCGGGCGCGCGGCGGCGCTTCCGGCACCGGCTTGGCACGGGCGGGCGGCTGCGGTTGAGGCGGAGATTCCTCCACCGGCAGCGCCCGGGCTGGTTTCACCAGCACCGCCTTCGGCGGGCTCGGGTCGGTCGGGTGGAGAGGGGTGGGGGGCGATTGGCTGGCCGCAGGCCCCACATCCGCTGGCGGCGTCTTGCGCATCTTGATCTCCACGCGGCGGTTCGGGGCCTGTTCCTCCACCGACCCACTGGCCACCCGCGGCTGCTGCTTGCCGAAGCCCCGGGCGATGATCCGGCCGCCATCGAAATGCATCGATTTGACCAAGTAGTCCTTCACGGCGGCGGCGCGGCGCTGGGACAGGCTCAGGTTGAAATCATCGCCGCCGAACAGGTCGGAATAGCCGTCGATCCAGCAGTACATGTTGCGATTCAGGTCGATCAGCATGCCCAGCTTGCCGAGGCCCAGCCGGGCACTTTCCCGCAGCTCGGCACTGTTGTATTCAAACAGCAGATCGCCCGGCAGGATCGTCGTTTTGCCCACCAGCACGTTTTCCGGAAGGCCCAGCAAATCCTCCAGCGAGCCCTGCAGGCTGCCGTGCTCGGCTTTGCCATTGCCGCCCTTCTTGATCAGATCGTCCACCATCTTGCGGCTGTCATTCTCGTCCCCCTTGATGCCACCGGGATCGATCGTGACCTGGCCGTCCGCCGCCGTCGGCATCAACCGGTCGGAAGTGCCGAAATTTGGCAAATCCGCGTCGATGTCGAAGTGCTTGACCGGATCCGGCGTGTTGCCCGTCGGGGTGCCAGAGGCGACCGGCTCGCCGATCTTCAGGTCGTAGGCCGCCGTTTTCACATCCGGGCGCATGTCGATCTCCGCGTCTGTCGGCAGTTTCCTGAAAACCTCAATGTCTTCCAGCAACGGGGCCACGGCGGTCGGCGGCGTGGCCACGGCCTGATCCGGAGCCGGTTCCGGGGTGTCCGTCTGCTCGGCATCCACGTTTTCCAACTGGATCGGGCCGGTGCGCAGTTCCACCGATGAATCGGTGCCCAGGCCGAACGGAATCTGGTGACCTCCGATTACGAAGTAGGCGACCACATGCAGCAGGAGTGACAAAATGAGTCCCGCCAGCGCCCAACGGCCAAGATGCTCCGCCCCGGGCAGACGCCAATTGGCCTGCCCGCGCGATTCCTGCCATGAAGGTCCACCGGCCACTGCGGCCACTATACGGGATGAATTCGCGGTGACAATCACTGCTAGTGGGCCTTTTCAGATCGGATTTGATCTGGGGGCGGATTTCACGTAGGCTCCGCAGTCCAACGATGCCCGCGAAAAAATCCAGCCACCAGGCGGCCGAGAACGATTCCAGCCAAATCGAACCGACCGGAAGGTCATCCCGGAAATCCGGCCCCAGCACCGACGAGATCGCCGAAGCCGCCTATTTGATCTATCGCCGCCGCACCGAGCAGGGCCTTCCCGGCAGTCACGAGACCGATTGGCTGGAGGCCGAACAGGAACTCACGGAACAGGAAAGATAGGGGAAGTCACTCCGCTGGCGCTCTCCGGCCTTGGCGCTGGCAGCGACGGTCGCCACACTCCCACCGTGAATTGCACCAAGCTCGGCATCGGCCTCGCAGGATTCGGAACCGTCGGTTCCGGCGTCTGGAATACCCTGCACCGCAATGGCGGCCTCATCACCGACCGCACCGGCGGCGCGGTCGGCCTGGCCGTCACCCGCATCCTCGTCAGAGACCCGGCCAAGACTCGCGCCACCACGGCAGAGGTCCCGGCAGACATCATCACCACCGACTGGCGCGAACTGGTGGCTGATCCGGCGGTGGACATCGTCGTCGAACTCATCGGCGGCACCACCGATGCCTTCGAACTCGTTGCCGCCGCCCTGCGTGCGAAAAAGCCGGTCGTCACCGGAAACAAGGCCCTCCTCGCCAGCCGCGGCGTGGAGCTTTTCGCTCTTTCCCGGGAACATGACACGCCGATCCACTTCGAGGCCGCCGTCGCGGGCGGGATTCCCATCATCAAGTCGGTTCAGGAATCCTTCGTCGGAAACCGCCTCCATTCGCTCGTCGGCATCATCAATGGCACCTCCAACTACATCCTCCAGCGGATGACCGAGGCTGGCCTGGATTATCCACCCGCCCTGGCCGAGGCCCAGGCCCTCGGTTATGCCGAGGCTGATCCCGCCCTCGACGTCAATGGCTGGGATGCCGCCCACAAGGCCATCCTTCTCGCCACCCTCGCCTACGGCTTCTCCATCGACCCGGAGAAAATCCATGTCGCCGGCATCGAGCAGGTGCGCCCAATCGACATCGCCTTTGCCAAGCAGCTCGGCTACGTCGTGAAACTGCTGGCCGTCATCCGTGAACATGCCGATGGCGCGATCGAGCTCCGCGTTCAGCCCTCCTTCATCGCGAAAAACCACATCCTGGCCTCCGTGAATGGCGTCTTCAATGCCATCGCCGTCCATGGCGATGCGGTGGGCGAAGCTCTCTTCTACGGTCGCGGCGCTGGTCAGGATCCCACGGCCTCCTCCGTCGTGGCGGACCTCGTGGAGGCCGCCCGTTCCCTCGCCCACACCAGCGGCCACCGCGGTTTCCTGCCTTACCGGGACAGCGGCGAGCTCCTCCCCATCGAGGAAACCGAAACCGCCTACTACGTCCGCTTCGACGTCACCGACCGCCCGGGTGTCATCGCCGAGGTCGCCAAGATCCTCGCCGAGCGCCACATCGGCATCTCCGGCACCCATTCCCCGGTCAACCCGGAAGCGCCGGACGCCGCCTTCGTCGACATGGTCTTCCAGCTTCACACCTGCAAGTTCGGCAAGCTCCAAGCCGCCCTCGACGATATCGAAGCCCTCGACTGCATCAACAGCGCGCCGGTGGTCTTCCGCATCGAGAAGCTTTGACTCGCCTTGCCACTCGATCTCCTGCCATAAAATCCGAAAACCGATGTCTGTGGAAATTTCAAAACTGGGAATCGCCGGCTACCGGCAATTTCACGAGACCCTGTTCGACTTTACGGATCCGAGGACCGGGAAGCCGCTGAAAAAAGTGTGCTTGATCGGAGGGAATGGGACCGGGAAGTCTACGGTTCTTCGCGTTCTTGCGAAGTCTTTAGGAATCGAGGGCTCTCAATTTGTATCATCTGAGGGCTACTTTGGGATCGAATTGAAACACGAGGATTCGTTATTCGTTCACCTCTTTGGAAAGGGGCCCAAGACAGCAAAGGATTCCCTATTTCAAATGGCGCTCCAACCTGCCTGGGAAGACATTCAATCGCTGTTGAATCCCAATCCATTTGACATCAATACGGGTTACAAGGCTTATGAGAAGCCGGTGGTTCATCTATCGACGTTTCTAGAAAATCAGAATTGCATCTATTGTCCTGCAGATAGCGAGCAGAGCCCCATGGCGCGTACTGAGGTGCCTCAAACGAACTTGGATACAGCATTGCGAGCGCTTAAAAAGCCCAAGCGGCGTCAGGTCATTGGCCAGCAAAACATTGGTCAATTTTGGACCAATTTAATTGGAGCTATTAAAAAGCGCGAGGCTGACTTTTTGATTTATCAATCGGAGCCGGCCAATCAGGAAAGAAAGATTAGAGAGGTGGCTGACGAATTTTTTCGACGCAACCCGGATGTTCTCAGAGAGCTTGCGGATTTCTGGGATTCAATTTTGGAAAAAGCTGGCTTGGAATTCGACTACGAAAATGCGTCCGTTCCGATTCAACTATCGGATAATCTAAAGGCGTATATTCGGCTACGGCATTCGAAGGATCGAGTGAACTACGCTGAACTTAGCGCCGGCATCCGCAATTTCATCTTCAAGCTCGGCCACATTTTCACGATCTTCCGAGGCAAAACCGAAAATCGTGGAATCATCCTCGTCGATGAGCCGGAAAACAGTCTGTATCCCGACTTTCTTTTCGATCTCGTAGGACATTACGAGCGGGCGGCACCTGGGGCGCAGCTATTCATGGCCACCCACAGCCCGATCATCGCGGCCCAGTTCCGGCCGGAAGAGCGGTTCATTCTCCAATTCAACGACACAGGAGGTGTGACAGTCCGGCGGGGAGTCACTCCGGAGGGCGATGATCCGAACGACGTTCTACTGAGGGACTTCGCCGTGCGGACGCTCTATGGGAAAGTAGGACTGGAAAAATGGAAACGCTTCCACGAGCTGGATCGCCTGATCCAATCGGAGGAGGATTCGACCAAGCGCCGGGCCTTGATGAAGGAGTACATGGACCTCGGGAAGGCCTACAATTTCGCACCCGATGAGATTCCTCTGTAAGGCTTCCGCTGATCTGGAGCCTTATCACGGGCTTTCGTATTCAACACTTGCGGATCGAGACACCGCCAGGGACGCGCTGACCCGCGTCCAGTTTGGATTTTGTGCCTATTCCGAGCGCTGCCTCAGGCCTTTGGATAGCGTCGATATCGAGCATTTCGACCCTCGGAAAAAAGGAACGAATCAGGACGGCATCGAAAATTGGCATGCGGTCCTGCATTGGATGAATTCCCACAAGGCCCGAAAGATCGAACCGTACTTGCCGCTTCCTCCTTTGAATGGTCTGATTCCGGATCGCATTCGTTACGAAAGAGGGCAATTTTGCTGTCGCGATGGCGACGTCGAATCCGATAATCTTTTGAAATTTCTGGGCGTCAATCGGCCCGAGGTTGCCGAGGAACGCAAGAAGCACGTCGAACGAGTCCGTCGCGTTAAAGACTGGTGCGAACGTCTGGGAGAAGACCTCCACTCGTTCCTACAGGCGGACCCGGACTACCTCTCTTTCGCCAGCGCCTTGGAGGCAGAGTTGGGCATTCCGGCGTTTGATCTGATCGTCCAACAATCGCAAAGAGACTCCTGTTCCAGAGCCTGAAACTGGAGGACCCCTGGTAGCCGGGAAGTCATGGCATAGCTTCTGGACGACATGAATACCCTCGACGTAAATGGTGGCCGTGTCAGAGTGTGGCGATGAAATGGATTGCTCTCTCCGTCGTTGCTTTGGCTTTGCTGTCTCCCTCCCTCCGTGCCGCTGAAACCGCCCCGGCGGAGAAGAAACCCGCCGAAGCGAAGCCCGCCAAAAAGCTCTGGGCCGAGTCCTTCCTCGGCAAGAAGGCTCCGGAACTGAAGGTTGAAAAATGGCTCACCGACAAGCCAGTCACTGACGGCAAGTTCGTGATGATCGACTTCTGGGCCACCTGGTGCGGGCCCTGCCGCAAGGCGATCCCGGAGATGAACAAGTTCCAGGAAAAATTCCGCGACAAGCTCGTGGTCATCGGCATTTCCGATGAGGCCGAGGACAAGGCCAGGCCGGTCAGCGAAAAGGAAATCCACTATGCCAGTGCCATCGATACCAAGGCCGAAACCAAGAAGGAGCTCAAGGTCACCGGCATCCCGCACGTGATCCTCATCAACCCGAAGGGCATCGTGGTGTGGGAAGGCTTTCCGTTTCTCAGTGGCTACGAACTGACCGAGGACGTGGTCAAAGGCCTGCTGGAGGCCAAGTCTGAATAAGAAAATCAGGCAAAGGAATCCCATCCGCCGCTGAGCTGGGAGCTTTCCCCGGCCGGACCGAGCCGGCCGATCACGGTCAGCGGCAGCTTGGGAAAGGCGTTCTTCCACGCAGCGAGGGCGGCCGGGTTCCACCGCCGCGGCGGGAGGGTGAACAGCAGTTCGAAATCCTCGCCGTCGCCCAGTGCTTGATCGATCGTGCAGCCGCGGTGTTTCGGAAGCGCCGCTCGATCGAGCTGAAATCCACATCCACTGGCCTTGGCGAGCCTTGGCAGGTCCTTCGCCACCCCATCGGAGAGATCCATCATCGCCGTCGGCTTCAGATGCCGGACCAGCCAGGCGGCTTCTTTCAATCGTGGGGTGAAGGTGAGATGTCTGCCCGCCAGCGAGCCACCGAGGCGGCCGGTGACCACGATCAGGTCTCCCGGCTTTCCGCCGGAGCGGCGCACCATCCGGCCGCGCGCCACCGTCCCCGTGGCCGCGATCGACAGCACGGCGGCGGAACCTTGCGGCACGCGGGTGGTTTCGCCGCCAGCCAGCACCCCACCGTGTTTCGCCAGGCAGGCCCCGAAGCCGCGGTAAATGCCCTCGATCCTCGCCACCGGCCAGGCCGGTGGCAGCGCCAGAGTGATCAGAAACCGGTCCGGAGTTCCGCCCATCGCGGCGAAATCCGAGAGCACCCGTGCCGCCGCCTTCCAGCCGATTTTCCGCGGCGGCGTGTCCGGCAGGAAATGCACGTGCTCGACCATGGCATCGGTCTTCAGCAATTGCAGCGGCCGGCCCTTGCCCGCCTCGATCACCGCGCAATCGTCGCCCGGACCTGCCGAGGGATCCGGATCCTGAGGCACCAGGCGCACCAGCCGGTCGATCAGCGCATCTTCGCCCAAGGCGTGCAGGGTCCTTTTCACATGCCGGAGTCCAAGGGGAAGTTAAAATGGCGGGCCAGCAACTGGATCGCCACGGTGACCCCGTTGAAGCAGAAATGGCCGGCGATGGGTGCCCAGATCGATCCGGTCTTTTCGTAAGCGAAAACCTGCGCCAAGCCGAACAGGAACAGCGGCAGGAAGGCCGAGATATTGCCGTGGGCACCGGCGAAGACCACTGCCGAGAAAAAGGCGGCCGCCCACGGGCCGGCGAACCGCTTCGTGGCCGGATAGAGGTAACCCCGGAAGACGATTTCTTCACACACCGGGGCCACGATCACTGCAGCGAACGACATCAGGCTGAGAATGACCGGGTCGGTGCATTCCTTCAGCAGTTTCACTGTTTCCTGAACGGTTTCGCCTCCCAGCGACTCCGCCCATTTCATGTAGCCGCAGGACTGCAGTAGCAGCGTGACCATCCACATGCCTGCCACGAAGGCTGGCGCGATCAGCATTACCCACGGCCAATTTCTCCACCGCAGGCCGAGCCATTCCGCTGGGCGGATCCGGAAAATCACCACTCCCGTCGTTGTCCCGGCCAGCATGAGCTGGAACACGATCGAAACTACCAGCGCGGCGGCAGTCAGCTTGCTCGGACCCGTGCTCGGCATCGCCGCCGAGGCCACCGCCGACCACATGAAAAACAGAAACAGGGCTCCCACCCAGAGCAGGTCCGGCACATGGTAGATGCGGGTCGAAACGCCGGGGGTGGCCTCCGGAATCGCATGATTCCTCGGTTCCAGTTGGACCACCTCGGTCAGCTTCGCCGTGGCCATGCCGGGCGCCAGAGCGGGGGTCTGGAAGTCCAGTGGCGGCGGCGGCGGCATTGCCTCGACCGGCTCCGGCCGCGCATTGGCCCCGGAGAAGGCCCGCACGACGGCCGCCGCTCCAAAGACCCCGAGACCGGTCAGAAAACAGCCTTCAAGGACATGAAGCGAAAGCGTCTGGGAGGTCGACAGGTCAGGCACGGCCTGACTTTGAGTGAGGTCCGGCGGGCCGACCAGTGGGAAAATCCGGCAACTGCTCCCAACCTGATGGTTAAGATGACTTGTCAGTTTGCGGGAATTAACGATGGTGGCGGGACTGCTTGTCCCCGCTCCCCATGCCGGAACCCACCCCGAATCCCTACCGGCAGATCCTGGGCCGCCGCTTTCCAGAGCCGTTCATCGCGCTGCTGGCGTTCCTGCTCGGGGTGTGGCTGTGGGATCATTATTTTTCTCAAAAACGGGGTTTCGAACCGGGGACGGACCAAGTGGCGATGGTGAAGCTGGATCGGGACTTCCGACTGGCTGAAGCCATGGCCGGAGATCCTGCCTGGCTGCGTTGGGCGATGGGGGTCGATATGCCCGAGGCGGTGAAACATGACGGCGGAGAGGCCTTGCTGCTGCTGGACAAGGATCGCGAGTTCGGATCCGGCCTCGGGCCGCAGGGCGGAGAGGCGCTCATCGTGGTCCTCTCTGAGCAACAGCACACCCCCTTGCTGGAGCGCTTGCGGCAGATTCCGGATAACGGGGATGGGGAGGTGTTTCCCGAGGCCTATGAAACTCTGGTGACCCGGATGATGGAGGGTCGGGGCAAATGGTGGGAGCGCTCGATCCTGCGGGCCTATGCGGCGGAACGGCCGACCGGAGCCGAGCTGCCGCTGGCCCTGAAAACCTTTGATGATGGCAGCAGGCTGCTGCGGGAGCGGACCTTGGTGTCCCGCGGGGCGGTGTGGCTGCTGGTGCTGGCGGGCACCTGTTTCATTCCGACGACGATCCGCCGGCTACTGGCACTGCGGGGCTGGAAGGACCGCGGCTACGGCCGGGGCTGGAGCGCGTCACTGGGCCTGGTGGTGTTTCTGGCGGCGACATTGGCATGGATTGGCTTCGGGCTGGCGATGCGCGCGGGTCTCATGGCCGTGAAGGACATTCCCCCGTGGATGATGATCGCCTTGGACGGGGCGATGCGGTTTCTGCCAGCGCTGATTGTGATGGGCCTTCTGTTCAGACGCGCGGGGCACGCGGTGCGGGTCATGGGCCTGAACCGGTCTCCCCGTTGGCCGATGGTTCTCGGGATCTTCGCGATTCTGGGTTGGTATGAACAATTGGTGTCACCACTTCTGAGAGGGATCTCCGAGCTGGATCCGAGCGGCGGGCTGAGCGCGGGCGAGGAGGGGGTGGGGGGGCTGGCGTTCGCCCTGATCTCGGCCTGTCTGATGGCCCCCTTGGCCGAGGAAATCGTCTACCGTGGCGTGCTCTTCCGGACGTTGGCGAACCGGTTCGGCCTGTTGGCGGGGGCGCTTCTTTCCTCCGGCGCGTTCGCCCTGGTGCATTTCTACAACCTTTCCGGCCTGGTCAGCGTGGCTGTTTTCGGATTCGCCTGCGCGCTCGCATATTCCTCCACCCGGGCGCTTTCGACGGCGGTGGTACTGCATCTGCTCTATAATGCGGCGATCAAGCTGCCGGAGTGGATGGTTTACCACGCTCCGCTCCACTAACGGCTGGTTTGTTTTCTTTCCGGCCCCGGCCGGGTGCTGGTAATGATCCCCGCGCTGCCCATGAGTTTCCCTTCCGAGTTTTCCGCTCCCACGCCCGAAGCCCTCGCGGCGCTCCTGCCCGCGTATGACTTCGAGATGCTGATCGCCAAGGGAGGGATGGGTGCGGTTTACAAGGCGCGCCAGCGTTCCCTGGACCGCGATGTGGCCATCAAGATCATGCCCCACGAGCTGGTGGAGGACCCGGATTTTCGCAAATCCTTCGAGACCGAAGCGCGGGCCATGGCGCGTCTCAACCATCCCAACCTCATCGCCGTTTACGATTCCGGTGAGGTCGGCGGCATGCCTTACCTGGTGATGGAGTTCGTGCCCGGCAAGTCGCTCTACCACTCTGCCTACGGGCGGAAAATCGAGCCGGTCCAGGCGGTGGAACTCACGCTTGGCATCTGCAAGGGCCTCGCCCACGCGCATGAGAGCGGCATCCTCCATCGCGACATCAAGCCCGCCAACATTCTCCTCAACAAGAAGGCCGAACCGAAAATCGGTGACTTCGGCCTGGCCCACCCGATGGAGTCGGACGGGCCCGGCCTGGTGATGGGCACCCCCGGCTACACCGCTCCGGAAGTGATGCGCCAGCCGGAAAAGAGCGATCGCCGCTCTGATCTCTACTCGGTCGGGGTGATTCTTTACGAACTGCTCACCGGCAAGCGCCAGGAGGGGGACTCGCCGCCGCCCTCGGTCGCTGTCGGAGTGGACGTTGCCTTGGACAACATCTGGCGCCGTGCGACCAATTCGAATCCCGGTCTACGCTATCCTGACGGCCATGCCTTTGCCCTGGACCTTGAGGCATGGTTGAAAAAGCAACCTGCGGTTGGCATCCCCGGGCCGCCCACCACCGCCTCGCTGGCGCGAAAGCCCGGCCCTCCCATCCGCATGCCCGCCCAGCGGCAGGACGATGAGACATCGGTCGTCGGCAAAAGCGGCAGTGGCATGTTCGTGAATTTCCTGCTCCTGGCCGTGCTGGCTCTCGGCGGTTACTTTGGCTGGAAGAAGCTCTCCCAGCCCGCCGAGCCCGCGCCCACCGTGGAAGCCCCGGCGGAGACGACGACGCCCGGTGCCATCGATTCAGCCGCGGCGCGTCCAGGTTCGGGAAAATCCGGCACCTTCGTTCCGTCCTCTCCATTTGGAACACCGGCCGGCGGAGGTGGCTCTGGTACGACCTCGCCCTTTGGCAGCACTTCGCCTTACGCCAACAACAATGGCGGAGGCACTTCTCCGGGCCAATCCGCGTCGTCCGGAAGCGGATCCAGTCCCTCGCATGCCGATCCTTCTTCCGAGCCGCTGGCGGTCAAGGCCCGTGAGCTGATCGCGGCCGCCGAAGCGGACCGCAACAAGGCACTGGTCGAAAATGTCCATCGCTTCAACTGGGATTTGGACGCCTGGTTCCGGAATCTTTCCAAGGCCGAGCAGGGCAACTGGCAGACTCAGGTCGATGGCCTGAAGGCCTCGGTCCGCAATTCACGCGTGCCACTTTCCGTGCCCGATGGCAGCCGGATCAAGCTCTCGGGCACGATGGCGAAAACGGCCACCTACGCCGCCGACAAGCAGAAGGAAATCGACAGCGCCTACCTGGCCAAGGTCACCCGCTATCACGATCTTTACGTGCCGAAACTGCGCGATGCCCTCGCCGAATCGGAGAAGAACGGGGCTACGGCTGCCGCACAAAACCAGCGCCTTCTGCTCCAGGATGCCACCGATCTCAATGTCTGGGTGCGTAGCTTCGGCGGAGACACCCAGCCGGAAAATCCGTCCCTGGAGGTGAAGAAGCTCGACCCTTCCGACAAGAGCACCTTCTTCGGCATCCCCGTGAAATAACCATGGCTGCGCTGAGGCTACAGCGTCATGACCCGCTTTAGCAACAGGTCCTGGAGGATCATATAGAACTCGTAGCGGAAATAGGCCGAGCGTTTCGGAGGCGGCATGGCGAATGCGTCCGCATCGTCCTCCGGAAACTCGTAATGCGCGTGGAGAGCCAGCCGTGCTTGGTTCAGCGCGCCATACCACGATTCCGCCTGGGCCTTTTCGATGAAGAGCGACCCGGGGCCACCTGCCGCCGCGTTCGTCGCCTCGGCGATCGCCCGGCGCACGAAGTTGATCTGGGATTCGAAGGTCTGTTCCAGGTCGGGCTGCACATACTCTCGCCAATCCTCGGCTTCGTCCCCCGCCTGATCGGTCAGATGCTCCGCGAGCAGACGCGGCTCCGCATCGATCATCACGTAGCGCAGCACATCCCAGTCCCGGGACTCCTCGGCATCGATCCGCAGACCGCCATTCAGGGTGGGTGCCATTCTCATGCGGGGGAGAGGATCATTCGGGCTTTTCGAGGGAGGTCGTGAGCTGGTGGGACTGGAGCTGGGCCACGTAAAATTCGGCCTTCTCCCGCGTGCCGCTCCAGACGATGGAGCGTCCGGCCAAATGCACCTCCAGCATGTGGCGGTGCGCCCGCTTTTCATCGTAGCTGAAGACCTTCTTGAACACCCACGTCACGTATCCCATCAGGTTCACCGGGTCATCATGCACGACGACGTTCCATGGCACGTCCAGTGCCACGGCGTCCTGCGTTAAGGTTTCCGTGCCGATCCCCATGGCGCGTCAAACTTCCGCCGGTTCGCCCACCGGCGCGTCGATCCATTTGCCGTGCTCCTGGATGAGGTCGATGAGGCGTTCGACGGCTTCGCCCTCGGGAATGTTGAACTTCACCGCGGTCTTGCCCACGTAGAGGTTGATCTTGCCCGGCGCACCACCGACGTAGCCGAAGTCGGCATCCGCCATTTCGCCCGGACCGTTGACGATGCAGCCCATCACCGCGATGCGCACGCCCTTGAGGTGGCCGGTGGCGGTGCGGATCTTCTGGGTCGTGGACTGGAGGTTGAACAGGGTGCGGCCACAGCTCGGGCAGGCCACGTAATCGGTCTTGAAGATGCGGGTGCCGGCCGCTTGGAGGATGTTGTAGGCGAGACGCAGTGACTGGCCGGGAGCGGTCTCACCGCGGACCAGCACGGCATCGCCGATGCCATCGCACAACAGCGAACCAATCACCCGGGCGGCGGGGAGCAGGGCCTGCAGGAAATCGGTATCGCCTGTGGGCGGATGCAGCGTGTCCTTGAGCAGGATCGGATGGCGGGCATCCGCCACAAAGGCGAGCTGGCGGAAGGCATGGATCGGGCCGAGGTCGAGGCCGTCCGGAACGGTGATGAGCCTCGCTTCCGGGGAGTGATTGAGCGCGGCCACCGCAGCCTGGTCACGCGGGTCGATCTCCAGCACGCCGGATTTCTCGACGACGATCTCGGGCTTGAAATCGCCCAGCTTGGCGATCTTGTGGGCGAGGGCGTTCCAATTGGCCTGGGTGGTGAACACGCGCACCGTGCGATCGCCCCCGAGCTCATGGCCCTCCAAGGTGAGCACATCGGTTTTACGGCGTTCATAGGAGAAGGGGTCGTAGGTGGGGATGTACGAAGTTTCTTCCTCCTTCTCTATAGAAACTGCAGCTACCTCATTAAACGGAGCCGCGAGCGCCTGCGCGACTGGGATTTCGTGAATCGCGTCCTCGGTGAGCGAGACGCGGATGGTATCGCCTATGCCATCGGTGAGCAGGGAGCCGATGCCGATGGCGGACTTGATGCGGCCGTCCTCGCCATCGCCGGCTTCGGTGACGCCGAGGTGGATCGGGTAGTTCCAATCCGGCCCTTCGAGATCGAGCCGGGAAACCAGCAGGCGGTAGGCCTCGATCATCACTTTTGGATTCGAGGCCTTCATCGAGAATACGAAGTTATGGTAGTTTTCCTCCCGTGCCAGACGGGCGAATTCCAGCGCACTCTCGACCATGCCGTGTGGCGTATCGCCGAAGCGGTTCATGATGCGGTCGGAAAGCGAGCCGTGGTTGGTGCCGATGCGCATGGCCCGGCCGAGGTCCTTGCAGAGCTTCACCAGCGGCACGAACTCCTCGCGGATGCGTTCGAGTTCCTCGGCGTATTGAGCGTCGGTGTATTCGCGGATTTCGAACTTCTTCTTGTCGGCGTAGTTACCCGGATTCACGCGCACTTTTTCGACCCACTTCGCGGCTTCGAGCGCGGCGTCCGGCTTGAAATGGATATCGGCTACCATCGGCACATGGCAACCGGCGGCGCGCACCTCGCGGACGATGTTTTCCAGGTTGGCAGCGTAGACCTTCGTCTGGGCGGTGATGCGAACGATTTCGCATCCGGCCGCGTCCAGATCGAGCACCTCCTTCACGCAGGCCGGCGTGTCGCGCGTGTCCGAGGTGATCATGGACTGGATCCGGATCGGATTGCCGCCGCCGATGCCGACACGGCCGACTGTCACCTCGCGGGTGGGGCGGCGGGCGTAGCTGAGGAGCGAGGGGCAATAGCGCGGCGGGACGTTCATCTGCGGGCGATATATCCGAAAAGCGGCAGCGGGGCAACGGGTCCGACGGGTTCCGCGCACAAATCGTGCTTCCCGCACCGCTTCCGGGGTGCTTCCAATGACGCCGCGCGTATGAAATCCCTCCTTTCCGCCCTGATCGCCGCCTGGCTGGTGCTTCCGGCCTATGCCGACGAGGCCAAAGCCAGTGACTTCATCCGGGTGGATGAGGATGCCCAGGCCGCCCGCCTTCAGACCGGGATCACCCATTACGAAAAGGCCGGCACCAAGGTCGACCTGATCGGCGCTATCCATATCGCGGATGCCGCTTACTACAAGGCTCTGGGGGATAAATTCACCGCCTATGACGCGGTGCTTTACGAGATGGTTGGCGACGACGATGCCGCCACCAAGGCCGCGCCCGCCGCCAAACCCGGGGCCAAAAAGCCGGATCTGAGCGGCCTGCACCAGGTTTACAGCCTGGCGGCGAAATTCCTCGGCCTGACCGGGCAGATGGAATCCATCGATTACACGCGCAAGAATTTCATCCACGCCGATGTGACCCTCGAGCAGTTCCAAGCGCTCCAGAAGGAAAAGGGCGAGTCGATCCTGAAAATGGCCGAAAAGGCCAGCGAGGGCAAAAAGGAGCCGGATACGGCGAAGTTGATGCAGGCGATGCTTTCCGGAAATTCCAACGGCATGAAGCTGGAAATCATCCACTCGCTGGGTGGTGCGGACGACCAGATCGCCGCCTTCGCGGGTGAAAGCGTCATCATCGGGGACCGGAACGCCAAGTGCATGGAGGTGCTGGATGGCCAACTGGCCAAGGGTGAAAAGCACCTCGCGATTTTCTACGGGGCTGCCCATTTTCCAGACATGGAGAAGCGCCTGCTGGCCAAGGGTTTCAAGAAATCCAGCCACGAATGGGTGACCGCCTGGGATGTGCCGAAGCAGAAACCGGCCGCTGCTCCTGCTGCTCCGGTTGTGCCCCCGGCACCTGCCGCCCCCGCCGCGCCGGTGAAGAAAAAAGCGGCCTGAACCCTTTTCCGCGCGAAACCGCCTATTGAGGGATCGCCGTAGCCATGCTAGGCATGCGCTCATGCGCATCCTGCCCTTGCTTGCCGCCAGTGTCCTTACCGCCGCTGCCGCGGACGAGAAGAAGCCCATCGTTGCGATTTACGATCTCGACAGCGGCGTCACCGAGTCCGGCCAGCAAAAGCCTTCGCTGCTCGGATTTTCCATGGAGCCGGGCCGCCCCCTGACGACCTTCGACCTGACGCGCAGCCTTGAAAAGGCCGCTGCGGACCCGAACGTGAAGGCCGTGGTGCTGGATGTCGCGGGCTCCGGACTGGAGCTGGCGCAAATCCAGGAGGTGCGCACCCGGTTGCTGGCGATCCGCGCCGCGGGCAAGGACATCTGGCTCTATTCGGAGAACCTCGGCAATGGCACCGCCATCCTCGGCAGTGCGGCCAACCATTTCGCCCTTATGCCCGAGGCCGATTGCGAGTTCAGCGGCATCCACGCCGAGTCGATGTATTACAAGGGACTGCTGGATCTCGTTGGCGTGAAGGCGGACGTGATCCATATCGGCGATTTCAAGAGCTTCGGCGAAAATTACTACCGCACCGGCCCGAGCGACCCCGCCAAGCAGCAGGAGGAGCAACTGGTCGATTCGATCTACAAGGCCGTGGTGAATGACGTGGCCACCGGCCGCAAGCTCCCGGAAGCCAAGGTGCTCGAGCTCATCGATCGCGGCAACCTGACCGCCACCGAGGCCAAGAAGGAGGGCCTCGCCGATGACCTGCTCTACCGCACCGGCTTCAATGCCAAGATCCGCGAGACCTACGGCAAGGACGCCGACTACAACTCCAACTACCAGCTTCCCGACCTCGATGGACCGGAAATCACCGGCATGATGGACATCGTCAAACTGATGTTCAATGACGGCAAGAAATCCAAGTCCCGGAAGGACTACGTGGCCGTGGTGGCGTTGGAAGGAGACATCACCGACGAATCGATCGCCCCGGTACGGACTGAAATCCTGAAACTCCGCAAGGACGACAAGGCCAAGGCCCTGGTGCTGCGGGTCAATTCCCCCGGCGGCTCCGCCCTCGCCAGCGAGGTGCTGTGGGAGGCCACCAGCCAGTGGAAGTCCACCGGCCGGCCCTTCATCGTCTCGATGGGCGGCGTGGCGGCCAGCGGAGGCTACTATGTTTCCAGTGGCGCGGACCGGATCTTCGCGGAGACCGGCACCATCACCGGGTCGATCGGGGTGGTGGGCATGAAATTCGTCGTCGGCGGGGCGATGGAGAAGCTCGGCATCACCAGTCACGTCACCGAGCGCGGCAGGAATGCCGGCGTGATGAGCATGACCCGCGAGTTCAACGACGAAGAGAAGGCGCTGGTCCGCAACT
>Ga0265327_10001867_pt1 | contig 24387 bp, 18 predicted proteins | sample 41621metaG_FD_202089 | JGI IMG/M metagenome (GOLD analysis project Ga0265327, IMG submission 202089) | Rhizosphere microbial communities from Carex aquatilis grown in University of Washington, Seatle, WA, United States - 4-16-21 metaG | ecosystem: Host-associated > Plants > Roots > Rhizosphere...
GTTTCCTCATCATGCTCGACCACAATCACCGTATTACCGAGCGATTTAAGGTGCTGCAAAGTCTTAATCAATCGCGCATTATCGCGCTGGTGCAAACCGATACTCGGCTCATCCAGCACATACAATACGCCCATCAACCCAGAACCAATTTGCGTCGCCAAACGAATGCGCTGGGCTTCGCCACCACTCAGAGTATTAGCACTGCGCAACAGGTTCAAATAATTCAGCCCAACATCTTGCAGGAATTTCAGTCGGGCGCCAATTTCCTTGAGGATCATTTCGGCAATTTTTGTTTCTTTGGCATTCAGCTTCAGCGAATTAAACCAGTCCAGCGCTTCATCAATTGATAGCAAGCAGACATCCATAATCGAGTGATCACCCACGGTAATGGCCAGCACTTCGGGCTTCAGACGCAGTCCCTTACAGGCGTGACAGGGTTTTTCTTGCATGAATTTTTCGATGTCGCGGCGAATAAAATCGCTCTCGGTTTCTTTGTGGCGACGCTCCAGGTTCGGAATCACGCCTTCGTAGGTGGTTTCGAAACTGCGGCCCGCACCCAGCGCCACTCGATACGTTTCTTTGCCCGTGCCGTAAAGTATTTTTTGTAGCTGATCTTCGGTTAGTTCCGAGGTTGGCACATGCAGACTAAAGCCGTATTTGTCAGCCACGGCTTGCAGCTTTTTGATGTACCAATTATCGACATTGATGCGGTTATACGGACGAATCGCGCCCTCAGCAATGGTTAAACGACCGTTAGGAATTACTAATTCTGGGTCCACTTCCAGGCGGTTACCCAAACCGGTACAAACCGGGCAAGCACCATGTGGACTGTTAAAACTAAAGGTGCGCGGCTCCAGCTCCGGAATGGTAATCTCCGGATGGTCTGGGCAGGCGTACATCAGACTATACGTCCAAGTCTCCTCTTTGTCGGCCTCTAGGATGACGACTTTGCCTTCGGCGACATCCAGTGCCTGCTCTACTGACTGGACCAAACGCGAACGGCTGTCTTCGTCATTGACTAGACGATCGACAACGACTTCGATGCGGTGCCGATAACTCTTGTCTAGCTCAGGAAATTCGTCGAGCGCATAGACCACGCCATCGACACGCACGCGGGCAAAACCAGCCCGCTGATATTGCTCTGGGATGTGTTCAAATGCACCCTTTTTATCAATCACAATGGGCGCCAAGATCATCAGCCGTTTGCCAGCGGTGGTGGCATTGATCTGATCAATGATGCCGGTGCTGGTCTGGCGCACCACAGGCTTGCCATCAATCGGGCAGTGTGGCACACCGACGCGCGCAAACAGCAGACGGAGATAATCATAAATTTCAGTCACCGTGGCAACGGTAGAACGCGGGTTGCGTGAGGTAGATTTCTGGTCAATCGAAATCGCCGGCGACAACCCATCAATCTGATCAACATCCGGCTTCTCCATCAGCCCCAAAAATTGGCGCGCGTAACTACTCAACGATTCCACATAACGACGCTGGCCCTCGGCATAAATAGTGTCAAACGCTAGGCTCGATTTGCCCGAACCGCTCAATCCAGTGATCACCACTAGCTTGTTGCGAGGAATCGTCACATCGACATTCTGTAAATTGTGTTCACGCGCACCCTGTACTGTAATAAAATCAGCCAATCTAAACCTCCCAATCACTCACCTGAGATCGATCAATTATACAGTAAAATCAACAAAAAATCGAGCCCGCTGTGTAATAAACATTTCACTATTGCCAAGTTTGTTCGGAGTGCTATTATGAAGTCAGAAAGAGGGAAACAAACATGCGACCGAGGGATGAGGAAGCAGTTTATGCAGGTAAGCCACTCTCAAGCTTACGTGGTTTGTCGCCAGAGTACTTCGGTGGCGAACATGACGAATATCTTATAGAAGACGCCACTACCTTTGCCCCGGCACCAAGCATAGATGTGGGATCTCCAGACTCTGATAGCCATTTTCAGCCTTTAGACGGACGCTATAGACTGGCGTATACATCCGAATCGCCCGAAACCCTTCCATCGCCAGACGAAGAAGAAAGATTGCCAATCTTCGCATTTAAAGAACAGATATGTGAAACAATTCGTAATAATCCAGTAACAATTGTTGTTGCCGAAACGGGTGCTGGTAAAAGCACGGAAATCCCCCAGTATCTATTAGAAAATGGCTGGAAAAATATTTTTATAACACAGCCTCGTCGTATTGCAGCCCGAAATGTGTACGAACGCATTAAATCTGAGCTTGCTAGAAAGCAAGGTGACGATGCGCAACACTTAGTTAGCTGCCAGACTGCGGAAAAGAAAGACGGACATGCTGATGCGCCAATAAAAGTATTGACCGATGGCTTATACATGGTCAAAGAACTTCATGGCAATGGCGCAGGCGAACAAGAAGTGCTGATTATAGATGAATGTCACGAATGGAACACCAATATGGAAGTGCTGGTGGCTGTGGCTAAGCAAAAGGTAATCGAAAACCCTAATCTTAGGGTTGTTATTTCGAGTGCCACTATTGATGCCTACAAGCTTGCGGAGTATTTCGAAGATGGACCAATAAAAAACGTTCCGGTAATAAATGTTCCTGGCCGACACCATAATATTGAACGGCGAGAAGTACCAGATTCACATGTAGTTCCAGTGACAATTGATTCTGCTGAAATGTTGTATAACCATAACGAGCCAGATTCAAATGGTATTCTGGTGTTCTTGCAAGGCAAGCGTGAGATTAAAGACACGATTGATGAGGTTAATCGGACTGTCGCTGCTCTTTATAAACGTTTACCCGCTCATCTTGCAAAAGTTGCGACGATATTACCATTGCACTCTAAACTCTCACGCAAAGATCAAGAAGCAACCTTACAGAATTATCCAGGCGTTAAGATAGTCGTATCAACTAATGCATCCCAAACAAGCCTAACAATTCCTGATATTAAGGTCGTTGTTGATTCCGGATTGGAAAGACGCATTGAACTTGACCATGAAGGCACCCAAGGACTTGTTTCGCACGCAATATCAAAAGCCGATTGTGATCAGCGTGCTGGTCGAGCCGGCAGAGTGTCCGATGGCTTTTATTTTCTAACTAGGCAAGACGAATTAACGCCGTTTATCCCGTACATTGAAAGAGAAGACTACCCAACACCAGAAATCCTTCGCACAGATATAGTACGTAACACATTACGTGTTGCTGGGTTTGGTTTAGATATGGCTGAGCTAGATACATTCCACCCTGTTGATCTTGGTTTTATCGAACAGGCGCAACACACGCTACAAACACTAGGCGCACTAGACAGTAACAATAAAATCACACGTCTTGGCGAACGTATGGATGCCTTCCCACTCGGTGTGCTGTCAAGCTTAATGATGGTGGAATCAAGCCGATTTTCTGAGCAAACCCGTGCTTATATGGCAGCAATTGTGGCAGCCCGTGAAGTCGGTGGCCTGCAATACTTCTCTTACGATGTCGGCAAGCGTTGGAAAGAACTCACCGATGAAAGTTCGTCTGATTTGTTGGCGCAATTAGACATATTTATTGCAACTCAGAACATGTCACCATTTGAAATGGCTCAATATGACCTCGATGTCCAAAACATTGAGCGAGCCCGCGAGATTTATCAAAAGGTTGCCCGTTTAGCTGGCGTTAAAGATGCCGAATTCCGCACGCTAATACCGGCAAGTAATGCCGAGCGTGAGGACTTAAAGTATTGTATTTACAGTGGCTCGTTGACTTCCATGTACCAACACCTTGGTGGCGGCAATTATGCACATATTGGAGCTATCGATACTGTGCGAGAAATTAGTAACAGAAGTGTAGTAACCGGACGCCCAGAAATTATTTTTGGCACGGCATATAGAGTTGTTGTTACTAACAAAGACGGGGTCACGGAGCGCCACATTGTCGAAAGCGTTACGGCAGCAACATTGGCGAATATCGGTAAGCTGGCTACTCATCTATCTGATTCGAAACATGACGGCTACACACTGCGTGACGGCAAATTCGTAGAACGTCGACGACAATTTTTTGGAGATCTTGATCTTAAAATAGTCGAGGAGGCGCCCGCCGAACCATCGCCACAACTACGTCAAACAATTATTGCTCATGTGCTCGAAAACCCAGGCAGACAGCAGCGTAAATTGCGCGAAATTAAGAAAGCCCTGGAACGGCTAGACCGCATTGCCAAAACCGCCGTACCTAAACTTACACAAGAACAGCTCGAAAATCTGATAGATGATGCGACCCCACAAGATGTAACCGATCCAACGGTAGTAGATAACAATTTGCGGCTACTTATGACAGAAAGAAATATTTCGCTAGATTCTTTTGTTGACCCAGATAGACAAGCTCGCATAAAGCGTGACGCACCACGAGAACTTGTTGTTAATAAGGTTAGCCTCCCGCTTAAATACAGTCGCCGCAAGCCAATAGTTAGCAAGTTCACTCCTGTGATGATTGCAAGACTAGATGATGAAATTTATCTGGCAGATGGTAGACACGTGCTATTTATGTACGATCGAAAAATAGTAAGCTTGTTGGAACTCAAAGAGAAACTGGGCATTACACAAGCCTACGAACAAACAGTATAAGCATAATCATCTATACCACAGTGTTGACAACTTGACAATTAGGTGTATAATTCCTGCTACTTAAAGGAGTGGAAGATGTACGCCTTCTTCGTTTTGGGGCTCATCCCGGGCACCAATCTACAAATCACATTCAATATCTGGCTAGATTGCCTGCTGCTGGCGACGGCTATCTACCTATACGCGCGATACTTGCCTGTTGTTACTATCGAACGAATGCCGGCGCAGCGCCAAGTCATTTACGCTAGCCAGCTACATCAACGGGCACTATAGACTGTCCGTAGAGCTGTAATTCTTCGATCAGGTACTGCTTTTGGCCGCTTAATTTTTCGTCGGCCGCTAGTTCTTGCAAGCGTGCAAAGTACTTAGCTAGCTGACTATCGGTGCCGCCTGCCATGAGTTGCCGTTTGCAGAAATCCTCCCAAGCAGCCTTCTCTTCTGAGGTCAGACTCTTTGGGTAATTGCGGGCTTTATATAGTGGCAGCAGGCTCTTTAGACGGTCGTCCTTAAAATCGCTTGCCAGGTTCGACAGCTCATCCGGTTTTGCTGCTCGCACGGCCCGCATAACTTGCTTATCGGCTGGGGAGATGAAACCATCGTACAATCGCCCATCGACGGTCAACTGATTATCAACCAATTGCACTTGCTCGCGCGCTTTGTCCATACGCTCCACAGCTTGCAAAACTTTTTTAGCAAATTCCGCTTGATGCTGCTTCAGGATTTCTAAATGTTTGGCGACGGCTTCCAGAGTTAAGTCGATCCGCTCTTGAGTTTTTGCATCTTTGATCACGCCGAGTGGTGCGATTGCCGGGCAGCGATTATATTTCAAGGTTTTGACTGGCAAGCGTAACACATCCGGATCTTTCGTAAACTTCCAAGCCTCGACCAATTCATCGACGGACATTTCCAAAAATGGTGTTGGATTGTGGCGAAGATCATAGACCAGCCGCGCATCATTCTGCGGATGCGCAGCCAAGCTGGCGACTACGCTGGTGTGCCACGTCTCACTGGGGTATCGGCCAGAGGTGTAGACAAATGGCTGACTAGCTTCCACTAGTTGGGCAACCTTTTTCTTGTCGCGCATCTCTAATAAGTGCTCAAATAATTTTGGCTGCTTGTCGCGGATTAGTTTGGCAACCGCGATGGTGGCATAGACATCACTTAAGGCATCGTGGGCCGCATCGTGTGTTAGTTTGTTGACGGCTGTCAGCAATTCCAATCGATTAGCCGGCTTTCCATCGCTAGCAAAGGGCCATTCGATGCCTTCGGGACGCAGCGCCCGCGTCATGCGAACCAGGTCCAAAATGTCCCAGCGACTCTGGCCATCTTGCCACTGCCACTCATATGCATCATAGAAGTTACGATAATTCAAAAAGCGCATGAATTCATCATCGAAACGAACGCTATTAAAGCCAGTGAAGATAGTGCTTGGCTTGACAACATCGTCATAGAAAAACTTCAGAAATTCGGCCTCAGTCAGACCTTCAGATATAGTCTGTTGTGGCGTGATGCCCGTCAGCAAAATAGCGTCCGGCGACGGCACAACATCTGGCGTTAGTTTGATCAAAACATTGACCGGCTCACCAATCGGTTTCAAATCCATATCTGTCCGTTGCCCAGCAAACTGCATAATCCGCGCTTGTCGTGCCCCAAACCCGCTGGTCTCCAAATCATAAAAGAAAAAACTGTTCGTCATACCCACCAGTCTATCATTGGCTCAGAGGTTATGCGAAGCTAATATTGGAAGCTGCCGCCGGCGATGCGGATGGGGTCGTCGGGTTCGATGCCTTGGCGAACGAGTTCGTGCAGTATACCTTGGCGGCGCATAATGTCGCGCAAGCGTTGCACAGATTCTTCGTTATCGAAGTTGGTGCGCTTGGCAAATTGCTCGATCTTTGGACCGCTGACCACGAAGGTTTTGCCTTCTTTAGTGACATGGTATTCATTAGAGGTGTCAGTTAATCGCAAAACCGGAATCTGTGGTGCGGCCGCTTTTTTAGGTTTCTTGCTGCGCACTGCATGAACAGCCTTTTTGACATCGTATAGTAGTTCTTTGATTCCTGCTGAAGATTGCGATGAAATTGCAAAAATAGGCGTTTCCTTGGATACCACATTTCGAAGTTGCTTAGTTACGTCATCAATGATCTCGTTATCCAGACCTTCGACCTTAGTTAGGGCAACAATTTCCGGGCGTTTTGCCAGTTTGGCATCATACGCTTCTAACTCCGCTCGAACAGTTTGATAGGTGCTGGCGACGTCTTCTTGATAGGCATCCACCAGATGCAAGATAACCGCCGTGCGTTCGATGTGACGCAGGAAGTCGTGGCCTAAGCCTTTGCCTTCGGCGGCGCCTTCAATCAAGCCGGGAATATCTGCCAGCAGCACACTGCTATCTTTGTCGATGTCAACTACACCGAGATTGGGTGTCAAAGTCGTGAACGGATAATCAGCGATCTCTGGGCGAGCATTGCTGACACGTGCTAAGAAAGTAGACTTACCAGCATTTGGCAGACCGACTAAGCCGACATCGGCGATTAGTTTCAGCTCTAGTTGCAGATCAAAAGTCTCGCCCGGTTCGCCCTTTTCAGCAAATTTTGGCGCTTGGCGGCGCGAACTGATGAAGTGAGCATTGCCAAAGCCACCACGCCCACCTTTAGCCACCACCGCCCGTTCACCATCTTCCACCAGATCAGCGACAATCGTACCTTCACTATTTGTAGCTACAGTTCCGACTGGCACAGCCACCAGTAAATCTTTGGCACTGCGCCCGTGCTTCTTGACGCTACCACCGCCCTGGCCAGATTCAGCCTTAACTTCTTTTTGATAACGAAACGCTGCCAGCGTATTTTGGTTGCGGCTGGCCACCAAGACAATGTCACCGCCATCACCGCCGTCACCACCGTCGGGGCCACCTTTGTCGATGAACTTTTCGCGGCGAAAACTAACCTTGCCATTACCGCCGTCGCCAGCAATAGCCGTAATCGTAACTTTATCTACAAAACTCATTTCACACTAAGTATAACAGAGGTGGGCCAACTAATAAATAAACTTCAGGCTACCGACGCTTGGTACAAGCTTATAATCACGCACAAAGAGTCCGCCAGTTGGTGTCGTATTAGTCATGCTAACCTGCCCATGTGAGTTCATTTCGGAGATCCAGAAACTGCCATCAGCGTTGACTGCTTCGACAACCGCTACGTGGTCACCCGCTTGGTTAACCATGACGGCACCGACGGCTGGCGTACTTCCCGTTGGCAGACCAGCCAAGGCAGCCGCTCGGTACCAGCTGTAGGCATTACCTAGGTTGCTTGGGATTGGGCGGCCGAGCTCGGCACGACGACTAGCCGCATACCAGGTACACCAACCTGGATCATAGCCGTTTGAACCATACACAGCGCTGCTGCCCCAGGCAAAGCCAGCCGACGAGCTGCCACTAAATGAACTACTGCTTGCTGCTTGCACCGTACCGTTTGGAATAATAATCTGCTCGCCAGGCTGCAAGCCACTGATTTCAGCGTCGTTATAGGCCACGATCTGATCTTTGGAAGCACCATATTTGCTGGCTAACGAATCGGGGGTATCGCCGCCTTTGACGGTGTAGACAATGCCGTTGACCGGTGGAATAACCAGCTTTGCACCAGCTGCCACGGTGTCGCCAGTTATGCCGTTTGACCAACGAATACTATCGGAAGTCACGCCAAATTTGTTGGCAATTGAGCTAATGGTGTCGCCAGATACAGCTACGTAGTTTTTAATGTCAGCTTTGGATTTGAGCTGCGTGCTGACCACCTGTGGTTTGCTAGCAACAGTGTCGTTGATTGAGGCAGCGATGGTTAAGTTAACTTGTTCTGAATCGTCTTGGTTGGTGATGGCGGTGGTTTCAGGCAAATTGTTCATGCGAGCCACTGTCAGAGCGACGTTAGCCGAGGCTAGCTGGTCTAAGGGATTGATCGTGGTTGCGCTTGCGGTTGTGCCGGGCACAGACACTGCATTTGTCTTATTAGAATCTTGTAATACAAATAAAAGAATGGCGACTAAAATCACCACATTGGCTCCCAGCAGACTAAAGCGAATCACGCGCTTGCGAACGCTCTTACGGCGCATTTTGGATTGCATGCGCTTATAGACCTTAGCTGAGCTAATGGTATCGGGGACCGCTAAACGATTGGTTTGAGTCTGTGAAATTGCCATGTTAACAAAAAATAACTTATCTGGTTCAGCATAACTACACCTGAAAAGTTACCGTTCTAGTATAGCAAAAAATGCAACCTTTTCAAACGTAAGCGACTTTTCTGACCTCTGTTGATTTTTGACTTCGCCCCTGTTAGGCAAAAATTACTCGGAGCAGAGTTTGTGGCAATATTTTTGGGTCAAAGCTTGGTGATCTTGCAAGTTTGTCGAGAAGTAGGTCGTACCATCATCGCCCGTCACGAAATACAGCCAATTAGTACTGGCTGGGTGCGCTACCGCCTGGAGAGCACTCTCGCTGACGGTGCTGATAGGTGATGGAGGCAAACCAGTGTGCAATAGCGTGTTGTACGGCGAGTCATAGGTCAGGCTGGGACTCCGACCAGCGGCAATGGCGCCATAGTTAGCCGTCACATCAGAACCGAGCATCATGCCAGTTTTGAGTCGACTTAAGAATACTTGCGCCGCCTGTGCTTGGTCAGTCGGCTTGTTGACTTCCTGGGTCACAATTGAAGCCAGGATCAAGCCCTGATAGGTACTGAGGCCTTCGGCTGCAAAGCTAGCCTGCAGATCCGGTGTCAGTTGCTGGCCCATGGCCACCAATGATTCACGAATAATGGTCGACGGTGCCGTTGTGGCATCCTTCTGATAGGAGTCTGGCCACAGTAAGCCTTCCAAAGTGTTAACATCAGCGGGCTTGAAAGCCAGAACTGGCAGATCGCTGTACTGGCTGGGCACCAGCGCAGCGTCAACATCAGCAGGCTTGAAGCCATCATTGATCAGATCGGCACGCACTTGGTCGATGCGCCGCCCTGGTAGGATGGTCACCAGATTGGTGGTTACTTTACCTTTAGTCATGGTTAGCACAATCGGTTGGGTGCCTTGGCTTGGTGAAAAGGCGTAGGTGCCAGCTTGCAACTTGCTACCCAATTCTTTGCTATGCACATAGAGCTCCAGCGCCCAGGCGCTTCTGATAAGATGTTGGCTCTCTAAGTTGTCAGCGATTTCTTTGACGGTAGCGCCTTGGTCGACGGTAAAGATCTGGGTTTTCTGGCTAGTACTGACTGGCTGCAGCTGGACATAATAGATGTGGCGCACCAAAAAAATGCCGGCTACCACCAGTATCAGTAAGCCGCCCAAAAGGCCCCAGATGCGTTTTGGGATACGTTTCGACTTCTTTTTGCCGGAAGAGTATTTGCTCATGCTGCTTGCTCCAGTTGCTGGATCTTTTGCGGGTCAGCCAAGAAGTCTGCCAGGATGTACGTGGCGGCCAGGGCATCGACGTCACCTTTTTGGTAGGTTTTGCCGCTGGCTTCTAGCTCTTGCTCGGCCTGGACTGAAGTTAGTGTTTCGTCCTGAAAATATATTGGTAGTTGTAGCTGGCTTTTCAGTTCCTGGACAAATGCCTCAGTAGCTTCAGTTTGGGCCGTCGACTGACCCTGCATACCGCGTGGCAAACCCACCACCACTGCAGCTGGCTGCTCGGCCTCAATGACATCGTGTAAGAAATTCATGAAATCTGCTCCACGCTGCAATGTTACCAGCGGACGCGGAATGCGAGCTATGAGGTTGGCTACAGCCACACCTACTCGCACCTCGCCCACATCCAATGCAATTATTGAATTATGGGTTGCCGGCATTACTCTTGCTCGTGGTGGTCGGTTTTGCAATGATTACGGTGATCTTCTTGGTGTTGCTTGGCACGGAAGATACCCAGAATGGGCTGTAGGTAACTTGGACATCGGTCACGTCAGGGTTGGATTGGATCGCTTGCTCGACATCGCTACTCTTCTTGCCAGCCGCTTCTTGCTTAATGGTGTCGGTGTCTAGTTGCGGGCCAACTTCGGCAGTTGTTTGCATGGTCAGCTGCACAGTTTTGTCGGTACTACTATTAACAGTAAAGGTTGCTGTGCTCAGGCCTCTGTCGAGTATGCTTTGTTTGCTCGTATCGATTTGCTTATTGATGTTGGCGTCGATAATGGTGTTGAGGTCATCCTCACTAACACCGTACATGGTATAGGTAACTTGCTCAGTAACCGTCACGCTGCTGACCGCATCACCAACGTTTGCGCTAGTTGTAACCGTAGGCGTCCCCGCTGTAAAGGTTGAAACAATCGGGTACAAATTTTGCTGTTTCAGCTGATTCTCGAGCGATTGTTTTACAGAGCTGTCATTGGTAGAAATTTTAGCTTTGGCACCATCTATATCAGATTGACTCACTACAGTCTGAATGTCGTCAGTGCCTCCGCTTGCTGACCCACTAGCCGTGACATCCGATCTGCCTGCAACGCTGAAGTTGGCACCACTTACGTTATATTTTGCTCCACCTGACTGAGCCACAATTTGAGTAGGAGCCGTTGCGGCATACGAGATGCATGATCCATTGTTTGTGCCTGAATGACTAAACGTCGTGGTTGATTGCGTGATATAAGTTTGTCCGCCCGAGCTGATACCTGTACCTGCTGGAACGGCACTTGGCAACCCAATACTTGTTTCGCAAGCGGTCATAGTTACAGAGCCGGAGGCTTTGGTGCCGTTGTTTTTTTGGCCGGTGGCAGTGGCTTGCTGAGTGTAGGTTTTTTGCTGGGAGACTTGCTTGGCGGGGACGGTGTTGCTGCTGGTGTCCAGCTTGGTTGCTGTAGTCGACAGAGTAAGATCTTCGCTGACGTTGACGTTTGAGGCGTCAGTTTTGATATAAATGGTGGCTTTGGGTAAAATCTTGAAGGCAAAAATGGCGGCGATAATTAGACCAACTAGGATGGCAGCACCAATGATTAACCAGAGGCGGAAGCGATCAAAGTTGGGAACCTTAAGACTTTTGTCTTTTTTGGTTTTAGGGGTTTTCGTGGCAGCTGCTGGTGCGGCAGCTTTGGCAGTGTCAGCAGGTAGTTCGTCATCATCAAGTTCGACGGTTTCTACACCATCGGCATCAGCTTTATTGGCAGCCACGGCCGCTGCACCGAGAGCAGCGCCGCCGGCTAGCGCACCGATCGGCGCAGTCTTATCAATTTCGGGTTCGTCAGGCTCATCGTCACCAATCAAGCCAGCTTCTTCATCAACGGTTTCTTCATCGTCATCGCTGACTGGTGCCGCCGGAATTTCTGGCTTGCTATTCAGTGTCTTGGCAACATGTAGACCAGTCATGCCAGCCAGTGGCAATAACCCAGCTTCAGCGGTAATCAGTACGACATTCTTTTTACTTTCGTCTGCAGCCCGCTTCAGCAGCTTCATGTTGACGATGCTCTGCAAGGTTGCGGCGCGTTTCGGCAGCACTAAAGCCACCACCTTAGCGTCGCTGGCCTTCAGCTTGTCGATAATGGCGGTGATTTCGTCATCGATGTCGATGTAGATGGTATCTCTTGCGGGTGTTGCCATGATAACCTTAAACGCTTAACATTTTATCTATTTTATCGCGGATGCTGCCCTTATTACCACTAAACTGCATCGTGTCCATGCCGACACGGAGCAATCCCATAGCCGTAATAAAGGTGTGATCGGTAACTTTTCCAGTGGTGTCGGTGATGCCAGCGACTTGGTCGGGGCGGATGTGGTGGACACTTGGCTTGCGAGTAAACGGCAAGGCTTTGTACCACTCGCTCTGCTCTAAGCGATCCATCAGTAAATCAAGAGATGAGCCACCGCCACAAAGGAATAAGCGGTGTGGCAAATGATCAAGCTTGGTAAATTCAGCCAAGGCCAGTTCGATGCCGCCAATCCAGACGTCGGCCGTCTTGCTCAGTGCCGCCTCTATGGCTGGACGCTTTTGGGTAGGTGCTTGATTGGTACTCAAGCCAATCTTTAATTGCTCAGCTTGGTCAAAATCTACGCCCAGGTCACGCTCCACGGCATGCGTGTATGCGCGGCCACCGATGCCAAACATCTTAGTGCCCTGCACGCCGCCATCATTGACGACGGCGATATCAGTGGTGCCACCACCGACGTCCATCAGAACGGCGCTGAGGTTTTGATTAGGATTATTGCCAATCACGGCGCGCGCTACAGCGAAAGGTTCGGCGGCTACGGCTAGCAGATCAAGGTCCAGCTCTGAAGCGGTCTTTTCGAGTGCTCCAATGTGAATCATCGGCGCAAAAGCGGTATACAGCTGCACAACCACGTCTTTACCCTGAAAACCAATCGGGTTGGTCACGGGGTAGCCATCGATTTCGATACTGACGAGCGCGCTGTTCACCAGACGCACATCGACTTCTTTGCCGCCGAGCTCCCAGGCCAGTTGCTGCTTAGCCTTCTTTTGCGCGCGGTCTTGCACCAAGTTAATAATCTTCTCCATTTCGGTGATATCGATGGCCTTGGTAGATTGCTTGCGGACGACTCTAACAGTGGTAGTCGTGCCCTTCACTAGCTCACCGGCGATACCAATGATTGCGGTGCGCACACTGACGCTGGCCTGATCTTCAGCTTCGCTGAGGGCCTTGTCGCAATTTTCTACGACACTAGCAATGTCAGCAATGGCACCGGCTTGCATATCTGTCAGCGCCTGGTGCGCTCGCCCAACACCGATGATCTCGATGTCGCCATCGTCACCCACTTTACCGATCAGCGCCTTCACGAATTCGGTGCCAATATCGAGCGCCACTAAGTAGTCATCGCCCTTTTTGCCCGTTTTATTGCGCACCCCGGAAGTAGCCTTACCGGCACTATTCAGTGCAGACCGCGCGGCTTTAGAGCCCACGCTTTTAATAGAATCAAGCATATCCATTATTTTAGCACATCCACTCCTGATAAATGCAGTACATAATTGATTATTGTTAAAATTAGTGATATAATATACGGATGCAACTGCCTGGAAACAGTAATCCTCAAATAAAGGAATACATCGACGCCTTACACCAGACCGAAAGAATGGTAGTAAAGTTTGCTGATAAGAACCTGGCAACCAGTGAAGTTTCGGTAGACATAGAAGATCCTTACTCTTTAGATACGAGACTGCCTGGAGTTTTCTGGGAAAAGTTTTATGACATTGGCAAACCTACTGAAGCGGCCACTGGCTTAAGCTTGGGTTTACGCTATGATCGTGTGCAAAAGTATTTTATGCCTAGCCATGCTTCTATTCACTTCGATAACGGCTGCTCGGCTGAGTTTAAACAAGCTAAAGGCATGCGCGAAAGTGGCTTGTTTTATTTCCAGGTAACAGATGAAAATCATGAAGCAATTCCAGATAGCCGCGAGAAACAGCCGAGCTATCTTTTTGACACTGGCGAATTACGCTCTATTTTAGAGCTGTTTAACGTTACGCTGCCCGACCACGAGCAACCTGCTGAATGGTCAGAGATAGTAGTAGGCATGCTGGCCTTTTGTCGTTTTTGGTCAGTGCACACAGAGAAGACTGTGCCTATTAGCCCCTTAGTTGATGTGCGTGCGGAAGATCAAATACGGTCAAGCATGCCAGAGCTGGTGGACAACCCCATGGAAGCTTTTGGCAAATTATTTCAGCGTCACGTCACACTGAGCATTGACACCACCAGAGACCGAGTTTTGCGTTCAAATGCCAGCTCCAGCCTGCAACTGACGCTCGAAAGTGATGGCCTTAACGAAGAACCGACATATAATGATCTGTCACGAGTGCCTATTTACTATAAGCCTGAAGATCTTGGCCCGGTTCTCCCCGAGTTCATTGAACACCCGCATTTAGTCAGGATCGAGAAGAATCACAAGCGGAAATCGGTCGTTCCGAAGTTACCTATACTTAGAGCCATCCAAAGAGATATTACGCTTGCGGAAACTGGCGCCGTAAAAAAATTAGACTAATACGGCTTTAATACGCCGGATGCCCAGAAATGCTCAGTGAGCATTTTCTGTAGACGCGAGCGAAGCGTCAAGTTAGACGAGTACCGCTTTTATTCTTCGAATTCCGCTGGAGCTGGATTCTTCTTTGAGGATTTTGAATGTTTTGCCGTCTTCGGCGAGTTGCAGGGTATGGTCGACGTGAGGGCCACCACAGATTTCGAAGCTGAATGGTTTGTCGGCTCCATCAGCGATCATTTTGTAGACTTTGACGGTGTCGCCATAGCGATCGCCGAACTGCCCTAGGGCACCTTTTTCTTCGATCGCCACCTTGGTTGGATACTCTTGGAACGAAACTTTGAGGTCTTTTTGGATTTGCTCGTTGACGATATCTTCGACTCGCTTAATCTGTTCCGAGGTCATTTTCTCTGGATGACTAAAGTCGAACCTTAAACGTTCCTCGGTAATGTTGGAACCGCGTTGAATGACATGATCGCCCAACACATCTCTGAGAGCCTGGTACATCAAATGTGTCGCCGTGTGATACTTCTTGTGCTGCAAGGTCTGACCACCCAAACCACCCTTAAACGTCCCCTTCGCCGCCGTCTGCGATCGTTCACGTTGTTCCTGCATCTTGGCATCGAATTGCGCTCGCCAATCTGGATCTAATTTCCAGTTATCGTGTTTAAAGACTTCTTCGGCGACTAACTCCGTTGGGAATCCGTAAGTATCATAGAATATAAAGAAATCAGAGCCATCGACGATATGCTCACCATTTCCAACGAGCTTAACAAGGTTCTGGAGGCCTTTGCGGAGGGTTTGGCGGAAGGCTTTTTCTTCTTTGATGAGGACTTCGATGACGTGGTCGCGGTTGGCGCTGACTTCGGGATAATCTTCGGTGTAGAGGTCGGCAATGACGGGGACGATTTGCTCGAGGAAGTTTTGCTCGATGCCGAGGTCGAAGGCGAAGCGGATGGCGCGTCGGACCAGGCGGCGCATGACGTAGCCCTGCTCTTTGTTGCTGGGCGTGACGCCGTCGACAGCTAAGAAAGTGGCAGCGCGCAGATGGTCGGCGATGACGCGCATGCTTTCGGTGTGAACTTCGTATTTTTTGCCAGAAATTCCTTCAAGCTTATCTATAATTGGGCGCAGAAGGCTAATCCGGAAAACATCGGGGCTATCGATGCTAGCAGCTGCGATACGTTCTAAGCCACCACCGAAGTCAACGTTTTGTTCAGATAAAGCTTTGAAGCCATCCTCTGTGCGCTGATATTGCATAAAGACTTGGTTGCCAATTTCCATGAAGCGGCCGGAATCGCTAGCAGGGTGTGGCTCACCATAACTAGGGTCGTGGTTTTGGTCGCCAAAGTCATAAAAAACTTCACTATCGGGACCGCATGGGTCGCCAATGGGTGTTTTATCAAGTCCGCCGCCACGGCTCCACCAGTTTTCGCCGTCGTCGTAGAAGAAGATACGCCCGCCATCCATGCCTTTTTTGTCACCGTCAGCTTGGCTGCCAATGGTCACGATTTTGGCATCGATGCCCTTTTCTTCAAATAACTTCTGCCAGATAGCAGCACAATCTTCGTCACGATCGATGCCGTGTTCTTTGCTGCCGATGAAGCAGCTGACGTAGAGTTTGTTCGGGTCGAGGCCGACAACATCGGTCAAAAACTCAAAAAACCAGCGAATTTGGTCTTCTTTGAAGTAATCGCCGAGGCTCCAGTTACCGAGCATTTCAAAGAAGGTGGTGTGTCGGTTGTCACCAACGTCTTCAATATCCTGGGCACGCAAGCAGGTTTGGCTGTCGACTAAGCGCACACCTTTGGGATGTGCTTCGCCCAGCAAATACGGCAATAGGGGCTGCATGCCGGAGCCGGTAAAGAGTGTGGTTGGATCGTTTTGCGGCACCAATAGAGCACGTGGAATCAGCGCGTGTTGGCGTGCCTGAAAATACTCCAGATAGGCTTTACGAATTTCTTGAGCTGTCATTGCTGTTATTTTAACAGATTGAGAGACAGTAACCAATCTGTTATTTAGGTAGCTGGTGTCGGTTGCGCATCAGAAGTCTCTTTGATAATGTCGACCAGACGATGTGGCGTGAGATCTACCTTCAGATATAGACCCTGGACCTGCTTTAGAAGATTTGCTTTGGACTCTTCAGGTAAGTCCATATTTGTCAGAACGATGACAGTGGTGGTGGGGTCCACGTGTGGCGATAAGTCTGGGTTGCGAGCAATGCGTATAATGTCACTACCTGTTACGTTGGGGAGCATTAAGTCAACCAAGAGCAGGTCATAGACGCCACTCTGAGCTTTCGATAAGCCATCCGTACCATCGTAGGCAATATCAGTCTCAAAGCCCTGCTCCTTGAGCACCGTAGCGTAGAGTTCTACGATGTCGCGGTCATCCTCAATTAACAGAATACGCTTATACATAGTGGTATGTTAGCAGTTGATGAGCATCTTGAGAATAGTGTTTATGCATAATCTGTGATTGGCAGACCGATCGTGAAGCTGCTCCCCTTACCTTGCTGACTTTCCACCGTAATCGTGCCGCCATGATTTTCGACAATAATCTTAGAGGTGTAGAGGCCGATGCCAGTGCCCTCATAGTCGTAGACCTCGGTTGACGTGCCACGATGGAATTTTGTGAATAGCTTTGGTAGTTCAGCACTAGCAATGCCAATGCCAGTGTCGCTGACCCTAATGAGCGCGTGATCGTCCTGCCGATCAACCGTAATCGAAACACTGCCATCTTTATCGGTAAATTTGATAGCGTTATCGATTAGGTTCCAAATAGCGCTCTTCACGTATGGCCGACTGACTTTGACCTTGTCGTTGGCCTTAATAGTAGTTTCAACTTTGATACCCTTGATCTCGGCGGAAGGCTTGGCGTCATCAACGATTTTTTGCACGAAATCGCCGATAGCAAGCTCCTCACGACTAGCATCTTGTTCACCCATCTCGAAGCGCGAAATGGTCAAAACATCCTCAGCAAAGCCATTCAAGCGCTGAACGCTGGAGGCGATGTGCTGCATGGCGTTTTTGAGCTTATCGATGCTATCCAGCTCCTCACTTGATTCCAGATAACCTTTAATAATCGTCAGCGGTGTACGCAGGTTGTGCGACGTAATGGCCATGAACTCACTTTTGACACGGTCAATCTCACGCAGCTGAGCAATGTAAGCCTTGAGCGAATCAGCCATAGCATTCACTGCCTTGCCCAGCGAAGCAATTTCATCATTACCCGTGACCTCAATCTTGCCCTCCAGGTTGCCCTTACTAATTACCTCAGCCTGTTCGCTGAGTTCTTGAATCGGACGAATAATACTGCGGTTAGTTAAGATATAAATAATGGCGCTGGTAAGCACGAGCGACAGGATGCCAAACAGTAAAAATGACATAAATTGTTGATGAATAGCTTGGTCGATGCTGGCGTTCGATACCGTGTAGACTACGCTGTATTGATGAATGCCCGATGCCTCAAAGTACGGCTGAATAACCTGGGTTAGCTTACCTTTAGCTCCATAGCTATAAACCGTTTTAAACGTGGCGGCTTGGTCGGCTGTGACTGTAACAGCCTGATTCGCGTTGTAAGAAAACAATGTCTTGCCCTCAACGTCTACTACAGTTGCATTGGTAACGATATCGGTCAGCCCCAGATAACTCTGCATTGAATCATGAATGCGCTGCGTGCCAGAATTCATATAAATTGAGTAGCTATCTCCTATAGGCGTAGTCGCCAACACCGCAAAACTCTTGGCGTTTGCCTGCAACTCATGGCGTAAATTCTTAGTACTTGAAGCCGTCAGGTAGGTAGTCATGCCCCCGAAAATCACGATCAGGATGATGTTGCTTAATAGCAGGAATCGCGTTCGGATACTCATGAACCCACCTAATTTTTATCTTAGTTTGTTGTTACAACTTTTTGACCAACATTCCAGAAGTAAGTTGCTGGTGCACTGGCGTTGAAATCAAAAGCGTATGTAAGGTTCTTCTTGTAGTAGGCGGCGTAAGCAGTGTTACGTACCGGCACCATTAAGTAGTTTGAAGCTGCGTAGCGGTTAATGGCTTGCACGTCTTTAATGCGTGCGGTGGTGTCGAACTCTTGGTTACTCTTAGCGATTAGAGCGTCTACCTCAGGTATGTTGTACAGGGGGAAATCGGCATCTTGGCTGCTTAACACTTGGGTAAAGTAATCACCGCCGTCGGAATAGTCAGTTGAGGTTGTAACACCAATCATATCGAACTTGCCAGATTTAATGATTGCCACCATCTCATCAGGACTTGCGGCTGGTTTAGGAGTTACCTTAAAACCCGCTGCCTGCAACTGACTAATGACAATCGGCATATCTTCCTGAATGTCTTTTATGTAGGCGACCGTTATTGGTGCACCGCTTGGGTAACCAGCTGCAGCTTGTAAGGCTTTGGCTTTAGTAAGGCTAGTATCTGGTAATTGTGCAGTGCTATCGTAACCAAGTACGGACTGAGGGATCATGTAGCGAGTTGGCTGTGCTGCCTGAGTCAGCTTTTTAACTAAGGCAGCTCGATCTACGGCATATGCAACGGCCTGACGAACTTGGGGCTTAGCGACTGCTGAGCTGCTGTTATTGAGCATATTAAATTCTAAGCTAAAGGAACCGGGTAGTTCAGAGCTAAGGTTACTAAAACCGTTCTGGCTCATTTGTTGATCTAGCTTGGGGTTACTGTTGTCGTCCATCACGTCAATCTTCTGTGCTTTAGCCGCTGCTAACATTGCAGTCTCGGTAGGATAGATAGTAAAGACTAAGCTGCGGGTTTTTGGAACACCTTGATAGTACTTGTCGTAAGGTTTTAGAACAACAGTATCAGTATCGTTAGACTTCGCTGTATCGATTGTGTACGCACCTGTGCCTGCTGGGATGGCCGAGGTATCGGTTGTGTCGTAAATAAAGGCGGTCGTTAAGCGATTGAGCAACAGGGCGTCTGGCTGCGTCGTAGTAATTTTAACGTGAGTAGCGTCAACTACATCAACAGATTTAATAGTTGACACGTACTGGCTCCAGTCTTGATTGTTCTGTAGGGCGTCAAGGCTGGCTTTTACGGCAGCTGCATCCATCTTTTTGCCATTCTGGAAGGTGACGTCGCTACGCAAAGTGAAGATCCACGTATTTTCGTCCGGATTTTTCCAGCTGGTTGCTAATAATGGCACGACTTTTCGGTTATTTAACCCGACTAGTCCTTCATATACTTGCTGATCAATAGTCGTTTGCGGTGCTAAGGTTGATGCCGACGGAAAAGTGCTGCTCTTACCAATCGGACCTTCAAGGCTGCCATAGTGAATAACAGACACTGCTTTGACAGTTACCGTGGATTTGGGGGTTGTTTTGCGGCCGCTCACGACCCACCAGAGACCAGCTGCCAATATTACGAGCAACACAATGAGCGCGGTGACTTTTAGAAACTTGCGCAATTTGAGGTTTTTGTATGTGGCGACCACTGGGGTTGGTGTTTCGGCAGCAGCTGGAGTTGAATCAGCCGAGCTGTCTGGCTCTGAGGCTGCACTGTCATCAGAATCTGTTTCGCTACTTGCAGTGGTTTCGGTTGCAGACTCGGCGGTTGACGTTTCTGGAGCCGTTTCGTCAGCACTCTCACTAGCGCTTTCGGCTGCTGCATCTGGTGCAGTCTCTGTCGAGCTATCCGTTGCTGGTGTTTCACTTGATTCATCACTTGTAGGTTCCGGCGTATCCGAAGTTTCGGACTGAGTTTCACTAGATTGCTCGTCGGCAGATTCACTCGCATCATCAGTGACAGTTTCGGCTGGGCTTTCGTCAGCAGCCGCCTCACTGGAAGTTTCAGCGTCAGCTTCTGATTCTGCTTCTGGTGCGGCTTCACTTTCAGCGGTCGCTTCAGACACCTGGCTATCAAGGCCTGGAATGGATATAGGTTCTGTGGCTTCAGCTGGCGTCTCAGTTTGGCTTGATTCGCTACTTGTAGACTCAGGGTTTTCTTCACTTGAGCTGCTGCCTGTTTGTACCTCTACTTTCGTAGCTTCTTGGTCAGCGGTTTCGGCTGGCTGAGTGGGTTGATTTTCTGCTTCAGAGTTTTCGTTTGTCGCGCCCGGATTCTGTGAATTTTGATCCATAGTTAAATAGCCCTCATGTATATATCTAGACTATAGCAAGCATAAGCGTATTTAACAACAGTGCGGGTGTAGTTTAATAATCAGTTAATGATTAGGCAACGATCCCGCCGCCTAGGCAACGCTCACCATCATAGAGTACCGCTGATTGGCCAGCCGTCAGGGCCCGCACTTCATCTTGTAGATCAATCTGCAGACCTTTGTCTGTAGACTTCAGCTGCGTTGTTGCTACTAATGGTGCTCGATAGCGCACGCGCAAACCGTATTTTTGGGTAAAATCAGGTTCATCATTAATCCAGTGCACATCTTTCAAGAGTAGCGCCTGGTGCCACAGTCCCGCATCCTGCAAGTCAGTCGTGACATAAACCTCATTTTTCTTCATATCCTTGCCGGTCACATAAAACGGTAAGCCGCCGCCAACTTGTAGCCCGTGGCGCTGACCGATGGTATAAAACAGTGCGCCGTCATGCTGACCGATCACCTTGCCATGCTGGTCCACGATCTTGCCGTGTGGCTGTTCGCCCAATTCGGCTAGCAAGAATTCCTTAATGCCAACCTTGCCGACGAAGCAAATGCCCTGACTGTCCTTCTTGTCTGCTGTCGCCAAACCAAGTTTTTTGGCCAGCGCCCGCACCTCGGGCTTTTCCAGCTCGCCAATCGGCATCAAACTTTTACGCAAAGCATCTTCGGTCACGCGGTACAAAAAATACGACTGGTCTTTATTGCCATCCACGCCAGTCCACAATTGGCCATCTTTAATGCGCGCGTAGTGTCCTGTGGCGATCATGTCGGCGCCATCCTCTAGAGCCGCCTCCAAAAACAGCTTAAACTTCACCTCTTGGTTACACATAATGTCTGGATTTGGCGTGCGCCCGGCCTGATATTCGGCCAGCATATAGTCCACGACTTTTTGGCGATATTCAGTCTCAAAATCATACATTTTGAAGTCAATGCCTAGCTGTACGGCCACGCGCTTAGCATCCTGATAATCTTCTTTCCAGGGGCAAACAAAGCCTGGCAAATCCTGGCTCCAATTCTTCATATAGACGCCCGTAACGTCGTAGCCCTGCTCTTTTAATAGAGCGGCTGTAACCGACGAATCAACGCCACCAGACATCCCCACATATACTTTTTTCGACATATCTTATCTATTTTAGCAAAAATTAGCAACATATTCAGCATACTACCTATAATTCAACAAGTGGTGATTTGTAATTTTTGATAATTAATGTATAATAAACTTATTATGTCAGTTCATGGCGAGTTAATTGATTTATATGTGTCAGCAGAAGCCGCTGCAGAAAGTCTGGCCCCAGCAGATTTAAGTGATGCCGAACTAGGTGCCGCAATACCTGCTGTTCAAAGAGAGCGCGCTCAGTGGGTGGTTGATGCTATTACTGTTGAGTTAGGGAGTCGAGCAGTCGAACTCAAAGCGCGTCAGCAAGGTCTTGAGACTGAGGTTCGTTCAATCCAGAGTGACTTAGAAGTTATTGAAGCTATCATGCGCCGTGAACCTGTATTGAGCCAGGACGAGAAAGTGCAAAAACGTATCGGTCAATACATGACTGCATATACAGAAAAAGACGCGAAACAAATTCTGTCTGATCAGGAGCCATTCACGCTAAGACTTGGCACGCAAGATTCACCGTCTCTCTATGAATCTTGGACAAATCGCGCCGATGCTAGTAATGAAATAAGAAATATTTATGGGAAAAGTATCTTAAGCTCGATGAGTAGAGCCAGATATGCATTATCACGACTGATCCCGCATGAGTTCAATAGTCTTTCTGATGAACAAAAGGCGACGTGTGTCCGAGGCGCTCGCTATTATGAAATCGACGGCGAGCATATATTAGAAGTTATCAATCCGTCAGCTTTTTTTGATGCACTTTTTGATGTGCGCAATTTCGGCTACAAGGCCATGGTAGCCGTATTATGTTTGGCGGATTTTCAGGCAGCAAATCCAGATCTAAGATAGATTTTACACGTCGAGGAAGATGACGACTTTGTCGGCTTTGACGTGCATGATGCCACCGCTGATTCTGATCTTTTGGTTGCCATGTTCGGGCGTGCGCAAGACAACGTCGCAGGGCATTAACAGACAGATGAAATTATGGTGCTTCGGCAAAACATCGAAGGGGCCGGTGGTATTTTCGGCGCTGACGCTAAAGGCCGGGCCATCATAATAGTCATGAAACGGCGAGTAGACCTTAACCTCCATGCTGAGCTGGCCTTTGGTGTCCTCACTATAGTCGGTGACCGCCTGTTCCTGTTCTTTGTCAGCCTCGGTTTGGGGCTCTTCAGACTTGTCCTGGATGACGACTTGTTCGTTGACGCCGCTGTCTTGCTGAGCAGCCTCATCTTTGTCGCTCATATCACAATTTCCTCGATGCTCTTCAGTGTTTCCTCGCGGGTGAAGAAGTCGCCCGGGATACCATTGTGCTTGGTCATAACATTCATGTTTTGAGTAAAGTTCGCAATTAACTTCTTAGCTTTGCCGTAATCCGAACGGTCGGCGGCACTCAATTCGTTTTCACCGATGATGGCGATGATGCCCTTTAGTGACTCGTATTTCTGCAGTAAGGCCAATACCTGAACACTCAGCAAATAGTGACGTTCACCGACGATTTCTGGGGTCAGCAGCGACGAATTCGTCAGGTTTAAGTCCACAGCCGGGCGAATACCCTGCTCGGCAACTTTACGAGACAGCACAATAATGGAGTCCATTTCGTGCTGAATAAACTGCACCGCTGGGTCAGACACGTCATCTGCCGGCACGTAAATGGTCTGCACTGATGTAATTGAACCATTTTCGTTGGAACTCAGACGGTCCTGCAAAATCTTCACATCAGAGAAGACGGTCGGCTCGTAACCACCCTCGTTTGGTATCTGGTCTAGAATGGTTGATAACTCGTTCCTAGCCTGGATGTAACGAAACATGTTGTCGGCGAAGAACAGGATGTCTTTGTTTTGCTCGTCACGGAAATATTCAGCACCAGCTGTAGCAGAAATACCAACCAAGGCGCGCTGAATCGGATTTTCATTCATCTGCGCGAAGAACATGCAGGTGTTTTTGAGCAGGTCGTTTTCCTTTAGCGTCACGTAGAGTTCGTGACCTTCACGAATACGCTCACCAATACCCGAGAAGAACGACAAACCACTGCCCGAACGAGCAATGTTGTTGATCAGCTCCATGGTCAGCACCGTCTTGCCCACACCAGCACCACCGATGATGCCGATCTTGCGCCCCTTCACGAACGGCGTAAAGAAGTCCATGACTTTAATGCCAGTCTCCAAAATTTCCGGCTTTGCCACACTGAAGTCACCACTACGTTGTGGCAGTTTTAAGATGTCCTTGCGGGGCACTTCTTTGCCTTTTTCACCAATGGGACCTTGCCCATCGAGTGGGTCACCCAGGGCATTCAAAATACGGCCAATAGTCACATCGCCAATCGGAATCTCGATCCCCTTGTGTGTGCGTTCCACCGCCATACCCTTGGTCATGCGCAGGTCGCTACGGACATTCAAACAAAAAGCGATACCACCTGGCTCCAGGTGATCGACTAGCAGCTGTGTCTTGTGACCGTTCTGGACTTCCACGAGCTCATTAACGCCTGGTGAATCATCATCAAACTGGACACGAACGACAAGGTCTTTGACAGTAGTTACAACACCGGCCATCTTATCCTCCTGCCGCCAATTTAGATTTCTTGATACCGTTGATGATCTCTTTCAAGCGCTCATCTTTTACACCACGG